>JAEEGG010009346.1_pt1 | contig 21972 bp, 20 predicted proteins | sample 9134161 | NCBI WGS metagenome assembly JAEEGG01 (sample SAMN16246543, study PRJNA631951) | gut metagenome | biome: gut microbiome; feature: rumen; material: CR-attached | host: Bos | place: Iran: Karaj | collected 2018-10
AAGTTCTCTTCATGCCTATCGCCGCCCTGCTGGACACAGCCCTTGCCCATATGACCCTCCGTCAGGGCATCTGCGGCGATGAGACCGTAGGAGCTGTAGGCTCCAACGCTGAGCTTCGCCCTTACTCCACTTCAAAGGGCGCAACCGACACAGGCAAGATCCTTGCCCGTACCCTTACCACTTACCTTGGTGATGTGGTAGAGGAATTCGACCCGTACCAGCTCTTCACCACCGTCTATGGCGAGCAGTTTGACGACAAGACCGAGAGAACCGAGGCAGAGATCGTCAAAGATCTCTCCCTGGCTATGGCCAAGACCATCGCCAAGAAACTGGCCAAGGCTCTGTTCTCCGGTGTGAGGAATCCTTCCGGAACCACTACAGCTGCTCTGTTCAACGGCTTCGACACCATCGCTGCCGCCGAGATTACAGCCGGCACGATCGCAGCCGCCAACGGCAACTACAAAGAGGTAGCAGTCATTACCGAGCAGAATGCCGGCGACGTGCTGAAGTCCATCTACGACTCCGCCTCCGACGAACTCGTAGAGCTTCCGAACCTGAGGCTGTACGTATCCAAGGCCGTGAAGAGGGCATACGAGAAATGGTGCCTGGCCGAGTTCGGCCCTGTGGTATACAATACCGGATACAACAAGAATTTCCTGCACGGCACGGAAGACAATCCTGTGCAGATCGTAGGCCTTACGGGTCTGGCAGGTTCCAACTATATCTACCTGAGCACCAAGGATAATATGCTTGTTGGTTGCGACCAGCGCAGCTCCAAGGAGAAGGTGAAGGTACGTGTTCCTGACAATCCTAAGGTAGTCCAGTTCTTCATGTGCATGTTCTTCGGAGTTCAGTTCCAGATGATCACCTCCGAATACCTCCTCGTGGGCAAGCAGGTAGCTGCTGCTTCTGATTCGGGTTCCAGCTCCGGCTCTGATTCCGGCTCAAGTTCAGGTTCTGACGCAGGCTCAGGCTCAGACGCAGGCTCAGGCTCAGACGCAGGCTCAGGCTCAGACGCAGGAGGTAACGGTAACGGTTAAAACTAAAGGCCATGGTAGAAGCTAACCTTGATTTCAACATCGGCTGTGTCAATCCTTCCGGGATTGCCACAACCATCTATGCGGTGAACAAGAAGGATATTGCCGGATGGCCGACCATATCTGACGACATCACCAACGATGAGACTACGGCAGCTCAGGCGGCCAAGTATTCCGGCAGCTTCTCCCTGAAGACTGGCAAGAAGTTCCGCAAGCTCTACTCTACCCAGGGTAAGGGTAAGGCCACCTTCGAGCAGCTGGGAGAGCGTGACAGCAAGATGTTCAAGAACAAGTTCTCTATGTCATATCCGGATCTCACTCCGGAGGGCCTGGCTTTCTGCAAGGAAGTCTGCAACGGAGACTGCGTGATCATAGTGAAGTCTGCCGGCAGATATCACGTCATCGGAAACCCTGACTACCGCACGGAGACTACCTCTACCTCCGGCGATACCGGAGACGAGGCTGGAAGTTCCAAGGGCATCAAGCTGGAAGCAGAGTGCCCGGATACCACTCCTCTGCCGCTCTACGAGGGTAATATCACCACAGACGACGGAACCCTGAACTGCTCTACCGGAGAGTTCACACCAGCCAGCTAGTATGCGTAAGGATATCGCTGATTATTTGAATGGAGCAAGCCGGGATTTCGATTCCGGCTTCGCTCTTTTCTGCAAGTACACCAGGAACCGGAATCTGGTGAACTGGATCGGCCGCAAGAAGGATATGCCGAAGCTCCTGTATGAGCTGGGCAAGCTGGCCGGATTTGATGGCAGCGCAAGAGTTTCGCCCCCGAAACTTCCGCCTTTGCCGCCTGCAGCTCCACCAGCTCCACCAGCTCCCGATATATCGGATGCAGCTTCAGATAGACAGGCTCCTGTGGTACGGACGTATGATGAGCGGAGAACTAATAGGAGAGACCTTCCGCTGCACTTGCAGAAAGTGTATGATGATATCGCTGATTTGTACAAGCTCCGCAGGGCCTGGCATGAGAAGATGAAGTTTGCCAGGACGGATCTTGACCGTGCCAGATGCCGTGAGCGGCTCCTGGATACCCATTCGCAGATTACGAGAGGCTGGAAGAAGATTGATGACTGGATTCTGGGGAAAGACCGTCAGATTCAGGAATCCGATTTCAAGGAGAGCAGCTGCAGGGCGTATATCTCCAAGCTTCTCCGGAAAGAGAGCCTCAGTCCTGAGCAGCTGGAGAGGCTGAAGATCCGAGTGGAGGCGATGGTCAAGCACGGCTGCGCCTTCTCCGAGGCCACGAAGGCAGCCCTGAAGAAATGGAAGATCCTGTAAAGAAAGAAGGCCGGCGATTGCCGGCCTTCACTGTCAAGTTCTGTTTGTGTCAAAAACGAAGATAGGTATCCCTATTTGAACTTGACAGATTTCAGCTCCTCAAGATAGCGCATTACGCCATCCTGGATTTTCCTGGCCGTTCTGGCAGTAGGCTTCTTGACACCTTGCACATAATGCCCCAGCTGAGCCGCATTGATGCCGGTAATCTTGGATATACCCTCCAGTTTGAAGACATTCTTGATTTCCTGAAGAAACGCTACCGCATCTTCATAGTAGAATGTGAATTCTGCCTCCTCGAAATCTATACCCTCTTTCTCGTAGAGGGCCCTCATTGCTTCATATCCTCCATAGAAATCTTGGATAGTTTCTTTCACCGTCTTACCCGTGCCGATGCAGCTGTAGTCCATAGGTGTGTCATCCATGTATGCAGAGAAATGGCCGTCTGCGCCTGTTTCAATGTAAACCTTGATATTCTTCATATTACATATTTTTAAGGGGAAGCCCCAGGGGTTAGAGATTAACCCCTGATGCTTTCCTGATTTTGTTCAAAGTCTTGATTTTGACTTCTTCGCTTTTGTGGTGCCCGGTCTTGAATCTCTTGCCGGTAATCGGGCTGTACCAAATTGGGTGGTCTTTATTTCCAATCTCGTAGCACCCGGCTTTTCTAAGTTTCTTTTCTAATTCTGAGTATTTCATATCTCTTCGTTTTTGACACTACAAAAGTAGGAAAAATCCTACTAACTACCAAATATTTTTGCAACTTTTTTCAAAAAATTTTCAAAAAAATTTTTGACTGCGTAAATTTGAGTGCTTTTTTTACTAAGTGGGACAACCCTCTGTCCCAAGTAGCCATCGGGAGATGGCTACTTTTGTTTTGCAAAATTTCTCAGATGCAAGACGATAGCCAGTACATAGTGCCTACTGCAGAGCTGCTTTCACAGGTAAAGAACTATGCCAGCCTGAAGTTCGCTGTCAGCGAAATTGCCACGATCCTCCTTCTGGATCCGGAGCAGTTGCGCCGGCAGATCACATCTCCTGCAGATCCGTTCCATCAGGCTTATGAATCCGGCAAGCTGGAAAGCCAGGTGAAGTACAGGGAGAAGATCCGTGTAAAGGCTGAAGAGGGGCAGACCTGGGCGATCACTCTCCTGGAAAAGTGGGAAAAGAAACAGCTGGAGGAGGAGCTGGGCGGCCATGCTTAAGAAGAGTCAGAACGACCTGCTCGATGTGCTCTCTGCTTCCCTGGAAGATCCGTCCAAGCCCTTGCCGGAGAAAGAAAGCCGCTATCTGCTCCGCCTGAAGGACGCCTATACCTGGTGGCTGCAGCATCCCCTGTACAATGATGCCCGGATCCGGGACTACCTGATGGCCAGCTATCAGATAGGCCGCTCTCAGGCGTACAGCGACATAGCCATCATCAAAGCTCTCTTCGGCTCCGTAGGAAAGGCTGACAAGGAATTCCAGCGTTTCCGTGCAAACAAGATCCTGGAGATGGCCACGGCAGCGGCTCTGGCAGGAAATACGGAGAAAGCCAAATCTCTGCAGAAGATAGCTGACAGTATCGTCAAGGTGAACCGGCTCGATGAGCCGGAGAGCGAGAACTTGCCGTGGGATGAGATCGTTCCTAAAGACTACTCCCTGACTGTGAACCCGGAGGTCATAGGCATCAAGCCGGAGCCTGGAGCCGAGAAGAAAGCCAGGGCTCTCCTGGCTCAATACCTCAAAGATATAGATCCTGATGGAGCAGAAGTATCTGAATAGGGCGCAGCAGGAGGCTCTGGCCGTCTCCGCCAATACGGAGGTATTCATCTGCGGCCGCCGCTTCGGAAAGTCTTTCGGCATAGTCTCTCCGAGGATCAAGCGCAATGTGCAGTTCATGCCCGGAAGCACAGGCTGCTTCGTGGCCAGCAGCTACAAGCAGGCGCATACCAAGACTCTCCCCGCTGCCTTCTCCGGTATGGCCGAATTCGGCTGGAAGGAAAATCTGCATTATGTCATCGGCAGGAAGCCACCTCAGAAGCTCGGCTATGCCAAGCCTATCATACCTGTGAGCAATTATGACAATATCGTTTCCTTCTACAACGGAGCTCAGATGATGATTGTGTCGCAGGACGTGAAGATGAGTTCCAACTCCGCCACCTTCGACTGGGTGATAGGCGACGAGGCCAAAGGCCTGGATTTCCAAAAACTCAAAGATGAGACCTTCCCTGCAAACGGAGGTACCAGGCGTTATTTCCAGGATATCCCCTGGCACCACGGCATGCTCTTCGTGAGCGATATGCCTGTTCTGAAGTCCGGCCGCTGGCTGCTGAATTACCGTGAGAAGATGGATCCGGAAGTCATCGCCGCCATCAAGAGCCTCCTGGCCAAGCGGTGGGAGGTTGCCCTCCAGGAAGAGACTCCGGAGAGGAAGTACCGGCTCAACGCCTTAGACAAGCTCCTCTCTGACCTGAGGAGGATAGCGGTCTTCTACAAGGAATGGAGCACGTTTGAGAACATTGATGTGGTGGGTCTCCAGTATATCCGCCAGATGAAGAGAGACCTGCCGCCTCTGGTATTCCAGACCTCCATCCTCTCCAAGCGTGTAGAGCGGCTCCACGACGGCTTCTACCCTAACTTCTCCTCCTCGAAGCACACCTATATTGCCAACAACAACTCTCTGCTGCAGGGTCTGCCTATTGGCCAGGGTACCGACCTGGGCTGCCTCCTGGATGCCGACCTGGATCTCAAGGCCCCGATATCTGTGGCCTTTGACTTTAACGCCAATATCAATTGGCTGGTGGCTGGCCAGAGGGACGGGGAGAAGCTGAAGGTCATCAACTCCTTCTACGTGAAGTACCAGCGGAAGCTGCGTGAGCTGGTGGATGACTTCTGCCAGTATTACCGCAGCCACCTTACCAGGGAGGTGGTATTCTACTATGACTCCACAGCTCTGGGCAGCAACTATGCCGTAAGTGACAAGGACTTCTGCGCTGTGATCCTGGAGCAGTTTACCCTGCACGGCTGGCAGGTGCAGCCTGTATTCATAGGCAAGCCGATGCGGCATAGTGACAAGTATCAGATCCTGGACGATGCGTTCAAGGGAGCTAAGGGGCTGATGCCTGTGTTCAACCGGGAAAAGAATGAAGCTCTGCTCACGGCCATCTCGCTGGCGGAAATCAAGATAGGCTATGGAGGATTCCAGAAGCAGAAGGGAGGCGAGAAGCTGGCCGAGACCGAGGATGACCCCCTGGAGCTTCGCACCGACGGCACTGATGCCTTTGACACCCTCTACCTGGGCAACGCCCTCTATCCTTACAGCTCTCTCCCAGGTCTGGGATCTCCGTTTTCTAAATAGAATTCCGGAAGCGTCAGGCATATTACGCAGAACTCGGTGGCGATTGCCGGCCGCCGGATAGGGCAAGGCGGGGGTCAGCGTGCGGAAAAAGTACATTTTCCGCAGAATCCCGCCCCCTTATCTTCTGCCGGTTCAGCCGGTTCGCCTCAAATCTGAATGGACAGTTTCTTTGTCCTGAAATATCCCTTGCCTCCAGGGTACTTTTGCTAAAAATTCTACAGAAATGATACACGTAAGCAAGATCCACACGATGGCTGCCGGTGGAAAGGAGATTGCTCTAAAGTCTGTCTCCAAAGAGGGAGAGATCCTCTCGTATCCCCGCTGCGTCATCACCTCTTTTCACGGCAATGGAGATACGTTCAACGTGCTCCTGATTCCTTCAAAGGAAATCCGCAAGGTGAACAGGTACACGGTCATTGAACTTAACGGAGAGGAGGTAGTCTTATGAAAGGAATCCGGATCATAGAAGATGTGCATCTCTTTCCGGAGATCAAGGCCGTGCTTGTGACAGACAGCGGCACAGAACTCAGGGAGGATTATGACTTCGAGCCGCTGACCTTCGGCAAGATGAAGGTGGCTCCTTGGGGAATGGACAATCTCCTGCCGAACCATATTCTGCGCAATATCGAGAAGAACGATGTGGTTTCCGCCAATATCAAGTTCAACCGTGATGTGTGCTATGGCTTGGGGCCGAAGCTGGTGAAGGTGCTTAGCCGCAATCAGGACGGAAGTCCCAGGGATTACCAGGAAGTGACCGAAGGGCCGGAGTTCGACTTCTTCGAGAAGAACGATATCCCTATGTTCGTCATGCAGCAGCTCACAGATATGCTGCATTACTACAACGCTTTCCCTGAGCTGGCTTTCGGAGGCGACGGAAAGATCAGCACTATCCGGCACAGGGAGGCGGTATTCAGCCGCTGGGCTGTGATGAACGCCAAAGGTCAGATCAACTGGCACTACTACTGCTCGGGGTGGCACAAGAACCCCACAGTCAAGGATATCATTGCTACTAGGGTTCTGGATGAGTTCGACCCTCTCACAGAGCTGGAGATGTACAAGGCCAAGAAGGAGAGGCTCATCTTTCCTGTGTATATGCCGAGCCCTGGAAGGCCGTACTACAGCAGGCCCGAATGGTACAGCATCTTCCGCAGCGGATGGTATGACCATTCCTGCCTGGTTCCTAAGCTCAAGAAAGCTATCCTGAAGAATCAGCTGGGCGTGAAGTACATCATCTATGTCTCTCCGAGATACTTCGAGGAGATCTGCAAGAAAGAGGGTATAGACATGAATGATCGCAAGAAATACAAGGAGCGTGTGGACAAGGAAGTGAAGGCTTTCGAGGACTTCCTCTCCGGAGCTGACAACGCCAATAAAGCGATTTTGGCCACGAAGCAGCTCCTGCCTACCGCCTCCGGAACGATGGAGCATAAGTGGATCGAGATTACCCCCGTAGCCAATGATATGAAGGGCGGCGAATATATCGACGATACGGAATCTACGGCCAATATTATCTGCTATGCGATGGGAGTACATTCAGCCCTCATTGGTGCTACGCCTGGCAAGAACGCCAACACCATTGCCGGCAGCAATGCCCGTGAACTGTACATGATCAAGCAGGCTCTCATGCGCCCTATAGTGGATCGTGTGATGCGCTCGCTGAAGGTTGTTAAAATGTTCAATAAATGGGATCCGGATACCCTCATCACAATTCCGGAATACATCTTCACGACGCTTGACCAGAACAAGCAAGGCAAACAGGAATCAACGAATCAGAACGTATAGCTATGATAGTTACGGGAATATCACAGATGAAGCGGTATCTTCCTTCCATCGAGATGAAGGGGGAGCCGGAAGTGTTCAACGGTGCCTTGGAGGCCGCCCAGGAAAAGCTGGTGGATGAGCTGCTGGGCATCGACCTGGAAGAGCTGCTGGAGGATCATCCGGAAAGCCACCCTCTCCTCCTCCCGAAGGTGAAGCGGGTGATCTCTCTTTCCGCCTTCCTCTCTTCCATCGCCGAGATGGATCTCGTGCTTACCGATGCGGGGTTTGCTGTCATCAGCAACCAGGATATGGCTCCCGCTTCCAGGGAGAGGGTGGATGCGCTGAAGCTCTCCCTCCAGGTGAAACTGGACGAAGCTACAGACCGCCTGATCAGCTACCTCTACAGCACTTCCACCTACGATGACTGGAGAGGTACGGAGCAGTTCAGCAGGCTCTCCGACGCCTTGATCATGACCTTCATAGACTTCAAGGATTCTGCCGTGCTGAATAACATCACCCTGCCGTTCTATCCTAAGACCTGGGGAGATTTCTACCGGTTGAATTCGGCTCTGAACGTGGCTCTGATGACCAACGTGGCCAGCTATATCTCCAAGGACTACGCTCTGGAGCTGCTGGAGAAGATCAAGGACAGGGAGATGCTCCTTCCCGCCGAGAAAGCTGCCCTGAAGCATATCAAGTGCGCTATCTGCGCCTACGCCCTGGGCGACGGCAAGACCGGCCAGGATCAGACTATGGCTGCGCTTGCGGTGATGAAGTCCAATATCGATGACTTCCCTACATTCGCCGCTTCGCCGGAAGCGGCCGCACTCACTTGCGAACACTCCAAATCACCTATATTCTCAATGTTATGATGAAGTTCTTTAGACGCATGGGCCGCTTCTTCCGGAAGCAGCGGAAACCGGAAAAGATAGACCTGGTCTATCCTACCAGGTGGGAGACTATGGACTTCGAGGACTTCAGGAACGTCTGTCTGCTCCTGAATACTCCGAGAAGCCGCAAGGAGATACTCTTCCTGGCCTTCTGCAAGCTGGCCCATATCAGGCCTGACGATCCGGCGAAGTATGACCCCAAGAAACTCAGGGGTGCTATGCCGTTCATCATCAACGGCAAGAGCTATATAGTGCCTGCCGATGTGCTTCGTGAAAGTACGGAGCAGATTTCGTTTATCCTGGACAGCATAGGCCTCCCTCCTTCACCGTTCCCGGAGGTAGACCGCAAGCTGCACGACATCACCTTCAAGCAGTTCTTCACGGCGGATTCCTACATAATGCGCTATGCGGAAGAGAAGAACGGAGCCTGGCTGAAGACTGCCGCCAAGATCCTCTCCAACGGAAAGAGGAGGAAGCTTCTGGGATGGGAGAGCAAGGCTCTGGTCATCTGGTGGAACGGCGTGAAGAAATACCTCAAGGAGCGTTATCCTAACGTGTTCACGGAAGGGGATGGCGGCATGGGCCGCACGCAGGCGGAGATACTGCAGGATCTGCTCGGTGCCATGAACGACAACAAGCCTCAGGCAAACGAGGATATCCTCAGGTGCGATGTGCATTCTGTGCTTTATTCACTGAATAATATCTACGGCGATGCTAAGAAGAGATCAGCTAAGAAGTAGCCTGGCTCAGATGCCGGAGTTTACGGATATAGACAGCCAGTTCCTGGAAGGGCAGGGGTTGGATTCAATCCTGGATCTTATCAGGAATCTGCGTACCGTCTCATTTCCTTGTGTGGTCTTTGAGGGCCGTTCTTCCGGATCCATTCAGTTCGTCGAGAGTGGTGTGGACACCTTCACCCAGAGCCTGTGGATTATGGGCCAGCTCGGAAGGGAAGAGAACGAAGCGCAGCTGTATGATGAGATGTTCCTTTTGGCCAAGAAAGTACTTACCAAGCTCATAGATGACCGCAAGAGGGGTGTTCCTGAACTCCTGGAATGGGACTGGAGGAGCACGTCTTATATGAAACGCTATGGCGGCCAGAACGCCCGTGGCTGGGAGATAGTCCTGACCTTCAGGGAGAATATCAGCCTGCTGTATGGAGAGCAATAGCATAGACATAGCCAGGAGATGGGCGGATATCGTCATAGAGCGTTGGATCCGGAAGATCAACGCTCTTCAGGTATATGATACCGGCGAGCTGCTGAAGAGCTTCGAGGCTCAGGTAATGGCCGACAGCAACGGCAATCCGGAGAAAGTGACATTTCTCTTCCTCTATTACGGCAAGTTCTCGGATATGGGTGTAGGCCGTGGAGTAAAGCTGGGGGATGACCGTGGCAACCGCCAGAGAAAACCCTGGTATTCTTCCGTATTCCTGAAGGAAGTGTATGCTCTCGGAAGGCTTCTGGCAGAGAAATACGGTGTGGATGCAGCGCAGATTCCGCTGCAGGCCTTCCAGGGAATTCAATCAGTCAACATTCAGAGATAATGGCACAGACAAGAGTATATACAGAGAGCGTGATCACGCTCAATGGCACACAGGCCAATCAGACTATGCAGGCCCTGCAGAACCAGGCAGACAGCCTCCGTCAGAAGATGCTGGAGGCTACTAAGCTCGGCGATATCGAAGGAGCCAAAGAGCTGCAGAAGCAGCTGGATGCCTGCAACAAGTCTATGTCTGCCATCCGTAAGGAGACCAAGGACTGGGGTGATGTTCTGAACAACCTGAATGGCTCCACATTGGGAGAGCTGCAGAAGGCTGCCTCTGGCTTGAATAAGCAGCTCCGCAACCTCAAGCCAGGCACTCAGGAGTTCATAGACAAATCCAAGCAGCTTAGGCAGGTGAAAGACCGCATGAACGAGATCCAGGGCAAGACCAAGGAGGTGCAGAACACCTTCGGCAGCTTCTGGACTAAGATAGGCTGGGTAAGCCTTGTCGCAGGTGCTGTGGCTACCTTTAAGAAAGGCCTTTCCGATATGGTCAACAAGACTCAATCCATAGGTGATGAATGGAGAGCTCAGACAGCCTCCTGGAAAGCAGCATACCATTCTTTCATTGCTGACATGGCAGCAGGCACAGGATGGAATGAGATGATACAGAATATGGCCAAGGCAGCCCAGACAGGATACGAGGTTGCTAAGGCTCTTGATGAGATCTTCGAGAGGCAGAACTCCCTGAATATAGCTGAAGCGGAAGCTGATGTGCAGATAGCTCAGTGGGAGCAGGATATGCGAGATGTTACGAAGACGAATGAGGAGCGTATGCAGGCAGCCCAGAACATCATTGACAAAGAGAAGGAGCTAGGGGAAACCAGGTTATCGATTGCACAGCAGGCAGCCGATGCTAGAAAGAAAGAAGTAGAGGGTATCACCGGCTTGTCAGAAGCAGAGCAGCAGAGGGTGATTGACAGTTACAACGCCAATCGTGCAAGCATTCAGGATGCCAGGGAATATCTCGACAAGCTAAGGGACTTAGAGGCGGGCGTGAAGATTCTGGATCACCAGGTTAACGTGGCGGATCAGACGATGCAGGCTCATTATTATGCCCAGCTCGAAGAAGCCAAGGAGAATCTCCGTAAATTCAAAGAAGGTGCAGCTGCCGAGATAGTGGAACTTGCTGAAATCGTGAAGAAATACGACAAGAGCAATGATGAGCTCATTAAGAACTATGCAGATTCAATTGCTAATGTCAATAAGGTTCAGGCTCAGAATATCAGGAACACGTCCAGGGCTCAGCGTACTCTCCATTCTCTTCAGAAGGAGAATATGAATTCTCATATCAAGACAGTCAACGAAGCCTACCAGAAAGAGGTCAAGGAGTCTGAGGCGCATTTCAAAGAGCTGCAGAACCAGGCCAAGCAGGCTTATGTTTCCGGAGAGATTGACGAACAGGAATATCAGCAGCGGTCTGCCGCCATTACCAAGGCAGGCTGGGAAGCCAAGCTGAAACTGGCTCAGAAACACAAGGAAGACACGGCATCAATTCTCTCTTCACTGCTTGATATCCAGATGCAGGAGAAGAAGAAGATGGACGAGTGGGAGAAAGCTTCAATGAAAGAGCTGGCAGATGCCGCCGTGCAGATTCTGAAAGATGCAGAAGCCCAGATGAAGGAGCTGGCCAAGGAAGTGGATGCGGAGATTACTGAGGAGATGGACAAATACCTGGAGCTGGCCAAGGCTGCCCAGGAGATTAGATATGCTCTTGATCCTCTTCAGAAAATGAAGGATGACTTTGATGCGGAGATGGAGCAGCTTCAGGAGATGCACGACCAGAAGCTTCTTTCCGAGGAAGAATACCAGCAGGCTCTTGCCGCACTCCAGAAGAAATATCAGGATCAGCAGAGAGATTACGAGGGGCAGGGTTGGACGAAGAGACTCAAGTATATCCAAGATGTACTGAATCAGGCAGGAGCTTTCATGTCAGCCCTCCAGTCAGCGGCAGAAGCCTCTCTGGACGCAAGGATGGAGAAAGAGCTGGCAGCAGCTGGAGACAATGCGGAAGAGAGGGAGAGGATCGAGGAGGAATATGAGCAGAAGAAGCTGGATCTGCAGAAGAAATATGCAGATGTAGATATGGGCATACAGATAGCCCAGGCTTTAGCGGCGGCAGCCCTGGCATCTGTGCAGGCATGGAATGCTGCAAACGGTAATCCGATAGCTGCAGGAATCATCATAGCTCTCATTGCAGCCACTACAGCGGCTCAGGTAGCCACAATCATAGCGCAGCGCAATGCCATCAAGAATCAGACTGTAGCCAAGAGTTCTGCAGGATCTGCAGGAGCCTCTGGTGCCAGGGTAGCCACCGGTTACAGCGAAGGCGGATATACCAAGAGCTCTGCCAATGACTACCAGGAAGTAGGGGTTGTTCACGCAAACGAGTGGGTGGCACCTGCAGCAATGGTAAGGGCCAATCCTATCACCTTCGCCAGGCTGGAGAGCCAGAGACGTTCCGGCAATTACCGCTCAGGAGTGGCCGGTTATGCAGACGGCGGCTATTCCGGAGAGGAAGCAGCCGATTCCGTGGCCAGTGCCGAATCTTCCCAGAACAGGGAAGTGATGGAAGAGCTGGTAGTGCTTCTCAGAGATCTGAAAGCGTCGCTGCCTTTCAAGGCTTACGTGGTCACGTCAGAGCTGAACAAGAAGATGGAAGTGGAGCAGAGTGTGAAATCTATTGTAAGCAGGAGCTAGTATGGAACTCATAGGCGAAAATGGTGCATTTCTCCTTCCGGAAGATTTCTCATTCGAGATAGAGAGAAATTCCGCCTTCTTCTCTGAGGAAGGCAGCTCATCGCTGTCTGTGACCATACCGGCCACACCGTCAGAGCAGGCGAAGCTGGGTCAGCCTATGCGGCTGGCCAGGCGCAACAAGTTCATCAACCTGGCACCAGTAATCCTCTCCAAAGGAGTATTCCGGAAGAAAGGTACACTCGTGATCAACTCCGCCTCAAAAGAGGGAATTTCCTGTGCCGTAGCCTTGGAAGATTCAGACTTTTATACCAACTGGAAAGAGAAGAACCTGAAAGAGCTGTTTGCCAGGAAGGTGCTCACCGACTGTTCCACTCCGGAAGCCTGGTATGAATGGCTGTATGAAGTCTATACCCTGCTCCGTGAGAGCGACTTCAGGATAACCCCCGTGGCCGTGAACCGCAAGGAAGATGACGGTGCGGAATACTACCAGGTGAACAACGAGCCTCAGACCAACTCCGAGCATCCTGGCCAGGTAGAGCCTATCACCAGCACTTCACAGCCAGGCAGCACCTCCGGAGGAAGCACAACCCGCAGGGAGCGGTACGGCTATCAGTCCTCTACGCCAACATCTTCAGAAGAGGATGAAGACACATCTATCTTACCGCTGGAACATCAGGCGAGAATGCTTGAAGAAGATGGGGATATCATCTCCGTACCGGAAGGTTACGGCATAGCTCCGTTCCTGAAGCTTTACCGGTTCTGGGAGATCCTCTTCGAGCTGTGCGGATACACGGTTGTACGGAATGTATTCCGCACAGACGCTAGGCTTGCGGAACTAATCCTGCTGCACAATTGCTCGGATGTCATCTGCAACGGCAAGATAGACTATTCTGACCTGGTGCCCGGCAAGACCGTCTCAGAGATCCTGGAATGGATGCTGCACAAGTTCCATGCTCAGATAGTAGTCTATCCGGGAGTCAAGAAGGTGGATATCATCTTGCTGGAAGATATCCTCTCTGCAGGCTTTGATATGGATCTTACGCACAAGCTGCTCAACCACCTCACATACGAGTATTCCGAAACCTCCAGGGTGGTGGTGGTTCCTGATACGTCTCTTGAGGGTGCGAAGCCGGCGGCTGACGATATGGAATCTCTGGTAAAAGCCAACATAGCGATGGAGATCCTTCCGGAGGCGGATGTGCCCGGACATTTGTACCCGACGCTGATATACCGCAAGGCTCTGGGAGATTTCTGGCAAAACCGGTATGTTAAGAAGAAGCAGACTACGGTACATCCTACTGAAGAGTATGCCTTGAAGAGAATAGGCAGCGACCTGTTTACCTATGACCGCAGGAACTCCAAAGCTTCAGAAGAAATTACCTGGGAAGATCCTACTCCACCGATGGTGTTTGTCAACGGCATCCTGATGCCGTATATAGGCGACCGCAAGCACCGGAACACGACATACAACGGCAGCGAGAAAGATGAAGACCAGGATATCCTCATAGCTTTCTACGGCGGCCTCTCCGCCCAGGCTCAGCTATACGGCGGAAGGTACTACTATGCCACCACCCAGAAGTACGACAACGCAGGTGTATTGCGCCATGAAGGTGCATTCAGCCTCACTCCGGAAGAGATGGTGCCTCTCTTCTTCCGGATCTACAACAAGATGCTGCTCAACGGCATGATATCCGTTACGGGTGAGTTCGATCTGAGCGTCGAGGAGCTCATGAACTTCAACCTCTACGCTCTGAAGCTGCACGGCGGCCAGAAGTTCCTGCCTGCATATATGCGATACGAGGTGGGGCGCAGAATCAGATGCCTGGAGATGAAGATGTATCTCTCCAAAGACTATGATGACGGAGCTGATGATGAGCCTTTTGACACCAGCACTATCCCGCAGCCTCAGTTCACCTGGCAGCTGAACACGTCTGTGCTCCAGGCGAAGCTGGCGGAGCTGCAGGCCGTCTATCCTGCCATCCCTGGATATCATACAGGCTGCCGCACGGAGATCCGGATGCGCTATGCGGAAGAGGATGAAGACACCTTCTACCTGTCCGCACCGACCGCCCTGGGCCAGAAATCCGGAGATATATACCGAACAGTGGAATTCTATCATATCATCTGGACGGGAAATGCTCAGGATAACGGAGATAGGGTTGTGGAAACCTGGACTCTGCCGGAGTGGTTCGACTCCGTGGCCATCTCTTCCTGATGTCCTGAAAGAAGAATGTTGACGAAAGTAGATTTGCGGTATGGAAATTATACAGAAACCGGATAGTCTCAGCCTCCTGGGCAACCTGAAGAAATTCCTCATAAGCAGCAATGCCGAAGTGGATTTCTCCCTGTCTGTCTCCATTGACGGAGCCGATGTATCATTGCTGCAGGAATCATATACCCCGGACAGCTCCGGGAACATATCAATAGATGTCAGGGAGGTATGTGGCCAGTATCTGAAGACCAATCTTCCTTCAGACAATGTATTCCTCCAGTCTGATGCCCTGAGGACTTTCACGGCTACGATAGGATCCAGTAGCTGGTCTTTCACCGTGGTAAACGCTTCCGTCAGGAACCTCACCCTCTCCGCCCTGGAATACCTTCAGTACAACTTCCTAACCCTGCAGCCTCAGAGCAAGCAGGTCTCCTGGCATTCTCCGGAATACCTCACATACTATTTCACTGAGCAGGCCGATGTCCAAGCGAAGTTCTACCTGAAATCAGGAGGGACGGAGACAGTGACGGTGGCCACCATCAGTCCGACCCCGGAAGGAGGCTCTGGTACCATCCAGCTGGTCAACAAGGTATATACGATAAACACCAGTCTTTCCAGACTCATGGCTCTCTCCAGCCATGATACCGAAGATCTGCAGGGTATAGTGGATGTATGGGTACAGGGAAGTGTCTCCAGATTGTCGTATATCCAGCGGTATGTATATGCCCCGTCTACGGGCGAGGAACACCATTATTTCGCAGTAAACAGCCTGGGCGGCATAGATACCTTCACCTTCATCGGTGAGCAGAAAATAACGGGAGAAATCGAACACCAGGCCGCAGAGAATGACGACAAGAAAATTACCGTCACTTCCGGTGGCCAGAGGAAATACAGACAGAACACCGGATATCTAGGAGAGGCTTCCTCAGAATGGCTCTGGGAGTTCCTGCACAGTTCCCGGCAGTGGGTTGTGGCAGCTGCTGCAGCGGAGGAAATAGTGGTGGTATCTTCATCGCTGAGTCAGGGAGACCTGACCAACCTGAACAGCAGCAGCTTCGATTTCCTTCTAGCAAGAGATGGGGGACTTCTGCCTGAATCCAGGCGAGATGAGACCTTTCCCGACATAACAGTTCCCTCTCCGGTCTCCGATCTTTTTTTTTTGAATCCCCGGATAATTGATTTTCCGGCGGCTCCCAGCGATGCGGAGCTGGTATTTCCCGTTCAGTCTCTATATTCTAATGAATGGAGCTATCTGACATTGCAGGAGCTTCAGGAGAGGCTCTCTATTGCCGCTTCGCTGAACCATACGCACAGAAATCTGTCTGTACTTCAGGATTTAGGAGATAGCAACGGGCAACTTACCTATAGAGGGGCTGTCGTTGGCTCCGGAGGAGGCATTAGCCTGCCTATAGCCATCTCTGATGTCGAAGGCCTTTCTACGGCCTTGAACAACAAGGCCAATATCAGCCACTCACATTCCTGGAATGATATTACAGACAAGCCACACTTCGTCGACTTCACTTCTGAGCAGACAATCACGGGCCTGAAGCACATGCACCACCTGGATATTCTGCTCAGCATGGCCATTCCTCAGGCCGCTCCGGAGGATCCGGAAGCGGGCAAGATATATTTCTGGCTAGATGAGAACGGCAACAGCGCATCTGCTCCGTACGGTGGCAGCGTGGCCAACGTCTACCCTCTGACCATCACGAAGAACAACGTCTCTTGGCTCGTGTACAATCCGGGCACTCAGGCGGAGACCGTGGATCTGGAGATACCCACGAAGGTCTCCCAGCTCCAGAACGACTCCGGCTATCTGACACAGCACCAGAGCCTGGCCGGCTACGCTACCCAGAGCTGGGTTCAGCAGCAGGGCTACCTTACCTCTCATCAGAGCTTGTCAGGCTATGCCACGGAGAGCTGGGTGGGCACTCAGATAGACGCTCTGAACCTTGACTCCGTATTGGCCGGAATCGCCTCCAATTCGGCCCGTATTTCCACTCTTGAAGACCGTGTGAAGATAGATATGCCTTACAGGCTTTCCGACCTCCAGAACGACCTCTCTCTTGACGATCTTCCAGACGGGAACAGCCGGAAGCTTGCGAACTACCTGCCTCTTGCCGGAGGCACGATGACGGGTGCTATCAGTTCTATGGATATCAAGCCTAAGACCACTGCCACATACGACCTTGGCACAGCTTCGCTCAGATGGGCAGACCTCTATGTGACTGCCATCAAATGGCATACCAGCGATGCCGATTCCCTCCAGTTCTACTCTAACTCCGGCACCCACTATGCCAAGCTTACCACAGACACCTTCCGTCTGGACTGCAATGTGAGACCGGCTTCCGGCCACTCCCTCGGTCAGGCGAACTATCCGTGGGATACGATTGTAGGGAACACCATCCAAGCACGTACCGCCCTGAATGCCCTGGGCACTCTGAGCGTAAGCGGAGCTGCCACTTTCTCCAGCGGCCTGACCTCAGAGGGTGATGTGCTTATAAGCGCATCTTCGGCCTATCTGAAGTTCAGCGCACAGGATGCAGGGCTATACTGGGAGACTCAGGTCAATAGCCAGACTATGTACCGCCCGTTCCTTTCCATTGACGACCATGATTGTATTACAATCGGTAACGGCGACCTCGCTGATATCACCTTCGCCAACGATGCGTATGCCGGCTACCTTGAAGCGGACTTCCTGTATAGCAATGGCCCGGTCTATGCCGAAGGGAACATCACTACAGAGAGCACCCTGGAAGCGCAGGGTGGATTCGTTCCGCCTACGGCAGCACCAGCCAACCCCGTAGCTGGCAAGGTGTACTTCTGGATTGACCTTACAGGAAATAGCGTAAACAGTTAAAACAACAACGATATGAATGAATTGATTCAAGAAGAAGTCTATCAGACTATCCAGATGTGCTTCCCTTCAAGGCGAAGCGATGACTCTGTCATCAGAGCTATGTTTACTTTAGACACGAAAGAAGGCAAGGCTATCGCCCTGAGTGGAGGAGCCTTGTGGAAAGGGTTCTCTTACCTCGGTTCTTTCGATGGCTTTGTCGGATTTCAGCACAATGTCAGCGGCGCAGACTCAGCTGCTGCCGATGCGCTGCTCGAAGCTCTCTCGCAAGCTCTGAACGAGCAATATGACGTACCGCTGCCGCCTGCCGGCATTGATGAACCTGAAGAGCCTGCACAGGAGGAGGTAGACAATGGCTAACTCCCTCATCTTCGATACCAGGGCTCAGTTCGATACGGCCTTGGCCTCCGGCGGAAGTATCAACGCCATACTCAATGGCGTGACTTCTGTCAAGCCTTCCGTCTCCGTCATAGCTCTTGTAAAGGAGAGCGGAGAGTCGTTCGCCTGTGGTATGAACGTGATGGTTGACATCAAGAGCGTAGGCCCAGGAGACTATGTGATGTACGACAACGTCAATGACAAGTTCTTCGGTATCTCACGCAAATGGATTGACAACAACTACCCTGGCCAGCCTACGCAGCAGACGATGCTCTACAAGCAGAATGTACTGCCATCCAGGTATGTACTCTGCGGCAGCGTGGTTTACCGCCACGGCAACCGCATTCGCCTTGCAGGAGTATCTGAATCTCTAGCCTGGTCGCAGAACGTGAATACATCCGGACAGTACGAGTGGGATGTCGCCGACCTTACGAAATATACTTGGTCTGAGAAGGAGAATGGGGAGAAGACCACGCAGTTCGAGACTAACAACTACATTGCTTTCCCGTCTCAGCGTTATCAGGAAGACTACTTCAAGGCGAACCCGAACGCATCCTATCTGCCGATTACCAGGGCAGACTGGAACGCAGCCATGCTGACTCTAGGGAACGATCCTGCTGCCACAATTACGATTCAGAGCAAGACGGTAGTGCCTGCAACCTACAACTATGACTTCGATGTGTTCATGAGGGCAATGTATCATCCGAAGAAATGGCCGAAGACAGGTGCGTATCTGGATATGGACGGCAGGGTGAATACGAGGAAGATAGTGACCGACTTCATAGCTAACCACGGCAAGACCGCCGCAAGCGTGGACTACGCCGCCGGCTATTGCTACAACTATGCGGTAGCCGCTCCAGGCCTTGGAGCTCATCAGTGGTTTCTGGGGACTATCAGAGATGTTGCTGACCTGTGTGCAATCAGGCATACGCTCCTCACGAAGCTCGCCTGGAGAAACGGCTATCTATGGAGCAGTACGCAGTACTCCGCCGGCCCTGCGTGGACCTTGGGCGACTATGGCTCCATCTACGCCATCTATAAGTACAATAAGTTGGCTGCCGTGCCGCTCTCAGACTTGATACTAACTACTTAACAACTATGAACTTGCAGAAGAAAGATAAATGTTATAACGGTTCCGGAGGGCGGAAGCCCTCCCAGCTGGAAACTCTGAAGATATATATTGACTTCAGGGCTTTCCGCAGGTATATGTACCGGGCCATTGACAAGCTTCCTCGCTGGCTCAAGTGCAGCGAGGGGATGGAGTGCATCCATTCCATCAAGCGGTGTATCCGCTGCCTGTCTCCAGTAGCACGGTCGTATGACAATGCCGTCAAGAGAAAATACATGACACTGTTCCTCCAGGAATGGGACGTCATCTTTGACAGCATATCTTTCTTCTACGAGGTCAAGGGAATCTCCAACCATCAGCGGGATGTGATGCTTAGACTCCGCAATGACCTTGAGGAACAATTATCCGCCTATCAGAAGTGGCTGTCTAACAATGTTCAGCCGCAGTCCGTCCAGAACTCTAATACCAAGTTGCCTTATGAATAGAGCATCGGTTACAGAGGTGAGACCTTTATGTCAATCAAGTGAGCCGCGCTCTCATGTAGAGCTATATCACCAGCAGCCTTCAACGCAGTACTCCGCCGGCAATGCGTGGAACTTGAACAACAATGGCAACATCAACAACAACAATAAGTACAATAAGTTAACTGCCGTGCCGCTCTCAGAGTCGAATGACAAGAGGAATGACATAGGCGGATATATTGTTCCTGTCGGAGAAATCTATGACGCTTATTGCGAGTGTCTTCAGAACAAGGCCAGGACGTTCAGTGCGATGAAGTTCACTCTGGAACTGGAGTCGAATATTCGCCAACTATGGAAGGCTCTCAATGACCGCACGTACACGATAGGCAGAAGCATTGCCTTCATCGTGGAGCATCCGGTCAAGAGGGAGGTATTCGCTGCCGATTTCAGAGACAGAGTCGTTCATGTGTGGATGTGCAAGAAGCTCGTTCCGCTGTTCGAGGAATACCTTCCTGACTGTATGTCATCCAACCGTGTGGGCAAGGGCACATCCTACGCGATCAATTATGCGTACAGGCTGATCGAGGAGGTTTCTCAAGGCTACACGACCGATGCCTGGATATGGAAGTTCGACCTGCAGGGATTCTTCATGAGTATCGACAAGCGGATACTCAACGCCAAGCTCCAGCAGTTCATCGATGAGCGTTATTTCGCTCCAGACAAATCTGTCTTGAAGTGGATTGCGGAGAAGGTCATCATGCACTGCCCTCAGAAGACCTGTATCAGGAAGTCCAAGCTCTGCGCCTGGGAGAGTCTCCGTGCAGACAAGTCGCTGTTCACCCAGGATGAGTTCCACGGTATGCCTATAGGCAATCTTCCAAGTCAGATATTCGCCAACTTCCTGCTCAGCGATATGGTAAGATACTTACACGCCCACGGCTTCCGGTGTGTGCAGTATGTGGATGACGTGGTGGTCGTTCATAGAAACAAGGCGGAGATACTTTCCTTCATACCTCAGTTCCGGCTGTGGCTGAAGGATTCTCTTGGCATAACGCTTCATCCACGCAAGTGCTATATCCAGCATTTCAGCAAGGGAGTTGCGTTTGTAGGCGGCATCATCCGTCCGCATAGGATATACCTGAGCCACCGGAGCTACCGCAAGGCTCTGGGCAAGACTCACTGGATAGCCCAAGGAGGAGGCACCCTCTCTGAAGCCTTAGCCACGGTGAACTCCTATCTTGGTCTGGCCAGGCATTTCTACGCATACAAACTCCGGAAAAGGCTGGCGGAAATGCTCTTCAGCCGTTTCAGAGACGCAATCTGTTTCAACGAGAATTACAAACAAATGATAATATCCCATGGAAGTTTCAGCAGATAAATACAGCCCGAATACAGAGAAGGTTACTCAGAAGGTAAACGGAGTTGCCCAGACCACTCTGGAGCAACTCTATCCTCTGAGCTTGGCAGAATACGGCACTCTGCAGCAGTTCTGCCAGAAATTTTATTGCGATGGCGCCAAGAAGAGAACCGACAGTGAAGGGAACTCAGTTATTATAGGGTATATAGACCCGACTCTGAGCGGCAACGCCAAGCATCTTATGCACGCCGAAGCACGCAAGGGGAAGGGTCGTATCACTATCAAGACCGGCAACGATGTCAAGACGTATGTAGTGCTCAACGATGGCGGCCTGAATACCAAGCCTTACGCCGAGTTCTCAGGCAATATCCTTGCAGCCTACACGAACTTCATCAAGATTCTCTGCAACCTCAAGTCAGCATATTACCTGCCTACCATCAAGTTCACCGTTTCCCTCTATACAGTGGCGAATAATGTGGAGACTTTCGTCTATTCCTTCGACCTGCCTGTGAGCAACGGCAGTGACGCAAGATTTCTTCCTGCTCAGCAGACGCTCACGGGCTTCGTGGCCAAATACACTCAGGAGCTGGGAGGGGTGCAGGCAGGGCAGACGCTCCGTATGAAGATTTCCGCCACGAACGATGAAGGAACGTTCACGCATCCTACTACGAAAGAGGCTACCTTGCAGGCGGCTATGAGCTTCATTAAAGTGTACCGCTTTACGGCACAGAACTTCGATAACACGCAAGACCCTACGACAGGTACTCCTTATGCGATGCTTCTTTCAGAAGATATGTATGCCGAAGCTGACCCTCTGCAGGTAGGCACAGGAGGCATCATCTACCAGGTACTCCAGACCACTGGAGAGCCGATCAACGTGCAGGCCTCCGACAGGCTGAAAGGCGTAGCCATTCCGAGCGGAAATGTGGAGGATGCGTATGAGGCCACGTTGTCAGAGCTAGAAGATGGCTACTATTACGGAGTTCCATTCAACGACTTCGAGGGTTCAGACGGATTGATGTATATTCAGATATTGAACAAGTTGTGGTTTGATGTAGAATCAAGATTGATA
>JAEEGG010009349.1_pt1 | contig 21967 bp, 23 predicted proteins | sample 9134161 | NCBI WGS metagenome assembly JAEEGG01 (sample SAMN16246543, study PRJNA631951) | gut metagenome | biome: gut microbiome; feature: rumen; material: CR-attached | host: Bos | place: Iran: Karaj | collected 2018-10
TGGGATTGATGCTCCGCTTTTCGCACCACCAGGTCTTGGCGATGGCGCCGAACATCTGGGCCGGCGATTTGGCGGAAGACGGGTAATCCAGCAGGTCGGGATAGTTGTGCTCGAAGAAATTGACCCAGGCCGGGCAGCACGAAGTCATGATCGGCAGCTTGACGGTCTTGTCGCCCGCCAGGAAAGCCTTCAGGCGCTTCAGGATCTCGGCGCCTTCCTCCATGATGGTCAGGTCGGCGGCGAAGTCGGTGTCGAAAACCTTGGTGAAGCCCAAGTGCTTGAGGGCGGTCACCAGTTTGCCTGTGACGATCGTACCGGGCTTCATGCCGAATTCCTCGCCGAGGGCAACGCGGACAGCCGGAGCGGGCTGGGCGATGACGATCTTGTTGGGATCGACCAGGTCGTCGAGCAGGCGGTCGGTATTGTCACGCTCGGTCAAGGCGCCAGTCGGGCAGACCGCCACACACTGGCCGCAGTAAGAGCAGTCCGTATCTTTGAACATCCGGTCGAAGGTCGGCGCGATGGTGGTGTCGAAGCCGCGGCGTACGGCACCCAGCACACCCACCGACTGAACGGTGTTGCACACGCTTTCGCAGCGGCGGCAGAGGATGCATTTGTCCATGTTGCGCGTGATGGCGGCCGTCACCTCTTTCTTACGGGTGGATTGTTCGCCGCCCTGGAAAGGCATCTGACGGATGTTGAAGCGCATCACCAGGCGCTGCAGCTCGCAGTCGCTGCACTTGGGGCAGGTAAGGCAATCGTTCGGGTGATCGGAGAGCATGAGCTCGGCGATGGTCTTGCGGGCGCGGATCACGCGGGCGGAGTTGGTCTTGACCACCATGCCTTCCATACACTGCGTGGCGCAGGAAGGAGCCAGGTTGCGGCGTCCCTCCACTTCCACGACGCAGATACGGCAGGAAGCGGGATTGTTTTTCACGCAGGTTCCTTTGAGGTCGATATGGCAAAGCGTGGGGATGTCGATGCCGATGGATTGCGCAGCATCGAGGATGGTCGTCCCGGCGGCCACGGTCACCGGGATATTGTCTATGGTAAGTTTGATTTTTTTGTCCATGATGCTTCTAGATTACGGTAATGGCGCCGAAATGGCAACGCGACAGGCACATGCCGCAACGGATGCAGACGTACGGGTTGATGACGTGCGGTTTGCGGCTCTCGCCCATGATGGCCTGCGACGGGCAGGACTTCAGGCAGGCGGAGCAGCCCTTGCAGCGCTGCGGGTCGATGGTATAGGTCAACAGGGCCTTGCACTTCTTCGCGCGGCACTTGTGGGCGCGCACGTGCTCCACGTATTCGTCGCGGAAATTGGAAAGCGTCGAGAGGACGGGGTTCGGGGAGGTCTGACCCAGACCGCAGAGGGCGGAGTCCTTGATGACCGTGGCCAGATTCTCGAGCTGGTCGAGGTCGGACATCTGGCCCTTGCCTTCGGTGATGCGGGTCAGGATCTCGAGCATGCGCTTGTTGCCGATGCGGCAAGGGGTGCATTTACCGCAGGATTCACCCACGGTGAACTCGAGGTAGAACTTGGCGACCGACACCATGCAGTCGTCTTCGTCCATCACGATCATACCGCCGGAACCCATCATCGAACCGGCCGCCGTCAGGCTTTCGTAATCGATGGGGATGTCGAGGTGTTTCTCGGTAAGGCAGCCGCCGGAAGGACCGCCGGTCTGGACAGCCTTGAACTTTTTGCCGTTCTTCACGCCGCCACCGATGTCGTAGATAATCTCGCGCAAGGTCGTACCCATCGGAACTTCGATCAGACCGACGTTGTTGATCTTGCCGGCCAAAGCGAACACCTTGGTGCCCTTCGATTTCTCCGTGCCGATCGACGAGAACCATTTCGGTCCGCGCGTCAGGATCACTGGGATGTTGGCCAGCGTCTCCACGTTGTTCACGTTGGTCGGCTTGCCCATATAGCCGGCTTCAGCCGGGAACGGCGGTTTGAGCGTCGGTTCACCGCGCTTGCCTTCCATGGAGTGGATCAGGGCCGTCTCTTCGCCGCAGACGAAAGCACCGGCGCCATAGCGGATCTCGATATCGAAATCGAAACCGGAGCCGAGGATATCTTTGCCGAGGAGGCCGTATTCACGGGCCTGCGCGATGGCAATCTTCAGGCGTTCGACGGCGAGCGGGTACTCGGCGCGGATATAGATCAGGCCGTGGTGCGCTTCGATGCAGTAGCCGCAGATAGTCATGGCCTCGACGATGGAATTGGGGTCGCCTTCCATGATGGAACGGTCCATGAAGGCACCCGGGTCACCCTCGTCGGCGTTGCAGACCACGTATTTGTCTTTTGCCTTGAACTTGCGGGCGATTTCCCATTTCGTTCCGGTGGGGAAACCTGCGCCGCCGCGGCCGCGGAGGCCGGAGGCCTTGATATCGTCGAGCACTTCCTGGCTGTCGCGCTTAAGGCTTTCCGCCAGGGCGCGGTAGCCATATCGGCCGATGTATTCGGTGATATCTTCAGGATTGATCACGCCGCAGTTGCGGAGCGCCACGCGCATCTGCTTGCGGTAGAAGTTCATGTGCTTGGAGTCATTGATATGACGTCCGGTACCGGGATCCAGATAGAGCAGGCGTTCGACACGGATGCCGCCGATGATGTGGGAAGTGATGATCTCCTCCACGTCCATGGGGCGGACCGAAGTGTAGAAAGTGTTGTCGGGCATGATCTTGACGATCGGGCCTTTCTCGCAGAAACCGAAGCAGCCGGTAACGATCACATCCACCTTGTCGGCGATTCCGTGGGCCTGGATCGACGCGTGGAAATTCTCGACGATTTTCGCGCTTTCGGAAGCCTTGCAGCCCGTACCGCCGCAGCAGAGGATCTGGATATGGGGCGTCCCCAGATCGAGACCGCAAGCAGCCACCGTGCCGGCACGCTTGTTCGACTCCCTGACGGCCAAAGCCTTGGCAGCTTTCCGTCGGATGCCTTCGAGGGCATCGGCTGAGTTGATTTTCATTATTGTTGGATTAGCAATGATGATTTTTAGATATTGAATCTACAAATTTAGTTTCATTTTTTCCAAAAACCACGAAAAATCCGATTTATTTGCGTAACTTAGCACAATAAGTCTGTTTACTGCATAAAAAAAGCCGCTGAGAATTCAGCGGCTTTTTTGTTTAGTTGAGGCCGATCATCTTGCCGGCGAACTTTTCGACTTTTTCTTTCGCGTAGTCGAGGGTGATGGTCAGCTGCTTCTTCCGGCTGGTCGGCGCTTCGAACATCGCGTCGGTCATGATGGCTTCGCAGATGGAGCGGAGGCCGCGGGCGCCGAGCTTGTACTGGATCGACGTGTCGACGATGAATTCCAGAACTTCGGGCTTGATGCGAAGCTTGATGCCGTCGAGGGCGAAAAGTTCCTGGTACTGTTTGACCAGGGCGTTCTTCGGCCGGGTCAGGATGGCCAGGAGCGTGGGCCGGTCGAGCGGATCGAGGTGGCAGAGAACTGGGAGACGGCCGATGATTTCGGGGATCAGGCCGTAAGCGCGCAGGTCCTGCGGGGCGACGTACTGCACGAGGTTGTCGGTGTCGATAGTCTCGTGTTTCTTGCGGGCGCCGTAGCCGATGACCTGGGTGTTGAGCCGCTGGGCGATGTAGCGGTCGATGCCTTCGAACGCGCCGCCGCAGATGAACAGGATGTTCTCGGTGTTGACGGCGATCATCCGCTGTTCGGGGTGCTTGCGCCCGCCCTGCGGCGGTACATTCACGATGCTGCCTTCGAGGATCTTCAGGAGCGCCTGCTGCACGCCCTCGCCCGACACGTCGCGGGTGATGGACGGGTTGTCACTCTTGCGGGCGATCTTGTCGATCTCGTCGATGAAGACGATGCCTTTCTCAGCTTTGGCCACGTCGTAGTCCGCGTCCTGGAGCAAGCGCGTGAGGATGCTTTCCACGTCTTCGCCCACGTAGCCCGCCTCGGTCAGGACCGTGGCGTCGACGATGGCGAAGGGCACGTTGAGCATCTTGGCGATGGTGCGCGCCAACAGGGTCTTGCCGGTACCGGTAGGGCCAACCATCAGGATGTTGGACTTTTCGACCAGGTCGTCCTTGAGGTTGATGCGCTTGTAGTGGTTGTACACGGCGACGGCCAGGAAGCGCTTGGCTTCGTCCTGGCCGATGACGTATTCATCGAGGAAGGCCTTGATCTCGGCGGGCTTGAAGAGTTTGGTCTCGCCGACGATCTTGCCGTTGGTGCGGATGTGGTCTTCCTTGGGGTTCAAGGCTTCCTTGGCGTACTCATACGCCATCATCGCGCAGTCGGAGCAGATGGCCACGTTCTCCGTCGAGATCAGCAGCTCGACTTCGTTCTGGCTCCTGCCGCAGAAAGCGCAATGGTCGTTGCCGTTCCCGCCGTGCTCGTGGTTATCGGTCTTCTTTGCCATTTTTGTTCTTTTCAACGATCCGGTCGGCCATTCCGTAGGCCACCGCTTCCGGGGCCGTCATCCAGAAGTCGCGGTCGGCGTCCTTGACGATCTGGTCCATCGGTTTGCCGGTGTGGTCGCACAGGATCTGATAGAGTTCCTGCTTGAGTTTGAGGATCTCCCGGACCGTGATCTCCATTTCGGAGGCCTGGCCTTCGGCGCCGCCCATCGGCTGGTGGATCATCACGCGCGAGTGCGGGAGCAGGGAGCGCTTGCCTTTGGCGCCTGCGGCCAGCAGGATGGAGGCCATCGAGGCGGCCATGCCGGTGCAGATGGTGGCCACGTCGGGCTGGATGGTCTGCATCGTGTCGTAGATGCCGAGACCGGAATACACCACGCCGCCGGGCGAGTTGATATAGAGCATGATGTCGGCCTTCGGGTCACTGCTCTCCAGGAAGAGGAGCTGTGCCTGGATGATGTTGGCCACATCGTCGTTGATGGGACAGCCCAGGAAGATGATGCGGTCCATCATCAAGCGGCTGAAGACGTCCATCTGGGCGACATTGAGCTGGCGCTCCTCGATGATCATCGGGTTCATATAGCTCGCGTAGAGCGAATTGAACCGATGCAGGCTGAGGGAGCTGATGCCGCGGCCGCGGATGGCGTATTTCTCAAATTCGGTCATATCGGCTATCGGTTAAAGTTGGGTTATTTCGTGAGTTCGCGCATCTTCTCGAGCGAGATCTTCTTCTTCTCGAGGGTCGCGGTCTTGCGGACCCAGGTGAGGGCCATGTCGTCCTCGACCTTCTCGACGATACGCTCCGCCTGCTGGCGGTCGGCGAGCAGCTGCTCGGCATATTTGGCGAGGTGTTCCTCAGGCACGTTGTTCATGCCGTACATCGCGAACTGGTAGGCGGCCATCGACATGGCCTGCTTCATCACTTCGTCCTTGCCGACCTTCAGGTCGTTGTCCTTCATGATCTTGGTGCGGATCATGTTCCAGCGGAAGTCCTTGGCGAAGAGGTCGTATTCGGCCTCGATCTGCTCCATCGTGAACTTGTCGTCGTTGGCGAACTTGATCCAGCGTTTCATAAAGGCGTCGGGGAGCTGGATGGCGGCCTTGTCGATGAGGTATTCCTTGGCGTCGATCATGAAGCGGTAGTCGCTCTCGCGGGCGTATTCTTCCTGGAGGCGTTCCTTCACCTTGGCGTCGAACTCGGCTTCGTCCTTGCAGGCGCCTTCACCGAAGATCTGGTCGAAAGTCTGCTGGGTAAGCGGGGCGTCGACGAAGGTCTTCACGTCGTTCACGGTCATCGTCCACTCGGTGGGAAGGGTTTCGAGTTCTTCCTTCTTCACGTGGAACATGGCGGCACGGTCGGCTTCGTTGGGGAACGACTTGACGATGTCCACCGGACGGGTGTCACCTTTCTTGAGGCCCACGAATTCCTTCTTCACGTCGTCGGCCATACTGCGGAGCGACACGTAGGAGCCTTCGATCTTCTGGTCACCGCTCACGAAGTCGGCGATCACGAAGTCGTCTTCCTTCGCGGCTTCGCCGCTTTCGAGCTGGCCGAACTGCTTGAGCAGGCCGTGGCGATAGTCCTCGAGGGCTGCCTTGGTGACAGTGACGGTATAGTACGGGATCTTGTCGTCGGCGGTGACGGTGAGGTTCAGTTCCGGGGCGACGGCGAGGTCGAAGTCGAAGGTGAATACGTCGGGGTTGTCCCAGTTGTTGTCGGACTGTTTCTCGCTCGGGAGGGGTTCACCCAGCACGTTGAGTTTGTTCTCTTCAATGAAGCCGTTGAGGGCGTCGGTCACCAGCGTGTTGACCGCCTCGGCAAGGGCCTGGCCGCCGTGGAGCTTCTCGATCAGGCCCATCGGGGCCATGCCGCGACGGAAGCCGCGGATATCGGCCGTACGGCGGAATTCATTGAGTTTCTTCTTTCTGGGTTCGGCCCAGTCGTTCTTGTCGAGGGCGATGGTGACGTTCATGTTGAGATCGTCCACCTGATTCTTGGTAACTTTCATATGTAGGATTCTGTTTTCTTGATTGTCTTGTAGGCTATTAAAGGGTGCAAAGTTAACAAAAAATGACTATATTTGTAGAATCTGAAACAATTTCTCACTATGAAACAATACATTGAACAGAACAAGGAACGGTTTTTCGAAGAACTGTTCTCGATTCTCCGCATTCCTTCCATCAGTTCCGAAGAAGCCCACAAGTCCGACATGTACCGCTGCGCCGAACGGCTCACCGAGCTCCTGCTCGCGGCCGGCGCAGACAAGGCCGACGTTTACGAGACGACCGGTCATCCCGTGGTCTACGGCGAGAAGATCATCGACCCGAAGAAGCCCACGGTCCTGGTCTACGGACACTACGACGTGATGCCGGTCGACCCGGTCGGCCTCTGGGTCTCCCCGCCCTTCGAACCCGAAATCCGCGACGGCGCCATCTACGCCCGCGGCGCCAACGACGACAAAGGCCAGACCTTTATGCACATCAAGGCGTTCGAATACCTGGTGGCCAAGAAGAAACTCCGCCACAACATCAAGTTCATCTTCGAAGGCGAGGAGGAAATGGGCTCCGCCGCGCTCTCCCAGTGGATCAAGACGCACAAGAAACTCCTGGCTTGCGACATCATCCTCGTTTCCGACACCACGATGCTCAATGAGAAGATCCCTTCGATCAACTGCGGCATGCGCGGCATCACCTATATGGAAGTGAAGGTCACCGGCCCGAAGAAGGACCTGCACTCCGGCCACTACGGCGGCGGCGTGTTCAATCCCATCAACACGCTCTGCAAGATGATCGCCTCGCTCATCGACGAAGACGGCCACATCACCATCAAGGGCTTCTACGACGACGTGATCGAGCTCAGCCGCAAAGACCGGAAGATGCTCGGCCGCGCCCCCTACGACGCCAAGGAGTATATGGACAGCATCGGCGTGAAGGCGCTCACGGGTGAGAAAGGCTATACGACGCTGGAACGCGTCGGCATCCGGCCCTGCCTCGACGTGAACGGCATCTGGGGCGGCTACATCGGCGAAGGTTCCAAGACGGTGATCCCGAGCACGGCCCACGCGAAGATTTCGATGCGTCTGGTGCCGAACCAGGATTCGAAGACCATCGCCAAGCTGTTTGCGAAGCATTTCAAGTCGCTCGCGCCCAAGGGCGTGACGGTCGAAGTCGAAGAGAAGCACGGCGGCGACGGCTTCCTGATCCCCATCTCGTCGAAGGCCTACAAGGCCGCGTCGAAGGCCGTGGGGCAAGTCTACGGCATCGAGCCCGTCCCCAGCCGCGGCGGCGGCAGCATCGCCATCCTGGCCGAGATGCAGCGCGCCCTCCACGCCGACCCGCTCCTGATGGGCTTCGGTCTCGAGCGCGACTCGATCCACTCCCCCAACGAAAGCTACCTCCTCGACCAGCTCTTCAAGGGCATGGAATCCATCGCCCTGTTCTATCAGTACTTCTGATAAAGAATCGCCCCGCCCCGGCGTGGCAGATACATAGCTGGAAATCAACGCCTTACAAGAAATCGTGTGCGCATTTTTACGCACACGATTTTCTATAATCGGCTGAATATCAACGACTTTACTGCCACAACATAAAAACATTCCCGGAAAAGGGATATGTATTTCAGACCTGTAGCCACCCTCGGCTACATAAGAGGGAGGGGCCCAAGCTCTGCTTGGGAGGGGTCGCGCTTGCGCGACGGTCTGAAAGACATATCCCTTTGGAGGGAATGGTCAGATTGTGTGAATCAAATCGAAGATCTGCTTTTGGAGGGGGTCCATCGGGAGAAGGACGGATTTGGGGCGGTGGGTGTAGGGGGAGATGTAGTTCAGGCGGAACATGGTGGAGACGGCCTGACGGACTTGGGCTAGCGTAAGATCGGGAGCGGTGGCGAAGAGCTGCCGCTCCAGTTCGTGCTGGACGGCGGAGGCGGCCAGACAGACGCAGAGATGGCCTTCGACACGGCCTTTCTTGCGGCGGCGCATCGGCTTGACCGTCAAGTCTTTTTGACTCATCCGGAAAGGATTGGCCCAGGCTTTGGCCGCTTCTTCGCCCTTGACGATGACCACCGGGTCGGTGGCGCCATATTTCCGCGCCAGGCGCTGGATGGCTTTTTCCTTTTTGGCGCCGCCGCCGACAGCGCGGTCCAAGAGCCGGCCGGCGACAGGACGGCCATCCGAATCGACCAGCAGACAGAGCGGAACGCGGGCGAGCGGGGTGGAAATCAGGAATGCCGTGGCCGGCGCAGCGGATGAGACGCGCATCTCCGTGAGCCGGAGACTGTCGACCAGCGCATAGATTTCCGCGGGTTCGCAGGTTTTGCCCAGATAGCGGCGCAGATAGTTGATCGTACGGAGTTTGTTGCCCGGATCGAAGAGCCGGCAGATGACCATATGGCGGAAGAGCGTGTCACGCCCCGCTCCCAGCCCGAGCCGGTCGAACAGGGTGCCGTAGACCAGTTCCGGGCCGGCCAGTTCGATGCGACCCTGGTCGAGCGTGCGGGCGTACTCGCGAAGCTGGGCCTCGTCCATCCGCGCAAAGAGCATCTCGGACTCCTGCGTCTGCTCGCGGACAAACTCCCGCGCCTTGTTTTCCAGCAAATCGGCTTCTGCGACATTTTTCGTCGTGCCGAAAGAACGGACGACCGAGTAGCGGCCCCCGCTCTTGTCGACGACATAGACGCTGATGGAACCGGAAGGGTTGTTTTTTCTGCGGACGAACATAGTTATTTGGAATCAAGGGGTTGCAACTGTGACCGTACAGGTTCCCGCGTGCTTTTTCCCGTCGTTGACCGAGATGGTGGCCTCGCCGGCGGCCAGGGCGGTTACCACGCCGGCCCGCGACACGGCCACGACGGTCGAATCGGACACTTCCCACTGGAGGAGCGCCGTACAGACGCCGTCGGCCGGGTTGGCGTTCATCTGCAGCTGACGGATTTCACCGGTTTTCATCGAGAGGCGTTCCGGGGTAAAGGTGAAGCCTTTGAGCCCCACCCCGGAAGCGGGCTTCATCACGAACGTCAAGCTGCCCTTGTAGGTCTTGTCCTTGCGGGAGAAGCTCAGTTCCAGGACCAGCACGCAGAGATCGGAATCGGGCTGGAACGTGACCTTTCCGGTTCCCGTTCCGCCGGAATAGCCGGTCAGGAAGTCGGTGAGCGCGAAGGGGAAGGTCTGGGTATCTTCGAAATCGGTGAAATCGCAGCTCATCAGATAGACGCTGCCGTCGGAGCAGCGCAGCATCAGCGAACCGGAGCGTGTGACGATAATGTCGAGGATCTTCAGGCCCACGAGGTCATCGACCTTCACGTTCATCTTGGCGAGCATCTCGGCCAGGGCGCCGAGGTCGCCGCCATTGAGATCGGCGTTGATCTTCAAACCTTCCGACAGGCTGATGCGGGTCTTGTCGAGGACCCAGCTGCGCGCAAACTTGTTGATCAGGGTCTTCGACGGCGCCCGCTTGATGGCGGCAGAGCCGGTCAAATCCGATTCTCCAGGACGACGCACGGCGACGGATGCCTTGCTGCCGCTGGGCACCACATCGACCGAGCCGTACCCCGAGAGGATGACGGCGGTCGTGGTATCGGTAATATAGGTGCCGGTCAGGACCTTGGTCTTGCCGCCGGATGTCCGCTCACGGATAATGTAGCGGCCGGCAGAACTCAACTCGAGACATTCAAGCAGAAAGTCGGGATCGCTGAAAACGTATTCGGCCGAGTATGTCTTGCGCGAAGGGGCCGGCGGGTTGGAAGGCGTCGAGGGTGTGGAAGGCGTGCTGGGAGTCGGCGGTTCCGGCTCGGGTTCGGGTTCCGGTTCGGGCTCCACTTCGCGGGGCTCCAGCGGATACACGCATCCGGAAGGCAGGACCGGGAGGACCAGCACGCACGACAAGAGGGCCGCCACAAGCCATATCATTCGTTTCATCGACCGCATCTCCTATAAGATTTTGAAAAACAGATTGACCCGGATCACGGGATAGATCTTGAGGCCGCCGACCAGGTCAAGCAGACCCTTGTCCTTGCCGTCGGCCACGGCGCTCGTCAGCTGGACTTCTTTCTCATCGAAAAGGCCGTAGCCCATCGCCCGCAGGCCCTGGCCGAAGGTGCCGAGAACGCCCAGGTCGCAGGATACACCCACCCGGCGGTCGTCACGCATACGGCCGAAGCCAAAACCCAGATAGGGTTTGATGCCGTTGACTTTCATCCCGATGGTGATGTCGCCGTCCTTCGCATGGACCGAGTAGCCGTCGACGTCGATGCCGATGGAATTGAAGGCCTCGGGCAGCGGCGTCAGGTTCTGGATCGTCAGAAAATCAGGGCGACCAGCCCAAAGGCCTGCCGACAACCGGAAATTGCTGTTCGGGAAGACGTAGAAATCCGACAGGAAATAGGCGTGGTTCATCGAAAGCCGGGCATCGATCTGCGAAGGCGTTCCGTCGCCGCCGTAGCTTTCGGGAAGGGTAAAGGAGAATGTGTAGTGGTCGACCGGGAAGAAGGAATAGCCACCCCGCAAAGCGACTTGACGGCCGAACTGGACGGCGAGTTCACCGCCGACGCCGACCGTACCGGCCGAAACGCCGAGGCCAACGTGAACGGGCCGGGCCGCCTGCTGGGCGCGGGCGGTGACGGGCGGGAAAACGGAAACGGCCAGCCCGATCCAGACAAACAGGCTTAACAGGCGCTTCATTTGTGCAAAGTTAGCAAGCAGCGTTCAAAAAAACAAGTATCTTTGTATTCATGACACCCAACGAGAAATTAACCGCTTATGTCGAAGCGGAGATCCTGCCCCGCTACACCCATTTCGACAAAGCCCACCAGCTCGATCATATCGAGACCGTGATCCGTCAGAGCGCCAAACTCGCCGACATGCTGGCAGCCCAGGGCATCTCCGTAGATCCCGATATGGTCTATATCATTGCCGCCTATCACGACCTGGGCATCGTGAACGGCCGCGACAACCACCACATCGATTCGGGCAAGATCCTGATGGCCGATCCCTTCCTGAAGGACTTCTTCACGCCCGAGCAACTCGAAACGATGAAAGAAGCGGTGGAAGACCACCGCGCATCTTCGAAGCACGCCCCCCGCTCGCTCTACGGCCGCATCGTCGCCGAAGCCGACCGGCAGATCGATCCCCGGACCATCGTCGTCCGCACCGTCCAATACGGCCTCGAACACTACCCCGAACTCGACAAAGCAGGCCACCTGGCCCGCGCCAAAGCCCATCTCGCGGAAAAATACGGCGAAGGCGGCTACCTGAAACTCTGGTTCCCCGAATCCGACAACTCCCGCAAACTCGCCCAACTCCGCCAAATGATGGCCGACACGAAAGCGATGGACGCTTTACTGGAAGAAATATGGCAAGAAGAAATACGGCTAACGAAGATGAAAGCGGAGTGAAGCGGGTGGTTTTCGGCGAGCGACCTTTTTTTCGGGAGCGAGACGAAAACCAGAGCGAAACGCAGCGAAATACGGAATGAAAACATTATTACAATTGTTCTGGGCCTTTTTTAAGATCGGGGCGTTCACCTTCGGGAGCGGCTACGCCATGATTCCGATGATCGAGAAGGAGGTCGTGGACAAACGGAAATGGTTTGAGAAAGACGAATTCTACGACCAGTTCGCCCTCGCCTCCTCCGCGCCCGGCCCCTTCGCCCTCAACACGGCCGTCTTCGTGGGCTACAAACTCAAGGGCTGGTGGGGCTCCCTGGCCGCCGTCTGCGGCGCCGTGCTGCCCTCGTTCCTCATCATCCTGGCCATCGCCATGTACCTGACCGACTTCCGCGACAACCGCTACGTGGAAGCCGCCTTCAAAGGCATCCGGCCCGCCGTCATCGCCCTGATTGCCGTGCCTTTCATCAATATGCTCAAAAAGCTGCCTTGGTACTTTATGCTGCTGGGCGCGGCCGTAGCGGCCGTGATCTGCTATCTCGGGGTCTCCCCCATCTGGTTCATCCTGGCCGGCGCCGCCATCGGGCTGGTGCTGACGTGGCGGGCGAAACCCGGGGTCGAAGAAAAAGGAGGCAAGCGATGATCTACCTGCAGCTCTTCCTCTCGTATCTGAAGATCGGATTCTTCGGTTTTGGCGGCGGATATGCCATGCTTTCGCTCATCCAGAACGAGATCGTGACGCGCCACGGCTGGATGACCGCCACCGAGCTGGCGGACATCGTCGCCGTGTCGCAGATGACGCCCGGCCCCATCGCCATCAACTGCGCCACCTACGTGGGCTACACCGTCACCGGCACGGTCTGGGGCTCGATGCTGACCACGCTGGCCGTGAGCCTGCCGCCCCTCACGCTGATGGTGCTCATTACCCTGTTCTACACCCGTCTGAAGAACAACCGCTATATGCAGGGTGCGATGAAATGGATGAAGCCCATGATCTGCGGCATGATCGGCGCTGCCGCCCTGCTGTTCGTCAACGGAACCACCTTCATCGACTGGAAGAGTTACGCCATCTTCCTGGTCTGCTTCCTGGCCACCTGGTTCAAGGTCGATTCCATCCTGATGATCTGTCTGTCGGCCGTCGCCGGCATCCTATTATATGTTTAATATTCAGGATATCATGGGCCCCTCCCACTCACGGCTGCGTGGGCGCAGACGGTCTTGAAAGAGAGACATGATATCCCAAAAAAGATAATATTACCTTACCATGGCTGATAATTATTTGGAAAACAAGTTCGAAGAATTGAAAAACAAGCCTGTGAAAAAGAAGGCTTCCGTTTCTTTGAGCACGCTGCTGCGGCAGAACCGCAGTTACCGCGGATATGACAAGTCTTGTGTCGTGACGCAGGCGCAGCTGCGGCGCATGGCGGAAGTCTGCACGAAAGTGCCTTCCGGACGCAACCAGCAGGTTCTCCGCTTCAAGTTGCTGACCCGCGACAGCGGATCGGAAGCGATGCAGGGGCTCTACAAGCTGGGCGGCGCGCTGCCGGAGTTGCATCTGCCTTTCCCCGGCACGGAGCCCGAGGCCTTCATCATCATCTGCAGCACGGTGACGCCCGACAAGTGGGTGCATATGGACGTGGGCATCGCGGCGCAGAGCATGCTGCTCAAGGCCGTTGAAATGGGCCTGGGCGGCATCTGCATCGGCGCCTTCAACAAGGAAAAGGTCACCGAAACCTTCGGCCTGCCCTGCGAGCCGGTGCTCATCCTGGCCATCGGCAAGCCCGCCGAAAAGATCGAACTCGTCCCGGTCCGCGCGGGCGAGCCGCTGAAGTATTATCGGGAAAACGGCGTGCACTACGTACCCAAAATCACGGCCGACGACCTGATCCTTTAGGAGGCCATGCACAAACTCCGCAGTTACGTCCTCCCGTTCGCCATCCTCATCGGGCTCATCTTCCACCACTGGCTCGTGTATGTGCGGGAGCTGACGCCGTACCTGATCTTCTCGATCCTGCTGCTCAACAACGTGGCGGTCGATATGAAGAAACTGAAAGTCACGATGCTGGACGTGTGGCTGATGGTCTTCCAGGTCGTCGTGTCGCTGGGAAGCTATCTCCTCTTCAAGGCCTTCGGGGCCAGCGAGCTGGTCGCCCAGGGCGTGCTGATCGGCGTCCTGTGCCCGGTCGCCGCCTCTTCGGTCGTGATCGCCACGATCCTCGGGGCCAACCGGGAAACCGTGACCACCTACACCATCGTGGGCAACCTGATGGTGTCGATCGTCGCGCCCATCTATTTCTCCTTCATCGGGCAGCTGCAGGAGATGCCTTTCCTCGAATCCGTATGGCTCATCTTCCGGCGCATCGCCCCGACCATCGCCCTGCCTTTCTTCGTGGCGCTGTTCCTGCAGAAAGTCGCGCCGCGCGTCAACGCCTTCCTCTGCCGCTACAAAGGCCTTTCGTTCTATCTGTGGGCTGCGGCGCTGACCATCACCCTGGGGCAGACCATCGACTTCATGTTCCTGCACGGCCGCGAGCAGCGCTCCGCCATCCTTTGGATGGGCGTCTTCTCCATCGTCTATTGCGCCGTCCAATTCGCCGTCGGCAAGAAACTGGGCAGCAGATACGGCGACCGCATCGCCGGCGGGCAGCTCCTCGGCCAGAAAAACAGTGCGATGGGCATCTGGATCGCCAACACCTATCTCCTGCCCCTGGCATCGGTTTTTCCCGCCCTGTATTCCATCTGGCAGAACGTCTTCAACAGCTGGCAGATGTGGCGTAAAGATAATGCACGAAAACATTGATATTATTTCGTTTTTTTAATATCTTTGCGAAATACGGTTAGCAAATTTCAAATCCTAACAATAATTGATAACACTATGGCAGTAAAAGGAACAATCGTCGTTGACACGGAGAAGTGCAAAGGATGCGGCGTCTGCGTGGTCAACTGTCCCTTCGGCGTGATTGCCCTCTCCCACGAGGTCAACAGCAAGGGCTACAACTTTCTACACATGGTATCCCCGGACAAGTGCACCGGCTGCACCAGTTGCGCCACCGTCTGTCCCGACTCCGTGATCACCGTCTATCGCGTTAAAATCTAAACAATCGACAATATGGCAGAAAAAGTATTGATGAAGGGCAACGAGGCCATCGCCTACGCCGCGATCAACTGCGGCGCCGACGGCTACTTCGGCTACCCGATCACTCCGCAATCGGAGGTGATGGAGACCCTCATGAAGGAGAAGCCGTGGGAGACCACCGGCATGGTCGTCCTCCAGGCCGAAAGCGAAACGGCTTCCATCAACATGGTATACGGCGGCGCGGCCTGCGGCAAGAAGGTCATGACCTCCTCTTCGAGTCCGGGCATCAGCCTGATGTGCGAAGGCCTCACCTATCTGGCAGGCGCGGAACTCCCCTGCCTCGTGGTCAACGTGATGCGCGGCGGCCCGGGCCTGGGCACCATCCAGCCCAGCCAGGGCGACTATTTCCAGGCCACCAAGGGCGGCGGCCACGGCGACTACCGCCTGATCGTGCTCGCCCCCGCTTCGGTGCAGGATATGTATGACTTCGTGGACCTGGCCTTCGAGCTGGCGTTCAAATACCGCAACCCGGCCATGATCCTGGCCGACGGCGTCATCGGCCAGATGATGGAAAAACTCGAATTCCGTCCGACCAAACCCCGCCGTACGCCGGAAGAGGTCCGCGCCCAATGCGACAGCTGGGCCACCCTCGGCAAGCCCAAGACCCGCGAACGCAACGTCATCACCTCGCTCGCCCTCGACCCGGTGGTGATGGAGAACTTCAACATCAAGCTCCAGAAAAAATACGCGGAAATCGAAGAGAAGGAAGTCCGCTACAGCACCTACAAGACGGAAGACGCCGAACACCTGATCGTCGCCTTCGGCTGCATGTCCCGCATCTGTGAAAACGTGGTCGACATGGCCCGCGAGAACGGCATCAAACTCGGCATGCTCCGCCCGATCACCCTCTTCCCGTTCCCGAAGAAACCCATAGACGCCCTCGTGCCCCAGCTCAAGAGCATCATGTCGGTCGAACTGAACTCCGGCCAGATGGTCGAAGATGTCCGCCTCGTGTCGAACGGCCGCGTCCCCGTGGGCTTCTACGGCCGCCAGGGCGGCGTCGTCCCGACCCCCGACGAAATCTACGAAGCATTCCTCAAATTCATCAAATAACCAGGACGACTATGGATATCAATGACATCATCAAGCCCGAAAACAAAGTTTACGGCAAATCGTCGGTTCTGACCGACAACATCATGCACTACTGTCCTGGTTGCTCCCACGGCGTGGTCCACAAACTCGTCGCCGAGGTGATCGAGGAACTCGACATCCAGGACAAGACCATCGGCGTCAGCCCCGTCGGCTGCTCGGTGTTCGCCTACAACTATCTTGACATCGACTGGCAGGAAGCCGCCCACGGCCGCGCACCGGCCCTGGCCACGGCCATCAAGCGCCTCAACCCCGACAAATACGTGTTCACGTACCAGGGCGACGGCGACCTCGCCTCCATCGGCACCGCCGAGACGATGCACGCCTGCAACCGCGGCGAGAACATCGTCATCATCTTCATCAACAACGCGATCTACGGCATGACCGGCGGCCAGATGGCCCCGACCACCCTGCTGGGCCAGGTCACGGCCACCACGCCGTACGGCCGCAAGGCGGAACTCAACGGTTATCCCCTCAAGATCACGGAACTGCTCGCCCAGCTCGAAGGCACCTGCTACGTCACGCGCCAGAGCGTCCAGAACCCGGCCGCCGTCCGCAAGACCCGCGCCGCCATCAAGAAAGCGTTCCAGAACTCCATGATGAAGAAAGGCACCTCGTTCGTCGAGGTGGTGAGCACCTGCAACTCCGGCTGGAAGATTCCGCCGGTGGAAGCCAACAAATGGATGGAAGAGAACATGTTCCCGTTCTATCCGCTCGGTGACATGAAAGACAGATAAACCAGCGAACATTATGAAAGAAGAAATCATCATAGCCGGATTCGGAGGACAGGGCGTCCTCTCGATGGGCAAGATCCTCGCCTACGGCGGCATCATGCAGGACCAGGAAGTCTCCTGGCTCCCCTCCTACGGCCCGGAAATGCGCGGCGGCACCTGCAACGTGAGCGTCGTGCTGAGCGACAACAAGATCAGCTCTCCCGTCCTGAGCCGTTTCGACACGGCCATCATCCTCAACCAGCAGTCGATGGACAAATTCGAGAAACAGGTCAAGCCGGGCGGACTGCTCCTGTACGACACCAACGGCATCACGCGCCACCCGGAACGCACCGACATCACCATCTGCCGCATCGACGCAGTAGAGGAAGCGGCCAAGATGGGCAACGCGAAAGCCTACAATATGGTGGTGCTGGGTGCCTTCCTGAAGATGAAACCCATCGTCACGATGGAAAACGTCCTCAAAGGCCTCAAGAAATCCCTGCCGCCGCGCCGCCACAACCTCATTCCGATGAATGAGCAGGCCATCACGGCCGGCATGGAAGCCGTGGTCAAAGTCCGCTGAACGGAATCCGCTACCGGCTGCCTACCTTGACAGTCGTTTCACCATGGGAAGGTTTCACAATGAAAACCTTCCCATTTTCATTGCCCACGAACACCTCGACGTCCCCGTAACGAAGGGAAGTGACGTTGACGCCCCAAGTTCCTTCCAGATTGGGATCGTCCTTCCCCGTCACGTACTTGTACTTGACCTTCAGGGAATCCGGCGCGGCGTTCTGGCCGGCGAAGACGAGCATCGTGAATTCGGAATCCGGCGTGTGCCCCCACATATACGACTGGAAGGCGTGAAGGCCCTCTTTGGGATCGTTCCAGATCCAGTTGCTGCCGCCGTTGTAGACGGAAAGCTCGGTGGAAACGCCGTGGATCGTCTGCGTGTACGATTGGATCTGCGTGATGGCATTCATCCGGGCGTCCTGGTTGGCCTCGAAATGGAAAACTAGCGGATAGGTCTTTGCCTGCTGGGGATCGATCAGATCGTTGCCGTCCTCATCGATGAAATAGAAATCGACCGGACAGCCCGCATAGAAGATCACTCCCTGCGGAATCTTGCCGTTGTCCACGGCATTGAACCATTCACACCCCGTCACGCAGAGGACGGTCAGGCACAGGAGCGCGAAAACGCGCCATACGGTATTTTTCATAATTACCTAGGTTTATTCGTGGGTGGAAAAACGCTGCAGGGCCAGGGCCTCGTAGCGGGTGCCGGGACGGCCGTAATTGGCATACGGGTAGATGGAGATGCCGCCGCGCGGCGTGAAGAAACCCGTGACCTCGATGTACTTGGGGTCCATCAGGGCAATCAGGTCCTTCATGATCGTGTTGACCGTATCCTCGTGGAAGCCGCCGTGGTTGCGGAAGCTGCCCAGATAGAGTTTCAGGGATTTGCTCTCCACCATCTTCTGGTCGGGGATGTAGGAAATGCGGATTTCCGCAAAATCGGGCTGGCCCGTAATCGGGCACAGGGTGGTGAATTCCGGGCAGTTGAAGCGTACCCAGTAGTCGTTGCCGGGATGCTGGTTGATGAACGACTCCAGCAGCTGCGGCGAATAGTCGAAAATATAGGCGGTTTTCTTGCCCAGGGCCTTGAGCCCCTCTTTCTTTCTATCGGTTTCCATCTTCTTTCAACTGGAAAGGATTATACGAGATATCATAGTCATAGGCGTCGATGCCCTCGGCCTTTTTCAGGCGGCGGGCGATCACGGAGGTCACGGGCAGGATCACGACCTCATAGAGGGTCTTGACCGTCACCTGGGTGAGGATGATCGACAGGATGGCTTTGGCGGGCATCACGCCGGCGAAGGCCAGGGGATAAAAGATCACCGAGTCGGAGAGTTCGCCCACCACCGTGGAAAGGATGGCGCGCCAGCCGAATCCGCGGCCCTTCGTGGCGACTTTCATCTTCGACATCACGAAGGCGTTCATCTGCGAACCGAGAATGAAAGCCAGCAGCGAGGCGATCGTGGTGCGCGGAATCAGGCCGAAGAGGCGGTTGAAACTGTCGGCGACTTCCTGGCTCTCCGGATAGATGGGCGCCGGCAGCCAGCACACCAGCTGGGCGGCCAAGGCGACGAAAGCGCTCAGGATGAAGCCCATCCAGATGACCCGCATGGCCTTGCGGTAACCGTAGACTTCGGTCAGCAGGTCGTTGATAATATAGGATATTGGGAAGATGACCACGGCACCGGACAGTTGCAGCGGCCATTTGCCGACTTGCCAGAGGCGCGGGACAAAAAGGTTGGATGTGACCAGACAGACACAGAAGGTTACGGCTAACCAGACGTAGACCATCGACGGCGAACGCCGTTCATTGTTTTGATTTTCAGACATTTTCACTTGTTTTTATAGTGGTACCAAGCACACTTGCGGCGGATTTCTTCCGCTACTCGGCGGCAAAGATAAGACAAAAAACGTAAATTTGACGGCGGAATTGCAACAAAGCGTTTCCCCCGTCGTTATATAGACAGAATGACCCGGAAAGAGATCACAGCGTTTTATCAGGCCCATAGCCGCCGGCTCTTCAACGTGGGCTGCCGGATCCTCCAGAATCCCGAGGATGCGGAAGAGGTGATGCACGACACAATCCTGAAGTTCCTCACCCAGCCTTTCCGCCCGATGATGCCGGAACAGATCTCCGCCTGGCTGACGCGCACCTGCATCCGCGCTTCCATCGACCGGCTGCGCAAACGCAAGCGCGAAGCGCTCTTCCTCGAAGAGTACGCCCTCGAGTCGGCCGCGGAAACGGAGGAGGAACTTCCCGAAGTTCCTGCGGCCCGGATTTTGGAAGAGATGCAACGGCTGCCCGAACCCTACCGGCTGGTCGTGACGCTTGTCCTGACGGAAGGCCTCGACTACCAGGAGATCGCCGCCTACACCGGCCTGAAAGAAACGACCTTGCGATCGCACTTTCTGCGGGGGAAACAAAAACTCATTGCACTGCTTAAAGAAGATGGAAAACCGATTTGACCTGTATGACCTGCCCGAAGGGCACGAGGAACGCTTCCAGGCGAAACTCGAGCCCCGGCTAGCCCGGGCAAGACGCCTGACCCGCGTTTTCCGCTGGACGGCCATCGCCGCCTGCCTTGCCGCCGTGCTCTGGCTTGGCTCCCGTACCCGCTCCCCGTTCTGGGCGGCCAATTCGCCCGAAGCGGTCTACGCCGCGTATCTGGAGCAAGTCGGCGAACTCTACCATTTGCTGGTCAACGAACCCGGTGATGAAATGGTCGACCGGGAAGCCGTTCTGGAGGAGCTGACCCACGAGACCATCCCCCTGTACGACCAGCTTCCCGAGGAAATGCCCGACCAGGAGAAGATTGCCGTCCTCAAGGAATACTACGGCGGCATCCTCGACGAAGCGGGACAACTCAAAAAAGAATTGAACAGAAAAAAACAGTAATTCCGATGAAAAAGATCACCCTCCTTTTCCTGGTGCTCGTCACCACGCTGACGACCGCTTTCGCAGAACCCGAAGCCGCGAAAAACCGCTACACGCATACCTACGATTTCCGTGATTTCACCGCCCTTTCCGTCTCGCACGCCTTCAAGGTGGACCTGACGTTCGAGGACCGCTACGAAGTCAGCATCGACGTGCCCGACTTCATCGAGCCCTACCTGATCGTCTCCCAGAACGGTGAGAAAGTACGCCTCGACCTGGAAAGGCTGCCGAACGACATCCAGCTCAAGCTCAACGATGCGAACAGCTCGCTCATGGCCCGCGTTTCCGTTCCGAAACTGACCCGGCTGCAGCTCAGCGGCGCGTCGAAGGTCACTGCATCGGGGCGGCTGGTGCTCGGGAGCGAGACGCTCTATCTCCAGTTGAGCGGCGCCACGGAACTCTACGGCCTGGTGGCCGAAGGCCGTGACAAACTCGACCTCAAGATCAGCGGCGCTTCCAAAGCCGATTTCGAAGCCGCTTTCAACAAACTGGAAGTCGATCTGTCGGGCGCTTCCAAACTGCGCTACGGCGGCGATGCCGACCAGCTCGAAATCGAGCTCTCCGGCGCCTCGGGTGCCCAGTTCGACGGCAATTATGCGGAGACCGACGCCGAGATCTCCGGCTCGTCCAAGCTCACCATGACCGGCGACACCAAGAATCTGTCGCTCGAACTCTCCGGTGCCACGAAATTCGAAAGCCTGGGCAAGACCGCCCGCGCCTCCGTCGCGTTGAGCGGCGCCTCGAAAGCGAAACTCTCGGTTTCCGAGAAACTCCAGTACGCGCTCTCCGGCGTGTCCACCTTGCGCGTCAAGAACCTGGGCAGCGCCAAACTTTCGGGCGAATGCAGCCGGGGTTCAAAAATCGATTACCTGAAGTAACAAGCTGACTATTTCTGACTACCTTTGTGCCCGGCTATGACGGCACATTTGGGAGAAATCATATCTTTGCTCGTCGCGGTCAGCTGGACCGCGACGGCTCTTTTTGCCGACGAGGCAAGCCACAGGCTCGGCTCGCTGACAGTCAATGTCATCCGTCTGGTCCTGGGTTCGGTCTTTTTAGCACTGATCCTCTGGTTCACCATCGGCGCCCCCTATCCGAAGTACGCGGACGGAGCCACCTGGTTCTGGCTGGCGCTTTCCGCCCTGGTGGGCTATCTGTTCGGCGATTACTGCCTGTTCAACTCCTATCTGATCATCGGGGCCCGTTTCGGGCAACTGTTCATGACGCTGGCGCCGCCCATGGCGGCCATCGCCGGCTGGGCGATGCTCGGCGAGACGCTCTCCTGGCGCTCCATCCTGGCCATGGTCGTCACCATCAGCGGTATCGCGATTTCCATCCTGGCCAAAGGACAGGGGCAGAAAGTCCATTTCACGCTGCCCGTCAAGGGTATCCTTCTGGGCCTGGGAGCCGGCGCCGGACAGGGCGTGGGCCTGGTGCTGAGCAAGGTAGGCATGCAGCATTATGAAGCGGCGCTGCCCGCCGATGCGGTCGCGTCGATGGATACGATGATGCCCTTCGCCGCAACCATGATCCGCGCCGTGGTCGGCGGCCTGGGATTCGTGATGATGCTGCTGATCCAGCGGCAGGGACGGAACTTCCTCGAAGTGACGCGCAAGGACGGCAAAGGCGTCCGCTATGCCGTGCTCACCACGCTGTTCGGCCCGGTAATCGGCGTCTCCCTCTCCCTGATGGCCGTCCAGTACGCGCGGGCCGGCATCGCATCCACGCTGAT
>JAEEGG010009352.1_pt1 | contig 21965 bp, 19 predicted proteins | sample 9134161 | NCBI WGS metagenome assembly JAEEGG01 (sample SAMN16246543, study PRJNA631951) | gut metagenome | biome: gut microbiome; feature: rumen; material: CR-attached | host: Bos | place: Iran: Karaj | collected 2018-10
TCCTTTATGGTATATTAGAAACTTGCTAATCATGTCTGTTCTCTCCCCTTTTCTATATTATTTGATTAGATATGGTAGAGAACTATTTCTTGGAATAGTGGGTATTTGGTGGATGATGACCTATCACAATGCCTTTATTCCCCAAACTATTCTGTTTTTCGCTCTTGGAGCCTATTTCCCTATTTTGCGAATCAATCTACTAAAGATAATACAAAATAGAGGTTTTATTCTATCACTATTCTTCACCTTCGGTTTATTCGATATTATCACCCATACATTATGGAGTACGCCTATAAATTTACAAATACATAGAATTTCCCTTTTTTTTAATATTCCTGCTTTCTTCCTTCTTGCAGATTTCTGTTACTATCATGGAATAAGAAACAAGTCATTACCTAATGCTGCATTTATTGTTTTCTGTGTTCACTACCCTATAGTCGTTGCTTTAAGGAAAGGATGTATTGCAGTTTTTTCTGATGCGTCTGATTTCACTCACATTCTACTCTATTTCATATGCGTCATTGTAGCAACTCTATTAAGTCTTGCTACCTATCTCATACTCAAGAGATTCTTCCCGAATGTCAAAAATGTCTTATCAGGAAACAGATGAAAAAAGCTCTACTATTTCTTACTCTGATTCTTGTTTGTATCAGTATATGGCTAATATATAAAATGTATGATTATTATGCATGTCCTCGTCTACAGTTTCCTTATCACATTAGCGACAAGCATCAAGATGATACATTAAGAATAGCCTATATAGGAGACAGTTGGGCGTTTATGCATCGAGAGCATAAGTGCCAAATTAGCAAATTGCTAGAAAAAGAACTACGGCAACCTGTTATCGTTCATTCATATGGTGTTTGTGGATTTACGAGCAAGAAAATACATGAAAGCTTGTTCAATAATAGTGAATTCAAACAATTTCTACAAAATAATGAGTATGATTATTGTTACATTTCAGCAGGCATCAATGACACATATAAGAAAATGAGTATTAGATATTATAAACAGAGTATAGATGGCATCATCCAACTACTTCTTTTCAACAACATTCACCCCATCATCCAAGAAATACCCGACTATGACATACAATTATCATTTGAAAGGCAAGAAACTTCCAGAAAGTTGTTGCGTCATCTATCCATGATCATCAATAACATCCCATTGGATTGTAAACAGGTATTTCGAAACGCTCTTGATGAGACGATCCACGAAAAGAACTATGCAGACAAGGTTAGCATCCTCAGATACAAATCATGGAATGGCAATGGTGTAAAAGACATCAATACACTATATAGGAGTGATCGTATGCATCTGAATGACAAAGGTTATGCTACACTTGATAGTGCTATCGTTAAGGAGATCAAAACTCATTTAAAGCTAGTATGCCGTTGCCAACCATTCAGACAGGAAGAAGTCATAGACTCGATAACCATGGAGTTGCATGTTACAGATAAATAATCACAAAGAACGAGGCTATCCAGCCTAGGATGCAGAGCTGAATGAAGTGGTCCTTGACGAGAGATTTCGTGGGGGAGCCGCTGAGACCAAAGACAATCATGTTCTGGAGATAGCGCAACAGGCCTGCAAGAACCCAACCACTGGTGAGGTATACATAACGGGTGCCCATCCGTTCAATAACCTCTGGCGACATGGTGTACATGATGTAGCAAACCAGTGTGACTGAGGCGATTATGGCTGTGGCCTCGTTGATGAAGGTCTTGTTGTAGCCAGTAATCGAAACGCGAGGTTTGGTGCCCGTCTGCTCATAGATGCGGTAGTCGTCGTTTCGTTTGGTGAAGGCCAGGAAGAGGGCTACCAGGAAAGTCATCATCACCAGCCAATGAGAAATCCAGATGTCTGTCGTAACACCTCCAGCCAATACGCGCATCACGAATCCGACGGCAATAATCGACACGTCGAGGATGGCAATTTGCTTCAGTCGGATGCAGTAGCCGATGTTCATCAGCCAGTAAGCCGCCACGATTATATATAAATAAGGTGTATTGGGGCTCATCGCCAGCGGAATCAATGCGAAGGATGCAATCGTACAAAGCAACATCATCGTGTAACCGCCTCTAACTGAGACCTTTCCTGATGCAATCGGGCGATGGCATTTCTTTGGATGCAGTCGATCTGCCTCAACGTCTCGGAGATCATTGAAGCAATAGATGGAACTCGAGATCATACAGAACGATGCAAACACTACGAGCGTGGGCCAAAAATAATCTGGCTTCAACAGATTGTTGCTGAAGAAGATAGGCGCAAAGACGAATATATTTTTGAGCCATTGCAGCGGCCTGAGCAGTTGAATGTAGTGTATCATCGCTGCAAAGATAGTGTAAAATTTCGATTAAGAGAAAAGAAAACCATTTTTTATTTGAATTTTCTCTAACTAGCGTTTCTTCGAGCATCTTTTGAAACATATCAAATCAAATATTAACAATATTTACTGACATCCGACATAATTTGATATTAAATATTTGTATTTCAAATATATACAATTTTATATACTGACATAAAACCGACATATTACTGACATAAAACCGACATAAAACAAGCATATATCATGCATTAATGCTATCAAATGGACATCTCGAAAGCACAACTGCCTCTTCTATATTTTGTATCCATATATCTCCTTTTCAATTCTCTAGAGAATTCAAGCAATAACCCCTATGTATCAATTGCTAAGAAGCCTTTAAACCTTACAATTCTCTAGAGAATTGCACAACAAATACTAATCTGATTATTGCGAAGCAATGACTTCTATCTTGCCACCAGCCGTTATGCGATCCTGTTTGTTAATTAGCTACTATTTTCCAATATTTGCCTCAAATATGTCAGTAGTATGTCAGTAACATGTCGGTATTATGTCAGTTTTATGTCAGTATAAAATTTTAAATTAGCAATTAACTATCTAAATTTCAGTAATTTGTAAAATACTTATGTCGGATGACAGTAAGTTTAATGAACTTTGATATAGCATGATAGATTTTTAGACTCATTGAAATTATTTGTTAAGAATATGATGTTTTTTCCTAGGAAATATATAACTTTGCAAACAAAAAATGCGATGGTTTCACAAAGAAGATAGATATGGGACGTCTTTTATGTATGATATGCTTCACGCTATTGTCCTTGCTGGCTCATTCTCAAGTTCAGAAGGATTTCCAGCTGGTGTGGAGCGATGAGTTTGATGTCGATGGCGAGCCTTCGACGGAGTGGAGTTATGAATATGGTTTTCAGCGCAATGAGGAGTTGCAATGGTATCAGTCGCAGAATGCCAAGGTGAAAGATGGCTGTCTGGTGATTGAAGGTAGGAAAGATTTCCTCATCAACCCTCATTACGAGGCAGGCAGCAGCGATTGGCACAAGAATCGTGAATTCATCCGCTACACATCGAGTTGTCTGACGACCAGGTTCAGTCAGCAATTCCTTTACGGACGTTTCGAAATAAGAGCCAAGATACCTGTGACATCAGGCGCTTGGCCTGCTATTTGGTTGTTGGGCAATAAATGGGAATGGCCTAACAATGGTGAGATTGACATCATGGAATATTATATCAAGGATGGCCAACCATCGATTCTCGCTAATGCCTGCTGGGGTTCGACGGAGAAATGGAAGGCCATCTGGAATTCTGCCGTTATTCCCTTCACGCACTTTACGGAGAAGGATCCTTATTGGGCAGACAAGTTCCACATCTGGCGCATGGATTGGGATAAGGAGTTCATCCGCATCTATCTCGATGACGAGCTTCTGAACGAAATCGATCTCTCGCAGACTCAGAATCATGGCTACGATGGCAATACTGAGAATCCCTTCGCCAATAATGTCGTTGGTTTTGGGCACTATCTCCTCCTAAATCTCGCCATCGGTTCCAATGGCGGCGAGCCCGATGACAGCCAGTTCCCTCTTAGATACTATATCGACTACGTTAGGGTATATCAAAAATAAATACCAGTTTATATTTGTGGTTACAAAAAAAATGCTTATCTTTGCACTCGAATATAAGTCGGTATATGAAGAAAATATTATTTTATACGTCCGTTTCATTGCTTATATTTATATCTGCGACATTTGTGGGTATTATTGTTGTAATGAACTCGATTATTCACGTTCAATTACCACATGGAGCTGTTTTGCACGTCTTACCCTTTCATAGAAATAATCATGTGGATGGTGCTGTGATTATATGTCCAGGTGGTGGGTATAGTTATTTGGAAACATGGTATGAAGGATATAGTTGGTTCCCTTTTTTCTATATGCGTGGCTATACACCGGCTATGTTGGAATACAGGATGCCAAAACACGATTATAGTATTCCTATGACTGATGGGAAAGATGCTGTTAATACAATGAGGATTCATGCGAAAGAATGGCATTTTGATGAAGATAATATTGGTGTAGTAGGCTTCTCTGCTGGCGGCCATCTCGCATCAACAATGTTGGTAATAGAAAATGATTCGGCTCGTCCTGACTTTGGAATTCTTTTCTATCCGGTCATCTCAATGAAAAAGGAATTGACCCATTTAGATACGCATAATCAATTGCTGGGGAAGGATGCCTCAGAAGAGTTAGAGACTTTGTTCAGCAATGAACTGCATGTATCAGATAGGACACCTCCCACTTTTTTAGCCGTTACAAGTGACGATAAGGCAGTTAGTCCTCGTAACTCTATTCTCTTTCACGATGCTATGTGTGCCAATAATCGTCCTGTGTCACTTCATGTCTATCCCTCTGGAGGACATGGATGGGCTGTTCGTTTTTCTTCTGAATACCGTAGACCCGTATTGAACGATTTGGCTAATTGGTTGAATTGTCGAATTTCAAATAAATAATATAGAATGGTTAAGGTAAGCGTCATATTGCCAATATATAATGTAGCTCCCTATTTGGAGGAAGCTCTTGATTCTATACTTAATCAGACATTAAGGGAAATAGAAGTTATTGCAGTGAATGACGGATCTACGGACGATAGTGAGGAGATAATTAAGAAGTATTATCAAAAGGATAAGCGGATTATATTATTCTCTCAAGAAAACCAAGGGCAGTCTGTTGCTAGAAATGTAGCATTACAATACGCAACTGGAGAATATATCTATATGATGGATTCTGATGATTTGTTGAGTAGCTCTGATGTTCTGCAGACTTGTTATGAATATGCTGAGTGTACCAAAGGCGATTTTATTTTTTTTGATAGAGAACAATTTGCAGAAGATCATGTTCTTTTTTCTGTACCAGTACATAGTACGCAATTCGTGGAGGAAAACAAAAAATACGATGGTGAGGGCTTGCTAAACCTAATGCTTGATACTACTTCTTATAATTGTGTAGTTTGGTTGCTTTTGATAAAACATGATTTTTTAAAGAGTATAAGACTCAAGTTCTACCCGGGTATTATACATGAGGACGAATTGTTTACTACAGTCCTCATGCTGAGCAGTAATAATATCTATTGCTTGAAACGTTCTTTTGTCAAACATCGTGTGCATTCTTCATCAACAGTGGGAAGGAGACTTACCCGTCGTAATATGGATTGCTATCTCACTGTTGCTGACCAATTATTACTCTTCAGTCAGCAACCTATTATTCATAAGTTTCTGCGCTATACTCTGAGTAAGGTGTTCTATACAGGTCACTTTATTCCATACAAAGATAAACCAGCTGTTTTCTGGCGTGCCATGAAGTCTGGCTATTTTAAATATATTGGATTAAAGTCTTCTCTGAAGTTTTTTACATGGTAATACATTAGTGTCCCGTTAAAATTGGGACGAGTTTAATATTAATCAAATAGCCCCGGAATATGGGGACCAAATTGCTCTTTGACATCGTTGAAATTTGTCTTTTCGAACAACTCCTTGAGCGGTGTTTTGTCTGTCAGTGAGATGCTGAGGATCTGCAAGACTTCGTAGGTCGAGCGTTCCAGATGCATGTCATGCTGTACTATCGCCACAAGGCAGTAGGCAATGATGGCAGCACTGATCTGAATCCGGACGGCATTCTCCGTAGTGCCCCAGAATTTCTTAATCTTAAGATGCTGTTTCAGTCACTTAAAGAAGAGTTCAATTTGCCATCTGTTCTTGTAGAGGTTGGCAACCTGCAGGGCAGAAAGGTGGAAAGCATTGGTCAGGAAGGCGAACTCACGTCCTTCTTTCTCATCGTAGAACTTGACCAATCTGAGCTTCTCCTTGTACTTCTTCGAGGTGATGTAGTCTGTCAGCAGAATTTCAGAATCAGTCATCACGTTTTTAGGCATTCGCCTTCTCCACTTGATGCACTTATATTGCAAGTTCTTCTTGGCTCGGACAACAAAGAATGATTCATGCCGATGAATGCGATAGAGTTCCTTGAAGGCATTATAACCACGGTCGAATACGTAGTAAGAACCTGATTCATAAGGGATTTCCTTCATTGCCTTTGAATCGTGGACAGATGCCTTGGTGATGTGGAAGTAGGCAGGAACCTGCGACTCCAAGTCGTAAAGGACATGAGCCTTGACTCCACCTTTCCGTTTACGGAACTTGGCCCACCAGAACACTGACAGACAGAGAGGTATAGTCGTTGAGTCGAACGCATACACCTTGCCTTTGAGTTTGAAGATATCTGTTGCTCGTTTACTGCGGGCCTGATCCATCATATAGAAGGCAAACTCCTCGAAGATCCGATAGTCGCGATTCTGGTTGGCAGTAGCAAAGGTACTCTTGGCGATAGGATTCCTTCCCAAGCCGAGATGGTAACACTTAGACTGATGAGCCTCCAAAGCAACAACCAAGTCTCGTAGACTCTCACGATTACTGAGTTGTCCAAACATCAGAGCAAGGAGTTGATTCCAGCAAGTGAAATGCTTGACATATCGATTACCTTCGTACTTGTCAACGAGGTGACGGAACTTGTCGTTGTCCAAAAACTCCACCAACTGAGCGAAGACGTATTTTGATTTGTTCATATGCAGCCATCTGTTTTGACTGCAAAGATACGAATTCAAATCGTCGCACCCTCAAAATTGCTCGTAAAAGACTGTATTTCAATTATTTCAAAGATCAATCAGTCCACTTTAACGGGACAGTAGTGATGGTAATAATATAATAATTTTGTATGTCATTTTTTACAAGAAAATTGAAATTGCGTGCCAAGTCTTTTTTGCATCCTATTAGGACATTAAAAGCTTTATATTTTATTCATTATATCTTTCCAACTAGTAAATGGAAGGAAATTGTAGATACTGACCGAAAGAAGGCTTTTGACATGAAGTGGAATAGGTTCTATAGGGAAAAATTCCCATGGAAACACCCACGTACCCTGAATGAAAAGCTGACTTGGCTTGCTGCTATGACTGATACGTCAAAATGGACTGAGTACTCTGACAAGTATGAGGTGAGAAAATATATAGAGAGCCTTGGCTTGAAAGACACTTTGACAGAGTGTTATGGTGTATGGGATCATGCTGAAGATATTGATTTTGATAGTCTTCCTGATAAATTCGTCGTTAAATGTACACATGATTGTGAAAGTACTATTGTTGTGCGTGATAAAAATATGATGAACAAAGAGGAGGTAATTAATTTCCTTAACAAGCATTTGGCTGTACGCTATGGCTATGAGTCTTGTGAACCTCATTACATTCCTATAAAACCTCGAGTAATGGCAGAAAGTCTTATTGAGATGGATAACAGCTCTGAGTTTTCATCGATGACGCTTGTCGATCACAAAATAAGATGTATCAACGGGAAGGCTCAATTTGATATGGTGTGCTATGACAGACCTTTGGGAATTGGAAGTGGAGGCGCCAAAACGGTCTATGATTTGTATGATATTCATACGTGGAGACATATGCGCCAGTATCTGGACTACCCTGGAGCAAAATATAAAGATGTACCGCGTCCAGATAATTTGGAGAAGATGATAGAAATTGCAGAAAAAATAGCTCAGGGCTTTTTGCAGGTCAGAGTTGATCTTTATAATGTTAAGGGGAAAATCTATTTTGGCGAGATGACATTCTTCGCTTGTTCTGGAATGTATCATTGGTTTACTCCCGAGTTCCAACGAATGATCGGTGATAGAATACCATTGCCTAAAGTCTAATTTAAGTATAAGATAAGTGAGGTGGCAACGACGTTAACTTGCTATAATAATAGATATGAATGGATTGACTGGATGAAGGCCTTAGGGATTTATTTGGTAGTTCTTGGTCACTTTTACTCTGTAGGAGAAAAGTATATCTATGTGTTTCACGTACCGCTGTTTTTCGTTATTTCCGGTTTCCTGATCAAAAAGGAAACTGATGTGATGATATTTTGGAGAAAGCTATGGTATAATCTGGCTGTTCCGATGCTGTTGATGACAGTCATTAATTTTGTCTATCACTGCATTTTACAGCTTTTCAAAGGCGCTTTCTCGCCAATAGATATATATTGGTTGGTACGTAATCTCCCATTCGGAATGGTTGCTGGACTCGATACGTTGTGGTTTGTATATACCCTGATATTTCTAAAGATTATTTATCAGTTTTGCCATTATGACAAGCTCTTTTATTCACTGACAGCTGTTTTGCTGGCACTAGCCTGCGTTTATAACAATAGTAATCTGTCTGGATATCCGTTCTTCTTGAAAGAATCGAATGCTATTGTAGATTTATGCTTGGCATATCCCTTCTTTGCCTTTGGCATCATGATGCGCAACTACAAGGAGATGTTAAATGCGTTGGATAATAAGCTCATCCTTATCGTTATGTTAGTATGCGGACTGTTTCTTGTTTCTTTATGTGGCACGTATAATGGTTATGTAGGTTTGTTTGCATGTGACTACGGTGGAAACCTCTTCCTATTCTTGGTCGGTTCCTTTGCAGGTATTGTGATGATATGGACTTTGTCTAAGTTGTTCGGATGTGCTCCAAAGACAATTTCCATTATATCGCGTGGCACCATTATTATACTTGGATTTCATAAGATATTGATTGATTTGGCGAGGACATACTTTTCCCCGTCTATTTTTGATATTGTTTTTGCCACAATGATCACGTTATTATTCATTCCGCTGATTTTTGCCATAGAGAATTATTTCCCCCTTATGGCTGGTAAATACCGTATTAAAAATAAGAATAGCTAAAACTAAATTCTTGATATAATGTTAAAAGGAGAAAAATCGAATCGTCCTCAAAGGAATTCCAGCATTGAGCTATATCGGATTATTGCAACATTTACAGTTCTCGTAGTTCATTTTAATGGTTGGTTTGTAGGAGACTGGCCCCTGCCGGATTATGATATCAGCAGTCCTACTTTATTTAGAACAGGGCAAATGTTAATCGAAGCTCTTTCAATTATTTGCGTGAATATGTTTGTAATTATTTCCGGGTATTTCGGGATAAAACTAAAATTCAGCTCGATTGTTAAATTATATATTTATTTGGCCCTGATATACATACCTTTATATTTGATTAGATTTGTCTTTACACATGAATTTGTTTTTGCGGACTTTTTGGAGAGATGGTTCGTTATATCATTTGCGGGTTATTTCATTCAGTGCTATTTTATGTTGATGATACTTTCTCCAGTACTTAATGCTTTCATTGAAAAATATGGCCGAGATAGTTTAAAATGGGTTCTTGTGTTTTGGGGGGTAGAGTTTTGGTTTGGCTGCTTCATGGATGTAGAGGAACTGGGATACAATCATGGCTTTTCTGTAATTCATTTTGTCCTTATGTATATGCTTGCTCGTTGCATCAAACTTTATGAAGGTGATATAAAAAAGATTCGGAAATGGGGTTGGGTATTGGGTTACTTTCTTTCGACATTAGTTATTGTTTTATGTCATATTGTAGGAATTAGGTGGTGTTGGGATTACTCTAATCCTATTGTCGTCTTTTCATCGGTTTGTAGTTTTCTACCATTCCTTTATAAGAGTTTCTATAACAAAACCATTAATTTGATTGCAAGCGGTACTTTGGCTGTATATATCATACATGTAACCTATTTCTTCCGCTCAAAACTATGCGAGTTAGACACCCGGCTGTTGGAAACAAACATTTATCCGATGTACTTGGTTAATATACTCTTTGTGATATTAATCACATTCGTCATATCGGTATTATGTGGCATCGTGTGCAATTATGTAGCAGGTTGGATGGTGAAAAGAATAGGTGAAAAAGCCAAGTTTTTTAAACTTAACTAGTTTATCAACAAGGATATTCACTCTATGTTCAAATTCCACTAGGCATAGTAGTGGATTCTCTTATAATGAGATTATTTCTTCAGAGGTCATCAAGGGCGGCAAAGAGGTTCTCTACATATTTTTCTTTATCAAAGTATTTGGCGCGCTCAAGGGATGCCTTTGCCATTTGCTGCCGTTTTTCAGGATGTTTATATAAGTCGAGAATGGCTGAAGTGAGATTGTCAACAAAATGTTCATCGGTATTGAGTAGTATGGCATTCTCTTCTGAGACCTCTTCTGGTATGCCTCCGCGTCGAGTCGTAATGATTGGTAACCCCATTGCTTGAGCTTCAAGCACTGTGTTAGGGCATGGATCATCCCATAAGGAAGGAATGACTGCAATATCTGATATTTTCAGGTATTGGGGCAATTGAGAGTGTGGGATGAAACCTGTGAATATAATTCGGTCTTTGATATCTTCAGCCTTTTGTTTGAGCCCTCTTACAAAATTATCTTCATTAGCAACATTAGCAAAGAAAGGACTGCCTATAATCATTAGTTTGATATTTGGCTTGTCTTTTAATAGTAGCATAGCATCAATTAACTCGGAAATGCCCTTATCCTTGTTGAGTCGGCCAGTGAAGACCATAACAAAGTCATTCTCAGATAGACCTATATCTGTTCGTCTCTTATAATGTTCATTCATTGAAGAGAACACTTTAACATTGACGCCATTATATAGTGTCTGTATCTTCTTGTCACGTCGGATAGTGGCGACTTTCTCTCTTACAAAGTTTGAGCAAGTTAGAATTTTACTGAGGTTATTGAATATTAGTTCATTGAATTTTGTCGTAGAGTTGAGACAGTCGTTGCCTAAGCGAATTACAAGATTTTTATGACCACGCTGAGATAACTTAAGTACAAATCCAGGGCAGTTGTCTAGCACAACGCAGTCGTAGTTCTGATGCTTTAAATGACAATATACCTTTTCAAAATAATATTCTATAAAATAGTTGTAGTATTCTCCAGAATGAATGTATCCATATATTCTTCTGGCTATTCTGGCCTTAAGACTGCTGACGTTAATAAAGACATAGTGGTTTACATCTGATGAAACGGCAGGATGCATAGCGGCCTCTTTATTCCACGGACTATAAACTGTTATGTCGTGGAGTTTCTTCCTGTCATTATACTCCAAACAAAAATCAATTTTGTTTTCTACAGCTCCTCCTTGGACGGCTGGAATGGGGAGCATACCGCTGGTTAGAAATGCGATTTTCATATATTCAAAATTTTGTTAAAGATACTTTTGCTAGAATTACTTCATTCTACTCATACCAAATCTCCACATTATCCGGTCTTTCCACCGATAGTACATGGTTATCAGTGAACGATTGTGGCAGAGCCAACGGAGTCGGATACAAGTGAAGTGCTTAGGATAGTCAACAATTGCTCTTGGTGTAACAAGGAAATGGCTGTAATCTGTAACATAATCCTTCATGAATCCACGATGCTGGAAATGAGCATAGAGCGACTCTTTTTTTTCTAACTTTCCGTTATTAAAACGTAGCATATATAGTTTGTTATTACTATGTTCGAAAATGACTTGTTTCCATCCTCTGGTCAGACTATTGAAATGGTAGGACTGCTTAGGCTTAGAGACATTGTCGAAAGGCCATTCTAACCAGCAGTCTTCTGGATTGCAACCACGCCACTTATCACCGAATCCTTTGTATTTATATTCGTCAAAATACATTGAACGATCTTGGGTAAAAGCATCTTTGTAATAGACATAGCCATCGACATCTTTCATGAAGAAAGTGTTGGTGTATTCGTCATTTTTGTAAAGTGTAAAGTGCCCATAACCAGAAATCATCTTATATCGGGACAGTACGTCATCAGTAATGAAATGGCGTATGTCGCCGTATACAACGTCAAGGTCACCCCATCCCCAAAAGTCATAGTCTTTTATGTAATCAGAGAGAACATAAGCAAAAGCAGGACGAAAATCGCAAATTTTATAAGGTCGGTCAAGCACGATTGGAAAATCAAACTTGCATTGGACCAATTGCCTAAAATCAGCAAACGATATTTTGCGTACTATAATATTTTTAGCTGGCTGTACATCGCAGTCTGTGAAAAAAAGAAAGTCAATATCCGTGTTGTACAATGCTGATGCCCGCCACATATTGTATTGTGGTGGCAATTTGCCGAAGTGAGGGAATATGACAATGATAGATTTCATGTGCATGTATCAAAATGTGATGTGATTAAGAATTTTATATATAGTAGGTTTTCGTGCGACGAAATATTTCATGCCTAAAGTAAACTGGAATAGCAGGATGAAGAAAAAAAAGAAGAGAGGAATAGATACGGCAAAACCATAGATGGCTAGAGATATAAATGAGTCTGAATGTGAGTCGATTATAAGCTCCTTCAACCATAAAGTCAGAAAGGTGAATAATATGAAGATGGTATAGTATGGGGTCATTCCTCGCCAATAATTCCATACACTCTTATGAAAAGCTTGGGAGAATAGGTAGTAAGGCTTCCAAAATGAACTGATGAAGCCAAAACTAAGGATCTTGCCTAACAAGATGCCCGTAATACCATAAGTAGGCGCGAGCAATAGTGTTACAGAAAGATTAACTATCAGCTCGGTCCAAGCTGTCCAGACATCGGCATATAAACCTGCTGCCCCGACATAGATATAAACTGCTGCACTTTGGTAACGGATAAAAAGATTCAATATTAGAAGATACACAACAACACTGCTTAATTGATATTGCTCTCCCAACCAGCAACCAATGAACGGTTGAATGAACATCAAAAGGGAGAAGATAATAATACCTAAGATAAAAAAGCGTACAGCGGTCAACTCCCAAAATACTTTCATGATGTTGCGCTCGTTACCTTCGGCAAGAAGATTACCAACACCAGCAGTCAGACCCTCAGACAAAATGTTTACCAAAAAATTAAGTTTGTTGATAACCATGGTATAATTGCCATAAAAAGCAACTTTTACAACAGATACAAAATTTCCAACAAGAATCTCGTCGCTGCGATAAAGAATAAAATTCTTGATTTTGTGATAAAAAATCTGACGTGTCTTCTTCAGTACTTCTGGATATTTCTTTAAATTTTTACGTCCTTTTTTCAAATCAATACTGAGCCAAGGATATAGCTGCTTGATGCGGTAATTGAAAATGATGATGCCAATGAGGGTAAATATTAGTCCTACGATAACCCAGAGCCATAGGTTGCGATAATAAATGGCGAGCAGTATTTGCGTAATGCTTTGTACAATGCTAATCGTTTGGAAGTAGGCATTGACCAAATATTGTTTTTGATTCGCACCAACTAGTAATTGCTTATAATTGAATATGTAGCCTGCCATTGAAGATCCAAGAAAGGAATAAAAGGCAAAAAAGACTAATGGCAGTCCTGTTGTCAGATTGCTAAACCACCATGGAAAGAATAAACTGATTATAAAACCAATAAATCCTATGATAAGACCAATACAGCGATAAAGAAATGCCAACATTGACATAACTTCATTTATCTTTTCGTGGTTATCTTCCTGTAATGGTTTGTAGAGAAAATAGACAATGCTGGTGCCTATACCCAATTCAGCCACACTAAGGAAACTCATGATGTTCATGAGCATCCCGGTCAAACCAATAAACTCAGCACCAAGGCAGTCTAGAAATATCTTACGAGAGAAGAAAGCAAGGAACAATGAGAGAATGTAAAACAGCATTCCCACCTTGATGTTCATCATACTTCTATGTACTCGCTCACTCATGTCGTATGTTCCGTATGGATAAAATCTGTATTCTTTCTATCTAGGTGGAAAATGTTTTTGAGCATTCTTAATACCAGTCCTGGAATGGTCAAAGCTTTGCTGAAGGAACGTAGGCGCAACTGACTGGGGATCGCAATATATAATGATATAGCTAATATACCAAGAAGTATCCACCATTTTTCACACCATACTGGCATGAATAATGTCATGAAAATGGATATTCCGCCTAATAATACAATCAAAATTGAGCGTGGAATCAATGCTTGTTGGATGGTTTTGTCGATGAAATTAATCTTTCCATGAACAATGGCTCCCGGGATTTTTGGTAAGTTACTAAACAGACTTTGGACCTGAGCAGTCATCCACCGCATGCGTTGACGCTGGAAATTGTCCTGGCTGCTGACTTTCTCGTCGAAGACATGGATGTCTGGGGCGTATTTGATGAATACTTCCTGATGAAGCAGAAGGGCTTCCATTTCGCGATCTTCGCCAGCTGTCTTTAGTTCAAATACGTTTTTCTTGAAAAGTTCATAGCGGAAGCACATACCGGAACCTATGAGTGCAGAGGATAATCCGAGTCGATTGTGAGCTTTCCGGAAGATCGTATTATTGATTTCTTCGCTCGCACCATCTAGTACAGCGACATCGTTATTAGCATTCTTGGCGCAGCGGTGACACTGAATCGCATCATAAACGGAGCAGAGAATATTCAATTGAGACAGAAAATCCGAACGAACAACATTATCGGCATCAAGAATAACTACATTATCAAAGTCACCAGTTACTTCTGTCATGGCATATTGCATGGCCTTGGCTTTGGAACTTTTCTCAAAGGTAGGCGTCAGTAATGTGATGGGTAATGAACGGAGATAATCATTTGTTCCTGGCTGCATGTGATCAGATATAACTACTAGAGTATAATGATCAGATGGATACTCCTGCAAGAGGAACTGCTCTACAGCATTGATAATCACTCGGTCTTCGTTGTAAGCTGGATAGAGAATCAAGAACTTGGTCATCTTATCCTTCAAAGCTGCTGCCTGAGTCGCAATCTGATCTTCCTTGTCGTAAAAGAGTGAGATAATGGCAAAGAATGCCACATAAGCAACCGATCCCAATATGATAAGCCATACAGTCCAGTCAATAATATGTAATACTTGCCACATCATCGTTTGCTAACTTTATTAGATTTGAAGTTGAACCTACCTCCTAACAGCTTTGTACTGATGATACCCCAAAACGTTACGAGGGGAGCACGAAGGAAAGTTTTATCCCACATTTCATCTACCAAATAGTCCGGAGTCGCTAATGCAAAGATGAATAGGGCAATGGAACCAAGAATCCACCATTTGAGTGCTAAGGTAAGATAAATAAATGGAAGAACCAGACTCATCAGTATGATGATACCCACCATTGTTGTTCTTGGCAGCAGCATCCATTGGATGATTTTGTCTGCGAGGTCGTATTGTTTTCTGAAAATCGCGCCAGGCAAGAATCTGATGTTGCGGATTAAGTTCTGAAATTGCTGTATGGCCCAACGTCCCCGTTGCTCATTCATCTTGGTGGTAGTTCGCTTCTTTTCACCGTATACCAAAATGTGGTGGAAATAATCAATAAATATTCCCTGCCGAAGCAATAAGGCTTCCATTTCTTTGTCTTCACCTGCAGTTTTGGCTTTCATAACGTTAGTCTTAAACCAATTGAAATCGTAGGCTGTGCCAGATCCAGCCAAAGCTGCAGAGACACCCAGATTAATGTGGCCACGGCGGAAGATATTATTGTTGATTTCTTCAAAAATAGAACCCATACGAGCTGCAGCAGTATCTCTATTTCGTGCTATACGATGAAACTGAATAGCTTTTGTCGCAGCCGTTTCAAATGCGTCATTGACCTCTGTTAGGAATTCTTGCCCCACAATGTTATCTGCATCTAGCACCAAAGCTATATCATAGATTTTAAATTCAGGGAGATTAAAAATAGCGTACTGTAATGACTTAGCCTTTGTACTTACCTCAAAATCAGGCGTTAATAAGGTAATGGGGTACTGGGCCAATTTCATATTCGTCATTTCAGTTTGGTGGTCGGAAATCACAACCACGTCAAACATACGTTGTGGATATGACTGGCTCAAAATAGACAATACGGTGTGTTCAATCACCTCATCTTGTTGAAATGAGGGAATGAGAACAACAAAACGACGTTGTGTTTTAGCTTTAGAGATGATAGTCTTTCTTTCAAATAAAGCAGCTATTGCATATACTCCTAAATAGAGAACAGTGCCAGCTACAAACGCGAAAAGCGTCCAATCGATAATATATAGAATTAACCAGAAATTCATTTCGTTCAGTTTGTTGTTTGTTGTTTATAGTTTATAGATGAATACCTTGCCATTCCGAAATCATAGATTCCTTTAATAACAGCTTTGAAATGATCAACTTTACATTTAAATACGTATTTGAGCAAATTACGAGGGGCAACTATACACATAAGATAGCAATAGGCTAGATATTTGTTAAGCCCATGCCAGTTACGTTTGACTAAAAGAAACCGATTCCGTGTTATATAATAGGTACGCAGAGGGCTGCTCTGTCCTGTTGACTGGCTTTCTTTATGATAGATGGTACATGCAGGATCGTACCAGATTTCGTAACCGGCTTCGGTGAACATCATGGACCAGTCAATTTCTTCGTAATAAAGAAAGTAATCTTCTGGCATAAGGCCTACTTTTTCAATTGCTTCTCGTTTAATCATCATAGCGGCACCATGAGCGTATGGCGTAGGGTGAGCAGTATCAAATTGTCCATGATCTTCTTCTCCGAAACCAATAGATCGATTTCGAACTGTTAAACTTGATAGTGGGGCATAACCTGCAAATTGAATTGGATTATTGCTCCATGTAAAACGGATTTTGGGACAAACAATACCAATTTGCACATTGGATTTTAGTCTATCAATTAGTGGCCGAATAGTGAATTCCTTAAAGATAGTATCGTTATTTATTAGGAATAAATATTTCCCTTTGGCAGCCATAATTCCAATATTGTTGCCTCCTGCAAAGCCAAGGTTCATTTTGGTTCGGATTGTCCTGACCTGTGGATATCGTTGGGCTATAAGATTTGCTTCATCTTTTTTAGATGCATTATCTACCACAATTACCTCTATGGATTTGTCCTCTAAAGGTAATAACTCTATCAATTCGCAGGTGTCTCTTAGTCCATTATAATTGATAATAATGATAGATAACTCATACTCTTGATGCACGCTTTTTCTCTAACTTGAGCTGTTTCTTCTTTTCTTGCTTGGCAAGAAGCAGACTTTCGTATTCTATCCATTCTTTCTCCAGGTATGGTAAAATGTAGACAATGGTTAGGCCACCATAGAAAACAAGACCATTGGGGAATTGCATGAGGACTTGATTGCCATAGCCGCCTAATTGCTGTGAAACCATAGCACAGCAGAATCCTGCTCCAATTCCACGTAATGAAGGACTCTTTAATGTAAAAAAAACAATCCAACAAGCACCAATAAGCATAATTGCCGTACATATCAAAAATGTAGTGATACCGATGATACCTGTACGAATCCAAATATATACATACTCTGAGTCTGGAGGTATTATTGACATTAGTGCGTACTTGTTATTGGCTGGTACATCGCCTCTATCAAGACCTATACCAATTCCCCAAGGTGCCTCTCTCATATATTTTTTCATGGTTTCCTGATTAATCGTTCGCTGGTTAGCAGAGGCGTCATTTTTGTTAAAAGCACTTCGCATTCGTCGAATTTGTTGGTTCCCTTGCCCAATATTTGTAAATGCGATAATAAAAACAAATATGCAGAAAAAGAAGGTAACAGGAATCGCAATTTTAAAGGATTTGGACAGAAATATATAAGCCATAATACCTGCCATAAAGCATGCAATAGCTGTACGAGTACCAGATGGGAACATGGCCCATGCACATATGCCGCCAACTATCAAAAAGAATATTTTCAATTTTTTTACTTTTGCTGTAATTCCGAAAATGATAAAAGCAACTGCTGTAGAAGCAATTCCTATTCCAAAATTTGCAGAATCGCTAAAAATGGAAAAATAGCGTATCAATGTTCCACCTTGGATAATATGTGTTTTTCGGCCGGCACCATAGTGTATCCACATATCTTCGGTATGAGTGAAGCCTATATGTTGTTGCTTCCACACCCAGAAAGAGGCAAACAAGGCTAGTATTCCCCATACAAACAGGTATTGAGTTAATACTTGTGGAGTTGAAATATAAATTGAAAATACCAAGAAAATGTATATCATTTGAAAAGCCATCATTCGAACTCCTGTAAACCATGCTCCAATATTTATGCCAAGATCACAGGTGTCGTTTAATAATTCCAATGTGCAGAATCCACACCATATTATGATAGCAAATAGCATGAGATTAGCAGTCCGTTCAAAGTGACTTTCTTTAACATCAATAATAGCTATAACCAAGAGGATTATTTCAAACATTTCATTATAGAGAGACATCGGTAGACCTATTGAGGGGAAATCCTTCATCTGTACAAAATAGTTAATAAGGATAAGGGCCCAAAAGAAGAACATCCGATAGCGAAATCCAGCAATTACAGCTAAAATAAATATGGGAGATAGGCAGACTATTGCATATGCAGGAAATCCAGCGTGGTAGAGTTGGTATATTGCAAGCAAAAATAGGAGAAAGAGCAATAAAACCCTTCCTCCGTTTTCATGTGCATATTTTGTATAGTCCTTGAACATGCTTATTTTGCGTGACTATTTTCAACAGCAGTCAATCCCATTTGAGATATTCTATATACAAAGTTGTTGAACTTAGAATAAGGTGGTAGCTGACCAACAAACTCTTCAACGGCGTAGCGCTGACATTCTGTCAGGTACATGAAAAGGGTATTCTGATCCTTTAATTGACTTTGTAGTTCTTTTAATGCTTTTTGGTCGACATCTTTCCACGTACGGTTGGCACGAGTTACCATCAAATTGATTGTTCCCATGTTCAAGAGACCAGGAGGTATTGAGTTGTCATCCAAGTTGGGATATTCTATAATTGCGATTTCGTTGGGAAGAATATCGGGGCAAATATCTTTAATATCATTAGCCATGATGAATCGGCTGTCTTCAGCTAAGTAATCCTCGTCGTATGTAAGGCGACGAACTTGTAAACCGATAGAAATCCAGTAGTTTTCCAATTCTTGGGCAATGTAACTTTTACCATTGGCAGCATCAGTAGATAATAGATTAAGTACATTTTGCTGTCCTTCCTTGAAATGTGGTAATAGAGTCTTGCTTAACTGACGTAATGCCATATCGGCAATGGTCTTGTTAAAACGACGATAACGCAGTGTACTTTCTTTTGGGAAACAGCCCATGACTGGAATCTTCGTAATACGTTCTGAGCGCATACGATCTCGGAGAGTACGATCCAGCAATTCTATAATGAAGAAATATAACGCGGTCAGTACAAATGTTAACAAGAATGCACCTAATAGAATCATAATTCGATTTGTTGGTTGGGCATTCATTGGGAACATTGGTGGATTCAGCACTCGGAGGGTTGCTGTTGTCATCTGCAAGTTTTTCTGGCGGAGACGGGCAGAATTGAGCGCTTTTAACATTTCCATATAATTACCTTCAATGAAACTAATGTGCCTATCTTTTCGGGCTACAGTTGCTCCTATGGGTGCGTAATAGAGAATCTCTTTATCGAGTTTTTGACGCATGACGTCCTGAGCACTTTCATGCGCTTTGGTTTTTTCAAGCAATAATACTTGATCCAACCATTTTTGAATCATATCATTTGCTTTAACGCCAGTTTCTGTGCTATAGGTGCCGGCTTCGATGTCTTTTACCAAGCCACGTACATTATTTGTCGCATCTTGTAGCATTTTCTCTGCTTTTGCTAATTCTAGTTGAGATGCAACATCGTTACTGCCTCCTTCACTGCTCATGAGTCGGAGATTGGAGATACGTGACTGTATACGAGAGATATCAGTTACTTGATCTGTAAATTCTTTGTTTGCTTTTATGATTTTTGCACGATCTCCCAGTTGACGCTCCAGGTAATCCATCAAGGCTCGAGTTGTAGTCTTGTCTATTAACAAATTGTTATCTGAAGTTTTTTGGTTCGCATCTAAACCTGCAAGTTGCTTGGTTTGCTCACCGTAATTAATAATACGTTTTTCCACATTATAACGGATTAGATCGTCTTCGGCATTCGTCAGGATGCGATAAAGTCGAGCCACTTCACGCTCAAAGAATTTAATCACATTATTGGTTTCGCCATAGCGCAATTGGGCATATTGACGAGCAAAAACTTCGTTAAGAATATCCAAAGTATTATATGCTATGCCTGCATCATTTGCAGAATAGCCAATATCAATAATATCACTATTGTTTAATTGCAAAACCTTTAATTTGGCTGTAATATTATTAATTCCAAACCAAGGATGATAATTAGTAAGGCCAAACAAGTAATTATCTGCAGATGGTTTTTCGTATGCTTTCAGATTTGCATAGGTGGCATTTTCACTATTGTGATTAATCAAAGCTTTAACTTCAGCTGGAACATTGCTGTTTAACTGGCGGAAATGCTCTGCAGATATATAGTTATTGTCCTTATTAGGATTTCCATACATCATACAACGTGCAAAAAGCCTTAAAGAAACTTCATGGATTGTTACGTCGGTTGTAATCATTAGCATGAGGTTTGTCATTTGTGCTTTAGAATTGCCACCAGCAGCACCAGTTCCTCCTTCTATGTTGTAGGCTGTGATCATACCTGTATAGATAGTCGTATTTGTATCATAAACACGCTCCATATTTCGTGTAGAGAACCAAGCTACGATTAATGCTATCAGTGGCAGAATGATTAGATACCAGCGAATCTTGTATAAAAACCTTACAATATATCTGAATAAATCCATAGTTTCTGAATTTAATTGTTATTTCTTTTGTTTCTTTGCAGCTTTGGCCGCTGCTTTAGCAGCCTTGGCTTCCGCTTTTTCAAGCTTTTTCTCATTTTTATTTTCTTCTTTTACTGCTTTCTTGATACGCTTTTCAACTGCTTTGTTTTCTTTTGCTATTTCCTTTTCAGATTTGTTAATATGCGAATCAAGTGTAATTTCTGTAGTTGAATTTGTAATAATAGGAGTGTGAGTCAATATCTCTAATGTAATGATGTCTGTGGTTATACTTGTTTGCATTGCTTGATAGCCGGAAACCTGTCCACTTTCCCATCTTTTTGTATCGGCAAAATCTTCAATATTCATATTGCCATTCTCAAAATCTTCGCGATTTAATGCGCCCGCACCTTGATAAGCTGCAGCCGTTTCTCCTAAGGTTTTCAGGGTAACTAAATTATTCGTAATCCTAACAAATAACGTCGCAATTTGAAGTTTTAATTGATCATATGCAATATCTTTTGCAATAACTGCTTGATCTACTTCAAGCCTTTTTCTTTTTACGGCAGCTGTTAAATCTAGAATATCTTCTAAAGGCAAGTTCAAATTGACACCAAGATTCCAATAATTTGATTCTGTTCCTTGATATTGCATCACCATCGGGGTATAAGCGCCACTTGTATTACCCCACATGTCACCTTTACCATAGCTAAAGCTGGCATGAGCTTTTAGATATGAAAAAATATGCCTTTTCTGTTTGGATACTTCTGCTTGGGCTATCTGGCGGGCTTTCTCCAAGGACATAATTTGTGGGCTAGTTTTCGCATTTTCCAACAATACCGACAACGGTGGCAGGTGGAACTCAGAGAAGTTAATATCTTTATCCTTGCTGGAGTCAAAGAATCCAGCTGCGATTCCACTTTCGTCGAATTGGGCGAAAGTAGAGGTGGTTGTTCCTGTGATGGCTACAATAAATAATAGTCTTTTTAACTTATTCATTGCTATGGGGTTAATGTTGTTTCTAAACGTTTTCTTTCTGAACGAAGCCTGTCAGCGTACGGAAGATAATCTGCATGTCCATCTTGAA
>JAEEGG010009355.1_pt1 | contig 21958 bp, 17 predicted proteins | sample 9134161 | NCBI WGS metagenome assembly JAEEGG01 (sample SAMN16246543, study PRJNA631951) | gut metagenome | biome: gut microbiome; feature: rumen; material: CR-attached | host: Bos | place: Iran: Karaj | collected 2018-10
GGGGCAAGGAAGAGGTTACTCCTTCAAATCACGAGAATTCATTATAACAGTTATTCACACGCCCCTTCTGCGTTCAATGGTAACTAATTCCCTGCCCCGAGCGGGGAAGGGATGTCCGAAGGACAGGAAAGGGGCTTTTAATTCTTTTACTATATGAAAAACGAAACTTGGAAATTCATTCTTCAGACGCTGGCGGCTATACTCACCGCCATAGCGACAACCCTCGGCGTGCAAAGCTGCATGTAAAATAGAAAGTATGATTGGCATAACGCTAATCATACTTTTTCCTTTTTGTAGGATACATTCATATAGACTTTTTATTAATAATGTGTAAAATATCCATAAAGGATGCCTGTTTTCATAAAAAACTTTGTACCTTTGCAAGGAAAAATAGATATTCAAATGACTAAACCCAAACAATCACAGATAAAGAAGGCTGCACAGAAGTTTGTTGCCGAATGGAAAAACCGAGGCAAGGAAGACAAGGACTATGTAGAGTTCTGGGAAGACTTGCTTGAAGATGTTTTTGGCATTTCAAGAGCACGAAAGGAGATTGAACCTCAATCAAAAGTGAAGTTTGAAGGGTCAACCAAACGTATAGATATCCGTGTAAAGACTTCAAAGGTTGTCATAGAGCAGAAAAGCAATGACGTTAACCTTGACTTGAAACAGAAACAAAGCGGAAAAGACTCAAGCGGCAAACCATTGGAATTAACTCCAATGGAACAAGCCATACGTTATTATAATAATCTGGATAAGCCTGACCAAGGTCGATATGTGATTGTTAGCAATTTTCAGGAATTTCGCATTTGGGATAGTTACCATAAGAACTCGCCTCATCGTCGTATTACACTTGAAGAATTACCTTCACGCTGGCGTGAGTTGAAATTCTTAGTAGAACCATACAGACCAGAAGGCTATGTAGATGTAGAACGCGAAGAGCGTGTTTCCAGTACTGCCAGTGACTATATTAGGAATCTGTACGATACCATTTATGCTAGCAAGAAAGATTGGACGAAGCCAGAATTGCAATCGTTGAATATGTTTTGCGTTCGCGTGGTGTTCTGTCTGTTCGCTGAAGATGCAGGCATTTTCGATGATGGTCAGTTTAGTACATTCCTTGATAAATTCAAGGCTAAAGATATCAGCAAGAAGTTCGATGCTCTCTTCTTCTGGCTTGATATGACCGAGACACGAAGGCGTGAATACTACAAATTAGCAGATACTGAAGTTCAGCAATTCCCATACGTAGATGGTGGTTTGTTTAATAATGCAGACCACTACGAAACACCAGCCCTTAACGAAGATGCATACAAAATTCTGAAAGGTGCTTGGAACCTGAAATTGAAAGATACAGATGAAACGTTTGATTGGAGTGAGATTTCACCTACAAACTTTGGCTGTATTTTTGAAAGTACGGTAGATAGAGAAGTGCGCGAATCGGGTGGTATGCATTACACTACGCCCTCAAATATCCATCGTGTAATAGACCCGCTGTTCCTTGACAATCTGCGAACAGAGTTGGAACGAATAGTGAATCTACCGATTGAAACTGCAATCGATAAAAATCATAAGTATCGTGAGTTAGAGAGTTTTCGCAATCGGTTGGCAGATATGCGCTTTTTAGATCCTGCCTGTGGTAGCGGCAATTTTTTAACAGAATGTTATAAATCACTTCACGAGCTGGAATTGAAAGCAATAGAGAGCGAACTGGAATTCCAACACGATGCTTTTTTGCCAAATACAGATCCATGCAAGGTTCATATTGGACAATTCTATGGTATTGAGATTGACCATTTCGCTGCAAGTGTAGCTCGTGCGTCTTTGTGGATAGCAGGTTGTCAGCTGATACAGCAGACTGCCAAGGTGCTGCATTGTGTCATAGACCCGTTGCCGTTGGATAAAAACAACTACGTGGTTTGTGCAGATGCATTGCTGACGGATTGGAATGATGTACTGAAGCGAAAAGCAACAACAGAAACATATATTATTGGCAACCCGCCATTCCAAGGCTCAAAGAAGATGAATGATGAGCAGAAAAGAAGTCTCCAAATAGCTATGCCAAACAGGCTTCCTGACAAAACTAAGCTTTGGGACAAACAAGGAAAGCTCGACTTTGTATGTGCCTGGTATGCAAAAGCCGCAGCATATATGGAGGGTAAGCGTAATATTACTGCTGCTTTTGTGTCAACAAACAGTATTGTACAAGGAGACCAAGAGGCTCCGCTATGGTATCCGCTGATGTCTCACTATAACTTACAGATTCTCTTTGCATGGCAGTCTTTCGAATGGTTCAATGAGGCTGACAATATGGCTCATGTGTATTGTGTCATCGTCGGTTTCTACCTCAACAAACGGAAAAGACCTGTAGAACATAAGATATATGCAGAGGGCAAAGAAGCTATTTCTGCAGATAATATCAATGGTTATCTGCAAAATGCAGAAAACCTGTATATCTGGAGTCGTTCAAAATCTCTGTGCGAAGTTCCACCCATAGGAATTGGCAATAAACCTATAGATGATGGCAATTATCTTTTTGAAAAAGAGGAAATGCAGGAGTTTATCAAACAAGAGCCTTTGTCAGAGAAATATTTTCATCCTTGGTATGGAGCAGAGGAGTTTATTAGCCAAAAGCCTCGCTATTGTTTGTGGTTAGGCGATTGCACTCCTGCTGAACTAGCTGCAATGCCGCATTGTGTGAAAAGGGTTGAAGCCGTTAAAGCATTTAGAGAAAAGAGCGAGAGTAAAGATACCCAAGAACTGGCAAAGAAACCGCGTCGGTTCCATGTTGAGAATATGCCTACAGGCGAATTTCTTTTGGTGCCTCGTGTGTCTTCACAGAACCGATATTATGTGCCAATGGGCTATCTGACATCGGACAATATGTGTAGTGATGCTATACAGATAATTTCGGATGATGTTACTCTATTTCATTTTGGCGTCTTAGAGTCTCGTATCCACATGGCATGGATGCGAATTGTTTGCGGTCGTTTGAAAGAGGATTATCGCTATAGTAAGGGAATTGTTTACAATAATTTCCCATGGCCAAGTGCCACAGAGGAACAAATAACTGCTATAGAAGCAACAGCCCAGACTATTCTTGATGTACGCAAAAAATATCTAGATTCTACTCTAGAACAGCTATATAAACCCGCCTTGATGCCTGATGATTTGACTGATGCGCACAGCAAGAACGATGAAGCTGTTGCTGCTATCTATGCAGGGTATGGTATCAATCTTAATATGACAGATGAAGAAATTGCACTTACGTTGATGAGAGTTGCCACGAGGTTGGCTACTCCAAAACCGAAGAAACGTAAGAGGGCAAAGAGTCGTAAAGCGACAAAAAAATAGGACAACGCAATGCTTCAATCTGGGACATTATTTAAGGACACATGACGAACTTGTGTATCTCTCAACAGATGAAGGCGCAAGTATTTTGCACATACACTATCCTCGTAATCTGCAAAGGGTTGCGAGGATATTTCTTTAACTTTGTTGTGAAAATGTTTGGAGGTTATGAAAATAAATCTTATCTTTGCAGCGACATGGAAAAAAAGAATTTGTGTTTTTCATAGTTGTCTGCTTTTATGCAGGCAGTTTTAATTCGATGGAAATAACATTCCCTCGCACCCTGTGAAGGCTGCGGGGGAGTAGAGTTAGATTTATTATAGTAATCCCCTCGTACCCTGTGAAGGCTACGGGGGATATTCGTATATATACTTTGTGGGGTATTGCGCAAGCATTTAGGTCAAATGGTCAAATAGTCAAACATTTTTTACACACACCCTAATACATGTACAATGTACCATGTACTATTTACTATAGCCCCTTAGCTAAAATCGAGTGTCTTTGCGGAGCTTGTGAGAATTTGATTGCGAAACGTTTGTTTGTGTGATTTGTTTTTCGTATTTTTGCAAGCGATATGAGGAATTTGTTGAAAAGGATATGGTCTTTTGCCATTGAATGGAAATGGAGGTTGGCATTGACGGCTGTGGTATTGGCTGTTGGTGCTGTTGCTTGCGTACTGATATGTGACAGGAGGGTAGAGGCTGTTGCTGCGGGACGGCATTATGATGATGTGAATAGGATTCCTCACCGTAATGTGGGGCTGTTGCTTGGCACTTCTAAATATACTATCTTCGGGAAGGATAATGAGTATTATCAGAGACGTATTGAGGCTGCGTATGAGTTGTATTCCAAGGGTAAGATTGATACGATTCTGATTAGTGGTGATAATAGTAAGAAAGACTATAACGAGCCTGAGACTATGATGGCGGATCTTGTGGCGCTTGGTGTGCCAAAGGATAGGTTCGTGCTTGACTATGCGGGTTTCAGGACGCTGGATTCTGTGGTCAGGGCGAAGAATGTGTTTGGCAGGGATAGTGTGACGATTATCTCACAGGAGTTTCATAATGTCCGTGCCTTGTATCTTGCGGAGAATGTGGGTGTTGATGCCATTGCATTTAATGCCCTGTATCCTATTTACAGGAAGAGCGTTAAGATTATTATTCGAGAGAAACTGGCACGTGTGAAGGTGGTGCTGGATGTCCTGTTGGGCGTTAAGCCGAAGTTTGAGAGGTAGAAGAGTAGAGGGTTGGGGGGGTAGAAGGTTAGAGGTTAGAGGTCAGCAACAATTGATAATTATTTGCAAAGCACAGCAAGCTGCTTTTAACTGACAATAATTACCAATCTTACCAATCTTCAACCAATAAGAATTTTAACTGATGGAAAAAGATTGCGCAGATTGGTAATTATCGTCAGTTCAAGCACCGAAGGGGCGTTTATGTTATGTTGTGGCCGGATGGGATTCCGTGCCTTTCATCTCGTCTCCGTTGGAGTCGTATTGCTTGCGCTTGCCTGTTGGCGGGGCGGAGAGGGTGATGCGTATAACGGCGGTGCGGGAGAGGGAGCGTTGGATGGATGCATCGAATGCGTCCATGTGCTGTGGAAGGAAGCGTTCGCAGATGATGCGTAGGGCATGGATCTTCTCGGCATCGTCTTCTACAAGCTCTGCCTTGCCGAAGGCGATGGCGGATTTGTACTGAAGGGTGAAACTGCCGTCCTTTGGTCCGATGGTGGGGGCGCATTTGGTTACTGCTGACAGACAGACCTCCGGGTGTGCCTTGATGGCATCGAGTTTCTTGCCTTCAAGGGCACCATGAAAATACCAATGCTCGTTGTCGTCGGTTGCCAGAGACAGGGGCAGACCGTATGCCTTGCCGTCTGCATCTATGAAACTGACGGTTATATATGGGGCTTTGCGCATCACTTCAAGTGCCCATGCGCTATCCATTGCTCTTGATTGCTTTCTCATTATGGAATCCAGTTTCTTGTGATGGTGGTTATCTTTCCATTCTCTATCTTTACTCTGGTGTTGAGTTCGATGAAGTCGTGTTTGTATTCCTTCATGTTCTCAAGCCTTTGCTTGTGATTGGTGCGAATGGTGTCGTAAGGGTCATCGGGATTGTCTCCGCAGTCGATAATGGTGAAGGTATCGCTGAGTGGTAGCTGTACCTTGCCAAGTTCGGAGTACTGCGGATGGTCGTCCATGAGTTGAACGCGGTATGTGCCTCCCTCGTATGCAGCGAGTTCCACGCCACCATTTTCTATGCCTCCGTTGATGGTGAGGTATCTGCCTTTCTCTATCTTTGAAACAATGATTGTGTCGTTTCTGAAGAGTATGGTGTCGCCAATTTGTAGCTTCGCAATCTCCGTGGAGTCGTAACGGTCTATGGAATATGCTGTAAATGTGAGGGTTCTCTCCTTCCAATTGAAATCGGAAATGCTGAAGACCGCGGGGATGGGACCTTCAAGACCCCCTGTATCTGACACATACTCCGATGTACTCAACATCGGACTTCCCTTAAAGGGGGAATTTGTTGGTAGAGGCTTGATGAACTGATAGGCTAAGTTCTCTTTGTTGGAGGTATTCGTACATCCGACAAAGAGGACGCAAAGGAGAGGGATTAGATATTTAATATTAGTCATATTAAAAGGTTTATAGGTTTAAAGGTTGTCAGGTCGGAATGCCTGAGATTAAGAGATTAATTTAATTTTCGCTATGCTCATCAGCAAGATTGTTGCTAATTCGGAATTGCCTGGAAGGCAACACTATGAGTAACCAAGGTGCATACTCGACGAAGGAGAGGATGCCCTCGGAAGGAAAAAGGATGCTATTATAGTCTGGAAGACTGTACCTGATTGGCTTTTACGCATGAGGTTTCGCGATGTACTGCCCTCCAGGCAGTAGAAGGATTATGGTTCATTAATCCCCGCACATCCTCGTTTCACTCGTATGTACGGGGTTACTCATGATGCTGTCTTCCAGACAGATTGATTATAGTTATCTGAGGTCTGAAGGACCGACACTTATTATATTTATTAGGTGTCGCACCTACGGCGCTCACTAAAAAAATCATCATAGTAACAGCCCTTACGGACTGCCCTTTTAAGTGTCGCACCTTCGGCGCTCCGCAAATCACGAGCGCAAGCGAGCAAATCAGATACATCCGTTTTCTTTTTTCTTTTTCGAACACGGAATGCACGAAAGAAACGAAGGCTTTTTTCGCTGAAGCTCAACAAGCTATGCAAGTCGACCAATTGCTTGTCGGTTTGCGCCCCGAGGGGGCAAGGTTTGCTCTTAGCCCAGGGCAACGCCCTGTGGTATTGGTAAAATGAGGGATTCAACGCCCTGAAAGGGCAAAAGCCCTAAAACATGATGTAATGCTTTTGCCCTTACAGGGCGAAATTGCCAAACTTAATGTACCTAGGGCGATGCCCTAGGCTGTTAGCTTGATGGGCTTTCAGCCCGCCGTACCGACAAACAATTTGTCGAAATGACGGTATTATTTCTCTTTTGCGAACATTGTGTCGAGAGTGGCTTGTGGGAAAGGGCATGGCTCCTGTCTTACCTTTGCCAGTTGGAATTGCTTGCAGGCATTGTTTACAGACTCTTCCTCGAAGCACTTGAAAAGCATGTCCTTGAGTTCGTCAAGGCGCTTGACATCTTCTTCTGAGAACTTACCGCATTTGCTGTAGCTGACGTTCTTCTCCGGCAGGACATCATGATAGTAATAGCTCCATACCATGAACTGCATGGCTACGTCGGGAGTCATAAGAAATGTACTATTTTCCATTTTTTAGTGTAAAGTATAAAGTGTAAAGAGTAAAGTGTAAGGTGTAATGTAAATAGTATTTCGGGTGTTGCTATTTACATTAATCTTTATACTTTAATCTTTAATCTTTTCGGGCATAAACCGGTTCTACGATGTCTTCGTCTGGCCAATTGGGCAGGAAGAGTAGGGGATGTGGATTGCCTCCGACTCCAGACCAGTCTATTTGCTTGAGATAATCGAAGTCGGGTACTCCGAAGTCGAATGAGCGTCCGTAGAGCATGATTGCGCCTCGGCTTTCGTCTATCTTCCACAGACCTCCACCATAGATGCATTTCTCGCCATGCTTCAACAGGTCTCTGTGCAGATATACATGCCCGAACTTCAGGACTCCATCTTGGTTTATAATGAATTTCTGATACATAAAAAGCTGCCTAGCCTATACTTTCTTTCTCTTGTGGGGTGGTTAGGGCTTCCTTCTGCTCTTCCTCGTATTTCTTATGTATGATATAACGTCTGTACATCACTCCGAGGGCGGCGAGGCTATAAAGGACTGCGAGGATTGAGAGTGCCCTGAACTCTGGGAGTACGTCGCCGATTCTTGCTCCCATACTACTCATTCTGATGAAGCCTCTTATCGCGAATGTTGACGGCAGGTAGTTGGCGCAGCTTTGCCAGAAGCTTGGTATTGCGCTCTGTGGCCATGATATTCCAGAGAGGAACAGGAATGGTACGGAGGTACATACGGCTGTGAGCATAACGGCCTCACGGAATGGTATTATCTCACTTCCTAAAACGGCAAATGCTATGCACGCTACGAGGTATGGTGCCATGAATATAAGCCAGTCGAGGAAATGCACCATCATCACGAATCCGAACATACGTGGTACTACGAGCGTGCAGTATGCCAGCATTACGGAGAAGATAAGGAGGAAGGCAAACCCCTTGCCGAAGTAGGCATCGATGACGTGCTTTACCATTGGGAAATGCTTCTCACGCTGTGTGCCGGAAAGGAGTCCGACGCTGAGCAATAGTGCCTGTTGGATGATGAGTACGAGTACGCCTGGCAATATGAAGTTGCCGTAGCCGCTTGTGGTGTTGAAAATAGGTACTTCCTCGAAATCGAGAGGTTGGGATGCTATCTGCGCCTCCCTGTCGGTATATACTCCACTTGCTGCTACCTGTATCTCAGCTCCCATAAGCGAGCTGACGGACTGGGCTGTCTGGAATATTGCCTTATAGGTCAGCATATAGCTCATGTCGCAATACACGCTGACGTGTGACTGCTCATGTCGTCCTACGTTTGTGGCAAAGTTGCGTGGGAAGTATATAACGCCATAGGCATCCCCATGTCCGATATGGCTCTGAGCCTCGTGAATACTATTGGAGTAGAAGGCTATGCTGACATCAGGGGAGGCTTCAACCTTCTGTATGAACTCACGGCTGAGGGCAGAGTGTGAATCGTCAACCACAACGACAGGCACTTCGCGCACCACCTCATTGTTGTATATCCATGAGTAGAGAATAGGATATGCCAAAGGTAGCACGATACAGAAGAGTACCGCACCCGAGTCCTTGAATATGGCAGCCGTTTCCTGCCACCATATATCGGCTATGTTCTTTATGTGGGTTTTAAGTGACATCTTTTCATGTACAATCTACCATTTACCATTTACCATTTCTTGCAGTCGGGACAAGCATCTTTGCGAACTGATTTGTACATTATTCGCTGAAGCTCATCAAGCTGAAGCAAGTGTACATGGTAAATGGTACATGAGATTATTTTATATAATCATAATGCCTCATCACATTACCGATGCGCCTTGTTAATAGGTATGGCATGATAGCGAAGCCTATGAGGCAAAGTATATGCGGCATGGCATCGCAAAGCGGGTATGTGTTGAATATGCATAACTGATATATCATGTAATAATGGCGCAGAGGGAAGAGCCATGACATTGCCTGAAGCGGGGCGTCCATGGCAAAGACAGGGAAGGCACTTCCTACCATTGAGAAACTCAGTACTCCCATCAGCGAGCATAGGCTCATGCTCATGCGTAGGGTTGGAACGAGTCCGAAGATTGTGAGACTGAATCCTTGTGCTCCGATAACTGTGAGATAGCCAAGAAGCATCAGCCTTCCTATTCCGCCAGGGGCAGGGAAGTGGAGATAGTCGAACATATACCACATTATTCCTGTCATCACTATGAAATATATCAATGTGTGGGGAATCAGCTTGCCTATGATGGCTATAATGCTGTGGTTGCCTGCTGCTTCCATAAGCTGGTTGGATGTGCCGAACTTCAGTTCTGTTCCGAAGGAGAACGGAGTGAGAAGGAAGATGAACAGCAGGAAGCATCCGGGCACAAGCATCGTGGATAGGTAGATGTTGTAGTTCACCCATGGGTTGCCTATCATGTGCAGGTCAACGGCAATAGGCTGGAGAGCCGGCATTATGAGTTCCGGGCGATATCCTTTTGCCTGAAGCGTTGCCTGTCCTACGGCAGCAGAACCGAGCGTAGCCATGGTCTTCATATCCTTGAAGATAAGGGTGCCTGCCATGATTGACGTGTTGCTGTAGTAGAACGAAATCTTAGGCTGTCGGGAAGCAAGGAGATTGTCGGTTGTATGCTTTGGGAAATACATGAAACCGTATATCTCGCCAGTCTGTATGGCATGGCGTGCATCATCCACGGAAGGGTAGTGGGCAACCACCTTCGATGACTGGAATGAGTCGAGCATGCGGGTAAGCTTGCGGGTTGTGGTGGTGTTGTCGTTGTCCACAACTCCGACAGGCATATCCACAGGCTGTCCGTTCTCCATCAAAGAGGTGAAGAACAAGGTGCAGAGACACGGCATGACGACCATGCACATCAGATAGATAGGGTATTTGAAGATTGTGCGTGTCTCGCGGGATATGACGTTATATAAATTGCGGAACATTTTCTTTATTTACCATCTACCATTTACCATGTACAATTTTCATTTTGACATTTTCGCATGCCTCTCCAAATTGTACATTATTCGCTGAAGCTCATCAAGCTGAAGCAAGTGTAAATGGTAAATTGTACTTGGTCTTTTATTTCTTAATCACCAACGACATTCCAGGGCGCAAACCTTCGAACTTGGTTACAGGACGGGCTTTTACCTCGAATGTTCGGAGGTCGTACTGGCCATTGCTCTTGGTTGCCTTCCATGTGGCATAGCTACCCTCATCCTTGATGCTTGAAACCTCAAGCTGGAGCTCCTTGTTGAATGCAGGAACGAAGGCATTGAACTTATCGCCAACCTTCATGCCGTTGAGCTGGTCCTCGCGTACGTTGAATGTTCCCCACATGTCAGACATGATGCTGATTGTCATGATAGGGCTTCCTGTTCCTACGAGCTCACCAACCTTTGGATAGATATTACTAACCTCACCTTCCATCTGAGCAACCTGTACGGTCTCGTGGATGTATGAGTTCACTTCCTGAATTGCACCCTTGGCACGGTTTACCTGTGCTGCTGCAGCACGCTTTTCCTCAGAACGGGCACCATTCATAGCCATGTCATACTGGCTCTTTGCTGCCTTTTCCTGTGCCTCGTAAGCCTTGTACTGAGCGTATGCCTCGTCGCGTTTCTGCTCGCTAAGCACACCCTCGTCGAAGAGACGCTGCACACGCTGATATGACTTCTGGGCAATCTCAAGTCCGGCCTTTGCCTGTTGCCAGAGCTCGAAGGCCCCCTGAATCTGCTCCTGACGTGCACCAGCCTTGGCCATATCGTTCAGAGCACTTGCTGCATTCTCTGCACTCTGTGCCTGAACCTTCTTTGCCTCAACCTCTGGGGCATCGAGGATTGCGAGGGTATCGCCCACCTTTACGTAATCACCTTCCTTGACACGTATCTCAAGGATACGGCCCGGTACCTTGCTTGATACGCGGTACTCAGCTACGTCAACCTGACCTTGAATGAAATCCTGTTCGTTGTCGATTGTGAAAAGACCGATTATACCTACAATGATTATGATAGCAGCGAAAGCTATCACGCCGAACAGTACACTCTTATGTTGTGATTCTGTACTCATCTTATATATACGAATTACAAATTACTTTACTCTTTACACTCTACTCTTTACACTTTGCTCATCTCATGCCTATCGCCTTCTTCATTGCAGCCTCACCGAGGCATACATCAATCTGGGCATCGATTTTCTGCGTCTTTGCCTGAAGCCATGCTGTCTGGGCAGCCATAACCTCAGTAGCATCCATCACGCCCTCCTTGAAACCTACGTTAGCGCATCTGAGATTCTCTTCTGCCCTCTGTATGTTCTTCTGGGCAGTAGCGAGTTTCTTGTTAGCCTCTTTGAGACGATAGTCGCATTGGTTTACCTGAAGATTGATTTTCTCGCGAGCCTCGTCAAGAGTGAGACGTGCTATGTTTGTCGCAATCTTGCTTGCACGAACCTTATATGTGGCATCTCCCCAGTCGAGAACTGGTACGCGAACCATGATTCCAACGGTCCAGATACCGCCGAATTTCTTCTCATAACCATTATATAGATTTGGATTGCTTACGTGGAAACCACCTGTGAGGGCAACCTGTGGAAGCATTGTGGCACGTGCTATGTTTGTGCTCTGCTCGCTAAGTTCAATGGCATTATTGAGGAGTTTCAGCTCAGGACGACTCTCCATAGCCATGTCCTTGTTGTACCTGTTCATAGATGTTACGGCAATATCGTCTCTTGTCTCATCAACAAGAGTTACTCTGTCGCTAATCTGAATGCCACACAACTGGCAGAGAAGCATACGTGCAAGGCTCAAGCCGTTATCCACCTGAGTCTTTGTCATTTCAGCCTCGTTGACCTTCACGTCAACTTTCAGACCATCAGCACGTGTTGCCACGCCCTCCTTGATCATTTTGTTGACATCCTCATCAAGTTTCTTGACCAGATTCAGGTAGCTTTCAGCCAAACGCTGTTTCTGCTTTAGTGAAACGACGAGCCAGTAAGTCTGGTCAATGTCGTAGAGCACATTCTGCTCTGAGGCATCGATGCTTGTACTTGCCATCTTCTCGCTGATATCAGCCATACGGTTAGCTGCCGTAATGGCACCACCCATGAAGACAGGCTGGTTTACCACCACGCTACCAAGAATGATACTACGGGTGTCTGTACGGAAGGCATCCTTGATGTCGTTGCCAAGGGCATTGCCCAATGCGGCAAACTGCTCGGCAAGCGGTTGGGATGCGGTCGAAATAAGTTGACCGTATTTCTGTGCCTCCTGAGGAGAGAGAACTCCCCTCTGCACCATATCGGTAAGGAGATTTGAAACCTGGGAGCCGTCAAACGAACTTACAGCATTTGTTCCAAGATTTGAGAGCTTGCTCTTCTGCTCGTCGTTGAGAATGGAGATTTCTCGGCTTGACAACATCCATCCGCCTGCCACATCGATGTGTGGTAGGTATTTGGTGCGTGCGGATTTTCGCACGTTCATTGCCGCCTGTTGCTTGGCGCGAGCAATGCCTAATTGCTTATTGTTGCGCAGAGCCATAGCCCGACAGGAGTCAAGCGATAGCGTCTGCGCTTCCATTGGCAATGCCAGGCATAGCGCGGAAGCACATAATGATAGAAAAAAGAATTTTTTCATAAGACCTAACCAAGCCTTCCACGAGGGAAGGACGTTTTTATAGTTTTTATCCCTATATATTTAGGAAAGGCTATATGTTATTTAAATACTTAATATAATTACCTTCGTGATTGGAAAAGTGTAGATACTCCCCCTTGAGGAGTTACATTACAGCAAAGCTCTTTGAACCGATCATCTGTCCGTCGCAGAAGATAGCTACCTGATAAGTTCCGGCTGAGTGTACCTCGTGGATATTCCAGAACATAGTCACAGCTGTAGCCTCACCATTATATTCTACCTGTTTCTTAATAGAATACTGGATGTTCTTGTTCTCGTAAGGAATAGTGCCTGCTGAGAGAACAGAGCCTGTTGGGGTGATGATACGGACATAGAGAGTCTTCATGCCGCTTTGAGCTGTCACGTTTCGTGATATTGAGAAGTCAACTCTCAACTGCTTTGCCTTGCTAACCTTCTTCTCTTCCTTGCCCTTCTTGTTCAAAGGCATGAATCTGATGTTGGTGGCATCAAGCTGTGCAGCAATGGCAACCTTCTCTGTAAGAGATGCTTTCTCGGAAGTTAGAGCCTCATTCTGACGGGTTGACTCTTCAAGAGCTGTGTTTATGCGGGCATTCTCGGCTGTGAGATGCTCGTTAAGCCTGTTGAGAGAGTCAATCTGGATGACATACTCACGAAGTACGGCACGAACCTGAGCAAGTTCCTTCTTCAGACGTGTAATCTCAGCTGCATCGTGCGATTTCGTCTGCTGAAGTTCCTTGAGCAACTGCTGTGTACGCAATTGTTCCTGAGTGAGCTGCGCGATGATAGAATCATTGTTGATCTTAGTCATCATCTCACTGTACTGGTTAGAGAACTCACGATATTCGTTCTCCATCTCTTTCTTGTCCAGTTCTGCAAGTTCCTGCATCTGGCGATTGTTCATTTTCTCTGCGTTGAGCGAAAGGAGAAGGTAAACGATTCCGCCTGTCAATAATGCAAGCAGGACAACAAGTGGTAATATTACTTTTTTATTCATATTCATAACGGTTGTGCAAAATTAATCAATTTCGCTAAGAAAAAAGAAAATTAAACATTTGTTATGAACATTTTTATCATATTTTAATCATTGTAAGGAAAAAGGGAGGATAATTTGAGGAAGAGAGAACAAGAAAAAACAAAAATAAAAAAACAAAAGTGGCCTCTCCCCCCGCTTTGCACATACTCCGATATTATCAACATCGAACTTCCCTCCGTAGGGAGGGAGCCGGAATGCGAAAAAAAAATATTAATTTTCGTTGTTATTTTGCTAATATTTTTGTAGGTTCTCTGGCTTCCTCCTTGCGGGGGAGAGGCCATCTTTCGCCCCATTTTCTTCCTAAGATACTCCATACATACTCCATAGATACTCCATAGATAGTCCATCGTTTCGATGGAGTAACGATGGAGATGCGATGGAGAAGCGATGGAGTATCTACGGAGGAAAGACGGAAAGAATTTAGTTCATAGTGCATAATTCATAGTTCATAGTTTAAGTACAGAGTGCATAGTTGGTTGGCGTATACTTAACCATTTCATGAGTCTTAGAGAACAAGAACTTGCATGGTTTGATGAGCATCCGCAGGACAATTTGCAATACGTAATTTGCAATTCTCGGAAATTTGTCTCCTTATACGATTTTGTGTCAGTTTTTCTTTGCTGTTTCAGAAAATATTGTTAACTTTGCAGCCGTTTTGTGTGTTATTACTCTAAACAATTGGTAAATTAGTACTCATGTTTAAGAATTTTCCAGGCTACAATCTGGTAGCCAAGCGTCAGGACGACAAGAAGCAAAAGAAAGATGCCGAAAACAAGACATTGGCTAAGGCTATTAAAATCATTGCGGTGACTCTTATCAGTCTTATCGTGTGGTGTCTTCCTTCTGATGCCTTTGGTATTCCTGATCTCACGCTGACAGAGCAGCGTACAATTGCAATCTTCATTTTTGCCTCTCTCATGTGGCTCACAGAGGGTATTCCTTCTTGGGCAACATCAACACTTGTCATCGTTATCTTGCTCTACACGTGTTCAGATTCGAGTCTGTTCTGCTTTGTGGATGGCATTGACGAGGCGAAGCTTGGAGCTCTCATTTCCTACAAGAAGATTATGGGTTGCTTTGCCGACCCTATCATCATGCTGTTTATTGGCGGATTCATTCTTGCCATTGCTGCAACAAAGGTTGGTCTTGACGTGAAGATGGCAAAGATTATGCTTACTCCGTTCGGAACAAAGTCTGAGAATGTGCTCCTCGGCTTCCTGCTCGTAACAGGTGTATTCTCAATGTTCCTTTCCAACACCGCTACAGCAGCAATGATGCTCACATTCCTTACACCTGTGCTCAAGCAGTTGCCTGCAAACGGTAAGGGACGTGTAGGCCTTGCACTTGCTATTCCTATCGGCGCTAACATCGGCGGTATCGGTACACCTATCGGAACACCTCCTAACGCTATTGCCTTGAAGGCTCTCAACGATGCAGAAGGTCTCAACATGGGTATCGGTTTCGGTGAATGGATGATGTTCATGTTCCCTCTCGCTATCTTCCTCCTCTTTGTAGGATGGTTCATCCTCAAGTTGATGTTCCCATTCTCTCAGAAGACTGTAGAGCTGAAGATTGAGGGCGAGAAGGAGACTACTTGGCAGTCATACGTTGTTTACATTACCTTTATCGCAACAATCCTACTTTGGGTTCTCGATAAGGTTTCAGGCGTTAACTCTAACGTTGTAGGTCTGCTTCCTGTTGGTGTGTTCTGTGCCTGTGGCATCATCACACGTAAGGATCTTGAGGAAATCAACTGGTCAGTACTCTGGATGGTAGCCGGCGGTTTCGCTATCGGTCTTGCCCTTCAGGAGACAAAGCTCGCTGCCCACCTCATTGAGACAATCCCATTCGATACATGGCCTGCAATACTTATGATAGTTGGTTCTGGTATCCTCTGCTATGCTCTGTCAAACTTCATCTCAAACACAGCAACAGCAGCGCTCCTTATCCCAATCCTCACCGTTATCGGTACAGCATCAAGAGGGAACCTCGAAGCACTTGGCGGCGTTTCACCATTGCTCATCGGTATTGCTCTCTCTGCATCTCTGGCTATGGTATTGCCAATCTCTACACCTCCAAATGCCCTTGCTCATGCAACTGGTATGATTGAGCAGAAGCAGATGATGCGCGTAGGTCTCATCATGGGTGTTATCGGTCTTGTTGTTGGCTATGCTATGCTTATCGTTATCGGTAAGGCAGGGCTGATTTAAAAAAACGGGCCCTCGGACCCCCCTCCGTCTCCCCCGAGGGGAGAGACTTTATATACAATTTACCGCTCATGCGTAATTCTTATCGGAACGTGTGAGCGGTAATTTATTTTTATCTACTTTTTGATTAGAAAGACTATATAAAATCCCTCCCTCGAGGGGGAAGTTCGATGTTGATAACATCGGAGTATGTGCCAGATGGAGGGGGGCCTCTTTTTTTTCTTTTAAAATATTTTGTTTTCTCGCAGAAAAACATTACCTTTGCATCCAGGAATCCCAACTACCTTTCCCCTTACCCCAAAAGGGGAGTAGATGGTAAAAGTAAACATTATAAATCTATTATTTTTTAATTAGTAACCAACCTTTCTTGAACGAAAGAATGTATAGACATTAGGTCACATACTCCGATGTTATCAACATCGGACTATCTCTTGGGAAGGCTTGGTTAGGTTTTATTATGAATAAAAAAATTACTATCCTAACAGCTATCGCATTGCTTAGCGGTATGAATGTCTCAGCCCAGCTGTCCTCTAACAAGGATAAGTTTCTTGGCAACATCACTACTACATACCAAGTGGATTATGGCAAGGAGAAATTCTACACCCTCTGGAATCAGATTACCCCTGAGAATGAATCCAAATGGGATGCTATTGAAGGCTCACGACGCGGAAGTTTTAATTTCAGCGGTGCGGATAATGCCTACAACTATGCTAAGCAGCACAACTTCCCCTTCAAGTTCCACACTTTCATCTGGGGAGGACAGTACCCTAACTGGATGAATTCCCTTTCAAAGGAAGAGCAATATAAAGCTATCGAGGAATATATGGATGCTGTAAAGAAACACTATCCAGAGCTTCCTTTGATTGATGTTGTCAACGAGGCTGTACCCGGTCATAACCCTGCCCCTTACAAGGCTGCCCTCGGTGGTGACGGCAAGACAGGCTACGACTGGATCATCAAGGCATTCGAGATGGTTCATGAGCGTTGGCCAGATGCCATCCTTATATATAATGACTATAACACGTTCCAGCATCAGAGAACTCAGTTCATCGACCTCGTGAGAACCCTTCGCGATGCCGGTGCTCCTATTGATGCCTACGGATGTCAGTCGCATGACCTTACCGATATGAGCGAGAGTGCCTTCAAGTCGGCTATGAAAGAGATTCAGAATGCCCTGAAGATGCCTATGTACAGTTCTGAGTATGATATCGGTACATCAGATGATGACCTACAGCTTCAGCGCTACAAGGAGCAGATTCCATATATGTGGGAGGCTGACTATGTAGCAGGTATAACCCTCTGGGGATATATCTACGGCAAGACATGGACTACTGACGGTAACTCAGGTATCATCCGTGACGGTAAGGATCGCCCAGCTATGACGTGGCTCCGCGAATATATGGCTACAGATGCTGCAAAGAATGCCAAGAGTCCGTTCCCAGGAATGGTAAAGGAGGCTTCTGTATATGTAAAGCCTGCTGCTATTGCCGTTACCAAGGGCGATGTAGTGCCTGTAACGGTTCGTGCTCGTCTCAAGACAAAGACCATAGAGCGCATAGAGCTGTATGTCAACGACGAGCTCCTTTCAACTATGACAGAGGCTCCATATAATGCAGAGTTCACCCCTGAGAAGACAGGTAAATACAACCTCAAGGCTATTGTCTATGCTACCGACGGCACTACATTCGAGCGTCTGTCAGGCGTTACAGCCTATAACCCACGCTCTCCATATAAGGAGTTGGTGGCTGAGATTCCTGGTACTATCGAGGCCGAGAACTTCGATTCTGGAGCAGAAGGCATGAGCTATCATGATTCCGACACTAAGGATGAGGGCGACGGAAAATACCGTACCGATGGCGGTGGCGTGGATGTCGTGAAGGGTAACGGCGGCTATGCTATCGGCTATACCTACTCTGGCGAGTGGCTTGAATACACAGTTGACGTGAAGGAGGCTGGTACATACGCATTTGATGCAGTAGTTTCTTCTGGTGCTAACAACTCTTCATTCAGCCTTGCGCTCAATACTGCTGAAGGCCTCACCGAACTTACAGGTAACATTGCAGTTCCATGTCTCACATCTAACGACTGGAACACATATTCTACAGTTCATGGTCGTCTCAGCCTCCCTCTCGAGGCTGGCAAGCAGATTATCCGCATCAATATCACAGGCTCAAGCTGTAACATCGACAAGATCAAGCTCCAGCGCATCGACGTTGACGAGAATATCAAGGTGGCAATCGCTGCCGACCCTGCACCTGCTACAGTTAGCGAGAATACAACAATCGCTGTTGATGCCTCTTCTACTACAAGCACTATTGCAAAGGTCAACATCTATGTTAATGATGTACTGCTGAAGGCCGTTGAGACTGCACCATTCGAGGCTCAGTATAAGCCAAAGGCAAAGGGAACATATAATGTGACAGCTGAGGCTGTTGATGCCGACGGCAAGGTTTCAAAGCTTGTTGGCTATAAACTGACAGTAAACAACAAGCGCTCCGCCTTCAAGAACAATGTCACCATCCCTGGCATCGTTGAGGCAGAGAACTTCGATAGAGGCGGAGAGGGACTTTCATTCCACGACTCTGACTCTAACGACGAGGCTAAGTCTGGCTACCGCTCTGACAACGAGGGTGTTGACATCAAGAAGTCAAATGGCGGTTATGTACTCGGATGGACAGCACAGAACGAGTGGTATGAATATACCGTTGAGATTACTCAGGCAGGCAAATACACCTGTGATGCCGTTGTTTCTTCTGGTACTACGGGTTCAGGCTTCAACGTAGGCATCGTAGAGAACGGTAAGGTGACAAACCTCTGGAGAATGAGCGTTTCTCAGACAGGTAATAACACATGGGACAACTACACGACCATCAGCAACACTACTCCGAAGGAACTCACCACGGGCAAGGCCATCATCCGCATCACTATCTACGGAGCTAACTGCGATATCGACAAGATAGAGCTCAAGTGTGTTGAGCCTACGGCTATCAACGAGATCAATGCCGAAGGCGCTAACGGCAACGGCGCAATCTACAACATCTCCGGTCAGCGAGTTGACGACACCTATAAGGGCATCGTCATCATCAATGGCAAGAAGGTTATGAAGAAATAAAAGAAATAGCCTCTAACTCTAACCCTTCCCCCGCTCGGGGGAAGGGTTTTTTATTGTATTAACGTCTGTCTTACGATAGAAAGATAGTGGCAAGAACCAATTTCTTGTAATTTCTTGCGAATGTGGGAATTTTTGTTTACCTTTGTTTGCAAAACTTACTAAGCAAAAGCAAGTGTCAAGGAAATTTTAAAAGAAATGAAATTTTTTCTGCAAATCTATGAACGGTTCTTTTTCTCGTGTGTATGCTATAATGTAAACGCTAAGTAATAAAACAAGAATATGAAGAGAATATTCATAATAGCTGTATTGTTTCTTTCTTGTGTGATTTCAAACGCACAGGATGAGAGACCTATACCTAGAGCTGTTGATGAGAACACGTTAACACCAACAGTGGGTAGCACGAATTTACTTTACAGCTATGTCGCATTGGTAAATTTGGCGGCTGAATGGAAGAAAATTGTGAAAGCAACCCCTTGGAATCAGCAGGCATGGAGGAATTTGTTTTTTGCGACATTCTTGGCTGAAAAAAACTCGTTGACAAAATTGAATACAGATGATAAAAAAAATCCTCAAACTGCACTCGTTTTGAGAAAAATGAAGGAAGCAGTTCCAAATTCTTATGTATTCAATCTGTGTGCTTGTCATTTTTGGATAGAGAGTGAATGGGGAATATGGGATAAGAAAATTTTACGTGATGCAGTAAAACTGATTCCTGCTGATGCTTACGATGAAGATATATTAAGGCTTGCAAAGATGCTTTGGAAAAAGGATTGTGACAACGAGAAAGGGTTAAAAGATTTATATCGCCGTATATATGATAGGCGTTTTTATCCCTATAAAGAGATGCGCTATGGCTGGAATCTGCTACAAAGTATGTCCCATAATGCAATATTTATTGCTCATGATGACATGGAGCTTGAGCCGGTAAAGATAATACAGGAAGTATTGGGGGAACGACAGGACGTTACAGTTATTCCTTGTCAATATATCACCAATCGTGAATTTACGGATGAAATATGTAGAAAGTTTCATATAAAGCGCTTTGCTCTTAAAAAGAAAGCTGATGTTTCAAAGGAGGAATATGTGGAGCAATTCACTATGCACTTGATAAAGGAAACGAATAGGCCGCTGTATCAGCCTTTTGACATGATAAACTATTCAAATTTATGCATGGATAGCCTATATAATGAAGGACTGTTGATGAAATATAGCAATAAACGTTATGATAACATAAGTGTATTATTGCATAATTTGAAAGAAGTTTACGACTTGAAATATATGACAGAGCCTTCTCTTGTTCAAGACAATACGTATTTCGATAATATGGATGAGGATAAGATCCTGTTAACGCTTGCCTATGTAGTAAAACTATTCCGAAAACGAGGTTTGGAAACGGAGGCTCAGAGTTTGTATCGTGTCATACTGGAGTCTATCCATAGAAATGAAAACTATGGCTTTATGCAGAAATTAAATGATTTATTACCGAGATATGGGCTGTTACAACCATTACCATGACTATAGCTTTGGACAAGAATCAAATGATTTATTACTCATGTCAGAATGGTTAGAATGAGAATACCGATGTTTTTAAACCCAATAGCCTCGCTCTCGGATGAGGATTTGATGAAGCGCGTGGCGAGCAAGGATGATGATAGGGCTTTTGATGAGCTATATCATCGTCACGCTCGGCGTGTTATGGGATTTCTCATGCGACAACTGGGCGATTCGGAAAGGGCTGCTGATCTCGTGCAGGATGCATTTCTGCGGTTGTGGTCGAGTAGGGAGCGGTATCTCTCGGGCAAGTGTTTCTCAACGTGGCTTTTCTCAATAGCATATAATCTGCTAAAGAATGAATACCGACGATCGGGGTATTCCGTTGAATATGCAGAACACGTGATTAACAGAACGACGGAGGAACAGGATGATGACTTGGACGTAAAGCTTGACGACAAACTGTTTGATGCGGCTCTTCGTCAGGAACTATCACTACTTGATGCCGAGAGCCGACTGTTATTCTCTCTGCGTTTCGAAGAGGAAATGACCGTTCCGCAGATAGCAGAAGTGATGAAGATTCCCGAAGGTACGGTGAAGTCTCGCCAACATACAATTATTAGAAATCTGAAACAAAAATTGAAGATATATGAAATTCGAAGATAGACTTAGGGATTCCGCAAAGCGATTGATGAAGGAGGAGAATAGCCGGCTGGTTGTTCCTATGAATCCTCGTGACAAGAGCAAGTTGAACTGGGGTTGGATAGCCACTCCGGCTGCTGCTGTTGTCGGTGTCCTATTTGGCATGTCGCTACCGATGATGAATAACTATCAGGAGGATAGAGGTGTTGTGGCCCAACTTCGAGATACTATATTCCTTGAGAACGATATTCTCGATACTGTATATATCACCAAGACGGTAGTGAAGGAGAAAAAGGTTAAGGTCTATGTCGATAGACCTGATGTTGGTGATATCGCATGGAAAGAGAATAGTGATACCTTCAACATTGAGACACAATGCACCTCTATTGCTTGTGACGGCATTGACTATGCTTTCTTTGGAAGATAATAATAAGTTTCCATAGAAAGCGCATTTTAATCATCACTTGCTTTAGCTTGTTGAGCTTTAGCGAAAATTATCAAATTTTATTATTAATTGGATACCCCTCCCTTTTGGGGGTAAGGGGGGAATTTGTTCCAGAAATACTTTTTTATCTATTCAATTATACAAAAAATTCTGTTATGAAACAATTATTACTTTCACTTCCGTTTTGGAGAATCGGCAGAGATCCACCTTGGTGATTTCACTACACAGGTTATAGAACAAATCAAGATCAACGATCGTGTCTGCGCCG
>JAEEGG010009361.1_pt1 | contig 21953 bp, 18 predicted proteins | sample 9134161 | NCBI WGS metagenome assembly JAEEGG01 (sample SAMN16246543, study PRJNA631951) | gut metagenome | biome: gut microbiome; feature: rumen; material: CR-attached | host: Bos | place: Iran: Karaj | collected 2018-10
TCATAAGCTAAGGTCTCTTACCAAAGGGGAGCACGATGCGGTTGAAAGAGTTGCTGGATTGAGCCAGATAACTTTGGAGATTGGTATTTAAGATTGTTTTTTGCACGGAACCATCCGCGAAAGTGACATTTCCTCTGTCAGTATGAAGTTCCGGGGTCCATTGGACATCTGAAAAGCTTTCCGGATCGGGTTCAGTGCCTCTCTGGAAAAGAATAGGATTGACGCTGTTTGTCATTACGGGCAAACGGGAACAGAACAGATTGCGGTCACCAAAGAGAAAGACTTTGGGAGTCTGGCCATCATTGACTATTTCCAAATTGATGAAATAGGAAATGTTATACCTTCCACCATTTGGATCTTTAAGCATATCTTGAGAGTTTATGATTTTTTTATTTATTGATAAATCTGAGGGACAGTTTAGCAAACGAAAGTCTACTATTTCATTGCTGCAAACAATGAAATGGTATGAAAAAGCTAAATCTTTTGAGAAATTGTTTGTCCGATACCAGCCAGTGAGATCCGGGATTTGATTTAAGTTTATTTCCTTTGCGGAGATCGAAGGAGTAAGATTATCTGAAAGAAAAAGCTCAGCCAGTTCTTTTGTTCCTCCTTCGGAAACAGGGACACCCCAAGGGAAGCGCTCCTCATTGTCAAGGGCATACTCTCTTGCAGCTAATCCCAGTTGTTTTAAATTCCCCATACAAGCAACGTTATTAGCACGAATAGGGGTGATGGGAACTAAAGCAGGAAGTATTACAAGCAATAGTGCAACAATACAGACAATACAGATAATCAATTCAACGAGTGTAAACGCTGTGGTTCTTTTAGAATGTGTGGTTGTTTTCATAAGCTAAGGTCTTTTGCCAAAGGGGAGCACGATGCGGTTGAAAGAGTTAGAGGATTGTATGTAATTATGAAACTTATATCTGTTACTGCCATGTAGTTGCTCTACATGAGCATCCGCAAAAACGGCTTTTATACCATCGCCATGAATATAACCATGGACATCTGAGAAGTTTTCCGGATCGGGATCAGTACCTCGTTGGAAAAGAATTGGATTGGTATTGTTTGTCATCACGGGAAAGCGAGAGCAATATAAGCCTCGGTCTCCAAAGAGAAAGGCATTAGGGTTATTGGGATCAGAGTCATTGACTGTTTCCAAATTGATAAAGTAAGAGATGTTATATCTCCCGCCATCTGGGCTTTGGAGCATATCTTGAGCGTTTATATTTTTTTTCTTTATTGATAAATCTGAGGGACAAATCAGCAGACGAAAGTTAATTATTTCATTGCTCATAACTATGAAGTGGTATGAAAATGCTGATTTTTGCGAGAGATTGTTTGTTCGATACCAACCAGTTGGATCCGGAATCTGATTCAAATCTATTTCTTTTGCGGAGAGTGAAGGAGTAAGATCATCTGAAAGAAAAGGTTCTGCCAGTTCTTTTGTTCCACCTTCTGAAACGGGGATGGTCCAGGGAAAACGCTCCTCATTATCAATAGCATACATTCTTACAGATAATCCCAGTTGTTTTAGATTTCCAGAACAAACAACAGTTTTATCATAAGAGTGAGGGTGAGAGATTAGAGGGAGTATTACAAGCAACAGTCCAACAATACAACCTATACAGATAATCAATTCAACGAGTGTAAACGCTGTGGTTCTTTTGGAATGAACGGTTGTTTTCATGGCAGGACTTGGTTTATATATTCCTGCGGCACATTGTTTTTTAGAGTTATCTTTCGTGGATTTTGTTGGGACTTTTAGGACAGCTTCCTATGGAAGTGGAACCACACCAGACGCATTTATTGCCGCCATGTCCGTGGCGGTGTATCCCGAAAGGACTTTTGGGACAGGAACCATAGGTACTGCTGCCGCAAAATTCGCATCGTCTTTCATCCTCGATGTGTTCGTGTACCTTGTACGGGCTGTGCGGACACGAGCCGTAAGTGGTACTTCCGCAATATCTGCATTTTGACATAATAATACTTGGGACCTTTACCCTAAGCCAAAAGACTATTGGATATTTTGATCTATTGGAAGAAAAATTTTCTAAAAAACTCGCGGACAAAAAAATCCCCGAAGGGAACAACCTTCGGGGATCTTCGTTTTTACCTGTCAGACGTGTTTAACCACATCCGGAGGCTCTAGGCTTCTTCCTTGGCGACAGGCTGAGCTGCCAGATACTGGTACTTCTGGAAGCGTGCGACGGCATCGGCCGCGGCTTCTTCCACCAGTTTCTGAGCGGCTTCAGGGTTGCTCTTGCGGAGCATCTTGAAGCGGTTTTCAGTGCCGTAGAAGTCATTCAGGCTGGCTGCCGGATTCGGTTTGGAATCCAGCTGCAGCGGGTTCTTGCCGGCAGTCATGAGGTTCGGGTCGAAGCGGTAGAGCAGGAGCGCGCCGGAATCGACCAGAGCTTTCTGGTGTTTGGCACCTTCTCTCATATTGATGCCGTGATTGATACAATGGCTGTAAGCAATGATGAGGGAGACACCTTCGTGGGCTTCGGCCTCGACCATGGCCTTGAGGACCTGGTTGTCGTTGGCACCCATAGAGACCGTGGCGACATAGACGTTGCCGTAGGTCATGGCGATAAGACCCATATCTTTCTTGCTAAGCTTCTTGCCCGCGGCCGCGAACTTGGCGACAGCGCCTTTCGGCGTGGACTTGGAGCTTTGACCGCCTGTGTTGGAATAGACTTCCGTATCGAGAACAAGGATGTTGACATTCTTGCCGGAGGCCAGGACGTGATCCAGCCCGCCGTAACCGATATCGTAGGCCCAGCCGTCACCGCCGATGATCCAGATGGAGCGTTTGACCAGTGAATCAGCGAGGGAGAGGAGCATCTTGGCATCAGCGGAGCTGTCGGCAGCCAGTCTGGCTTTCAGACCGGCCACGCGGGCCTGCTGAGCGGAGATTTCCGCTTCAGTCTTCTGGCTGGCATTGAGGATGCTGTTGACCAGGTCGTCACCCAGAGCGGGAGCCATCTTGGTGAGCAGTTCCTTGGCAAACTGGTTCTGTTTGTCCACGGAGAGACGATAGCCCAGACCGAATTCGGCGTTGTCTTCAAAGAGTGAGTTGGCCCATGCCGGACCGCGTCCGCAGCTGTTCTTGGCATACGGAGTGGTGGGCAGGTTGCCACCGTAGATGGAGCTGCAGCCTGTAGCGTTGGCGATCAGCAGGCGGTCGCCAAAGAGCTGAGTGAGCATCTTGACATAAGGAGTTTCACCGCAGCCGGCACAGGCACCGGAGAACTCAAAGAGCGGACGCATGGTCTGCATCTGGCGCAGCATGGTGGGCTTGATCTTGGTGCGGTCGGTGTCAGGCAGCGACATGAAGAAGTCCCAGTTGGCGCCTTCGCTTTCACGCAGCGGCACTTGCGGAACCATATTGATAGCCTTGGCGCCTTCCACGGTCTTGCTCTTGGCCGGGCAGACTTCTACGCAGAGACCGCAGCCTGTGCAGTCGTGCACGGAAACCTGCAGAGTGAACTTGCTGCCCTTGAATTCGGGCACCTTGGAGTCCACGCTCTTGAAGGTAGCCGGAGCGTTCTTGAGCTCGGCCGGATCGTAGATCTTGCCGCGGATGACGGCGTGCGGACAGATGGTAGAGCACTTGAGACACTGGATACAGGTGTTCGGATCCCACTGCGGGATCTCCAGAGCCAGGTCGCGTTTTTCGTAGCGGGTCGTGTCGGTCGGGAAGCAGCCGTCTTCTACCACCTTGAATGCACTGACGGGCATATCGTCGCCGAAACCGGCGATGATCGGTCCGAGGGTGTTCTTGACAAAGTCGGTGGCATCGGCGGAGACCGGAGACAGGAGCTGTTTGGTGCCGACGGTGTTCGGAACGGTCACTTCATAGAGACATTCCAGAGTCTTGTCCACAGCGGCGATGTTCTTGGCGACGACATCGTCACCTTTCTTGCCGTAGGTCTTCTTGATGGAAGCTTTGATCTTCTCGATGGCGACATCCTTGGGCAGAACGCCGGACAGAGCAAAGAAGCAGACCTGCATGATGGTATTGATGCGGCTGCCCATGCCGGTGTCGTGAGCGACCTTGTTTGCGTCGATGACAAAGAGCTTGGCTTTCTTTTCGATCAAAGATTTCTGCGTCACAGCCGGGAGTGTATCCCAGACTTTATCCGCGCTGAACGGTGTGTTCATCAGCAGTGTGCCGCCGGGCACCAGATTCGCGGACATATCGTAGCGGTCCGGGAAAGTCGGCTGGTGGCAGGCCACAAAGTTGGCCTTGCTGATGAGGTAAGAGGAACGGATCGGGTTCTTGCTGAAACGGACATGAGAGACCGTCATGGAACCGGACTTCTTGGAGTCGTACACAAAGTAGCCCTGAGCGTATTGTTCCTCGCCGATGATCTTGATGGTGTTCTTGTTGGCACCAACGGTACCGTCAGAACCCAGACCGTAGAACATGGCGCGGGTCACGCTGTCGGATTCTGTGGAGAAGTGCTTGTCCACAGGCAGACTCAGATTGGTGACATCATCGGTGATGCCGACCGTGAATTTCAGTTTCGGCGCGGCGGCGGCCAGATTGTCATAAACGGCCTTGACCTGGGCAGGAGTGAAATCCTTGGAACCCAAACCATAGCGGCCGCCCATGATGACCGGCATACCGTTCTTGAGATGAGTGCAGCCGGCGGCGATCGCTTCGGCGATGGCGCAGACGACATCCTGGAAGAGAGGTTCACCGGTGGCACCGGGTTCTTTGCAGCGGTCCAGAACGGCGATCTTCCTGGTCGTTTCCGGCAGAGCGGCAACGAAATCGCGGGCGCTGAACGGACGATACAGACGGACTTTCAGCAGACCGAGCTTGGCACCTTTGGCGTTCAGTGCATCCAGTGCTTCGTGAGCCACTTCACAGCCTGAACCCATCAGGATAAGAACGTTCTCCGCGTCGGGAGCACCGACATATTCAAAAAGCTTGTATTGACGGCCTGTCAGTTTGGCCAGCTTGTCCATGTACTTCTGGACGATGGCGGGGCAGGCATTGTAGTAAGGATTGGAGGCTTCGCGCGCCTGGAAGAAAACGTCAGGATTCTGCGCGGTGCCGTGGATGCTGGGATGATCCGGGTTCAGAGCGCGTTTGCGGTGAGCGATGACGAATTCATCGTTGATCATCTCGCGCATGACCTCTTCGGGAATGACCTCTACCTTGGAAACTTCGTGAGAGGTGCGGAAACCATCGAAGAAGTGCATAAAGGGAACACGGGCTTCCAGAGTGGAAGCATGAGCCACCAGAGCCAGATCCATCGCTTCCTGCACGGAGGCGGAGGAGAGCATGGCAAAACCGGTGCTGCGTGCGCTCATCACATCACTGTGATCACCGAAAATGGAAAGAGCGTGTGTAGCCAGGGCACGCGCGGCGATGTGGAAGACGGTCGGGATCAGCTCACCGGCGATCTTGTACATATTAGGGATCTTCAGGAGCAAACCTTGAGAAGCCGTGAAAGTAGTGGAAAGCGCGCCCGTCAGCAGGGAACCGTGCACCGCACCGGCGGCACCGCCTTCACTTTGCATTTCCATGACAGAAGGAACAGTACCCCAAAGGTTTTTGATGCCTTTGGCAGACCATTCGTCACACCACTCTGCCATCGTGGATGAAGGTGTGATGGGATAGATACCGCACACCTCATTACATCTGTAGGCAACATAGGCCACCGCCTCATTGCCGTCCATCGCTACATATTTTTTAGCCATAAAAAATTCTGATTCAAGCACAACAAGAACACACCCCTAATAGAATTTCAGGGGTGTCCCTGCGTTTCGGTCAAATTCTATCACCAGACCGAAAGGGTAGCCAGAGTTTTTTCTATAGAATTTTGAAAGGGATAGACTTGACGAGGAAGCTGAAAATGCTAAACTGGGCGCAGATAGTTTGGAGTTTGAACACGCTATCAGGGAAAATGAAGAAGATTTTCATTATCGCAGTTGTCTGTATCCTTGCCGCAGGAGCAACGGGGTGTCAGTCCACGAATCACAGTGATAATTTTGTTGTGAAAGAAGTCACTGCGTCGGTGGAGCATCTGGAGGGTGAAACCCCGTATATGGCTGACGAGTTCAGACGGTTTGGCGACTATTGGGTCAACCTCTTCACTTGGTAAGGAGCAAAAAATCCCTCCCCGGGGCATCCAATCACAGGATACTTCCAGAGGAGGAATTTGAAAATAAATAAAATCTATTCTCTGAGAGTTAGATAGATTTCTTGCAGATGTTCATCGTCGTGGTCTCGGTCAGGTCAGGACACAAACTGCCAAATTTCTTCACATGAGCTTGTTCCATGTGGATATCCCAGTTTTCTTTGCTGTCCCAGGCTTCGTAGAAGAAGAAATTACCGGGTTTGCCGACTTCTTCGTGCATATCGTAGCAGATGCAGCCCTTGTCAGCGCGTCCCTGCGGAACGAGTTCAAACAGAGCATTTCTTAACGCGTCTTCCTTTCCCTTTTTAGCAATAAGGGTGGAAAAAATCATCATCGTTTTATTTTCCATGAGCAAGATGCTAGCCCGAAGAAAAGCGGTTGGCAAGTTTTTTAAGTTTATTTAGAAGTGGGAACCGGGCGAAAAATGTTTTAGACTGCCGGGGGAGCGATGTGAAGCTCCGGGTTTTAATGGAACAGAAAAGTACATTCTTCAGACAAAGCGGCTGGATGGTATTGGCCACGACTTTTGGCGGGCTCTTGATGTGGGCTGTCCATAAGGTGGCTACGGGATCCCTGGCGGAGTCGGAGTACAGTGCTTTCGGTATGTTCCTTCGTGTGTTGAACTTGATGTCTATCCCGGCTTGCGGATTACAAGCGGTTTTTGCCCGTCAGGCCGCGGTGGCTCTGGACGAAGAGGGACGATCGCATCTGAGTGCATTGGTGAGGGGAGCGACTCGATTGATTGTTGTTTTTTGGGGTGTCTGTGCTTTGTTTGTTCTGGTATTTCATTCTCAACTGCAGGAGGTTTTTAAGTTATCCGGTCTTTTTCTGACATTGTCGGTAGCCATAGGACTTCTGATCCTGCTGCGGCCGATCGGGGTCGGGATCTTGCAGGGAAAACAGGATTTCTGCTGGGTTGGCTGGAGTCAGATTTTTGACGGTGCCGGGCGTTTATTCATGGTAATGCTGATCCTGCTTTGGCTGAAGGGACAATCCGCTGGTGCTCTGACAGGTGTCTTGTTTGGGTTGATTTTGTGTCTGGGTGTTTGTATGTGGAAAACATACGATGTCTGGATAAAACCCGGATGTAAGATAGACCTTTGGTATTGGGTGAAGTCACTGGCACCCTTGACGTTTGGTGCAGGGATACCTCTGTTCATGATCAGTGCGGACGCATTGGTGGTGCAGGCGGTTTTTCCGGCGGAAAAAGTGAATCTCTATGCCGCTGCCGGGATCGTGACTCAAGCTCTGGTATTTTTTACATTTCCCATTACGGCGGTGATGTTTCCCAAGATCGCGCGAAGTGCGGCACAGTCGGAGGAAACTTCCGTCCTGCTGCTTGCTTTGGCAGTGACGGGAGGGATGGCCGGATGTGTGGTGCTGGGGACGTTCCTTTTCCCCACGCTGCCGATACGGATCATGTTTGCGCCGGATTATTTACCGGCGGCGGAACTGATTCCGTGGTTTTCGCTGGCAATGCTGCCGCTGACGATGTCCACTGTGTTGATCAACAATCTGTTAGCACGGGGAAATTATAGAATGGTTCCCTGGCTTTGGTGTGTGGCGGGAATTTATTTAGTGACTTTGCTCTTCAAACATGAGAGCTTTATCCAGGTGATCGAACTGATTGGGGTGTTCAATACTCTGATGCTGGGCGTTGTTCTATTCTTCAGCTTCAGACAGAAGTGATTACATCATATTCCGATTATAATACAGCCACAGAGCTGCGCCAAAAAGCGCTGCCAGCAGGATGGCTGTAATAAAGGCCTTGAGACGAATCATACGGCGGCGGTGTTTTGCGCCGCGGCCTTGTCCCGGAAGAATGTAAAACCGATTGGCTTCTCTTTTCTTTCTTCTTCGTTCTCTCCGTTCGTCTCTCTCAGTATCAGTATCTGTGCTCATATCTATGAATGCTGCAACGATTTTTAATATTTCTTGGAGAATCTCTTATGAGAATCATCATCGTCCTGCTTAGGTGCCGGGGCTTCCTTAACAGGTTCGGGAGCGGCGGCCGTAGGCGTGCTTTCAGGAGCGGATGTGAATGAAACGGATGATGAAGAAGATGTCGTTCCATCCGGAGTGACCAGGCCAGAGGGAGGAGTATAAAGTCCGGATTCTGTTTGGCCACCTTTTTCAGCCTGAGCTTTTTCAATGGCCTGGATGGTGTGCTCGAAGATATCATGGAGCTGATCAATGCTGTGTGTGATCAATTCATCCTCTTTGGGTGAAAGATTGCCTTTGGTCTTTTCCTTGAGCATTTCCAAGGTCGCGATGAGCATTTGCGCAGTGTCCAGATCCAGGATGCGCTGACCGCTGTTAGGATCCGGTATTTGCCCTAGGGTGAAAAGAGCTGTACGGGTCTGCTGGATAACGAGATTGGAGAACATGGCTTCCAGAATCTGTTCTTCAGTCATGTTTTCGTTATTTTCTCCTTGGAGATCAGCGGGTTGTTTATCTGTATTCATTGTAAATCAAAGTTATTTTTGTTCAAGACCATAGGTTTTACAGAGGATCCTGGTCGTCGTTTTCAGCCGCTCGCGAACGGGATAGGCATTAAGAATAGATTGACGATCCGGACCGGGAACGACCAGTGTGCTGGCAACGAGATCAGCGAGTGTGCCGGGATGCTCGACATGGCGCAAGTAGGTCAGAAAATCTTCCAGCGGAGCCTCACCATGTTGTTTTTGAGGCTGTATTGGTTTGACTGAGGGGATGGATGAGGGAGTCAGATTGATGGCTGTGAATTTCATCTTTTTGACGATCATGCTCACCGTTTGTCTCAGGTCATCCATCAGTATTTGAATGGATTCGGATTTGGTAAAGTCTTCTTTCAGAGGGGTGATCCGGTAGACCGGGTAGGGACGTTTTTTGATACAATGTTCCAGAGAAACCCTGGCAAGCCCTTGTAAAATAATATGATAAGATTTATCAAAGCGGATCCCCGCACGGATCAGTCCGATGCCGCAGACTTCGGAAGGTTTTTTGGTAAAAGGTTCTTCGTAAGCCAGCGCAAATACCCGATGAGTCTCCAAAGCATCAATAACCATCTTGACATGAGATGGTTTTTGTACTTTTAAGGGATAGGTCGCACACGGAAAAAGAGTTGCTTCCGGAAGGACCATTACAGGCATATTGATCGGTAAGTCCACCGAAGAAAAAGTATGAGCGAAAAAGAAGACGATTGCAAGTTGAAGTTCAGTGTTGCAAAAAAAGAAAGGACTGATAAAATGAGTTTGCGATGAAGGTTAAATTTGTCTTAGCATTGCTACTGATTGTGTGTATCGCTTTGGGCGGGTTATACTACTCGACTTACAAGGACGATCAGTTCAAGATTAACAATCTGACTGAGGAAAAAGCGAAATTAAGCAGTCAGTTAAATGATTATGCAGATCAGAATATGACCTTGAACTCGAAAGTTCAAAAACTTCAGAGTGAGTTACAAGTGGTTCATGCTGAGAATGCAAAGCTTTCCAATGAGCTGGCTCAGACGACTGCCCGTTTGAACAAGACGGAGGCAGACGCGGCTGTCGCTGCAAAGAATGCAGAAGATACGATTGCCCAGAAAGACCAGCAGATCAGTGGATTAAATAACGAAAAGAGTGATTTGATCGCTCGTTTGGCCGCGCTGGATGAGTCTATCAAGAAATTGGAAGACGAGTTGAGCGATACCAGCGGAAAACTGAATGTTTCTGAAAAGAATCGCGAATTTTTAATTGTTGAGCTGAAACGACTCCAGACGGAGAAAGCGGAATTGGAACGTCAGCTGAACAGTATAGACTTCCTGACGGAGCAGGTGCGCCGGCTGAAGCAGGAGACCAGTGTATCCGGTCGTTTGGATATCGTTCGCAAGGGTATCTATGGATTCCGCAAAGGCGGTGAGCGCATGGTCTTCAGTAATGACCGCGCAGTCCGCGGACAGTCCAAGACCAATTACAACCTGAATGTGGAAATCCATCAGGACGGAGAAGCAAAACAAACTCCGGCTGAGGAACCTGCAGAGTCTAAATAAGTCTTTGGACCTCTTTATTAAAGAGATATTTTGACAAGCGGGAGTCTCACAAGAGGCTCCCGTATTGTCTTTGTTTTACATAAGTATTTATGGATTGGTTAGTTGTTATTATTTTAGGTATTATTGAAGGTATCACGGAATTTCTTCCTATTTCTTCCACGGGTCATCTGCTGATGGCACAGGCGTTTTTGCCAAAGATCCAAGGTTTTTCCACTGAGCAGCTCAAGATGTTCGATGTGGTCATCCAGAGCGGCGCGGTGCTGGCGGTGATCGTTGTCTTTTACAATCGGTGTATGCAGCTGCTTTTGGAGTGGAAGAAACCTGATGTGCGGGATTATCTGCTGAAGTTGATCGTGGCATTCTTTATTACAGGAGCCGGAGGTTTGATCCTGAAGAAGAGCGGGTTGTGCCTGCCCGATGAGGCTGCTCCGGTGGCTTGGGCGACTTTTATCGGCGGTTTTGTGATTCTGGGCGTGGAGTATTGGGTCAAGGATAAGAAACTGAGTGATCTGCTCCCATGGCACATCATTATCGCTATCGGTATCGCCCAGTTGATTGCGGCGGTCTTTCCGGGAGCCAGCCGCAGCGGTACAACGATCCTGCTGGCTTTGGCCTTGGGTGCCAGCCGCAGATCCGCCACGGAGTTTTCTTTCATTTTAGGAATTCCCACACTGGTTTCCGCCGGCGGTCTGGAATTCGCGGAGTGTCTGCACGACACCGGGTTCCATCAGCCTTGGGGGTTGCTGATCGTGGGATTGATCGTTTCGGCGGTGACAGCTTTTGTGGCGGTCAAGTGGCTGCTGAAGTATGTCCAGTCTCATAATTTCGTTGGTTTCGGCTGGTATCGTATTATTGTGGGCGGGATCATATTAGGCTGTGTTCTGTCCGGGTATATCCAATAATCGATCCGGAACGATATTTCCGGTTTACGCATTCTCTTTTTAGAGATAAAATATCCGCATGTTTACGGGTATCGTTGAGGAAACCGGCAGCGTAAAGGAAGTCAGAGAAGGCCAGAAATCTTATGAGTTGGCTCTGACAGCGAATGTCTGCGGTCAGAAGATCCAGATCGGCGGTAGTTTGGCTGTGAACGGCTGTTGTTTAACGTTGGTCAAAGAGAATCAAAATAATGGTGAGCGCTGGCTGTGGTTCGATCTTCTCAAAGAGACCTGGGTGCGGACAAATCTGCAGTATGTCCAGCCAGGTTCGCTGGTGAATCTGGAACGGCCCCTGAGAGCCGGCGCAGAGCTGGGCGGGCATTTTGTGACAGGTCATGTGGATGGTCTGGGAAAGATCGTCCATTGGGAGCAGCAGGGCAAGGACTGGATGCTGGATGTTGAGCCGCCCGAAGAATTGATGAAATATCTTGTGTTCAAGGGAAGCATTGCTGTGGACGGGATCAGTTTGACAGTCGCTGCTGTCAATGAAAAAACTTTCCGGATATGGATCATCCCCCACACGATCGAAGTCACGGCTTTGAAAGAGCGGAAAGTCGGTTCTTATGTGAACCTGGAAACGGATATTTTAGGTAAATATGTGGAGCGCTTGATGCTCTTGCACAAGTAAGGATGTATAAACCGTTCTTTGTTGTTATGACAAGGTTCTTTTTTATTTTATTATTTTGGCTGGGAATAATGAGTTCCAGCCTGGCTCAGGACGAGAAGCCCGCAGAAGCTCCCGCTGAAGCACCTCAGACTCCGGCACCCACTGTTCAGGAAGTGTCCAAGACTCCGGCGGTGGAGAATAAGGACATGGAGTCGGAGTCTCATCCCAAGGAAGAACCACCGGCTCCTCCACAGGAGCCGCCTACGGCACCGCCTCCGCCTCAACCGGATGAGACTACGGTTTTCAACGCGGCTGTTGCGGCCTATAATGACAATCTGTTTGAACGTGCCGGAAAGGAGTTTGGAGAGTTTCGCACCAAATATCCACAGTCTACGAACCTAGTCAACGCAACTGTTTATCAAGGACTATCGCTTTATCGAGAGGGTAAGTATGCGGAGATGTTGAATTTTTTTCGGCCATTGATAACGGATACGAATGTGACTGCTTTGAGCGAGGGGAAGGATCGTTACCGTTATTGGTCCGGGATGGCATCTTTTAAACTGGGAGATTATACAGGAACGATCAGTTTTTTGGATTCTCTTGTCAAAGAACAACCCAATTCTTCGCTTGTGCCGCAGTCACTTTATTATATGGGAACTGCGCTGAGACGGTTGGGTGATAATAAAAAGGTTATTGACTTATTTGAAAATCCCGGCGGTATATTTTTCAAAACAGCGGAAAAGGAGCCGAATAATGTGTATGTGATCCAAGGGCGTCTTTTGCTGGCGGAGATGCATTTGATCCAAAATGAATTTGCGCAGACGCAAGCCGTGCTGGACAAGGTGGCGGATAATAATCTGCCGCCGGAATTGCAGTGGCATCGTTTGTATTTGCAGACCCGGCTGAGTCTGGCGCAGCAAGATGTCAAAGGAGCCGGTCAGAATGTGACGAATCTGCTGGTTTTGACGACAAACCTTGGGCTGCTCAATTTAGAGTATCAGGGGCTGGCTTTGCAGGGTGATCTGCTGAAACAGGAAAACCGCATGGAGGAGGCTGCCCAGGTCTATGAAAAGAACCTGGCCAATAAGTTGCTTTCATTGGAGGATCGGCGGATGGCTTTGATGAATACGGTCAGAATCCGGCTGGATCAGAAAAAACAGGATACCGCCATAAAGCTGCTGGAAAATTTCATGAATGAAATGGACGGCAAGCCTTATAATGATGAGATACTGGTCACGCTGGGGAATCTTTATCTGCAGAATTATTACCAAGGGACAGCTTCAGTGCGGCTGATCAAATCCGGTCGCGGTGTGGGTAATCCGGTAGTTGGTTCGGCTTTCAACTGTTATACGAATTTGATTGGTACTTTTACCAACAGTGTCTATCTGTCCAAGGCTTTTCTGGATCTGGGACTGTGTTATTGGGAACTGGGAGATGAGAAGAATGCGCAGATCCAGTTTGAAAAAGCGGTGGATTTGCTGCCTGCTTCCAAAGAAAACGCTTTTGCCCGTGTAAAACTGGCGGAGCTTCAGTTTTACCGAAAGGAGTTTGTGGCGGTGCTGGGTACATTGGCAGAGTATATGAAGAATTACGAAGAGGATAAAAATATTCCTGCGGAACTTCAGGAACAGGCCTATCATATCCAGCTTTGCGCCGCCATCGAACTCGGAGAGGAGGAGCAGGCCAGAAAGACTATGAATGCTGTTCGCGAGCGCTATCCCAAAGGTGTTTTTACGGAGCGTGATTTGATTTGCTTTGGAAATTTTTTGTGTGATATTGGCAAACCGGCAGAGGGTCGTTTTCAATTTCAGGAATGTTTGAAACTTTCACCGGAGAGTTCTATTCTGCCGGAAATATCCTATTCACAGGCGCGCAGTTGGCTTTATGAAAGAAAGTTTGATGAAGCTGTCAGCGCATATCGGGAGTGGCTGGAACATAATCCGGAAACATCACCTAATTACATTACGGCGCAGTTTGAGTTGATCTGGTGTTGCGCTCAACGCGGCGATGAGGATGCCTCAAAAATGTTTCAGGATTTTTCAAAAAAATATCCAGACAGTTTTTATTCTATTCTTGCACGAAAGTGGATCGCGGATGACCATTTCAATAAGCGCGAGTTCACCAGTGCGGAATTAGTTTATCAAAGCATTTACGGCCAAACCAATGTCTTAACGGATACGGATAGCTTTGCGCTGAACGCCAGATTGATGGCGGCCCGTACCGCTTTCAACCGTGGCGGCTACAAAGATGCCTCAGTCTATCTGACGAGCTTGATCAATATCCTTTTAGAAAACAAGACCGGTGAGGATAATATGCTGGATGAGTCTTTCATTCTGCTGGGGGATTCGCTGTCGGAGCAGGTCAAACTGACGGAAGATTATCCAAAGCAGCTGGAGCGTTTTGCCGAAGCGATCAATGCCTATTCCAGAGTCAGTGAAACGAATCAGCTGGGGGGAGTGGCGTTGACTCGTATCGCGAATTGTCATTTTCAGCTGGCGAGTAGAGATTCCGTTGATATGAAACGCCTGGAACTGGCACAACAGTTTTATGAAAAAGCGATGGCTGCTCCACAGAATAGTGTGGCGACACGCTCTAAGGCAGAACTGGGCTTGGCTGCTTTGTATCAATTCAAAACGGAATTACCTTCACAGTCACAGAAAGAGAAAAACGAATTCCAGGATCAGGCACTGGCACATTATCTGAATGTGTTTTACGGAAATGAAGGGGATACCAAGGAATTCGATCCATTTAGCATTCAAAAAGCCGGAATGGAAGCCGGCCTGATCATGGAAAACCGTGGTCAGTGGAAAGAAGCTCGCGGTGTTTATGAAAGACTTTTGACTTATGTTCCATCGCTGCAGCCTTTACTGAAAAAGAAGATCGCATACGCGATGGAACAATATCCAAGCGACAGAGAATAAAATCCGTAATATGAAAACTTTGGAGGTTCATGTTGATTTAGGTTCCCGGTCTTATCCAATTTTTATTGGATCGGGTTTACTGGATCTGTTGGGAAAATACTGCCGGGATCATACAAAAGTCGGCAGATGTATGCTGGTGGGTGATTCTCACACAATGCCTCTTTTTGGAAAACGATGCGCCGCGTCATTGAAAAAAGCGTCATATCCACTTGCTCAATGGAAATTCCGCGCTGGAGAAGCATCAAAGGATCTGAAAACGCTGGGTCGTCTTTATGATGCTTTGGCAAAGGAAGGGATGGAGCGTTCCTCTTTTCTGGCAGCTTTGGGTGGAGGTGTCGTCGGGGATATGGTTGGATTCGCGGCGGCTACATATATGCGCGGTATAGCGTTTGTTCAGGTGCCAACGACTTTGCTCGCGCAGGTGGATAGTTCAGTAGGCGGTAAGACGGCAGTCAATCTCATTGCCGGCAAAAATCTGGTCGGTGCTTTTTATCAGCCCAAATGTGTCTTGTGTGATGTGGATGTACTCAAAACTTTGCCCGCGCGACAGCTGCGATGTGGTCTTTCTGAGGTCATCAAGTACGGCATTATTCTGGATGCGGACTTTTTCGCCCGGTTGGAAAAACAGGTGGATTCCATCATGGCGTGTGACTCGAAAGTGATGGCACAGGTCGTTAAGCGTTGTTGTGAACTGAAAGCATTGGTGACCGGAGAGGATGAACGGGAGTCAGGCCGCAGAGCTATTTTGAATTTTGGTCATACGCTGGCGCATTCCATTGAAAAGGAATACGGCTACGGAAAACTGACGCACGGGGAGGCTGTCGCGGTGGGGCAGCTGATCGCGTGCCGACTGTCGGAAGTACTGCTGGGGTTTCCACGTAACGAAACGGAACGTGTTTTCGAATTGTTTCGTCGTGTGAAATTGCCGACGTATGTGACCGCGCAGAATACGGCGAAAATGATCGATTTGTTGATAAAGACGACCCATCATGATAAAAAGGCTCAGGGGGGAGAACCATTGTTTGTGCTGGCCGATCGTATAGGCGAATGCCGCTTTGGCTGTAAAGTGCCGGAATCATTATTGCGGACGGTTCTTAAGGAGTTTGTCAAACAAGGCAAGAAGTAAGATCATGGACGACAGAATAAAAATATATGATACCACGCTCCGTGACGGTTGTCAGGGAGAAGGAATTTCTTTTTCCGTCAACGACAAGCTGCGCATCATGGAAAAACTGGACGCGTTTGGAGTCCATTTCATTGAAGGCGGCTGGCCAGGATCGAATCCGAAAGATTTTGAGTTTTTCAAGAAACTCAAAAGATACCGCTTCAAAAATTCGGTGATCACGGCCTTTGGCTCCACTCGGCGCAAGAAGACCGCTGTGGAACAGGATGAGCAGATTCGTTTATTGCTGGAGGCGAAGACTCCTGTCGTGACGATCGTGGGCAAGTCGTGGCTGTTGCATGTCAAGGAAGTCCTGAAAACGACACCGGTTGAAAATTTGAATATGATCCGCGACACCATCGCTTATTTGAAGAAAAAAGGACGCAAGGTGTTTTTTGACGCGGAACAAGCTTTTGATGGTTACAAAGATGATCCGGATTACGCACTGGCCGTTTTCAAAACCGCTGCGGATGCCGGAGCGGATTGGGTGACTTTGTGTGATACGAATGGAGGATGTCTGCCGTCTGAGATTGGTCAGATCATTGCCAAAGTCGCATCCCATCTGCCGAAAACGCCGCTGGGTATCCATACGCATAATGACGCAGAGCTGGCGGTCGCGGGCGCGCTCACTGCTGTGGAAAACGGTGCGCAGATGGTGCAGGGGACTATCAACGGGTATGGTGAACGTGCTGGAAATTGTAATTTGACCAGTGTCATTCCTGCACTGGTATTTATGATGAAGCGCCGTGTGATTTCTGAAAGTTCTTTGCGCAAGCTGAAAGAGCTTTCCCTGTTTGTGGATGATATCGCCAATATGCGTCCCAATCCGCATCAGCCGTGGGTGGGAGCCAGTGCTTTCGCGCACAAGGGCGGTCTGCATGTTGACGCTGTGCGGAAGCTGACCAGTACCTGTGAGCATATCGATCCGGCCAAAGTGGGAAATCGCCGCCGTGTGCTGGTGAGTGATCTTTCCGGCAAGAGCAATATCGCGCTGAAGGCACGCGAACTGGGAATCACTCTAAATGATTCAGCTCCGGAGCTGAAGAGGATCCTTTCCCGGGTGAAGCAGATGGAAAATCTGGGCTACGAGTTCGAGTCCGCGGAAGCGTCTCTGATTTTGCTTATCCACAAAGCGTTCAAAAAAGTGGAGCCGCCTTTTGAAGTGGTTTCCTATCATGCTTCCATGCGTTCTGACGGACGTGGCAGTGTGTGCGAGGCGACCATCAAAGTGAAGGTGGGTGACCGTATTGGGCATACGGTGGCAGATGGCGAAGGTCCCGTGAACGCGCTGGACGGTGCATTGCGGACAGCTCTGTTGGACTTCTATCCAAACTTGAAAGCGATGAAGCTCCAAGATTACAAGGTGCGTATCCTGGAAAGCTCACAAGGAACAGCGGCTCAGACCCGTGTTTTGATCGACTCCACGGATGGTGTCCATACCTGGGGAACGGTCGGTGTTAGCGAGAATATCATAGAGGCCAGTTTGCAGGCACTGGTGGACAGTATTGAGTACTGGCTCCTTCAGCAGAAGGGGATTCTTTAACCGAAGCTCGTTTACAAGTTAGGTGGCAGTTTGTCCAGCATCAGTTCACGGTAGTTCATCTGTTTGCCGTTGGCGGCAAATCTACCATCGCCGAAAGCATGGAACATTTTGGAGCGTTCCGTTTTTTTGCTTTCCCAGACCTTGTTCACCTGTAAGATAACAAGGTTATAATTTTCAAGGTGATCTATCACGGAGCATTCCAGATTCGCGGAGCATCCGGCGATTAGGGGTGCTTTGACCGTAGAGGCCGGCAGCGCGGTCAAGCAGAATTTTTTGAATTTATCCACTTTGCGTCCGCTGATATCACCGATGCGGATCACTTTTTCCGCCATGCTGACCGGAGGGATGGCAACGACACATTCACGGCTTTTCATCAGGACATCGAAAGTATGGTTCCAGGAACCGGTGCAGATGGCGATACGTTGTGCAAAGTCTAATGCGATCGTCCAGGAGATCGTCATGACATGGTTCCGCTTTCCGTCAAAGGCACTGACCAGTGTCACCGGACCGGGTTCGATCCAGAGTAAAGCACGCTCAATATCCACTTCTTTGAACATATCCCACAGCTTAGAACAATGCCGATTCATCCACAAGTTTTAACTGAAAAAACCTTCCCGAAGGAAGGTTCTTTTAGCAATACCAAAACGAGGTGTGTTAAGCCTTATAATGCAGGCTGACTTTGCCCACTAATTTTTCGGAGGGTTTGAGGGAGTTCTTTCCCGCGACCCAGTTGGCAGGGCAGACTTCCTCCGGATGTTTGGCAGCGTAGATGTTGGCTTTGAGCTTGCGAAGCAGTTCCTTGGCGCTGCGTGCCACATTGTAATAGGAGATCTCGCTAGAAACCAGAACACCATCCGGGTTGATGATAAAGGTGCCGCGCAGAGCCAGACCCGTGTTCTCATCATACACGCCGAAGAGTTTGGCGAGTTCGCCGGTGGGGTCAGCAGCCATCGGGAAGGAGACTTTGGCCAGCAGTTTTTCGGACTGCTGCCAGGCCAGCTGTACAAATTTGGTGTCGGTGGAGACGGAGATGACTTCCGCGCCCAGTCTGCTGAGAGCCGTGTAGTTGGCTGCCACATCAGCCAGTTCAGTGGGGCAGACAAAGGAGAATGCCGCCGGGAAGAAGACCAGTACGGTCCATTTGCCGGCTTTTCTCAGCTCTTCCAGGGAGATATTGCCGAAAGCGACATCCTTGGGAGACCAAGTCTCGATTTCAAAGTCGGGGACAGTATCGCCCAGCTCTACGATGATATCGTCACAGTCACAGCAATCACAACAGCAATCGCAGCAATCATCGCAGCAGCATTTGTCACCGCAAGTGCATTCCTTGCCATCCTGGCAACCGCAGTCACAGTCGGAACCGCATCCGCAGCCACAACTGCACTTTTCATCACATGTGCATTCTTTGCCTTCGTTACATCCACAGGTGCAATCGGAACCGCATTCGCAGGTTTTCTTTGTTTTCTTTGAGGGATTCTTCTTACTCATAACTTGTCTATAGAAAGATGTGCATTTAATGGAAAAGAAAATTTCCACTGAGCACAACCTAGAGAAAGTGGCTGTGTTTGTCAAATAAAAGTTTGCTCACCTAACTTTTTTGTGGTTTTTACATCTGGAAAGCAAAGTCCGGTCAGAAACAGAATTTTTTCAATTTGCGTGCCAGTTCTTTGGGCTTGAAGATGCCTTTAGGGGTGATGAAACCGGTGATCAATTCCGGGGGAGTCACGTCAAAGCCGGGATTGAGGGCGTGACTGGTCGGGTTGGCTACACGAACACAGGCAGAACCGGCAGAAGTTTTTTTTCCGTTTTGGAGTCGTCCCCAGGCACAGAGTACCTCATTTTCATTCCGTTCTTCAATGGGGATATCCATTCCGTTTTCCATTTCCCAGTCGATGGTGGATAGGGGAATGGCGATGTAGAAGGGGATCTTATGGTATTTGGCCAGCACGGCTTTGGTGAAAGTCCCGATCTTGTTGGCGGCCTCGCCTGTCTTGGCCAGCACACGATCCGCGCCGGTGATAACCATCTGGATCTTACCCCGTTGCATCAGGTGCCCGGCGGCATTGTCAGGGATGATGTGATGAGGTATCCCTTGCTGAGCCAGTTCCCAGGCAGTCAGTATTGCGCCTTGCGAACGAGGGCGAGTTTCATCGCAGAGAACATGAAATTGCTTGCCCTGCGTCTGAGCTTCGTAAAACGGAGCGGTCGCGGTGCCAATATCCACAAAGGCCAGCCATCCGGCATTGCAGTGGGTCAGGATCGTCATGCCGTCATGGATAAGTTCCGCGCCCAGCTTGCCGATGGCCTGACAGTGTTCCACATCTTCTTCGGCAAAGAGATTCGCGGCCAGTAAAGCCAAGTCTTGCTTCTTTTGTACAGTTTCGCCCTGACTCATGACATTCTGCACCTGCTTCATTGCGTTGACGGGATCCACGGCAGTTGGACGGGCTCCGGCCAGTGTGTCAAAAACCTTTTGCGCATGAGCCTCAAAGCGTTCCAAAGATTTGCCGCGGAAGGCACGGCATCCCTGTGCAAAGCCGTAAGCGGCCGTGGCACCAATAGCGCCGGCACCTCGCACGGTCATATCTTTTATAGCGAGAGCGGTTTGCTTATAGTCCTCGGTTTTTACCAGGGAAAAGGTATGGGGGAGGATCTTTTGATCGATCAGGACAACTCGATTATGTTCAACATCAAAGGAAACCGTGCGAAAATGCTGTTTCCTGCCTTGAAGAGTCACGTTCATGAATGTTTTTTGTTGTGGATCTTTTTTAGAAAATCGATTTTTTGGTAAGCGGGGTGTGCTCTGAGATTGTTTAGATCCGGATCCTTGTCCATATAATCAAAATCATTATACCCTAGCAAGATAGCCGTTTCCAAGGTATCCGCTGATTTTTCCTCTTGTCCGGTCAGAGAGTAGCTACAGCCCAGATTATAGTGAGCCAGAGGATCTTTGGGTTTCAGAGCGGTGAGGCGCAGATCAGCTTCGAGTCCTTTTTTGTAAAGACCTCTTTCTGTATAGTCAGAAGCAATAGCTTCCAGCGCTTCGATATACTGGGGATCACTCTCTAAGATCCCTTCCAGAAAACGGATTTCTATGTCGAGATCGCGGAGTTTTGCTGCGTTTTGCGTGTTTTGTTCAGATTTGATCTTATGTTCTGACCCCATACGGCTGGAATTATCGTTTCCGATCGGAGAGGGGTCAAGCCGGTTTTTCCGGAACCGGCGGACGAATGCCGATTCCGGGACAAGAAGATTCATTTTCACAAAGTTTTGAAAACGAGTCTTTGACTTTTTACCGGCTTTGAGAGTAAAATGAAGCGGACTGCGGGTCAGAAAAGACTCCGCACAGTTGATTTATGGCAAAACTTACGCTGAAAGATTTGAAGGCTCACGGCAAACAAGTGTTTGTGCGTGTGGATTATAATGTTCCTCTGGAAGAAAAGAACGGGACGATGGTCATCACCGATGATACCCGCATTCGCGCGACTCTTCCTACGCTCGATCTGTTGATAAAAGACGGTGCGAAGATCATTCTCGCCGCGCACTTGGGACGTCCCAAGGGCAAACGTGAACCCTCTATGTCTTTGGCTCCGGTGGCCGTCCGCCTGTCTGAACTGATCAAAAAGCCGGTAACCTTTGTGGATGACTGCATTGGTGAAAAGGTTGAAAAGGCTGTTGCCGCTATGCAACCGGGCGATGTGATCCTTCTGGAAAACGTCCGTTACTACGCGGAAGAAGAAAAGAACGATCCCGCTTTTGCCGAAAAACTCGCGAAAGTAGCTGAACTGTATGTAAATGACGCTTTTGGTGCAGCGCATCGTGCCCACGCTTCCACGGAAGGTGTAGCCAAGATTGTTGCTGCCCGCGGCGGTCAATGCGCGGCTGGTACACTGATGGAACGCGAATTGAAGTTCCTGGGTGATGAGTTAGATAATGCGGCTCGTCCGTTCGTGGTGATCCTGGGTGGTGCGAAAGTCTCTGACAAGATCACGGTGATCGACCGTTTGCTGGAGAAAGCTGATACATTGCTGATCGGCGGTGCTATGGCTTACACATTCCGCCTGGCTCAAGGTTACAAGACGGGCAAGTCTTTAGTGGAACCGGATAAAGTAGATATCGCCAAACAGGCTTTAAAGAAGGCCGCCGACAAGGGCGTGAAATTCCTTCTGCCGATTGACGATGTAGTTGCCACACCAATCAAGACCGATAAGCTGGACAAGAAAGGCAAGAATATCATTGAATGGCAGAATCCTACAGTCAATTCCAGCATGGACTGCGGTGATGATGTGGCCGGTTTAGATGTAGGTCCCGCGACCATCAAGCTGTTCTCTGAGGAAGTTGCCAAGGCCAAGACGATCCTTTGGAACGGTCCTATGGGGTTGTTCGAGGATAAACGCTTTGCCGAAGGTACTTTTGGTGTAGCTAAAGCCGTGGCGGAAGTCACGCAGAAGAACGGTGCTAAGAGCATCATTGGCGGTGGAGACAGTGTCAAAGCCATCAATAAGTCCGGCTTAGGTTCTCAAGTGACCTTCATGAGCACCGGTGGCGGCGCCAGCTTGGAATTCCTGGAAGGCAAGGTTCTGCCGGGTGTTGCGGCTCTGACCGAAAAGACCTG
>JAEEGG010009362.1_pt1 | contig 21953 bp, 15 predicted proteins | sample 9134161 | NCBI WGS metagenome assembly JAEEGG01 (sample SAMN16246543, study PRJNA631951) | gut metagenome | biome: gut microbiome; feature: rumen; material: CR-attached | host: Bos | place: Iran: Karaj | collected 2018-10
ATAAATACCGAGGGTCTGGATGTACCAATCGTAGAGCGGACGGTGGACGTCGAACTCGAGGGTACAGATAGAGTGAGTAATATGCTCGATAGAATCGCACTGGCCGTGGGTGAAGTCGTACATCGGGTAGATACACCACTTGTCGCCGGTACGGTGATGATGGGCGTGTTTGATGCGGTACATCAGAGGGTCGCGGAACATCATGTTCGGGTGGGCCATGTCGATCTTGGCGCGAAGGACCTTCTCGCCGTCGGCATACTTGCCCGCCTTCATCTCGCGGAAGAGCTTGAGGTTCTCCTCTACGCTGCGGTTACGGTAAGGGCTCTCGATACCGGGTTTGTCTACCGTTCCGCGGTGTTCGGAAATCTCTTCCTGAGTCTCGTCGTCTACGTAGGCCAGGCCGCGCTTGATCATATCTTCCGCCCACTCATAGAGCTGGTCGAAGTAGTCAGAAGCGTAGAGTTCCTTCTCCCACTGGAATCCGAGCCACTTGATGTCTTCTTTGATGGCGTCTACATACTCGGTGTCTTCCTTGGTGGGGTTTGTGTCGTCGTAGCGGAGGTTGGTCTTTCCTCCGTATTTCTGCGCCAGGCCGAAGTTGATACAAAGGCTCTTGGCGTGGCCCAAATGAAGATATCCGTTGGGCTCCGGAGGGAAACGGGTCAGAATAGAGTCTACTTTCCCGCTTTTAAGATCTTCCTCGATTATTTCCTCAAGGAAATTAAGTTTTCTGCTTTCTTCTTCCATATTCTATAAGATGTTCATTGACTGTTCACGTATTTTCTCCAGTTCGTCTTTCATGCGGACAACGCATTTCTGGATTCCGGCGTGGGACGCTTTCGATCCTGTAGTATTGATCTCGCGGCCCATTTCCTGGATGATGAAACCCAGTTTCTTTCCCGGATAAGGCTCATTCTCGATAGTATCCAGGAAGTACTTACAATGTTGGCGAAGACGGACCTTCTCTTCGTTGATATCGAGCTTCTCCAGATAGAGGATCATCTCCTGTTCGAAGCGCTCCCCTCCCATCTTTACTCCGAGCTCTTCAGCGGCCTTCAGGATCTTCGCCCTTACGGCCTCTATGCGCTCTGCTTCCATCGATTCGATCTCGTCGTAGAGATCAAGAATGAGTTTGACACGGGAGGTAACATCCTTTTTCAGGGCTTCGCCCTCACGGACGCGGTATTCATCAACCTTTTTAAGACATTCGCTGAAGGCGGCCTCAACGAGCGGCCAGTTCTCTTCATTGATAAAGTCCTTCTTGACTGAATCCAAAACATCCGGGAAACGAAGGATGGAGGCAAGGACGGCCGGATCGGGAGCTGAAGTCCCGGTGACTGGCTCTAGCTGACGGCAATAATCCTTTACTACGTCCGTATTGATTTTGCCTGCCGTAACAGCAACCGTAGGCTCCCAGGTAAGGAAAACGTCTATAGTTCCACGTACAAGGGCGTCTGCAATTGTGCGCCTTACCGCTATGTCCTTATCCTTCGGGACAAGAGAGGTCTTCAGGCTAATTTCAGCGCTCTTAGCATTGAGGCTCCTGATTTCGACTGTAAGATTACCTCCTTCAAGCTGCGCCACGGCCTTGCCGTAGCCCGTCATCGACCTTATCATCTTTTATTTAACGATTACTTCTCCGATATCATAACCCCAGCAGCCGTCGGTAATTACCGGCACCTGTTTTCCGTCTGCATCATTGACATAGACAAAGTCATCTACGAAGGTGTGGGAATGGCCACCGATAACTATATCAACGCCGCGAAGGCTGGGGACGATGGCCTGATCTTCACTGTATCCCAGATGAGACAGGAAAACAACCATATTACACTTCTTGTTCTCGCGAAGGAACTTACTCCAGTAGTTGATAGTTTCTACATTGTCATACTGCTTGAGCTGCGAAGAGATCGAGCTGGCTACCATAGTCGCAAGATCCGAAGTCGCGCCTACGATTCCTATCTTGAGACCACCCCTGTAGACGGTAGTATAAGGGACAACAAGTCCTTCGAGGGGAGTTCCCTCGAAGCCTACGTTGGCGCAAAGAACAGGGCATTTAATCTGTTTTACGCGCGCCGCAAGATCCTCAAGACCATTGTCGAATTCGTGGTTTCCGAGGGTGATGGCATCGTACCCTACGGCATTGATAAGATCTACCTCGAGCTGGCCCTTGTAGACACTGTAGTAGGAGGTTCCCTGGTTGAAGTCGCCGGCGTGGACCAGCAGGACGTTGCTCTCTCCGCGGGCGTTGCGTACGCTGTCGATTATCGCGGTACGCTCGATCACTCCGCCGTGGCCCTTGCGGGGCTCGGTCCTCATCGCATCGTGGTGGGAATGAGTATCGTTGACATGGAGGATGGAGAGGCTGGCGTTGGTAGTTCCGCAGGAGACTGCGAGAAGGGCCGCCGAGAATATCACAAGTATATTTCTTTTCATTTCCGTTCCTCCCTTATTTAATTATCGTTACACGACCGTCTGTCTTATAGTCGATCGTCTTACCCGCCGCCGTAAGTTCGAGAACTTTCGGGAGGATTGCATCTATCATCGCGACATCAGTGACTACAGACTGAAGCGCTCCGTCTCCGAGGCGGTAGCCGTCTCCTCCTGTCATCAGGAAATCGATAGTTGCAACATTGTATGTCTTGTTGTCATCCAAGGCCTTACCGCCTACCGACACACTCTGAAGAGCGCCGTTACTGATGACAAGCTTTACTCCGCCTACTACCTGGACTCCCTGACGGGCCATCTGGGTAAAGATTTCGCGAAGCCTCGAGCCCTTAAGGGTAACTACTGCGAGATAGTTCTTGAAGGGGAACATAGATACCAGATCGTCCTTAAGGACATCTCCCTGAGGAACGGAGGTACGGATTCCGCCGAAATTGGCTATACCCACATCGACCTTCATTCCGGTATACTTCTCGGCTTCTTCCATCAAGATATCTACAGTCCAGTTTGAGAGCTTACTCTCGGGCCGGCCGGCCTGCATTCCCTCCAGGGAGCGACCGATTACGGTCTTGAGATCGGCCATCCCCGGCTGGGCCTGATACATTATCTGGGCTACCTTAGGGGTCGCGCCTCCGGTGATTATCTTTCCGCTCGGGGTCGCATAGAACTCTCCATTGCTAATGCCGATCTGCTCTTCGGGATAATCGGAGCTAGGCGCGGTAACCCCGGTACGATGGCCGTCGGCAGGAATTTTATGCCAACTGAGGCTAGACCACACTACTGTCCCGCAAGAGGACAGCAACGCGGCGGCCGACAGCAAAACAAGAAGCTTTCTCATATTTTACTATTTCATTTTGAGCCATTTCCAGAGATCCTTGAAGGTCGACTTCTTACCGAACATAAGGATACCCACCTTGTAGATCTTCGCAGAGAGCCAGGCTCCTCCGAAGGTAGTCAGCGCGAGAAGCGCGATAGACAGTATTATTTGCCAGACCGGGACTCCGAACGGAATACGGGCAAGCATTACGATAGGCGAGGTAAACGGGATCATCGAGCCCCACACCGCTATCGAGCTGTCAGGCGCGTTGAACGCATACAGAGCGATGAAATAACCCAGCATCAGCGGGATAGTAACCGGAAGCTGAAGCTGCTGGGTATCTCCTTCATTCTCTACCGCCGAGCCGATTGCCGCATAGAGCGAAGCATAGAGAAGATAACCCAGGATGAAGAAGATCAGGAAGTAGACGATGATGCTTCCCAAATTCAGTCCCTGGATAGTTCCTATGATGGAATCGATCTCCGCATTGCCGGTAGCAAACGGCATATTGACCATCTCCGGGTTTACACCGGTCGAGGCTATTATTTCAGTAGGATCTACGTTCTGGCTCATTTTCGGGACTATAATTCCCATCGCCGCTGCGATGAGAATACCGCTGAGCAGTATCCAGAGCAGGAACTGAGTAAGAGCGACCAACGCTACGCCTATTATCTTACCAAACATAAGCTCGGTAGCCCTTACGGAGCTGATAAGAACCTCCACTACCCTGCTAGATTTTTCCTCGATGACGGCAGACATGACCATTCCGCCGAACATGGTAATGAAGATGAAGATAAAGATACCCAGGACCATACTGAGGATGGAGTTTACGCTGGCATCGCTGATCTTCTCTGCTCCGGAGGCCTCGTCTACAGTGTACGAACGGATCCTGATATTGGACTTTACGTCCTTCATGATCTGGGCGAGGCCCTCTATACCGTATGAGTCTACTCTGTAAGACTCTACTGCAGCATTGATTCTGCCGGACATCATCTCGCTGATGCTCATTCCGATAGGTTTCACGGAGGTAAAGTCCGCTGAAACGCTCTTCTCTTCGTTGATTTCCGAGATACTCAGGACTCCGTCGTAACCATAGTCAGACAGATGGACCTTCAGAGAATCCAGCTCGCGGGAGCCTTCGTCTACATAGCGGATAACCTCATTGCTCTCAAGGAAGGGCATTACGATACCCGAGCGGTCTACGACTGCGACCACCTTGGTCTTTTCCTTAGTGTTCATCATAAGGACCATTGGCACGATAACCAGCGCAGCCATCAGGATAGGAACCACGAAGGTAGTTACGAGGAAACTCTTTTTCTTGACGCGGTTAAGGTATTCGCGCCTGATTACTATTCCTATGTTTCTGAATCTCATTTCTGTACTCCTTCCGTTACGAGTTTAATAAAGATGTCGTTCATTCTGGGCATCAGCTCCTTGTAGGAGTTGATGGTGACTCCCTTGGCCAGATATGTCTCCAGAGTAGTCTTTCCGTCGGTTTCCCTGGGAAGTATCTCCGTATGACGGCCGTCCTGGTCTGTATATACCAGTTCGATGTTGTTGTTTCCGTATTCGCGGCGAATATCCTCCACGCCTCCGGTAATGACGAGCTGGGATTTGTTGATAAGGGCGATGTTGTCGCAGAGTTCCTCTACGCTCTCCATATTGTGTGTTGAGAGAATGATAGTAGCGCCTTCGTCTTTGAGCCTCAGGATTTCCTTACGGATTATATCGGCATTGACGGGATCAAAGCCGGAGAAAGGCTCGTCGAGGATCATCAGGCTGGGTTTGTGGACTACTGTTGTAATGAACTGGAGTTTCTGGGCCATACCCTTGGAGAGCTCCTCTACCTTCTTGTCCCACCAGCCCTGAATCTCGAAGCGGATGAACCACTTCTTAAGTTCGCGCTGGGCTTCGATCGCGCTCATTCCCTTCAGCTGGGCCAGGTACATAGCCTGGTCGCCTACCTTCATTTTTCTGTAAAGGCCGCGTTCCTCAGGCATATAGCCTATCTTCTCTACATCGGACTGAGTAATAGGGCGTCCCTGGAAGAGAACCTCGCCTGCGTTGGGGATAGTTATTCTGTTGATTATACGGATCAGGGTAGTCTTACCGGCACCGTTGGGGCCCAGTAAACCGAAAATCTTGCCCTCGGGTATCTCCAGGCTCACATTATCGAGCGCCACTTTCTCCCCGAAGGTCTTGGTAACATTCTTAATCTGGATGATAGACATTTTTCAGTTGTTCAGATATATCGCGTAAAGATACAAAATTATTATCTTTGTAGGTATATGGCTAAGCAAGGAATTAATGTCGCAGCGCAGTGTCGGGAACTGATATCCGAAATAAAGGAAGGTCAGTATAAACCGGTGTATCTCCTGATGGGAGAAGAAGCCTATTACCCTGATATGGTCTGCCAGGCCATCATCGACAACTGTATCGACGAATTCTCGAAGGATTTCAACGAAACTATCTGCTACGGAGCGGACGTAACTGCCGATCAGGTAATCTCGGCCGCTCGCCAGTTCCCTATGATGGCGGATAGAGTGTTGGTAGTCATACGCGAAGCCCAGCTGATGAAGACTCTCGAGCAGCTTAGCCTGTACTGCGAGGAGCCTCTTGACAGTACCGTACTGGTTATTCTCATGCACGGCGCTTCGGCCGATAAGCGCAAGGCCCTTTATAAGGCCGCGACTAAAAACGGTGTCGTTGTAGACAGCCAGCCCGTCAGAGACTACGAAATCCCTTCCTGGATAGCCTCCTACTACGAATCCCGGGGGCTTAGGATAGATCCCGATGCCGCCGCACTGCTCGGAGAATCAGTCGGGACCAACCTCTCTACTATAGTCCTCGAAACCGACAAACTCCTCAAGGCCCTGCCCGAAGGAACTACCAGAATTACTGTTCAGGACATAGAGAGCAATGTAGGTATTTCCCGCCAGTTCACCATCTTCGAGCTCAATAAGGAACTCTCTTCCCGCAATGCTACAAAAGCTCTGAAGATAGCGGCCCATATCGGAAACTCAGCCCGCTTCGCCCTTCCAGCCGCTGTAAGCGCAATGTACAACGAGTTCAATAGGATCCTTCGCTACGGCGCTCTCCTCCAGAAAACGCCCTATCCTTCCGCTGAAGACAAGGCCAGGGCCCTTGCCGGAGTAAATCCCTACTTCTACCGCCAGTACGATCAGGCAGTGCGCAATTATCCCGTCCAGAAAGCGATGAAGATCATCTCTCTTCTCTGCGAATACGATTATCTGGGAAAAGGCGGAGACGGAAGCGTAGCAACCGATCCGGGCGAGCTGCTGGTCGAACTTACGGCTAAAATACTCAGCGTCTAGACTTCCCGGACCTCATCCTTGTCTACATACCAGAGGTAGGCCCTTACCTTAGAATAGCCCATCGCCCTATACAGTTCCGCATAACGGCGGACCTGCCTTATGTAGGAGCCTTTCTCCTCGGCGAACTTGTAATCCACTATCTCTACCGACCCGTCGGGCTTCAGGACTACCCTGTCCGGGCGGAAAGTCTCTCCGTCGGGAGCGATTATCTCGCGCTCGTCCAGCAGGCGCGACTTGTCCGCTGGGAACCAGCCGCGATGCCCAACGTTAGCAATGGCCGCCGCCAGCATCTTCTCGGCCCCATAGCCCTGGTCGGCGGAAAGCAGGCCGGAGCTGACCGCACGCTCGACCGAGCCGGGAAGATCGGCCGGGCTGAATACGGTCTCCAATATCTTATGTAGCACGGTTCCCCTGAGGCGACGCGAGGCTGAGATACCGGTCTCGCCCTCCGGGTCGAAGAAATCGGCCGAATCGGTCTTTATCTTAACCTGCGAGCGTGCTCCCGCCTCTTTTGGATCTATGGTGAAATAACGGAGCCGCTGCTCCACCTCCTTCGGGCGGAGCTTAAGGGACCTGCGCTCCGGCAGGTTCTCCTTATTCGAGACCGTCCCCCACAGGTAGTGATCTCCCATATTCCTAAAGCCTGAATTAGGATTGTCGCAGAATAGCTGGAGAGCTGCGCCAAAACCGTCTCCCTGGGGCTTCTCAAGCACTATCTGCATCGCCTGAGAGGCTCTGGTAGTAGCTACATACCAGGTATTGATTCGGTCTATGCTTCCCATCCTGAGTTCCCTCAGGTAATTGTCGGAGAAGAGAGTGCCCTGCGATTTTGAGGTCAGGTTGGTTCTGTAAAGGGCGGGCTCGACCTGCTCGAAGGGAGTACCTTCTACCGAGGGATCCTCCCAGAATTCCTGTCTGGAACTTACTGCGGTATCCTTAGCCTTGACCGGGACTATTACATAGGGATAATCCAGGCCCTTGGCTTTATGGATCGTAATTACCGTGATGGCGTTTGCTCCTTCCGGGGAGGCTATGTTGCGCAGGATTCCGTCTTCCTCCCAATAATCCAGGAAGGAGTGGAGGGAATTGCCGTTTCTGCTTACGAAATCGCGGACCAGATCCATAAAGGCCAACACATAGAGCGTGTCGGAATTGACCTGCTCCGTAGGCAGTCCTTTGAGGATGGATTCGCAGATATCCGTAAGAGACTGGCAGGAATCCATCGATTCCGGCTGGAAATCAGCGGCATAGAAGGAGTGAATCCTGTCTGCGGGATTATCAATCTTGTAGAGCCTTGCGACCAGATTTCTGATAGTAATTCCGCTGCTGATCCGGAGCGAATCGTTGGTAATTACGTGTTTGCCGCTGGCCGTAAGGCGCGAGGCAACCTCCATCCCCATATCGTTTGTCCTTACCAGGACGGCTATGTCTTTCAGGGCAAAACCGCGTTTCTCGGCCTGCTCTACCGCCTCTACCGTCTGATCGTAGATAGACTCGCAGAATGTAACCTCAACGCTTCCAGGTATGGAAAAACGGCTTCTTGCGTCTTGCTCAACGTCGGAATAGATGGCGCTTACGGGGCGGCTTTCTGTTTCCGCCTTGACGGCTGGAGAATCCGCCACCGCTTCTTCGAGGGCTATATCCAACTGAGCAGCCCAGCTCTTGTAGAACTTGTTATTGAAAGCGACTATCTCGGAGGCACTGCGCCAATTATCCTTCAGAGGGTGGCGCAGGGTGCGGTCCAACTCGCCTTCTACCTTAGTGTCGAAGATGTCCCAGCGGGCGCTTCTCCAGCGGTAGATACTCTGTTTTACATCTCCTACTATAAGGTTGTAGCAGCCCTCACCGATACTGTTCTGGAGCAAGGGCTTGAAATTCTCCCATTGCGTAGAAGAAGTGTCCTGAAATTCGTCCAGCAGGAAATGACGGTAGCGCACTCCTACCTTCTCATATATGAACGGGGCGTCAGAGCCCGCTATGATATCCCGTAGGATTGAGTTCGTATCGTCCAGGCTCAGGACATTCTTTTCCTTGAGCAGGGCCTCGAACTGAGTGTCCAGGGCCTCGGCTACCCGGAAGACAGCCGCCTGCCGGCGAAGAATAACAGCCGTCTCATAAAGCTTCAAAGGCCCTGATATAAAGGCAGATACGGCGGCCATAGCTCCAGCCTCCCTTGCTGCCGCCCAGGTCTTGGGCTCAGCTTTGTCAAAGATTTTCTTAAGAGCTGGTATTCCTTCCGCCTCGATTTTTCCGAGCCACTCTTCGAGTTTCGCCTTGCTCTTGATTGTAGGAGGAAGAGATGCCAGATCCTTTCCTGCGGCCGTCTTGATTTCGGCCTCGGCCTCCTTACATATCTTGGCGCAAAGTCGGCTCAGGCTTCTTAGGTTCTGCTCCGAGAAAGCCTTTTTCTTGTCTACTCCCAGCGCCTCCGCCTTTTCCCGGTAAGCCTCGGACATATATCCGCCCGCGAAAGATGAGAGGGCATCCCTAACCTTATACCTGTCTCCTTCGGAGATTCTCTCCATAGCGCTCTCCGAGAGCCACTCAAGCAGGGCTTTGTCTCCGGATGAGAGCGAATCCAATACCCTGTCTACGCTCTCTTCTACAAGAGACTCACGGTCCAGCTCCACCTGATATTCGGCGAACTGCCCCACTTCCCTGGAGAACGAACGCAACACCCTCTGGAAAAAGTGATCGATCGTACTGACCGAGAAGGCTCCATAATCGCATAGTATGTCTGTAAGCATCCTGGAACACTCCCGGCTCAGTTCTTCGTCTGACTCAATCCCGCACTCTCTTTTTAGGTAATCCCTGTAAAAAGAGTACTCAGGGTGATGGGAAAGGATATCCAGGCTCTCTATGATCCTGGTTTTCATCTCTGCCGTAGCTTTGTTGGTAAAGGTAACGGCGAGGATATGTCTGTACGGGTGATCCTCCTTCCGGTTTTTCAGAAGGAGTCTTATATACTCTCTGGCAAGGGAGAACGTCTTTCCAGAGCCGGCCGATGCTTTCATCAGCTCGACTCCGCCTACGTTATGCAGTGTCTTCAGTTTCTCTTCCACGGCCTCAACGTTTCTTTATTCTCCCACAAAGTATACGGTAATCGCAGTATTCGCAAGGCTTATTGTCTGCCGAGCGCTTGAACGGGACCGTAATATCTTCCATCTGCTCGAACTGCTGCTCCAGGAGTTCTTCAGTTCCGGCGGCAAATTCCTCGTTGAAAGGATAAGTCTGCACGTCCTGCGTGAAGAAACTCTTCATCGCATACATCGAGTTGTAAATAGCTTTCCCGGCATATTCACCCTTGCTCTGAAGTATCTTATCGTAGATAAAGAACTGAAGAGCGGCTTTGTTGTCGCTGCCGAAAGTCTTGGGGGCTGCGGTCAGCTCGAGCACGTCCTGAGTGTCTTTTCCGGTTTTGTAGTCCACGACCCTTACCATCCCCTCCCGGGATTTGTCCAGACGGTCTATAACTCCCTGGAACTGATGGCCGCAGATCTGGGCGTACATCTTCTTCTCCAGTCCGAGTATCGTAATCGGGCCGCTCTCGCGGATCCGTTTGATATCACACTCGAGTACCCTTGTAATGAACTTCACCAGGATATCTGAGGTGACAAGATCCTGACCGCCCACATCTACGCTTTTCAGCTCCTTTCTTATGTGGTCGAGGACCATCGACTTAATCTCGCCCGGGCGCTTGAGCCAGCCCTTGAGATAGGCCTCATCTACTTCCCTGCCTTCCGGAGCGTAGATTTCCTTCAAGACTTCGTGACAGACTGTTCCTTCAAGACTGGGGTCAAGGGTTTCCTTGACTTCTCCTTCGGGCCTAAGGTCCTGTACATAGCGGTAATAGAACTTAGCCGGACAGGCGAAGTAAGCCTGAAGAGAGGTCGCTGAAAAAGTGATTCCTTTAATAGCCTCTATATCCTTTTCCGTCTTCTTTATCTCTTCTTCTTCGCCGGACTGGGAGATATCCGCCATCGCGACCGCCTCTTCCAGCACACACTGCTCCGGGTAGAGATAGCGAAGCTGCTTTGCAAAGCGGCTCTCTTCGCCGGTATTGAGCCCCTCGGTCCTTGAGTCATAGAGCAGCCACACATCCTCGGCGCGGGTAATCATACGGTAGAAGTAGTATGCCCACACCGCATCCTGGCGCAGATATGTCGGTAGCCCGAAGGCCATTCTCATCTCGGCCGGGATGAAAGAGGAGCCCGCGCTGACTCGCGGGAAGACGCCCTCGTTCGCGTTCAGGATCACGATATGCTTAAAGTCGAGCGCGCGAGTCTCCAGCGGGCCCATCACCTGCAGGCCGCCGAGCGGTTCGCCCTCGAAGGGGACGCTGATGCCCGAAAGTATCTGCTCGAGCAGATGTATCCACGTCCGGGGCTGGACGGCCAGCGACAGATCGCCGAGCCTCGTCGCCGCCTGATAATAGCGCTTCGCGAAATCCAGCTGCAGGACGATATTCTTATCGTCCGAGCCTCGCAGAAGCGAGGCCAGGGTCGTACAGACCCGCAGCAGGTAAGCGGACAGAGCGGCCGTCTGAGAGACGTCGGCAGCAGCCGGATCCTTGATGACAGGATCAAAAATGACCGACAGGACGGGGCCGGATGCTATATCGGATTGGGGGATGTAGTATTTTGCAGCCTTGAGAATATCGGAGACCTTTTGCTTTTCTGTTTCGTCGAGAAGGGCGCCAACTATTCCGGAAGAAACTATGTCGTGGAAGCTTTTGTGGTAGAAGTACCACTCCCCTCCCTTGCAGCGCATATGCATCTGCAACGACAGGACGTCGCGCATCAGCGAACACCACTCGCTCGAGCGCATAGGATAGCCCATAGTAACGTTTACCCCGTCCTCGAGATGCGGCAGGCTGCCAAGCACCGGCAGGAGCATAGTTTCGTCTGCGAGGACTACCGCGAAATCGACTCCCCTCTCCTTCTCGGGGACCTTGGCCAGAATTTCGGGCAGGAGCCTGGCCTGGCCGCTGGCGGAAGGGACCTTGCAGACGTGGACCTTGGGGATTGTTTCCCCGCCATCGGGTGTAAAGGACGGAGGGAACAGGGCCAGGTTTTCCTTGCGGAAAAGGGAGCAGACATTTGAATCGTCCGCTATGAAAGGTCCTGCAAAATCCCAGCAGAACTCGCCCAGGCCGGCGTCGCGAAGCTTGGACAGAAGGGCTTTCTCGCAGTTGTTCAGAGCATTGAGACCTACGAAGACACATTTTCCTACTCCGGGATATGCTTCGGCCAGAAGGTCTGCTACAGGAGTTTCTTCCAATTTGTCAGCCAGATCCCTGTATATCTTTCCCTCGTAGGCCATACCCTTTTCCGACAGTTTATCCCTAAACTGAGTATATAAGGGATAGAGGATGTCCCAGATCTGCCTGAAGTTCTCCTTTACATCTCTTCTGGGATTGCCGCTATGGGTAACCGAGTCGAAATTCTTGACCAGTTTGTCTATGGCTTCCTTCTGCTTATCGTCGGCGTATTCGAAAGTGTCTTTGATTGCCCTGAGATCGGCTATGTTGCGGAAAAGCATCCCGGCATCTACCCGGTACTTGTCTACATCGTCGAAATCAGAGAGCAGTACGTCTCCCCAGTAGATAAAGTCGTCAAGGGGCTCCGCCTTGGGGAAGAGTTTTTTGTAGACCTCATACAGCTCCAGAAGCAGCGAGATGCGGTCCGAGGGCGCTATCCCGCTCATCGTGCTGAAGAAATCTCCGATGGTAGTGAGCCTCGGAGCGAGCATCGTCCTGGAATCAGCCGCAGCCAGCTCGCAGAAGTGTTTCCTAAGGAAAGCCAGCGAACGGCGGTTCGGAAGGACGAACACCGTCTCTTTCAGGCTATCCTGGGGATAATACCGCTCCGCTACCTGTCTGAGAAAAGAAACCATAGAAGAGGAGAGATTATTCTGAAGCCTCGGGGAGTTCTTTTCCGGGAGTAAGCTTCACTCCGGCGGCAATCACCTCATTTGCGGCCTTTACTATGCTCTGACGGCCTTCTACCAGGCGCAGCTGATTCTCCTCGAAGAGTTTGGAAGCCCGGGCGATAGCATTTCCGACCTCAACATTTTTCTCGCAGAAGGTTGCTACCCTGTCGACCATTTTCTGGGCTCCGGCCACTATGTCGGCCATATTGTCGAGCTGGTCTTTCTGTACCCACGCGCTTCTGATAAGGCGCAGGAACGGAATCAGGGTCTCTTCGGTAGTTATGAGGACGTTCTGCCTGAAGGCCTTGGCGAATATGTCCGGATCCTCCATCTTCGCGAGCTGGTAAGCTCCGTAGTTGGGGATGAACATTATAACATATTCGAGGGTAGTCCTGCCTTCGACATATTTCTGGTATTCCTTCGAAGTAAGCTCGGCTATGTGTGAGAGAATGGACTCCAGATTGCGTTTGGAGGCGTCCCTGCGCTGCTCGTCTGTCTCGGCGCTGTAATAATCTGCCAGGGCTGTAAGCGATACCTTCGAATCCAGAAGGACATCTGTATTGTCAGGGAAATGGAGGGCGAAGTCCGGGCGCATCTTCCGGCCGGTTTCTTCGTTCTGGATGATATTGCCCTTGCGGTCGCGCAGGTAGAATTCGGCGTCGTAGTCGCGCCCGGGAGTCAGGCCCTCCTTCTTGAGTATGTTCTCGAGGATGGTCTCTCCGAATATACCCTGCATCTTGTTCTGACCCTTGAGGGCCTTGGCAAGATCATCTGCCTGATTACCAATAGATTCGGTCTGTTTCTGAAGGTTGGTAACTGTCTCCTCGAACTTGGTCTTTATAGAAACGGTGTCTTCTGTATGAGCCTTTTTCTGGGCTTCGAAGGCCTCTTTCATCTCCTTGATGTTCTTGTCCAGGCCGTCCGTGATTACCTTTATACTCTCAGCCGCCTCTTTCTTTATCGCCTCCTCGCGGGCTTTCATCCTTTTTTCGTTCTCGAGAGCCAGCTCGTTTTTGGTGGCCTCGATAACCGCTTTCTGGCTTTCCTTAAGCTCGGTCAGGGTCTTGTCGTAGACCTCGGTTTCGTGGGCGCGGAGCGCTTTTTCCGCGCTGAGCTCGCCCTCGAGCTTAGAGATAACGCTGGTATAGTTCGCCTTGGCGATGAAGTGTGTCAGCGCCCAGGCGATGAGAGCGGCCGCTGCGGCGGCTATGATGATATACAGGATCATTTCACGTTCTGCTTAATATAGACATCCCTCTGAGGGAAAGGAATCTCGATGCCGTTCTCGTTGAGAGTGTTGTAAATCAACTCCTTAGCTGCTGCGATATACGGAATTCTTTCCTCTACCAGTACATACTGTTTTACTACCAGGTCTACACTGCTGTCTCCGAAATCGCTGAAGGCTACAGTTATTCCCCTCTTCTTGTCTACCACTTCCCTTCCGTAGGAATCTTTGCGATAGAGAGACTTCAGGGCCTCGGAGAGTTTTTCGCGGACAGTATTGACGTTGGAACCGTAGGCAACGCCCACCGGGATAGTAACCAGCTCGTAGGAGTTGTTCTTAGTAAGGTTCTTGAAGTTCTCGTTGAAGAGCGTACTGTTTGTGAAGGCCATCAGAGCGCCGTCCATAGTCTGGATAGTAGTTGTCTGATAGGAGATGCTCTCCACCTTTCCCCTGATACCGTCACACTCGATGTAGTCTCCTACCCTGAGTCGTCCGGACATCAACTGAATACCGTAGATAAAGTTGTTCAGAACATCCTTCAAGGCCAAACCGATACCGGTTGCCAAACCTGCGGCGACTATAGAGAGGGCTCCCATAGGGATCTTCAGGAGGATAATCGAGAAGATGATGTAGATACCCCAGACGATGAAGGCGATTACGTTGTTTGCAAGGGTAAGGTTCACTTCATTGTCCATCAGGACAGCCTTACCACTCTTAGTCTTGACGCTTTCGTACTTGCGCAGTTTGTAGATAGCTTTACCGGCGTAGGACGCATAGCGGAAGATGAAGAACGAAGCGCTTACGATAACCAGCTTGAACATCGACAGATGGAGGATAGGATTGCCGTTGGAATCGCTCAGGTTGAAGAAAGGATGGTAGAAGATAGTCTTACAGATGGAGGTAAGATCGAAGATACCCGCTGCAAGCCATATACTGAACATAACAGAAAGAATAGCTGCAACCGGCACTACAGCCATCTCTACGAAGTCGAACAGCCAGGTAAGGGAGATATGTTCTCCGTCGCGTTTTTCAGTAGAAGCGAACTTACTGAACAGATACTTCTCTTCATAGATATCGAGCAGGTCGTAGACCGCAGTTATAGTACCGATTGCGGCGAGCTGGAAGAGCCACCAGATAAAGATCTGAACGGCCATCAGGACGTATCCCGTCCAGGACAGGACGGTAGCAGCGACCATCACTACTAGGGTAATCCAGGCATAGGCGATATCGCTCTTTCTGAGATTATCTCCGCGTCTTAGACATACTATCAGCTGCCAGATTGCAAAGCCCAGCAAAACCGGAGGATAGATAAGATTCAGGAGTCTGTTAGGGATAAAGATGATACGGAAGCTGATCACTATAAGTCCCATTATTATCACCGGGGTATACAGTTTCAGACTGCCCTTGAGCACATCCGGATCCAGACGGATAAGCAGCGAAGCGAGGATTGCAATCAGCAGCCATGCGAAGATCAGCAACGGGAGCGAAGCCTCGACTATGAAGTTCTGGTTTACACACAGGCGGGCTATCATCACCGAAATCGCGAATATAAAGGCTCCGATGAGGATAATCATGATATGCCTTCGCTGGCGGAAGTCTTCAGTCTGGAAGTACTTCACTTTCTTCATAGTGATACGTACCAGAAGGTTGCTCACTACGACCGCGATAGCCAGGTAGAACAACACGAAGAAGATGAAGCCGACTACTATCGGGCCTCTCCACTCACTCTTCTCCCCGGTAGGGGCATATTTCTGGACTGCATCCTGCCATGCTCTGCGGGCATACGAACCGAAGCTCTTGAGTACGGTGAAATAATCGTCCTGCCCCTCGACGAAGATGCGTTTCTGGATGAGGCGATATTTGTTCTGGGCATAATCGTAGCTGCTCTTGAGGCGTTCGTTCATCGCGGTATAGTGTTCGGAATCCCGAACCACCTTCTCGCGCTGAGCTTTGTACATCTTGAGCATGCTCAGGGCATAGTAGATACAGGAGTCTCTGTCTACCTGTCCGAGGGAATCGAGCACGAAAGTGCGGCGCTCCTTTTCCAGTTCGGCTCTGCGCGCCGAGTCCAGCTGGGGCATCTGGAAGCCCTGCGGCGGACGGCGCGGCAGGCGCCTCGTCTGGAAACTCGGCCCGCCTATTTCCCTGACGATACTGTCCGGGACTTCCTCTATTTCCTCCAATTGAGGAGGGAGACGGCGCAGCGATTCGATAAGACGTTCGTGGCGGTCGATCTCGAGATCCAGTTTCACGACCATATCATCGAAGGGTAGACGGGTCTTGCTGAAAGACTCATACTGTTTTGTCACCTCTCCCAGAGCGTAAGTGTGGTCGAAAGTGAAGTCCTGATTCTGAGAATAGAGCATCAGAGACAGCTCATTACACTTCTTCATCAGGCTGATCATCTGACGGCGGCGGCCGTCGTTTCTGGAGTTGAGTCTTTCTTCCCTGGCGGTCAGTTTGTCATACTCGGCCTTCAGCTCGAATCTCAGGACCGAGATAGTCTGGCCGAGGTCTTTCTCATTGAATACCGCCAGCGCCGGGATGCTTATAGCCAGCGCGGCAATTACCGCAATTATGCCTTTCTTTTTCATACTTACAAATATAGTATGTAACAGTTATTATCCCAATACTACGTCCAGCACCATCATGAGCGCAAAACCCAGCGCAAAGCCTATGGTACCGATATTTGAATGTTTACCCTGAGAGTACTCGGGGACCAGTTCCTCTACCACTACGTAAAGCATTGCCCCGGCCGCAAAAGCCAGCATATAGGGCATTATCCCAAGGACCTTGGTAGCAAGCAGCAGGACCAGCGCTCCGCCCACCGGCTCTACGATTCCGCTCAGCGCACCGATCCCGAACGCCTTGAGGCGGGAGTTCCCTTCCGCCCGTAGGGGCATGGAGATAATCGCCCCTTCGGGGACGTTCTGAATCGCGATACCCAGCGAAAGAGCCAGGGCGCCGGCCATATTGAAATCAGCGGTCAGGGCGCCGGCTATAGCCACGCCCACGGCCATTCCCTCCGGGAAATTGTGGATGGTGACGGCGAGGGCGAGCTTGGTCGTCCTGGACAGACGGCTCCTGGGGCCCTCCGGACCGCCCGAAGGATGGATGTGGGGCGTGATGTAATCGATAAGGAGCAGGAAGGCAAAACCGGCGAGCAGCCCTACAGTCGGAGGGACTACCGCCGAGGGTCCGGCTCCCATCTCTATTGCAGGGATGATGAGCGACCAGACCGAGGCCGCCACCATCACTCCCGAGGCGAATCCCAGCAGGACTTTCTGAACCGGAGCGGGCATCTCCCGCTTCATAAAAAACACGAAAGCCGATCCCAGGGCAGTCCCCAGAAACGGAATCAACAAAGCAGTCAGAACAGGATTCATAATAGAAAAAATCTCCGCCTAACAAATATAGCAAATTGTTTGAAGATAATTAAGCAACGCTATAATAATGGCAGGGGGTCTGGGGGGTACGCCCCACAGTCCCTTGGGGGTGCAGGGGGATAGTAGATAAGTGCGCAGCACTTATCTCCACGAAAAAAGCGACCGACTGGTCGCTTTTTTCGTGGAGATGGAGGGACTCGAACCCTCGTCCAAACATAATACCCGACAGCTTTCTACACGCTTATTCTTCCTTTGGTGTCGGCTACGGTATGCCGGAAGACGGGCTATGCCGAAGCTTATCCTTTGTTTCTTGGCGGGGTTTAAAGGAATCGCCCCGTGCATCCGGTCTTGATGATACCCCGTGTGCCAGAAAGGACCGGCCTGAATCCTGGCGGGATATACGTCAGTGCCGCAGCCTTGGCGGCTCTGATTAATGCGTGTCACTTAGTGACTTAGCAAGCGTATGAATAGTTGTAGTTGCCTACTATTGATTGAAGACTGAGATTAACGGGAGGGCCTCCGACTCCCGGCGTGCTTACTGCCGTCTACGATGCTGTCAAAACCAAAACATCCCCAGTGTAAGCAAAGCGCCTTATGAAAGGCGGCAGGCAAATCTACTTGCCGCCTTTGTCTGACGCTTATTGTCTGCTCTCTTGACTACGCTCTTCTTGAAGGAAGGAGTAGCTTTACGAAGCCTGGCTGTAGTAAGAGTGCCGTCATAGTATTCGCTGACATCTACCGCAACTTTTCCGGTGTAAGTCGATGTAACCTGAGCGTTGTCATATTCCTCATCAAGGAAGGAAAGCGCTACGGTGTAATCATCTCCGTTCTTAGTGATCTTTACGTTTCCGGAAGATGCTGAGTACCAGATCTCATTTCCGAACACATAGTATGTTCCGTAATACGACTCTTCGTATTGGTAGAGAGGGCACATGATTCCGGCTACTATCTCATACTTCTCGTTGTAGAAGTCTGCGGGAACACTGAAGGTTCCTTCGGGAAGTGCCTCAATATTTTCTCCGGACTCGGCAACGAGTTCGATAACGATCCATTCGTTTTCATCCTTTTCGTTGGCGAGGTAGATCATCCAGTCGTCTGTATCATCTCCCCATTCGTGGCCGAGATTGAAAGCGGCAGCGCCGTCTGCCTTGAAGTCGTAATCTCCTTCAGGACCCTCGCCTTCAGGTTCGGTTGAGCCGCTCTTATCTTCGATGGAGAGAGCTCCTTTGTAGTAGTACTTATACTCTTCACCGTCGACCTTGATCTGGACCTTGATGGTGTACTGAGCGCCTTCTACCGCAACCTCGAGGTGTGCGCTTTCGAGGGGCTCGAGCCAATAGTTGTCGGCATCCTGCTGGGTGAACAGATAGGTGTCTCCGTAGGTGACATCCTCACCTTCCCCATTCTTGATTGAAGGGATAATACCAGCTGAATTGAACTTGTCGTTGGTAATCTCGTAGATTCCTGCAGGGAAAAGGGTCGGGCCGCCGGTTGCGGTCAGGACATCGAGGCTGAGTTCTACGCCGCTGGTCTTGAAGGAGCCCTCTTCATCGAGCTCTCCAAGCTGGAAAAGAAGGATGTAATCCTGGAAGCCCTTTCCATAGTAATCTCCGAAATATGTAGCCTTTACAGTAAGACCTTCTGTCACCTTCTCTTCGGGGACAACCGGATCGACGGGAGTATCAGGGCCGGGTCTGTGACGATTCTTGTTACAAGAAACGAGAGCGAACACTGCAAGTGCCGCTACAAATGCTGCTTTAGCAAAAGTCTTAGTATTCATAGTAATAAACGTATTATCTGTTCGTCGTACCTTAATAAGATACATTTTGCGTGCCAATCGTTGCACGTGGGACGCGAAGTTACGTATTTTTTTGGCGTTTAACAAAATTGACGTATATTTGCAGTCCCAAATTTGCAAGGGAGATTAGCTCAGTTGGTTTAGAGCACCTGCCTTACAAGCAGGGGGTCGGCGGTTCGAATCCGTCATCTCCCACTCCAGAAGCCGGTTTAGACCGGCTTCTTTCGTTTACGATGACGGATTCTCTCCGCTTTATACGGGGGATGACACATCCCCCGAACCCCCTGCGGCCTTTCCGCCTTTCCGTATTTTCTCGCTACGCTCCAAAATACCCGGCCCGGCCGGTCGCCTGATGGCGACGACGGCGCTGCGCGCCTCTAATCGTTCTTTTTTAGGAGCGTCCGATTGCTTCGAGTTTGTAACCAAGGTGGGAGAGTTCGAGGGAGGAGCCTACGCGATACATAGTCTCGACGGTGATGAGGAAGAGACGGTACGCGAGGGCGGTTCCGGGTTCGGGAGTTTCGCGCATCAGGAAGTGATAGGCTGAGGCTGCGAGGGACTGCATCTTTGGGACGGTGTGTTTGCGGTCGCGAAGTATCGTATCGGTTATATGATCGTCCATATCGTCGAACTTGCGCTCGCCCTGGAAAAAGGAGTATGGGACTTCAGAATACTTCGCCCAGTCTTTATCCCAGAGAAAGGCTACCGCCATTCCGAGATACCCGGCGCAACCGAGGCAGAATTCGGGATAATCGTTGAAATTGCGTACGGCATCTCCGTAGAAAGAGGGCATCAGCCTGAGCCAAGCCTCGTTTAGGTCCGGGCTTTCAAGAAGACTTCCCTGCAGCCAGCCCTCGCTGGTACACTCCTCCAGGAGGTACTGCGTAAGGCCTTCGCGGTATTTTTCCTCAACGGTAACCGTCATTTATCCAGTTTATCCAGATTCTTTTTCTTCGCGGTATTCCACATTCCGTAGACTTCGGAGACATTGCCTGCGGTGATGAAACACTTGATATTGTGGACCCTGATATGATTCATAAGAGCCGCGAACTCGTCCTGGGAGAGGATAGCCTGCAGTTCGGTATGTTCCTGGCCGGAGAATCCGCCCCTTACCCTATAGATACTGCAGCCTCGTTTCATCCCATCTACAATAAAACTGCGTATCTCTTCGGAGTCATCCGTCACGATACATACGCGCTTCTTACGGTTTAGGGATGCGGTAAAGTAATCTACCGCGAGACCGTTGATCCAGGTACCGATAAGACCGATAACAACCAGCTGGAACGGGTTGATAGCAAGAGCGGTAAGACAGATTACCGCACCGGCGATAGAGACTGACGCGCCGATATCGAAATGCAGATACTTGTTAAGGATTTTTGCCAGGATATCGAGCCCTCCGGTAGATGCGTTGATATTGAAAAGGATGGCCTGACAGATACTGAGCATCAAAACGAAGCAGAGCAGATCAAACCAGGGATCACCCATTACTGAGGTAGATCCTTCCGCAATGACCTTCTCGTAAGGCAGGATCGCCTCCCAGACATCCATAAGCGGACCAAGAATCAACGCAGTGTAGACAGTTTTTATACCGAACTCCTTTCCGATCAGGAAGTAGGCCAGGACGAGAAGGATTGCATTTATAGCGAGGACTACCCACGAAACCTTGATTGGAATACCCACATTATCGAACAGGCCGGAGATAACGATCGAAAGACCGGAGATACTACCGATGACGAGTTTGCTGGGAACGAGGAAATAATAGACGGCTGCTGCGCCGACGAGCATACCGGCAGTCATGATAAAGAGCTCTTTCCAGAACTTCCATGTGCCGAGTGTTTGCAAAATTGTTTTGAACATTGTTTTAGCGTTGCAACACACAAATATAATCAATTATTGCCGGACATTAGCTAAATTTGCACAGTAAAATGAACTCAAAAATAATAATCATCGCCATACTCGTCCTGATGGCATTCTCCCCTGCGGCGAAGGCCTTCATCGGCGTAGATACCCTCTATTTCAATGCCAGGGCAGGCTACAATGAGGATGTTGCAGACGGAAGGTTTCTCGGGAAGTTTTTCGGAGATCACCTCAACCTCAACATCTACGGAACAATGACAGACAAAGTCGGCTTCCGAATCAGACACCGCTTCAATGTAGCGCCTACTGCGGTCGATCCTCTGAGGGCAACAGACTGGGCGAGCCTTCTGTGGCACCCCTCAGAAAAATGGTCGTTTACTATCGGCAAGCAGGCCATCCTGGTCGGAGGATATGAGTATGACTCGGTCCCGATAGACGTCTACTTCTACAGTAACTTCTGCAACAATCTGCCCCAAGGCTATTCGGTAGGCGTTACCGCCAACTACGAAATCGTAGATGGCCAGTCCGTCACCCTTCAGGTTGCCAACTCTCCCTTGTCCTACGGCTTCAGCGACACCTTCGCCTACAACCTCGCCTGGCAAGGCCACATCGCCTCCTGGTGGCACACTATATGGACGGTCAATGCGGTAGAAGACAACTTCCGCCGTTTCATCGGCTACGTAGCACTTGGAAACCATTTGGTTTTAGGAAATGTAGCGATAGACCTGGACCTCATAGACAGGGCCAACCTGCATCAGAGCAACCTGTTCTCAGACTACACCTTCATCACTAAAGTAATCTGGAGCGTCGGAAAATGGAATTACTGCGGAAAGATAGGATTTGAGCGCAACGACGCGGCGAATGTAGACGAATACGGACGCGCCTACGATACCGTAATGGCTCCCGGCTACGACTATCTCTACGGCGGACTCGGAGTCGAGTATTTCCCCTACTCAGACAACAAACTGCGTCTACACGCCATCTGGTTCAGGGACAGCGACAATCACCACAACAACTTCCAGGTCGGTGTTACCTGGAGGTTCGATCTGATCAAAAGGTAATTAGATTTCTCCCTTAAGATTGACGGCCAGCTGGGCCTTCACCTCTGAATCCGAATATCCGGACCCCAGGAGGTGGAACAGTTTCGCCAGCATTGCTTCCG
>JAEEGG010009365.1_pt1 | contig 21948 bp, 13 predicted proteins | sample 9134161 | NCBI WGS metagenome assembly JAEEGG01 (sample SAMN16246543, study PRJNA631951) | gut metagenome | biome: gut microbiome; feature: rumen; material: CR-attached | host: Bos | place: Iran: Karaj | collected 2018-10
CGCCCTTCGGGCGGTCCATCACGCGGCTCGTGCTCTGCTTGTAACGTGCGGTCAGCCGCTCCAGGAAGCGATTGCGGCGGACCTGCTGCGGTTTGCGGTAGAGCGCGTAGGCGAGGCCCGAAATCAGGATCAGGGCCACGGCCAGCGCGCCGATCAGGGCGTAGCCGACCGTGAAGGCCATCGGCGTGAAGAGCTTCTTCTCGATGCGCTCGAAGGTGAAGAGCGGCAGGTAGGCCACGATGATGATGACCGTGGAGAAGAAGATCGGCTTCGCGACGTCGGCGATGCGCCGGATCACGGTCTGGCTTTCCAGCGGCTTGTCCGGCGCTTCCTCGCGAAGCTTCAGCAGCCGCTCGATCATCACGATGGCACCGTCCACGAGGATGCCGAAGTCGATGGCGCCGAGCGACAGCAGGTTGGCGGGGATGCCGGTCAGGTGCATCAGGATGAAGGCGACCAGCAGGGAGATGGGGATGGTCGCCGCGACGATGAGCGCGCTCAGGGGGCTGCCCAGGAAGATCAGCAGGATGCCGATCACGAGCAGCATGCCGAAGAGCAGCGTGTGCTTCACGGTGTGGAGGGTCGTGCCGACGAGCTCGGTGCGGTCCATGAAGGGGCGGATCGTCACGCCCTTCGGCAGGACGTCCGAATTCAGCTCGTCCACGGCGGCGTGGACCTTCTCCAGAACCTCGGAGGGGTTCTGGTAGCGGAGCATCTGGACGATGCCTTCCACGCCGTCCTCAATCGACATTTCGTCGTCCACGAAGCCCAGCACGCCCTTGCGCTCGAGGTTGCCGTATTTCAGTTCGCCCAGGTCGCGCAGGAACACGGGAATCCCGTCTTCGTTCTTCACCACGATGTCGCCCATGTCGGGCAGGTCGCGGATCAGGCCGACGCCGCGGACGACATAGCTCACGTCACCCATCCGGATCACACTGCCGCCGGCATTCGCATTATTGTTCTCCAGAGCCTCCTCCACGTCCGACAGCGAGACGTCGTATTCCAGAAGCCGCTGCGGGTCGAGTTCCAGCTGGTACTGCGTGGTCAGGCCGCCGTAGTTGCTGACGGCCGCCACGCCCTGGACCTGCTGGAGAGCCGGGATGACGGTCCACTTGTTGATATCGGTCAGGTCGCGCAGCGAATAGCCGTCGCCGACCAGGACGTAGCGGTAGATTTCGCCTGTCGGCGAGGTCAGCGGATTGAGTTCGGGCAGGGCGCCATAGGGCAGGTCCACGTCGCCGATGCGTTCGGTGACGCGCTGCCGCGCCCAGTAATCTTCCGTGCCGTCCTCGAACACCAGGACGATGATGGACAGGCCGAATGCACTCTTGCTGCGCATCATCTCGAGCGACGGCATGCCGTTGAGCACCCGCTCCAGCGGGATGGTGATCTGCTGCTCGATCTCTTCGGCCGCCAGGCCGGGCACCTGCGTGACCACCTGTACCGTCACGTCGGCGATATCGGGATAGGCGTCGATGGAGAGCCGCGTCCAGGAATAGATGCCGAACAGCGACACCACGACGAAAATGACGGCGATGAGCCCCCTGCGACGGAGGGCGTAGGCGATGATCTTCTCCATAGCCTATTCGCTCAGTAAGATGCCGCCTTCGGCGATGATGGTCTCACCCCCGCGAAGGCCGGAAAGGACCTGCTGCCGCTCCGTGTCCAGGCTCTCGACCCGGACCGGCGTCTTGACATAATGTCCCGGCGCATCCTGCACGTACACGAATTTCCCGCCTTCATACTGGAACACCGCCGTGGAAGGGACGGCCATCAGCTGCTCGACGTGCCGGTCGAACACGGCCGTCGCGAACATACCCGGCCGCAGCGTACGGGCGGCGTTGTCGCACTCGATGACCACGGGCAGGGTGCGCGTCTTCTCGTCCAGCAGTTCGCCCACATAGACGATGCGTCCGGCGAGCGTCTGGTCGGCGTCCGCCTCCACCTGCACGGTCTGTCCGGCGGAGAGGCCCTTCACCTGGGACGGCTTGACGTGGGCCGTAACCCAGATGCGGGACAGGTCGGCCACCGTCATCGGCGCCTCGGCGTCCTCTGCGAGGAAACCCCCGATCACCAGCTCGTTGCGGACGACCCTGCCGGCGATGGGCGATACCACCCGCAGCGGCTCCCCTACCTTGACGGCTGCGGGATCCACCTGGTAGAGCGCAAGGGCGCGGCGCGAGAGCTCGCACGCGTTCGCCGCGTTGCGGGCTTCCGCGCACACCTCCTCCCATTCCCGGTCGGACAGCATCCCCGACTGGTGGAGGGTCTCCTTGCGGCGGCGGTTCGCCTCGGCCAGCTCGGCGGCGCTGCGGCTTTCCTGGTACTCTTTCACGGCTTCCATATAATCGGAAGAGCTCACTTCGAAGAGCGCCTGGCCGCGGCGCACCGCGTCGCCCAGCTGCACAAACGAACGGGTGACGCGTCCGCCGAACGGCAGGCCGATCTCGGCCTTGCTACCCGGCTTCGCATCCACGGATGCGGTGGTGCGTATGGTTATGTCCATCGTTTGGGGGGCCACTTCCACCAGCTTCAGACGGGTGGAAAGAGGGGATCCGGGGACGACGCTTACCCCGTTTTCATCAGAGGTGAAATCCCGGCCGGATGCAGCCTGGTCGGATGCTTTCCTCCCGCATCCGCAAAGGGCTGATGCAAGCAGCATCAGCGCGATCAACTTGTATTTCATCGATTGTGCGTTACTTGTTTGATACTTCGTGTTCGGGCCGGCGGAGGGCCCGGCGGCTATCAGACAAGAACGGGAGGACCGCGGAGGGAGGAATGGAGTGCAGGGCCGTGGCTCTCGTGTGCCACAGGCGGCGTCACGATCAGGGCCTCCACCGTACGGAGCGGCTCCAGGACGAGGTCCGGGACGGCCATCTCCGTGAAGGAGGCCTGGTTCGTCATCTCCAGCAGGACGAACTCCGCGGCGGTATGGCCGCCGTCGGTATTGGCCGTACGGTGGGCCAGGCTGGAGATGTGAGAATGGAAGAACCAGCTGCCCCGCACGTTGTGGCCGTGCCAGAACATCGAAGAATTGACATAGCTGAACAGGAACATCACGATGCAGACCATCGTCATGACGCTCCTGAGCTTGCTGATATGTCCGGGCCGGGCCATTCTGGATGCAAATATAGCGAATCTGCAGAAAAATCCGCTATACCGCAACCGAATCAGAACACTTTCAGTGCGGCGAGGGCATAGCGGTATTCCCGCTCGGATTCAAGGGTCTGCTCCAGTGCTTCGTAGTAGAGGTCGTTCTCCACCAGGTAGTCGATCATCGAGATCTCGCCCCGCGTCAGGGCCGTGAGCAGGAAATCACGGTAGTCGGTGTCGGTCAGCGAGGCGCGCATCGTCTCGGCATTGGCCTTCATCGCCGCGGCCTGCCGGTACAGGTCCCGGAGCCGCTGGTAGAACGCCTGCTCCGCGGCATCCTGCCGGGACTGCGCGGCGGCGACGCCCGCCCGCGAGCGCTTCACGCGGTTCGCGCCGCTCCACAGGGGGATGCTCACCCCCACGGTCACGCCGCGAAACTGTTCCACCGTGTGGATCTCGCTCATATAGCCCACCGTCAGCTCGGGCATCGTGGAGAGGCGGTCGATGGCCAGCTGCTGCTGTCCCACCTCCAGCTCCTTGCGGACATACGCCAGGACGGGATTCTGCGCGGACGCTTCCGCAAACCAGGTCTCGAAATCCGCGGGGAGGGTGTCGTCCGCGTCATAGCTTCCGGGGATGAAAGGCAGCTCCTTCCCGCCGTTGAGCGCGGTCAGGCGCGCCAGCACGGACTGGCGTTCGTTCTCGACCTGGTTGACCCGGCCCTGGATCGAAGCCTGATGGAGCTTCGCCTTGTTGAGGTCCAGGATGGTCGCGTCGCCGGAGGCCATCCGCCGCTCATAGGAATCGACCAGGGAGGTCGAGCGGTCGAGGTGGTCGCGGAGCTCTTTCAGGAGCATATTGTAAAAGACCAGGTCTATGCACAGCTGGCGTGCTTCCTGGAGCACTTCCAGCCGCTCGGCCTTGTATCTCAGGGCGGAGAGTTCGTCCAGGCCGGCCACCTTGCCGGAGCGCTTGCCGCTCAGCGTGGCCAGGTCGAAAGACTGCGTGACCCGCAGGTCGTGGCGGTTCCCGATGTCGGCGGAGCCCCAGAGGTAGTTGAATTCGACCTCCGGATCCGCGAGCAGGGCCTCCGAACGGTTGGCAAGCCGCTCCTCCTCGAGTGCGGCCGTCGCGGCCTTCAGCTCCGGATTGTTGGCCTCTATCTCCCGCAGGAGCGCCTCCGTGCCCTGGCCGTAAGCGCCCAGGCAGGCGCACAGTCCCAGGATGGTATACAAGAACTTTTTCATACTTGTTTCTTATTCGTAATGAGGTACATTACCGGGATGACGAAGCCGTTCAGCAGGGTCGAGGACACCAGTCCGCCCAGGATGACCTTCGCCATCGGGGACTGGATCTCGTTGCCCGGGAGGTCGCCGCCCAGGGCCAGCGGCAGCAGGGCCAGGGCGGAGGTGACCGCCGTCATCAGGATGGGATTCAGGCGGTCCAGGGACCCGGTCACGATGGTCTCGGTCACGGACTTTCCTTCCGCGCGCAGCGCATTGTAGCGGTCGATGAGCAGCATACCGTTGCGGGTCGCGATCCCGAACAGGGAGATGAAACCGATGATGGCGGGGATGCTCAGGATCCCGCCGGTGAAATAGACCGTCATCACGGCGCCGATCAGCGCCAGGGGAAGGTTCAGCAGGACGATCAGCGACTGGGAAGCGCTCTTGAACTCGCCCAGCAGCAGCATAAAGATGATGAGCACGCTGAACACGCTCACGATCGCGATGGTGCGGGAGGCCCGCTCCTCGCTCTCGAACTGGCCGCCGTACTCGATGCGGTAGTCGTCGGGAAGGGTCACGTGCTCCGAGATCTCCCGCCGGATGGCGGCCACCGCCTTGGCCAGCTCGCCGTTCGTGACGTTGCAGGAGACCACGAGCTTGCGGCTCAGGTTCTCCCGGCCTATCGTGTTGGGACCCGCCGAAGAGACGATGTCGGCAACGTAGCTCAGGGGGACCTTACCCCCCGCGGGCGTATCGATCATCAGGTCTGCGATGCGCTCCATCGAGGATTTCGCGTCACCCTTCACCTTGAGGGTCAGGTCGAAGGCGCGGTTGCCCTCGTACACGGTCGAGACCGGCTCTCCCTCCAGCATCACCTTGACGAATTCGGCGAACTCCGGCAGCGTGATCCCGTAGCGGGAAAGCATTTCGCGCCTGGGCACGATGTTCAGCTCGGGCCGCACCACCTGCTGCTCCACGTTGATGTCCGTGATGCCATCGATTTCAGAAATCGCGGCCTTAATCTGCTGGCCGATGGCGTACATCCTGTTCAGGTCCGTACCGAAAACCTTGATGGCGATGTTCGCCTGGGTACCCGAGAGCATGGCGTCGATGCGGTGGGAAATGGGCCCGCCGATCTCCAGGTTGACGCCCGGGATCACCGAAAGCTTCTCCCGGACCTCCTCCACCAGCTTGCGCTTGCTCTTCCCCTTCAGCACGAAGGGGCATTCGAATTCGGAGCAGTTCACCCCGAACGCGTGTTCGTCCAGCTCGGCCCGGCCGGTCTTGCGGCCGACCGTCTGGATCTCCGGAATGCTCATCAGGAGCTCCTCGGCCTGGCGTCCCAGCCGGTCGGACTCCTCGATGGAGATGCCCGGCACGGAACTCATCGCGATGGTGAACGAGCCTTCGTTGAAGGCCGGCAGGAAGCTGCGGCCGAGCGAGGCGAACATCACCACCGCGGCCACGAGCAAGGCGCCCACGGCCCCTAGGACCAGTTTCCAATGCTCGAGGGTCCAGCCCAGGGCCTTGTCATAGCCTTTCTTGAGCCAGCGCACCAGCGGCGCCTCGCGGGATGCCCGCCCGTCCTCCGACGCGTCGGGCTCCATCTCACGCGCCAGCAGGTGCGAACTCAGCACCGGGGTCACGGTCAGCGCCACGAGCGTGGACGTGCACAGGGAGATGATGAACGCGATGCCCAGCGGCTTCAGCATACGACCCTCCATCCCGGACAGGAAGAAGAGCGGCAGGAAGCACGCGATGATGATCAGGGTCGAATTGAGCATCGGCATACGCACCTCCTTCGAGGCGTCATAGACCACCTGCAGGACGTTCTTGTCCTTGCGGCCGCGCGCGGCGCGTAATCGTTTGAAGACGTTCTCCACGTCCACGATGGAATCGTCCACCAGCGAACCGATGGCGATGGCGATGCCGCCCAAGCTCATCGTATTGATGGTCAGCCCCATCCAGCGCGTCACCAGGAGGGTGATGAGGATGGAGAGCGGGATGGAGACCAGGGAGATGAGGGTGGTCCGCCAGTTCATCAGGAAGACGAACAGGACCAGGATGACGAAGATGCCGCCCTCCAGCAGGGATTTCTTCACGTTGCCGATGGAGCCCTCGATGAAGCGGGACTGGCGGAAGATGTCGGCGTTGACCCGCACGTCCGCGGGAAGGGTCGAACGGATGTCCTCCAGTTCACGGTCGAGCTTGCGCGTCAGCTCCAGCGAAGAGGTGTTCGGCTGCTTGGTCACGGTCAGGATGACCGCCGGCCGGCCGTCGTTGGAAGCGACGCCGAGCACCGGGGTCTTGGGTCCGATCGTGACGTCCGCAATGGCGTCCAGCGTGATCGGAAGTCCTTTCGCACCCGTCTTCACGACGGCCTTCTTCATCAGTTCGATGTCGTCGGTGGACAGGACGCCCCGGACGATGTATTCGTTGCCGTATTCATACAGGGTGCCGCCGGGGGCGTTCTGGTTCATCCCCTTGACGGCATCGATCACTTCATCCATCGACACCCCATAGTGGCGCATCCGTCCGGGATCCAGCAGGATCTGGTATTCCTTGATGTCGCCGCCCATCACGGCCACCTGGGCGACGCCGCCCAGGGAAAGGAGCCTGGGGCGTATGGTCCAGTCGGCCATCGTCCGCAGGTCCTGCATCGGCGTGGTGTCCGCCGTGAGGCCGATGATCATCAGCTCGCCCAGGATGGAGGCCTGGGGGCCGAGGGTGGGATTGCCCACGCCGGAAGGCAGGTCCTCCCCCACCATCGCGATCTTCTCGCTGACGATCTGGCGGGCCCGGTAAATGTCCGTTCCCCAGTCGAATTCGATGTTGATGATGGAGAAGCCGGTGGTGGACGAGGAGCGCACCCGGCGGACGTTGGTCGCGCCGTTGACGGCCGTCTCGATGGGGAAGGTCACGAGGCGCTCCACTTCCTCCGGGGCCATTCCTTCGGCTTCCGTCATCACGACCACGGTCGGGGCGTTCAGGTCGGGGAACACGTCCACCTCCGAGCGGCTCGCGGAATAGATGCCCGCCGCCATACACAGGGCGGCGATCACCAGGACGGCGACCCGGTTGTTCAAAGAGAACGCGATGATCTTGTTCAGAAGACCACTCTCCGCTTGTATCCTTTCCATGGGCTAATGGCTGTGCGTGTGACCGGCGGGAACGGACGTGACGCCGGCGAGCTTGACGTGGACCGCGCCGGCGACCACCACGAGCTCACCCTCCTGCAGCCCCGCGACCACCGGGACGCGGCTGCCGTCCGACTGTCCGAGAGTGACTTCCCGCTTCTCGAAGCAGTCGTCGTCATCCTCCTCACGGACAAAAACATAGTGGACGCCCTGGTCCTCCACGACGGCGGACAGGGGCACCGAGATGCAATTCCGCGACGCGGAGGTCTTCAGGTACACGTCCACGTAGGACCCGGGCACGAATTCGCCCTTGTTGTCGAATTCGAAGATGACCGGGATGTAGAAGTCCCCGTCGGACGCCCGGCCGTAACTGACGAGCCTGCCGCCCAGTTCGCCGAGGCTGTACGCCTTGTCGCTATAGGACGTGACGAAATCGGCGTCGCGGACCTGGGCGATGCGGCCGTAATATTTCTCGGACACGTCCGCACGCAGCCGGAGCCGGCGGTTGCTGCTCACGGTGGCGATGGGCGTGCCGGCCTCCACATAGTCGCCGCTGCGCACCGTCAGGCTCTTGACGAAGCCGGACAACGGGGAGGCCACGACCACGGCGCCGCTCGCGGTGCCGTCGGCGACGAGCGCCTCGTATTCCACGCGGGCGTGTTCGTAAGCGAGCCGGCTCTGGTCGAGGTGGCTCTCGCTGACGATGTTGTTTTCGCGGAGCTGCAGGTCGCGCTCATATTCCTTCTTGGCCGTCTCCAGGGTGATCCTGGCCTTGGCGAGCTTGTCGCCGGAGCCGACGCTCCGGGTGGAGATGGTGCCGATGCGGGCGCCCTTGGAGACGGGAGAACCCTCCCCGAGGTTGCCCAGGCTGACGATCCCCTCGCTCTTGGCCACGACGGTCATCTCGTCGCCGGCGGAGGAGACGATCTGGCCGCTGGTGCGGATCACTTCGCTGAAGGGGCCGGCGGACACCGTGTCCACCAGCACGCCCAGCTGCACCTGACGGGCGGGACTCATCTCGATCCGGCCGTCCTCGTGCGAATGTTCGTGCTCGTGTTCGTGCTCGTGCTCGTGGGCGTGGTTGTGGGGACCGCAGCCATACAGCACGGCACAGAGCGCCATCAAGGCAAAAAAAGCTTTTTTCATCAGACTCGGTTGCTTTGGGAAAGCAAAGATATGCCTTCGCGCGTGCAACCGGGTTGCAAAGAGCGGCTAGCGGATGCCGTACAGATAGGCGAGCAGGGCGGTCTTGCCCCGCATCGTCTCACGCGGCGTGAATTCGCCGTTCACCCAAAGGTAACGCTGGTTGAAGAAAGACTCCTGGCGGGGCCAGCCGGCGTTCCAGTCGGGATAGCAGCGCCTGAGCAGGATCTGCGCATCGCCGCCGTCGCCGCGCGACCAGGTCTCCGTGCCGTTGAAGGGCGTCTGGCCGGGGTGCGTGCCGGGCGTGCCGTCGTTGCGGCCCGTGGAGTAGCAGTCCGTGATGTGGCGCTGCCCCAGGCCAGTCATTTCCACGGTATTGGAAGGGTTGCGGCCCAGGCCCCAGCCCGCCTCCTGGTACATCGCCTGCTCCAGGCCCGTACGCTCCTCGGGCGAGGTGGAGCAGTGGTGCATCAGCATCACCAGCTGGAGGTTCTCGTTCGTCTGCCAGCGGCCGTCGGATGAGCTGCGGCGCGAAGGACGCTCGCTCCAGCGGTCCAGATGGTCCGCCCGGGCCTGAGCCCGCACGGCGGCGAGCATATTGGCGTACAGCTCGGGATAGTGCCTCTCCCACGGGCACAGCAAATAGGCCGCCGTCCCCCATAGCTGGTAATAGGCACCGCCCCGACCGGTCTTGATGACCGGGGCGTCAGGCGCCGTGATGGCGCTCTCCGCCGCGAGGATGTCCTCCCAGGCGCGCTCCCCCGTCAGGTTATAGAGGAAAGCCGCCGCCATCTGGCGGAAATCCCGCCCGCGCATCTGCTCGTTGCCTATGCCCTGCATATCGTCCAGCTGCAGGTTCTCCTGCCTTTCGGCGAAACGGAAGGCCTTCTCGGCTTCCGCCGTGTAATAGGCGCGGAGCGCCGCATTCCCCTGCACGCGGAAGGCTTCCGCGAGCATCGCACAGTTGGCGGCGTTCGCCCAGGCTGCCATCGTGGTACAGCCGGCCTGGAACATCACCGTCCAGTCCTTGTCGGGATTCGTAACTCCCTGGGAATAAGCTTCTCCGTCGCGGATGCCGAGGAAGAAGTCCACCTCGTTGCGGGCTTCGTCGATCAGGTCCGGGATGCCGTTGCCGCTCTCGCGTATGCCGGTATTGTCCTCGTCCAGCCGTCCGCCGGTGAGCAGGTACGGCAGCAGCAGGTCATAGATGTTGGCCACGTGGGCGAGGTGGCGGTCCCAGTCGAAGGCATCGGAATGACCGCCGCGCACGTCGGGATTGGTCGGGTTGCCCGGCAGGCGGTGCTGCCAGAAGGCGGACGCCTCCTTCGCCTTGAAATGCGGCTCGTCCCAGACGTCGCCGGGCGACTTCCGCCAGTCGGGATGCCAGGGATGCAGGTCCGTCTTGTACACGACGAAGCCCTTGGGATCCTCCCCGGGCACGAAACGCGGCTGGCGCGGCACGGGGCTGATGCGCGGATCGACCGGCTCGCCCAGACGCATATAGTAGTAGCCGCGCACCGAGAAGCGGTACGGCTCCCAATAGAGATCCGGATCGATGTCGAAATCCATACTGCAGCCCACGTCCTCGACCACGAGGCGGTAGCGGCCGGGCGCGGACTCCCGGAAATCGACGTTCCACACGGTGCTGCCCGTGAGGTCCTTGCCGCCGGCTTCGCGGGCGCTCTCGGACGCTTCCTTCCAGCGCTTCACCTCCCCTACGGTCCGGGAGGCGCCGGTCGCGACGTTGTACAGATAAACTTTCTTGCCCTCGAAGGCGCCGTAGTCCCGCTCTCCCCCGTCGCCCAGCCACAGATACAGGTCCGCCGTCTTGACGGGCTCCGCCGGCGTGTAACCGAGGATGTTGACGTGGACCGCCTCGGACTGCGAAGACCAGATGTCGTAGCGGACGGTGGCCGTCGCGACGTCGGAGCCCAGGCCGGCGGGGATGCGCACCGTGTAGGTGCAGCCCTGCCGCATCGGGGCGGGCAGGCGCAGGAAGATCCAATGGTCCAGCTCGCTGGTGAGGGTGTGGTCGGTGTTCATCGGCTTGGACTTGCGGTACGCTGCCACGGGGCGTTTCCTGCCCCGGAAGGCGCGGTCGTCGGACGAGCTGACCGTCCAGCCTTTGAGGGTGCCGGTGACGCGGGTGTCGAGCCGGGGCAGGAAGACCTTCAGGGTATCGTCCCCTTCGGCGAAGGAATGGCCCAGATAGGCGCTGGGGCCCGTCCCGTCGTCGCGGTAGCGCACCTCGCCGTCACGGAAATGCAGCATCACGTAATCCTTGTCCACGACCTGGATTTCCAGGAAATGCGTGGCCTGCGCCGCCTGGGGCAGCAGCAGGGCCATCAGAAGCAGGAAGCGAATCGTGTGTCTCATGGTATGAAAGGCGTTCCCGCCAGGAAGACCTGGCGGATGAAAGGAGTCTGGTACAGGTACGGGAGCTTCGTCAGCGTCCAGCCGGGCTGCGTGAGGATCAGGTCCGCCCGCTTGCCGGGGGTGATGGAGCCGGTCTCGGCCGACAGGCCCATCGCATAGGCGCCGTTGAGCGTCACGGCGTTGAAGACCTGGACCGGCGACAGGCGCATCCGGATGCAGCCCAGGGCCATCACGAAACGCATGTCGCCGCTGGGCGAGCTGCCGGGATTGTAGTCCGAGGCCAGGGCGATGCCCAGCCCGGCGCCGATGAAGTCGCGCGCCGGGGCATAGGGGATGCCGAGAAAGAAGGACGAGCCCGGGAGCATCGTCGGCATGGTGGTGCTGCCGCGCAGGGCGTCGATTTCCGCCGCGCCGGCGCGCTCGAGGTGGTCCACCGACAGCGCGCCGTGGGCCACGCCGACCTGCACGCCGCCGCTGGCGGCAAGTTCGTCGGCGTGGATCTTGGGCCGCAGGCCGAGCGGCGCGGCGGCCGACAGGATGCGCGCGGTGTCCTCCACGGTGAAGAAGCCCTCGTCGCAGAACACGTCCACGAAGTCCGACAGCTCCGCAGCCTGGGGAAGCATGTCGATCATGGCCTGCACGTAGTCCTCGTGCGTATAGCCCCGACCTACGGCGTGGGCGCCGAGGAAGGTGGCGCGCACCGCCGCCGGGACGCTTTCGCGGATGCGGCGGATCACGCGGAGCATCTTCAGCTCGTCCGCCGGGTTGAGCCCGTAGCCGCTCTTGATCTCGAGGGCGCCGGTGCCCTTGGCGAGCATTTCGTGCACGCGCTCCATCGCCTGGCAGAAGAGCTCCTCCTCGGAAGTGGCGTGCAGCAGGTCGGCGGAATTCAGGATACCCCCGCCCCGCGCGGCGATCTGCTCGTAGCTCAGGCCCGCGATCTTGTCGAGGAACTCGCCGTCGCGGCAGCCGGCATACACCACGTGCGTGTGGCTGTCGCAGAACGCTGGCATGACCATACCGCCCCGGGCATCTACCTCTTCGTCATTCGCCGACCCCGATCGGCGAATCTCCTCCATCGAGCCATACGCCGCAATCCTCCCCTCCTCGATCCGCAGCCAGGCGTCGTGCAGGACGCCGGTCTGCGACATCTCCGCGCCCTGCTTGCGCAGCACGCCTTCGGGCACGATGCCGACGAGTTCGCCGATGTTATAGATTAAAAGAGATTTCTCCATTCGCTTCGCTCAGTCGAAATGACAATAATTATCCAATGCTTTCAAAATATTCCTCCCGGTGGATGAAGCTGACCGATTTCTCGATGAGCGGATGCATGTAGACGTCGTTGTCGATGAAGGGCACCTCCCGGCGGTAGTCCGCGAAAATGCGCTCCAGCAGCGGGGAGGATTTCGCCGGACGGCGGAATTCCAGCGCCTGTGCGGCGTTGAACAGCTCGATGGCGAGCACCGTCTCCGTGTTGTCCACCACCCGGACCAGCTTCGTGGCGGAATTGGAGCCCATGCTCACATGGTCCTCCTGGCCCTGCGACGAAGGGATCGAGTCGCAGGAGGCGGGCCAGCACAGACCCTTGTTCTGGCTTACGATGGAGGCCGCCGTGTACTGCGGGATCATAAAACCATTGTTGAGCCCCGGATTGGCCACCAGGTATTTCGGCAGGCCGCGGTGGCCGTGGATCAGGCGGTAGGTGCGGCACTCGGAGATGTTGGCCAGCTCGGACATGGCGATGGCCAGCGCATCCATCGGGATGGCGATGGGCTCGCCGTGGAAGTTGCCCGCGGAGATGACCATGTCCTCGTCCGGGAAGATGTTGGGATTGTCCGTGGCGGAGTTGATCTCGTTCTCGATCACCGACTTGACATACAGGATGTTGTCCTTGACCGCGCCGTGCACCTGCGGGATGCAGCGGAAGCTGTAGGGATCCTGGACGTGCTCCTTGTAGCGATTGATCAGTTCACTCCCCTCCAGCACCTCGATGAAGCGCTTGCCGGTCAGGATCTGCCCGACGTGCGGGCGGAGCTGGTGGGTCAACGGCAGGAAGGGTTCGATCCGGCCGTCGTAGGCGTCCAGCGACATGGCGCCGATCAGGTCCGACCACTTCGACAGGCGCATGCTCTTCAGGAGCGACCACACGGCGTGGGCGCTCATGAACTGCGTGCCGTTGAGCAGCGCAAGGCCTTCCTTGGACTGGAGCGTAATGGGCTTCCAGCCCTTTTCGGCCCACACCTCGGCCGCCGGGCGGACGCGCCCCCCGTACAGCACCTCGCCCAGGCCGAGCAGCGGCAGGCTGAGGTGCGCGAGCGGGGCGAGGTCGCCCGAGGCGCCCAGCGAGCCCTGCTGGTAGACCACCGGCAGGATGTCTTCGTTGAACATGTCGATCAGGCGCTGCACGGTCTGCAGCTGCACGCCGGAATGGCCGTAGGAGAGGCTCTGCGCCTTGAGGAAGAGCATCAGCTTGACGATCTCGGGGCGCACGGTCTCCCCCGCGCCGCAGGCGTGGGAGACGACCAGGTTGTATTGGAGCTGGGAGAGCTCGTCCGCCGGGATGGTCACGTTGTACAGCGAGCCGAAGCCCGTGGTGACGCCGTAGACCGGCCGGTCGAGGTCTTCCATCTTGCTGTCCAGGTACTGGCGGCATTTGACGACGGCCTGCGTGGCTTCGTCCGAGAGGACCAGCTGCGCATGGCCGTCGATGATTTCTTTCAGTCGTTCAAGTGAAAGTCGTTCTTTGGAGATGTAGTGTATCATAGTACGGATTGGATAAGTTCGTCGTCGGCCAGATTCGGCAGCGTGACCCGCAGGCCGGGGGTGCGGGCCATCTCGCGCTCGATTGCGAAGCGGGCCCCGTCGTTGCGGGCCCAGCTGCGGCGCGCGATGCCGTTGTTGACGTCCCAGAAGAGCATTTCCCGGATGTGTCGGGCGGCATCGTCGGAGCCGTCGACCACCATGCCGAAGCCGCCGTTGATGACCTCGCCCCAGCCCACGCCGCCGCCGTTGTGGATGGACACCCAGGTGGCGCCGCGGAAAGCGTCGCCGATGACGTTCTGCACGGCCATGTCGGCCGTGAACTGCGAGCCGTCATAGATATTGGAGGTCTCGCGGAAGGGCGAGTCGGTGCCCGACACGTCGTGGTGGTCGCGGCCCAGCACGACGGGACCGGACAGCCGGCCGTCGCGGATGGCTTCGTTGAAGGCGAGGGCGATCTTCGTGCGGCCCTCGCAGTCGGCATACAGGATGCGGGCCTGGGAGCCCACCACGAGGTGGTTGCGCCCGGCCTCCTCGATCCAGCGGATGTTGTCGCGCATCTGCCCGGCGATCTCCTCCGGCGCCGTGGCGGCCATGTCCGAGAGGACCTTCACGGCCAGTGCGTCGGTGGTCGAGAGGTCCTCCGGCTTCTCGCTCAGGCACACCCAGCGGAAGGGGCCGAAGCCGTAGTCGAAGTACATCGGGCCCATGATGTCCTGCACGTAGGAAGGATAGCGGAAGCGTCCGTCGGGCCGCAGCACATCAGCACCCGCGCGGGAGCTCTCCAGCAGGAAGGCGTTGCCGTAGTCGAAGAAATACATTCCCCTGTCTGCGAGGCGGTTGACAGCGGCCACATGGCGCCGCAGCGAGGCCTGGACCGCTTCGCGGAAGCGCTCCGGCTCCTCCGCCATCATGCGCTTGCTCTCCTCCAGGGAGTACCCGACCGGGTAATAGCCCCCCGCCCAGGGGTTGTGCAGCGAGGTCTGGTCGGAGCCCAGGTCCACGCGGATGTTCTCGTCGGCGAGGCGCTCCCACAGGTCCACCACATTGCCCACGTAGGCCAGGGAGACGACCTCCCTGCCGGAGACGGCCTTGCGGATGCGCGGGATCAGCTCGTCCAGGCTGTCGTGGAGCTCGTCCACCCAGCCCTGGTCGAAGCGCTTGCGCGCCGCCAGCGGGTTGATCTCCGCGGTCACGCTGACCACGCCGGCGATGTTGCCGGCCTTGGGCTGCGCGCCCGACATGCCGCCCAGGCCCGCCGTGACGAACAGCAGTCCGCCCCGGTCGTCGGGATTATTGTCATTCCGAGCGGAGTCGAGGAATCTCTGCCTCAGCACCTTCCGCGCCGCATTCATCACCGTGATGGTGGTGCCGTGCACGATGCCCTGCGGACCGATGTACATATAGGATCCGGCCGTCATCTGGCCGTACTGGCTCACGCCCAGGGCGTTGAAGCGCTCCCAGTCGTCGGGCTTGGAGTAGTTGGGGATGACCATGCCGTTGGTCACGATCACGCGCGGGGCGTCCCGGTGGCTCGGGAAGAGCCCGAGCGGATGGCCGGAGTACATCACCAGCGTCTGCTCGTCGGTCATGGTGGCGAGGTACTGCATCACCAGGCGGTACTGCGCCCAGTTCTGGAAGATGGCGCCGTTGCCGCCGTAGATGATCAGTTCGTGGGGATGCTGGGCCACGCGGGGGTCCAGGTTGTTCTGGATCATCGCCATGATGCCCGCCGCCTGGCGGCTCTTCGCGGGGTATTCGTCCACCGGCCGCGCGTACATTTCATAGCGCGGACGGAAGCGGTACATGTAGATGCGGCCGTATGTCTTCAGCTCTTCGGCGAATTCCTTCGCCAGCACGGCGTGATGCTTCTGCGGGAAGTAGCGGAGCGCGTTCTTCAGCGCCAGCGCCTTCTGCTCCGGGGTCAGGATGTCCTTGCGCTTCGGCGCATGGTTGATCGCCGGATCATACGGCTGCGGGGCCGGAAGTTCTTCAGGGATGCCCTCCAGGATCTCCTGCGCAAAGCGGGACAACGATATATCTGTCATTTTATCTCTATTGTTTCTAAAGGTGCGATTCGACGGCGGCGAGGACTTCCGCCTCCAGGTCGGCGGCGGCGCGCTCGATCTCGGCGGCGCGGGCGAGCAGCGGTGCGGCGGGTGCGGGATCGGTCAGGCCGGCGGCGTTGATGCGGACGTTGAGAAGAGCGCCGCGCACCGCCGCCCGTGCGACCAGCGCCGCCACGCCGGCGTCCGACGCCGACGCGGGATTGCCCTGCCGCGCCATCACGAGGGCGAGCGGCAGCGCCTTCAGCGACGCCTCCATCGTGTGCAGCGGCACGCTGGCGGCGAACAGCGTCGCCTCCTCCAGCGCCGCGGCGCGGGCTGCCTTCTCCTCCGGCGTACCCTTCGGCAGGCCGAGCGAATCCATGATACGGTTGAAGGCGGCCGTGTCCTCGTCGATGAGCGCGGTCAGCTCGGCCACGAGCGCCTGGCCCCGCTCCGCCACGTCGGAGAACTCCTGCCAGCGGTCGTCCCAGCCGCGCTTGTGGGCGGACAGGTTGGCGACCATCGTGGCGAGGGCGGCGCCGAGCGCGCCCATGCAGGCCGACACGGAGCCGCCGCCCGGCGCGGGCGATTCGGACGCCGTCTCGGCGATGAAATCTTTCACGCGCATCCGCGCAAGCCGCTCACGTACAGCCGCTTCCGCTTCATCCTCCATCAGGTATTCAATGACCTTCTCGCGGGGGTCAAACGGTTTCAGGTCGTCCAGGGACATGGATTTGACGGCGATCTTGAGGATCTCCTCCTCGCTGATGCCCAGCGAGCGCTGCTGCTTGCCGAGGAAATAGCGGCCCGCCTCCAGCAGGACCTTCTTCGGCACCAGGCCCACGATCTCCGTGCCCGTGACGCGCAGCCCGCGCGCCGCGGCGGCCCGGCAGACCTCCTCGAAGGCGAGGTGCAGCGGCGTCGCCGCGATGTCCGTGATGTTCATCGACACCTGCGCGATGCCGTATTCGTCGATATACCAGCCGATGGCCTTGCAGCCCTTCAGCGTGCCGGGGACCCAGAGCTGCTCCCCGTTCTCGTCCTTCAGCAGTTTTCCGGTCAGGGAGCCGCCCTCGCGGGCCTTGCGGCCCTTCTCCCGCACGTCGAAGGCCACGGCCATCGCCCGGCGGGTGGACGTCGTGTTGAGGTTGAAATTGACGGCAATGAGGAAGTCGCGGGCGCCGACGTTGGACGCGCCGCTGCGCTGTGCGCGCTCATCCCATTCGCCGCAGAAGTCCGGCCGGCGCTCCGGGTCGGCGAACTTCTCCGGCAGGGCCTCGTATTCGCCCGCGCGGCACACCGCCAGGTTCTTGCGCTCCGGCTTGAACGCCGCCGCTTCGTAGCAGTAGCAGGGGATGCCGAGCTCCCGGTACATCCGCTCCGCGAGGGTGCGGGCCAGCGCGGCGCATTCCTCCAGGGTGATGCCCGACACGGGCACCAGCGGCAGGACGTCGGTGGCGCCGCTGCGCGGGTGGGCGCCATGGTGGCGGCGCATGTCGATGAGCTCCTGCGCCTTCGCGCTGCCGCGGAAGGCCGCCTCCACCACCGCCTCAGGCTCCCCCACGAAGGTCACGACCGTGCGGTTCGTGGCCTCGCCGGGGTCGACGTTCAATACCTTGACTCCTTCGACGGAAGAAATGGCGCCGACAATGGCGTCGATGACAGACCGGTCGCGTCCTTCGCTGTAGTTGGGGACGCACTCGATGATTTTTTTCATAATGAGGTTATCAGTTTTATCTTCAAATATACCGATTTTTCGTATCTTCGCAAACTATTTGGCCCGGAATGAAGCATTCCCTTTCTGCATTTGCCGTCCTTGCGGGTGCCCTGCTGTGCATCCTCGGCTTCGCCCGTTTCTGTCCCGCCCCGGACCCTGAGAAGGGCCTGCGCCGCGTGGACCTCGGCGGGTGGAAGGCGCCGTGGGCGGACACGATTTCCATCGCGCCCATTCCCCCGCCTGCTCCCATTCCCGAGCCCGAAGGGCCGGACACCAGCGCCCACCGGATCCTGTTCGTGGGCGACTCGATGGTGGAGGGCCTGCGCTACCGGCTGTCGCAGTACGCCGTGGCCAACGGCCACACGATGCAGTGCGTGATCTGGTACAGTTCCTCCTCGAAGTACTGGGCCAAGAGCGACACGCTGAGCTATTTCATCCGGAAGTTCGACCCGACCTACATCTTCCTCTGCATCGGCGCCAACGAGCTGTTTGTCAGGAACCTGGAAGAGCGCGACGCGGCCGTGGGCGAGATCATCCGGGAGATCGGGGACCTGCCCTTCATCTGGATCGGCCCGCCCAACTGGAAGCCTGACACCGGCATCAACGACATCCTGGGGAACCATTGCGGCAAGAAACGCTACTACCCCAGCCTGCGGCTGAAATACCAGCGCGCCAAGGACGGCGCGCATCCGGTACTATCCTCTTACAATATGTGGGCGGACTCCGTGTCCACCTGGCTGCGCGATTCTTCCGCGCATCCCATCCGCTGGGACATCCCGGAGAAGGACACTCCCAAGACCCACGGCGTGACCATCCTCTCACCTCCTAAGGACTGATGCCATGAATTTCCTCAGCATCGGCTTCTGGGCGGCGTTCTGCGCCTTTTTCCTGATCTACATCTTTGTGAAGAGGTGGTCGCGTGTGGCGATGCTCCTGTGGGTGATCGCATTCGACCTGTTCTTCTTCTGGCAGGCGAACGGCTGGCTGATGCTGCTCCTCCCCGCCACCGCCGCCGTCAACTACTTCCTCACAGAACTGCTGAGATCGGGGCCTGCGCACGGCACCCGCCGCAAACTGCTGCTGGCGCTGATCATCGTGCTGGACCTGGCGGCGCTGGTGTATTTCAAGTACAGCGGCTTCTTCGTGGAGGGCATCCTCAATCCGCTGCTGAAGAGCAATTTCGCCGTGGGCGACATCGTCCTGCCCATCGGCATTTCCTTCTATACCTTCCAGGCCATCAGCTATTCGGTGGATGTTTACCGGGGCAAGTATGAGGGTCGCCCGGACTTCCTGGAATTCTGCTTCTACCTGTCCTTCTTCCCGCTCCTGCTCGCAGGCCCCATCACCCGTGCGGGACGCTTCCTGCCGCAGATCCGCCGCGCCGAGCCCGCCACGCGCCACGAGCTGCGCCTGGGGCTCTGGCTGATCATCCTCGGCCTGCTGAAGAAGGGCGTGCTCGCCGACTACCTCGCCGTTTACAACAACCTCGCGTTCGACTCCCCCGTGTCCTATTCCGGCTACGAACTGCTGATGGCGGTCTTCGGCTACACGATGCAGATCTACCTCGATTTCTCGGGCTACAGCGACCTGTCCATCGGCATCGCCTCGCTGATGGGTTTCCGGCTGGACGTCAATTTCCGCTTCCCATACCGCTCGCTGAACCTCACGGAGTTCTGGCGCCGCTGGCACATCTCGCTTTCGACCTGGTTCCGGGACTATGTCTATATCCCCCTGGGCGGCAACCGGAAGGGGCAGGCACGGACCCTGCTCAACAATTTCCTGACCATGGTCGTGGCCGGGCTCTGGCACGGCTCTACCTGGATGTTCGTGCTCTGGGGCGCCCTGCACGGAGCGGGCCTCGCCGTCCACAAGCTCTGCCGCGGGTGGCTGAAGAAGATCCCCGACACCTGGCCGGTGAAGGCGCTGGGCTGGCTGCTGACGATGGTCTTCGTGATGGGGTGCTGGGTGCTGTTCCGCGCCGGCAACCTGCAGGACGCCGGCGAGATCTTCCGCCGCATCTTCACGGACTTCGACCTGGCGTATCTGGCGCCCTTCTGGGCGGCGCGCAAGCTCTGGTGCGTGGTGCTGGCGGTGGCTGCGGCCGGACTGCTGATTCCGCCGCGCGCCTACGACCGCCTGCAGGCGCGCTTCACCCGCCTGCCCTGGGTCGTCATTTTCGTCGTTTTCCTGATCGCCGTCCAGCTGGTCATCCAGCTGCGCAGCGGCGACATCCAGCCGTTTATCTATTACCAGTTCTAAGGTCGCAGACGCAACTGCCCCCGGAAACCTTTTTCCCGACAAGGTAAAGTCGCAAGGTTTCCGGGGGCGGCTGCCGTCTCGGACGGTTTATTTCAAGGCGTCCGGTTCGTTGTAACGGATGGTTACACCGTTGTACTGGACGTAGCTGTTGAGGCCGTTGGAACCGCTGTCCGGGGTCCCCTTGCGCTTGCCGGAGAGGACCTCCTGCGCCATCTTCTTCTCGTCCAGCACGCGCTGGAGCGTCTCGGCGTTGTTGCCACCGTAATGGCCCGGATAAAGCTTGGTGATACCGTTCTTCTGCATATAGTCCGCCGTGCGGGTGCAGGTATTGACCAAAGTCTTGAAATCGGTGAACAGCAGCAGGTTGGTGGAGCCGAAGGCGTCGCCGCTGAATCCATAGTGATGCTCCTTGTCGAAGAAAGTGACGGAGCCGGAGGTATGGCCCGGGGTGTAGAGCACTTCGATCTTACGGCCGCCGAGGTCGATGACCTGGCCGTCCTCCAGGGCCTTTTTCTCGCCTTCATAATCGGGAATCATACCCGCGTCGGCCATATTCAGCCAGACCTCGGGGAAGCAGTCGATGCCGCCGACGTGGTCGCCGTGGCCGTGGGTGAGAGCCATTATCACCGGCTTGCCGGTCAGGGCGGCGACGGCCTTGTCAAGATGGGGCATGAACGTGCCGGCGTCGATCACCAGCGCACGCTCGTCACCTTCGACCACGTACACGGACTCGTTGTACACCAGGTGGCCGCAGCCCGCCCAGGTGTGCTCGTCGATCTGGCGGAAGACGACGTCGGCGTCGCGGTAGGCGAATTTCTCGTCGTACTGCGAGCAGAACTGAGCGATCTGTTCGTCATTGCAGGTCACGATGGCGGTGCCGTGATAGAAGTTGGTGTTGAGTCTCATCATCGCGGGGCCGTAGGGCTCGGAAGGAGCGGTGCCGGCTTCGATCATGTCGCAAAGGGTCTTCATATCGCGCAGGTAATCCATATGCAGCACGTCATTCGCGGGATTCTGCCAATAGTGGCCGCCGTAAATCCTCAGACGGTCCTCGTTCACGCCGCGTTCCTCCAGGACCTCGATCAGGTGCGGAACGGCCCAGACATAGTCGCCGAAGTTCGAAGTGCCGAAGATCCACACGCCGTTGCCGGATCCTACGGCATCGCCGGTGAAGAGCAGGTCGTGTCCCTGCACGAGGAAAACCATTGAACCGACCGTGTGGCCGGGAACGAGGATGGCCTCCACCTTCAGATCGCCGAGGTCGAAGATCTCGCCCTCGTCATAGAAACGGCGCTGCGCCTCGGGGAAGCGGTCCAGGATGCGCCCGAAGTCGCTCTCCTGCACGGCATAGCGGATGTCGGGATCGCCCTCGAACGCGGGGAGCATTCCGATGTGGTCGGGGTGGTTATGCGTGAAGGTGATGGTGAGCGGCTTGCCCTTGACGCGTTCCGCGACCAGCGCGCGCAGCGACTCGGCGGCATTGTCCGCCCAGGTGATGGGGTTGGACAGGTCGATCAGCAAAGCTTCTTTCGACCCGACGACCAGATACATGTCCGCACAGTTGTTGGTGTGTTCGTTCTCCTTGACAAGCATGCTCGGACCGGGAGGGTTCTCGCTGTTGCAGTCCATGATCTGGTAGATGTTCTTCTCGATGAGGGTCACGGTGTAGGGACCCACTTCGACTTTCTGGGCGGGGCCGCAGGCGGCCAGCAGGGCCAGCGCGAGGAGGCCCGGGATGGATTTGGCTTTCATATGACGTGATTCAGAATTTCCGGAATCAAAGTTACAAACTGGATTACAAAAAAACAAAGCGTCGGGGCGCTTGGCTCGATAACGAAAGAAAATGCGCGCGGAACTATAGTATTTTCGCGCATGTGTGCGTATATTTGATACGGAAACTTTAACCTATATCCGCATATGCACACCAAAACGCCTGGACGCGCCCTTTTCACGGCCGTCGCGCTTCTCCTGCTGTCCCTGTCAGCCCTGGGCCAGGAGAAGAACACCTTCTGCAACCCGCTCGACCTGGTCGTCCCCGGCGAGCGCTCCTACCGCGGAGGCGAGCCCGTCGTGCTGGTCTATCAGGACGACTACTACCTCTTCGTGTCCCACCGCAAGGGCTACTGGTACTCCCCCGATTTCAAGGACTGGACCTACGTGGACGCCCCGAACTACCCGGGCGGCGTGGT
>JAEEGG010009368.1_pt1 | contig 21940 bp, 19 predicted proteins | sample 9134161 | NCBI WGS metagenome assembly JAEEGG01 (sample SAMN16246543, study PRJNA631951) | gut metagenome | biome: gut microbiome; feature: rumen; material: CR-attached | host: Bos | place: Iran: Karaj | collected 2018-10
CCTGAAGGACCTCGCTGTAAAACAGCTGAGCGGCAAGCGCCTGTTCGTTGTCGACGGCTTCTGCGGTGCCAACAAGGACACCCGCATGAAGGTGCGCTTCATCATGGAGGTAGCTTGGCAGGCGCACTTCGTAAAGAATATGTTCATCCGCCCCGAGAGCGAGGAGGAGCTGGAACAGAAGCCCGATTTCGTGGTTTACGCCGCCAGCAAGGCCAAGGTAGACAACTACAAGGAACTCGGCCTGCGCAGCGACACCGCGGTGGCGTTCAACGTAACCAGCCATGAGCAGGTAATCCTCAACACCTGGTATGGCGGTGAGATGAAAAAAGGTCTCTTCAGCATGATGAACTACTACCTGCCCCTCAAAGGCATAGCCAGCATGCATTGTAGCGCCAATACCGACATGAACGGCGAGAACACCGCTATCTTCTTCGGTCTCTCCGGCACAGGCAAAACCACGCTCAGCACCGACCCGAAGCGCAAACTCATCGGCGACGACGAGCACGGATGGGACGACAACGGCGTGTTCAACCTTGAAGGCGGCTGCTACGCAAAAGTCATCAACCTCGATAAGGAGGCCGAGCCCGATATCTACGGTGCCATCAAACGCGACGCTCTGTTGGAGAACGTTACCGTTGACGCCAACGGCAAGATTGACTTTGCCGACAAGAGCGTCACCGAGAACACCCGCGTCTCCTACCCCATCTACCACATCAAAAACATCGTGGCTCCTATCAGCCACGCTCCCGCCGCCAAGCAGGTCATCTTCCTGAGCGCCGACGCTTTCGGCGTGCTGCCTCCCGTGAGCATTCTCACCCCCGACCAGACGAAATACTATTTCCTCTCCGGCTTCACCGCCAAGCTGGCCGGCACCGAGCGCGGCATCACCGAGCCCACCCCCACTTTCAGCGCATGCTTCGGACAGGCCTTCCTCGAGCTGCACCCGACAAAATACGCAGAGGAATTGGTGCGCCACATGGACAAGAGCGGAGCCCGTGCCTATCTGGTCAACACCGGATGGAACGGCACAGGCAAGCGTATCTCCATTAAGGACACCCGCGGAATCATCGACGCCATACTGAACGGCGAAATCGACAAGGTGCCCACCAAGAAGATACCTTACTTCGACCTCGAGGTGCCGACTGTCCTGCCAGGCGTCGCCACCGACATTCTCGATCCGCGCGACACCTACAAGGATGCTGCCGAATGGGACAAGAAGGCACGCGACCTCGCCGAGCGCTTCATCAAGAACTTCCACAAATTCGAGTTCAACGCCGCCGGAAAGGCACTCGTACCTGCAGGTCCGAAGCTGTAATACACGGACAAGAGGTGAATCTATAATGTGAAACTAACCCTGAAAACAAAACACAGAATCATGACTAAAAGAACAATCATTAATGTTGTATTCGCAGCAGCGTTGGTTTCCTGCGCCTTATCGTCCTGCAAGAAGGACAACGACACTGGTGTAACCTCGTACACCTTCATCAACAAAATCAATCTCGACCTCGTCAACCAAATCATGCACGAGAACTATGACGTTGACGTGATGCTGTACGAATACACCAGCAGCGATGCACTGAACGACAGTAATTTTATAGATTCGCCCACGTTCAAGAAAGAATACCTCTTCTACCCCGCCGAGGGTTCGCACCACGTGAAACTGAAACTCATCTCGGCCGAGAATACCCACCGCTGGGGTAAAGAGATTTTCTACCTCAAAACCGACAAGAACATTGACATCGAAGCCACTACCACCATGCTAACCTCCGCGAGCGGCTACAGTGACACGGAGCCACGCCCGTAAGGCCTCGTTGTGCAATGCATCAAAAAAAAGAGCAGACCTTGTTGTTTGCTCTTTTTTGTTGTGTTCAGGAAACGTTCAAAAGTGCTTGGAACGTTTCAGAAGATAGGGTTGCATGATTTGGTCAAAACCTTGGTTAATGTCGACCGGAACATAGTCAATCTTGTACTGGATAGCGTGTCGCTTGATGTCCTGAAGCATCCGCATCATCTCCTCGCCATACTGCTCCGTCAACTCTGCAGGGAACGCTTTTACCCGCCTGTCACTCTCCATATCAATGAAATGACAAGGTTTATTGCCGAAATCAAGATTGATTTCCTTGTCGCGATCGAACGTGTGGAACAGCAACACCTCATGCTTACAATGACGCAAGTGGCGCAACGCGTCAAAGAGCGGCTCCTGTTCGTCGGGACGCACAAGGGCATCGGTGAAGATAACGACCAGCGAGCGGCGATGCAGTTTCTCTGCAATCAGATGGATGCTGTCGGCAATAGCCGTAGAGCGTTTCTCCGTTTTTTCAATATCAACGGGTTTCAGCAGCTGTTCCATCAGAGAATAGAGGTAACGCTGGTGCATTGTGCTGGAGCGCACCACTGTCTGGAGGTCAATCTTGTCGGAGAAAAGCGTGAGTCCAAAAGCGTCACGCTGGCGTACCAGCAACTCAATGAGCAGCGCAGTCGCATAGACCGAGAAGGTGAGTTTGTTGGGATGCCGGAAATCGCCATGATTTCCGACAGGGAAATACATCGACGAAGAATAGTCGACCAGCAGCTGGCAACGCAGGTTTGTTTCCTCCTCGAAGCGCTTGACAAACAGCTTATCTGTGCGACCGTAGAGCTTCCAGTCGATATTGCGTGTCGACTCGCCGGTATTGTACAGCCGATGTTCGGCAAACTCAACCGAAAAACCATGAAACGGGCTCTTATGAAGCCCAGTAATAAACCCCTCGACCACTTGATGAGCAAAGAAATCGAGGGATTTGTATTTCTCCAGTTCAGGAAACATATCTGACCATTCGCAAACGGACGGCACTGCCGATGAATGCTCATCGTGACCGCAACCACACACTCAACCGGCAACGCACTACCCCATCCTCACGCTGTTGGAAAGTTAGAGCAGCGGAGTCAATTTGTCAATCAATGACTGTTTGGGAACGAGACCGACACTCTTGTCTTTCAGCTCGCCGTTCTTGATAAAGAGGACGGTAGGGACGTTACGCACGCGATACTGACTGGCCAGTTCGGGCGATTCTTCCACATCGACCTTGCCCACGACAGCACGGCCTTCGTATTCGGCAGCGATTTCATCGATAATGGGGGCCAATGCCTTGCAGGGACCACACCATGAAGCACTTAAATCAAGGATTACAGGAAGCTCGGTGTTCAGCACTCTGCTACTGTTTTCATCGTTAACAATTAATGACATAATGCTTTACTTATTTGAGTGTTATTACTTATTTTTTGCAAAGATAAAACAAATACCCCAAATTTCGCACCCCGAGCGGCAAAGAAATTATCAACTGTTTGTTGACAACCATGCATATCCTTGCACTCACCCGCAAAGACACCTGTCGTAACAAATGACGGACATACTGCGATTGCGCCACCAGGGATGCCTCGGTGGCAAATTTTACGACCTCCAACGTATTTGTCAGCATTTTTTCGTATTTTTGCAGCCAGTTTCACCACCGTACCATAATATGATAAAGAAGACTACCATATTGTTATGCTCAGCTTTGGTCATTGCCGTACTGGCAGGATGCCACAACAAGAGCATACCCATATCGGGTGATTGGGTGAAGGAAGGCACGGAGGGAAGCGAGCGGTCGGGGTTCTGCCTGTCGCGCGGAGGGATTGCCTCCAGCATCAACGACCCTGAGACGCAGTACACCCAATGGCGCATACGCAAACGCAACCTGATACTGTCAGGCAAGCGATTTGAGAATCATCGCGCCGTAGAATTCTGCGACACACTTCACATCGTGCGTTGCAACGACAAGCGGCTTGTCCTTTCGACCGACAGCAACACCGTCAGCATGGTACACATGTACGACTGACCGCCACAGAAACTATGAGACAAAAATTCCCCAGAACATAAAGCACACACATCAATTTCCGTCATCATGAAAAAAGTTTTCCTACTAATCATATCACTTATCGCCATGAGCCAATGCATGGCCGAAGGGAAGCAGTTGACCGCCGTGTTCTCCTACTCCACCTTCGCCCTCTCCGACGGCTCGCCCTACGTGGAGACATACCTCTCCTTCGACGCATGGAACATGAACTTTGTGTCCACCGGCAAGAGCCAGTACCGTGCCACCGTGGAGATTGTGCTGGTGGTGAAACGCAGCGACTCGGTGACCTACGCCAAGAAATACGACCTCCAGAGCCCTGCCATCGACAGCCCAGAGAAGGACCACTTCAACTTTCTCGATGTGCAACGTTTCTCGCTCAGCAACGGCATCTACGATCTGGTGATGACCGTCAAGGACAAAGCGTCGCAGAACGGCCCCATCACCATTACCGAGAAACTCGTGGTGAACTACGATGACAAGACCCCGCGCCTGTCGTCGGTACAAACCATGGCCAAAGCCACCAAAACGACCCAACAAAACATACTGTCGCGCAACGGATACGACATGGAGCCCTACGTGAACGACTTCTATCCTGAGCAAATCGGAACGCTCAACTTCTACTATGAAATCTACAACATTCAAAAGGAAATAGGCAACCAAGATTTCCTCAACGTATGTTTTATAGAGCAGCAAGAGAACGGCCAGCGCTACGAGGCTGGCGTGGTGACCAAACGCATGAAGAGCGCCGTGTTGGTGCCGAACTACGCCTCCATTGACATCAGCCAACTGCCGTCGGGCAACTACAACCTGGTGGTCGAAGTGCGCAACAAGCACAATGAACTACTGCTATTCAAGAAGACCCCGTTCATACGCTCCAATCCCTCAATAGAGCAACCCACGCTGTCAGCAGGTGCAGCCACATTCGCTGGTCAGATTACCGATGAAAACCTGCTCAACTACTACATTGACGCCCTCTACCCCATCGCCACCGAGCGTGAGAAGCAGTATGCCGACAAGATAGTGAAACAACCGGGGAAGATGGAAGAGAAACAAACCTTTTTCTACAACTTCTGGACCACACGCAACAAACTGAACCCCGAAAGTGCCTGGCGCGAATACCGCGAACGTCTGGATTATGTGGCAGCACATTTCAGCTATCCGCGCACCGAGGGCTACAAGACCGACCGCGGTCGCATATACCTGCAATACGGCGCACCCAGCTTTGTGCGCGACGAGAAGAACTTTGTCTCCAACCGCTACCTGGGTTCCGGAACCAATATGCGTCAAAACATCACGGGAGAGCGCCCCACAGACAACTCTCTGGGACAGATTTATTACTTGCCCTATCAGTTGTGGCGCTACAACCAGCTGCCCGGCGACGACATCAACCGCGTGTTCCTTTTCTGGGATGAATTCCGTTCGGGCTACTACAAGCTCCTCAACTCCAACGCCAAAGGCGAGGTACGCGACCCCAAATGGGAGCAGCGGCTGAGCCAACAACAGTTAAACGAGGATGTGAAAGGCGAAGTAGGCGAACAATTTGAACGAGGATACTGAACGACAAGATAACGTACTGGCGTGAACTGGATTCTATACTACTGCATACTGACCCCGTTGTCATGGTTGCCGCTGTGGATGCTTTATCTATTGTCGGACCTGACATATCTGGTAGTCTACCATCTGCTACACTACCGCAGAAAGATTGCACGCCAGAACTTGTACAATTCCTTCCCCGAAAAGAGCAAGCAAGAAATCCTCCAAATCGAACGGCGATACTACCGTCATTTGGCCGACTTATTAGCTGAAGCGCTCTACGGCCTGCGAGCCACACCCCAACAGGTGCTCAAACGCTATAAAGTGGTGAACCGCGAAGTAATCAACAGATACTACGAGAAAGGACAGAGCGTGATTTTGATGTCGGCACACTACAACAATTGGGAATACATGGTACTCTCCATTAATTTCCAGTTGCTGCATCATGGCATCGGCGTGGGCAAGCCGCTTAACAACAAGAAATTCGGGCAGTATCTGACACAGGCCCGCATCCGCTACGGCGACGAAGTGGTGGACCAAACCAACGTCCGGCAAGGGATGGAGTACTATCACCGATATCGCGTACCTTGCGCCTACATGATGCTTTCCGACCAGTCGCCCAGCAATCCAAAGAAGAGTTTCTGGACACATTTCCTCAACCAAGAGACGGCCTTTCTCTACGGCAGCGAGCATTTTGCACGCAAATACAACTACCCCGTGCTGTTCTACGAGGTGAAGAAAGTGCGCCGGGGATATTACGAGATTGAAATCAGCGAGCTCTGCAGCGACCCATCCCGCCTGCCGGAAGGAGCCATAACCCAGCTCTACGTCCAACGGCTTGAAGACATCATCCGCCGCCAACCCGAATACTGGCTGTGGACACACCGCCGTTGGAAATTGAAAAAGGATAAACAATAACAAGACACACTTGAAGACAGCTGTTATCATACTCAACTGGAACGGCAGAAAGATGCTGGAGAAGTTCCTTCCCTCCGTGACACGCTACACCCATGGGGACAACGAGGTCGTGATTGCCGACAATGGGTCGACCGACGACTCGCTGGACTTCTTATCCAAGGCCTACCCCACCCTGCGCGTCATCCGTATGGACAAGAATTACGGATTTGCAGAAGGATATAACCGTGCCTGCAGCGCAGTAGAAGCCGACTACTATGTGCTACTCAACGACGATGTGGAGGTAACCGAAGGGTGGATAGAACCTGTCATCGAGCAGATGGAACAAGACCCCAAGATTGCCATTGCACAGCCCAAACTGCTGATGTACGACCAACGCGACACCTTCGAATATGCAGGCGGCGCCGGAGGATTCATCGACAAATACGGGTATCCCTTCTGTCGCGGACGGATGTTCAACACGCTGGAAAAAGACCACGGACAGTACGACAGCCCCTGCGAGATATTCTGGGGCACAGGAGCAGCCATGTTCGTCAAAGCGGCCGTATGGAAAGAGTTGGGTGGTTTGGACGGCGAATTCTTCGCCCACATGGAGGAGATTGACTTCTGTTGGCGCGCCAAGAACCAAAGATACAAAGCCGTCTACTGCCCACAATCGGTAGTATATCATGTAGGAGGCGGCACACTGCCCAAGTCGTCGCCCCACAAAACATACCTTAATTTCCGCAACAACATGGCGTTGCTCTACAAGAACCTGCCCCAACGTCGCCGCTGCTGGGTTATCACGCTACGCATGGTGCTCGACATCGTGGCCGGCATGAAATTCATTGCCGAGGGGCATCCTAAAGAATTTACCGCGGTGCTCAAAGCCCATCGCGACTACCGCCGTTGGAAACCTGCCCTCAAGAAACGCCGTGCGCTGCTCAATCCTCACGAGGTGAGTTGTATCTACCAAGGGCACCTGCTGCTGGATTACTACATAAAAGGCCGAAAAAAGTTCGCCGACCTCGACACAAGCCGCTTTAGCCACCAACAGTAAAACACCAAAACACGTAAACAACATAATACTGCAACAATATCATCATGGAACGAAAAGTCAGAGTAAGATTTGCGCCGAGCCCCACGGGCCCACTCCATATCGGCGGCGTACGCACCGCACTGTACAACTACCTATTCGCTCGTCAGCACGGCGGCGAAATGGTACTCCGTATCGAAGACACCGACCAGACACGCTTTGTGCCTGGTGCAGAGGACTACATCATCGAAGCCCTCGACTGGCTGGGAATCAAGTTTGACGAAGGTGTACACATCGGAGGTCCCTACGGCCCCTATCGCCAAAGCGACCGCAAAGCCATGTATCGCCAGTATGCCGAACAACTGCTGCGCGACGGATGGGCCTACTACGCTTTCGACAAACCCGAAGCCCTCGATGCCAAACGCAAGGAGTACGAGGCACAGAAAAAGACTTTCCAATACGACTGCAACACCCGTGGCGAGATGGAGAACTCCCTAAGTCTGCCCGCCGATGAGGTGCAGCGTCGCCTACAGAGCGGCGAGCAATATGTGGTGCGTTTCAAATTTCCGTCCAACACCGACATCACCGTGCACGACCTGATACGCGGAGATGTGACAATGAATTCCAACCTCCTCGACGACAAGGTAATCTTCAAGAGCGACGGCATGCCCACCTATCATCTTGCCAACATCGTCGACGACCATACGATGGAGATTTCGCACGTTATCCGTGGCGAGGAATGGCTGCCGTCGGCACCGCTCCACGTCATGCTCTACCGCGCCTTTGGCTGGGAAGACAGCATGCCCCGGTTCGCCCACCTGCCGCTGCTGCTCAAGCCCGAAGGCAACGGCAAACTTAGCAAACGCGACGGCGACCGCTTGGGATTCCCCGTGTTCCCCCTCGACTGGCACGACCCCAAGAGCGGCGAACTCTCGTCGGGTTACCGCGAGCGCGGCTACTTCCCCGAAGCGGTGGTCAACATCCTGGCCATGCTGGGATGGAATCCCGGTACGGAACAGGAGATTTTCAGCATGGACGAACTGATTCAGGCGTTCAGCATAGAGCATGTCAGCAAAAGCGGCGCCAAATTCAACGTGGAGAAAGCCAAATGGTTCAACCACGAATACATGCAGATGCAAGACGACGAGTCCGTGGCGAAAATGTTTGAACCCATACTGGAGGAACACGGCATACATGCCGACCACGCCTATGTGGTGAAAGTGTGCGGCATGATGAAAGAACGCATCAGCTTCATCAGCGAGATGTGGGACCAGACCTCCTATTTCTTCACAGCTCCAACCGCCTATGAACCCGCAGCCGTCAAAAAACGCTGGAAACCGGGTATGACCACTCACATCAACAAAATCATCGACATACTCAACACACAGCCCTTTGAGTACGACGCATTGCACAAAGCCATCCTCGACGAATACATTGTAGGCAACCAACTCAACATGGGACAAATCATGAACTCCTTCCGACTGGCCGTCGTGGGCGACACCAAGGGACCCGATATGCTCACCCTCGTCATGGTCATCGGCAAAGAAGAGACCCTGAACCGCCTGAAACGTGCCGTCGAGGTGATTGGCGAACCAGCAGCAGAATAAACAAACATAATACAATAACAACCATGGAAATTATCCAAGACCTGAACAAACCTGTCGACGACAACACGCTCGACACCAACGAAATTCGTGACGAAATTGTCATCAATTCCAACCCCAAGGAACCTGAGCCCAAGAATGCCCCCGAAGAGCCGGTGAAGTCTTGTGGCTGCCAACACGAAGAACCGACAGAGAAGAAATGCCGCTGTCTGTGCAACTCGAACATCCTGTCGATCGTGGCACTGGTCGGCGTCATCGTTCTTTTCATCCTCTTCTTCTGCACCAAAGGCCACAAAAGCGCACCCGCAGCCCCCATCGCTCAGACAGAGAACGGCCTCACCGTCGCCTATGTGGACACCGACTCGCTGATGGCCAAATACCAGTATGCCATCGATGTCACCAAAGAATTGGAAGAGTATCGCAACGCACAAGAAAACAGCTACAAGCGCCAGATGACACAGTTCCAGAACGACTATCAGAAATACATGCAGGACGGCCCCAACATGACGCTGACACAACAGCAGAACAAGGAAGCCGAACTGAAACAGCGCGCCGAAAAACTGCAAAATCTCGAAAGCGAACTGACCCTGCAAATCCAGAAACGCACGCTTGCCGAATCGGAGAAGATGACGAGAGCCATCTACGCCTTCATCAGAGAATACAACGAGTCGCACAGCAATTTCACCCTCATTCTCGCCAAATCGTTCTCAAGCAGCCCCATCCTTTACGGCAACGAAGGCATGGACATCACCGATGAGATTATCCAAGGACTGAACGACGAGTACAAGAAAGTCAAAGGCAAAAAGAAATAACCGAAACGCCGCATCGACATCCAACAAAATAGCAGAGGGACGACAGCCATTGTCGCCCCTCTGTTGTTATATCTAGAAACTGTTTTGATTTTATTGATGAGATTTATTGGACATATAAACGAGAGATTTTTTACGGTATTGAGGGCACAATGGGGTTCCATTGTAACCGAAAGACCGTAAAAAAAAGCACCGTATAGATGGCATAAGAAAATTATTGAATAAATTCAAAACAGTTTCTAATACCGACAACCAGTAGTGTACTCGTCACATACTGGGTATCTACTAGAATCCTACTAGCAACATACTAGTAACATACTGCCACACCTAGAATTTGGCTAGAATTACCCTAGAATTACTCTAGAATTTGGCTAGAATTACTTTTAATGGAAAATGCTTACCGAAACCGCGCCTACCAATCTACCCTTGACATATATATAAGGTAGAGCGAATATGTTGAACAACGTAGTATTTCAGCCCGTAGTATGACACACCCAGAATAAATGGCACGCATATACGGAGAATTGACGTCAACCATATTGGTATTAGTGTGTTTGGCATGATGTCAAGAAAAACTTTTTTGCCATGTCAAAGAAAATTATTACTTTTGCAGCGTCTTTCAATAGGAAGAAAGACCGAGAGAAAGCGCTTTTCTCCATTCCGCGAACGTGAACTTGGACACTTCACGAAGGTACTAAATCGGAATAAGGAAAATGATTTCTCACTTGTGTTGTATTCGTTTCACAACGACATACACCAAGTGGAGTCACAGCAGAACCTTATCTATTTAGTACCAAGTACAAGGGAGTCCAAGCCCTACGTTCGAGATGGGGAAACAGATGGCTCCACTTTCTTCGTTTTGTATTAACTCCTTCGAGCCAAGGTCAAGATAATAATAAATGAAAAATGAAAAATAAGATTAAATTGGTTTCCATTACACTGTTTACATGTATCGCACTGATTTCATGCGGAACAAAAAACAATAATCCTGATTCAACCACATCGGAATCGACTGCATTGACTCCTACCATAACAGAGAAAGGCGTTGTACCATTTGTGATAGGTCAATCCATAATGAATATACCTCCAAAAGGAGGGTTCTATGACACTATCACATTAAACAGAAGATATGGCGTAATAATGGGCGACCATTACGTTGAAATTGAAGAAAACGAAATAGATGACTACTATAAAACAATGGGTAGTGATTATTATGAACCCAATGACATTATTGGAACTGCCACGGTCTTTTCCGGGAACGATACTGTGATGATCGTAACTTACGATGAATCGGGGGAAATATACAATATTGAGGTTTATTCAAGTAAATTAAAACTCGATAATGGAATTCACACAGGATTATCATCCGAAGAATTGTTCTCGCAATATCAAGCCATGTTTTTAACAACGGACGGTTTTTCAGGTGAGAGTTGGCAAGTATACCATGTGCCAGGAGTCCCTCAAAATATTTCACTTTGTGCTTACAGAAACGACACGGAAAGATGTCAATGGTATTATGATATAATTGGCACTCCTGAACCTGACAGGTCCACATTCAAATGTGTTAAAGAAGACGACGATGGATATTCCCCAATTTTTAGTGTTCCTTTGAATTTTTGTAAAAAAAATTCAATTAGAAAAATAACAATTACAAAAGGTATAAACAATATGTTTCTCTTATAAAAAATCAATCTCAATGGATCGGTGTCTCATATTAATACTTGTATTTGCCTTGCTTTTTTCATGCTCTAATAATCAAACTGAATCTCAATGTGATAAGATGGATATAAAGCCATCTATTGACGAGAATTATCAAGCAGCACTTCAACAACAGATGAAGGGGTTGAATTCGATGGAGTCCAATGCGGAACAAGCGAGAAAAAGAGTTAAAGAACTAGAAAGTAACCATATTTTACAATGGCTTCAAGGTAATTGGGAATGGCGTGGAACCATTGATGGTTATCGCAATTCGTGCAGATTAGGTGTTTCGGATGATTATGCTGTGTTAGCAACCCCACGTGGCGTTCTTGACCAAGGGAAAATCACAATCGACTATGATGACAATACCATCCATTTCGGTAACACATACATCAATTTCGACTATGACAATGGCAAGTTAGGTGATTTTGCCAACGGAATGTACTACAAGAAAATGCAAAACAATGCCAATTCGCGTACATCACATGGCAGTTCCAAGAGCTCATCTGACAGTTACGGCTCCAATTCCCGCTTAATGGCCAAATTCAACAAACTGAATGAAGAAGGCAGAAGATTGGTTGGTGATATTGGTCAGTATTACAATACGGGACAGGCCGGACCTTGGGTAATACCCGAAATTTATCGTCTAAAACAGATCCAAGACGAAAAAATTAGTTTGGCGCAGCAGATGGGCGACGAAGAATTGGAAGCCATCAGTCGGCAACAAAAAACCCAGACCCTGCTTGCATTGAGACAGATGGGATTCTGACATTTATATCAAGCTGGTGCGGACGACAAAAGACTATGTGCGACGGAATACGCCCAAACTTCCCACCTTACAACAAACCCAATCATTTATTGAACAGATACAATTATTAACAATACAATATCACATGAAAAAAATATTAATCATTGCATTTCTTGTATTTGATTTTACTACCTTCGCGCAATCAGCATATATAGATCTGGGATTACCAAGCGGCACATATTGGAAGAAGGAAAACGAGGGTGGTAATGCAACTATTTTTAGATGGGGCGATTACTATACGTATCAAGAAGCCATTAAAAAATTCGGGAACAAGCTCCCCTCAAAAGAACAATATGAAGAGTTGCTAAAGTATTGCAAATGGGAAAGAAATCTCGACGATGATGACAATGGTTATAAGGTAATTGGACCAAATGGAAACTACATTATTCTGAAAAGAGTCGGTTGGGGCACCTATACGGGTGTTCGTGATGTTGGTATACATGCATCATACTGGACATCCTCATCCAATGGCACAGAAGCGTGGGCGTTTAATATTATTGATTTTTTTTACGATTTGAATAGTAGTCCTAAAATATATAGAAATGCGGTTCGCCTCGCAATAAGCAAAGATGAGGCAATGAGAATAAGACAAATTGAGAGAGAACAAAACCGGATTGCGGATAGTATCGCAAGAGAAAGAAAACGCGTTGCTGATAGTATTGCATATGAAAAGAAACGTATTGCCGATAGTATAGCCCGAGAGAAGGAGAGGCGACAGCAGGAACTATTAGAAGAAAAGAGAAAACAAGAACAGGAACTATTAGAAGAAAAGAGAAAACAAGAAAAAGAAATAATAGAATCCCTTTATGGAGAATGGGAAGGGAGATATGGATTCTCCAAAATAAAACTTGTAATAGATGGCACGAATGCATCTTTATATCGCTCAGGAAATTTGATCGAGAGATGCCCAATCAAAATATCCTTAAAAGGGAAGAATCTAAATGTGGAATTTTTAAACAGGAGATGGAATTATTATAGTAACGAATTAGTTCTTTATTATAGCATTAAGCAGAATCATGGTTGGGTAACAACATCTAGTTCATTAATTTACAAATTACAATATAATGCACATCTCAATTGTTTTCAGTTTAATTGCCAGGAAGGTGATGAATACGACACAACAATTCAATTAATCAAATCTATCGAGAAAAAGAAGAAGAAATAGTGTCAGCAACAGAAAGCCCAGACCCTGCCTGCATTGAGACAAATGGGGTTCTGAAATTTATATTATATACCAATATTAAACTAAAAAACATGAAAAAGATTTTATTAAACATTGTGCTTATTGCACTTGGCACGCTGGCCTCAGCACAGTCGCCTGTTGCCGCTGAAGATTCTTCAATTATCAACAGAAATGACAATTTTATCATTACAGCTTCCCTTAAAAATACAATCGGAAATTTATATAAAAACTGCTCATATACTTCTTACGTTCCTATCTGGCTTGGGAAGTTTGAGAATGGGTTGGCAAGAATAGAAAGCTCCACGCCCCGTGGACGTGAAATAATATTTATAAACAAAAATGGTGACACCGTCAATCCTCCTATTGATGATTGTTTGCATATTGAGGATGTTTGGAGTGACAGGAGCAGGAGTGAACTCAAATACGGTGCTACTGATAAGAATGGTAAAGTTGTTATTCCATTTCAATACGAATTAATCTATGGTTTTAGAGATGGTATAACTTGGGCGAGAAAGAATGGAACATTCTGTGTTATTAACACCCAGGGTAATATTCTATTTTCAGGCGCACAATACGAGAAAATATCCGATTTCCATGAAGGTGTGGCTTGGGTCAAAAAAAACGGACGCTGGGGGCTTATCAATAAAAACGGCAAAATAGTTATCCCATTTTCTGCAAAACAATACGACGACTACGGCTACTACCAAAATGGTGTGATTTGGGTGATGGAGAGGAAATACGGGGAGGTGAAATATGGGGTTATTGACACAAAAGGAAACTTAATAATACCCACAATGTATGATGACTTCTCCTATTTTGAAGACAACCTTGCATGGGCAAAGAAAAACGGGAAATGGGGTATTATTGACAAGAATAATAAAGTTGTTGTTCCTTTTCAATATAATTTCGATTGTGACGAATGTGAGAACCCCGCACATGAGGAGTCCGAATTCGATCATAATTATCTAGATGATCTATACGAGTTTAAATTCAGAGAGAATATTGCCGCTGTTATGAAAGATGATGATAAATGGGTATTTGTTGACCGAAAAGGAACGATTGTATCCCCTTTCTGCTACGAGGAGGCAACACGTTTTGAATATGGAATCTCCCGGGTTGTGAAAGACGGTGAGGCCGGGTTTATCGATGCTAAAGGCAAATACCATACATTCTCATTGAATAGAAAGTTTGGTAACGTTGATGGTAAATTCTCAATAGTGGGCTATTCGGAAGGTGCTTTTATCGTTGAATACGAATTAGAACGTCAAGGACGTGAGTATACTATAATGGGGTACATGGACGAACATGAAAATTGCACAATTACTGATGATTTGATAAATAACTTTATAAAACGTTGAAATCATTTAAAATATTAAAAATGGACACTACTATGAACAAACATGTAATAAGAATCACTTTATTACTCGTAATGACAACCCTACTGGGAGGGTGTCAATCTTATGAGAAGAAAATCGAAAAGTACACTCGAGAGGCCAATGAGTTCAAGAAGTCTCTTCCTAACAATGCTGATATACTTTGTGAAATCATAGATTCGGTTGCTACAAAAATATATTATAAAGAGGATGGAAACACCTCGTCAATTTTGGCATACGACATAGCGAACCATTCTACCGCCACCATTAAGATTGAGATGCCATACGGCTATCAAGCACGGAGATACCATGATCGATTATTTATCATTGCGGAAACAGGCGCCATCGGTAGTAGTTTTGGTGAACAACAACGTATATGCTATATCAACATGCGCGACAATTCCGTCCATCATGTTCTTTATTGCGAAGATGCAGAGTTTCTCGACAACGGGTTAATATCAGTGACCCGCGCATTTGTAATTGACGAATCAGGTCCAACCTGTGATTGGGAATGGAAAGATTATGAATATTCCTTATCAACATCCATGACAGATGCGGAATATTCCTCATGCGAGAAACAACAGGAGGAAAAAGAAAAAGCAATGGCAAAAGAAGAACGTAACAAAGCCAAAGAAATACATCTTCACTATAGTATAACATATGATGATTACAAACATGTTGGGACAAGTCATTCGGGAAGGTTCCATGACTACCATACAATCTATGGTTGGGGACCCGGAGGATGCGGCATAACAACGGAGAACATCACAGTCCCTTACGGAAAAATATGGACGCTAAAGAACATAGAATCAACAAACGCCCGAGGACTTACAATGATTTACATGGAAAACGAATCTGGAAATAGGTATAAATATTCTGAACGTGTCAATACACATGGCACAATACTATATGGGGGACAAACTTTCAGAATCGGTTTTGATGTATATGGAGGTACTCACGATTATTCGTTGGACATTTACTTTATCGAAACACGGGATGCAACCGATTAATAACATGTCCTCTCATTCGATTTAGATGCCAAGAGGTATCTTTTAAGCAAATTTTCATTTATAAGAATTGCTCATTTAGAAAGACAAGATTTACAGATAGAGGGACGACAGCCATTGTCGCCCCTCTTTTGTTTTGAAACAACTAAGAGAAACTAAGACTAAACTAAGAGAAACTAAGACTAAACTAAGAGAAACTAAGACTAAACTAAGAGTCAACTAAGAGTCAACTAAGAGTCAACTAAGAGTCAAACAAGAGTCAACTAAGAGTTAAACACGAGTTGGCCATGATGTAAAGCGGGAGAGCAGCAACAGGAGAATTGTGTGGCGTCGGGGCGGACGGACTATTTGTCGCACCAGCAAAGAGCAACATTCTGTCACAGCGAAGAAAAGCACTTGGCGCAAAGCGCCTTACATTCTTTGAAAGATATTCCCGAAGATGACCGCCGATACGTCACTTGCCGACGGGCATGCGGTAGCCGACGGCGAAGACAATGGCCATATTGGTGCCCGCGTAGGCGTTGCGTTCCTCGTTATCCTGCTGACGGAGGACGTCGGGCGTATACCTGACGGGAACAAATCCGTGGTCGAAGATGAGGTCGGCGGTGAAATTATGATACCTGTAGCCGAAAACCACCTGCAAGCTCACATCGAGGCGGCGCATGCCGTCCACCTTGAAAGCGCGATGATTCTCCACATCGGTATATCGGGTATCGTAGTTGACTTGCGGATGCGAGTAGCCCAACGTGGTCTGACGGTCGTTGTTGATGCCAAAGAGACCCAAGCTGAACTCGGGACCTACGGAGATGCTGACCATGTGACCACCGGCGTAGAGCAACGGCAACTCCGTCTCCCACACGTATGAGACGGGAATGGAGAGATACCAGAGGTAGAGCGACCCTTTGCGATAAGAGTTCATCAACGTCAACTCCTGCTCGAACCTTGTGCCCCTGCGGTTCATATTCAGCCCTATCTGCATGAAGGAGCTGCGCGACATAGCCGACGTGGCGCCTTTGAAATGATAGTTGAGATAGCCACCGATATTGGCCGCCATGATGGGCGACTTGGTCGCCATATCGTCGGTCAGATATCCAAAACCAGGACCCAAACGCACACCCATGTGGGTGAACTGCGCATGGGCACCAGCAACGCTCATCAGAGCCGTAACTACTATAATTAGAAGTTTCTTCATCTACCTACATTACTGAGACACAAACATTTTAGCAAAATGTCATGCAACAATGGGTTTACAAAGATACAACTATTTTTGCAATAATCACAATTTTCTTAAAATAAAGTCAGTCATCAGGTGGTAGAGGTTGAGTCGCGTGTTGCCACCATAGATGCTGTGGTTCTTGTTGGGATAGACGCGGAACTCAAACTGTTTGTCGGCCTTGTTGAGGGCTGTGACAAGGTCGAGGGCGTTCTGGAAATGCACATTGTCGTCACCCGTTCCGTGCACCAAGAGGTAGTTCCCTTTCAGCCGGTCGGCAAAGTTGATGGGCGAGTTGTCGTCGTAACCCTGGGGGTTGTCCTGCGGACGCTGGAGGAACCGCTCGGTGTAGATGTTGTCGTAGTAGCGCCACGTGGTGACGGGGGCCACAGCGATGGCCGACTTGAACACATCGTTGCCCTTGAGGATAGAGAGCGACGACAGGTAGCCGCCAAAGCTCCAGCCAAAGATACCTATGCGGCTCTCGTCAATCCAGCGCTTGGAGCCGAAGTATTTGGCCGCCTCGATGGCATCCTCGCACTCCATGTGGCCGAGATTCTTGTAGGTCATCTTCTTGAAATCGGCACCACGTCCGCCAGTACCGCGGCCGTCGAAGCAAGCCACCACATAGCCCTTCTGCGTCAGCATGTGGAACCAGAAGTAGTCGCGACCGCCGAAAGCGTTGTTCACCTGTTGGTTACCAGGGCCGCCATAGACATAGAAAAACAGCGGATACTGCTTGGTGGAGTCGAAGTCGGCAGGCAGGATAAGGTAGTAGTTCAACTCTGTGCCGATTGAGGTGTTGAAGGATCCGAAACGTTTGAGCCCCGTGCCGTATTCTTTCATGGTTTGCTGCAACGCCGCGTTGTCTTGCAGCGTCTTGAGCAGACGGCCTTTGTTGTCGTGAAGCGTATACACAGGGGCGCTGTTGGCATCGCTGAAAATGCGGATGTAGTACTTGCAGCCGTTGCTGAAAGCGGCGCTGTAATGGCCTGGTTTGTCGCTGAGCTTAACCTTCTTCTTGCCCTTCATGTCAACCATATAAAGGTCTACGTTGATAGGCGAGCTCTCGTGTGAGGTATAGTACACCGTCCCCTTCTGCTCGTCCACGCCGCACACGCCCACCACATCGTAGTTGCCCTTGGTAAGCTGACGCTCCAGGTTGCCCTGCATATCGTAGAGATACACATGGTTGTAGCCGTCCCTCTCGGAGGTCAGCAGGAAATGCTTCCCGTCTTTCAGGAAGAGCCACGTCTCGGGCACCTCCACATAGGCCGCATCCTCCTCAACATATAGCGTGCTGATAGCACCCGAAGTGACATCGGCCAGCAGCAGTTCCATCTTGTTCTGCAGGCGGTTCATACGCATGATGGACAACGTGTTGGCATCGCGCGTCCATTTGATGCGAGGTATGTATTGGTCGTTCTGGCTGCCCACGTCGAGCTTCAGCGTCCTGCCGCTTCCCAGGTCGTACACCAGCACATCGACCACCGAGTTGTCCTCGCCGGCCTTGGGATACTTATAGGTGTAGTTCTCCGGATAGAGCTCGCCCCACATCTGCATGGTGTATTCCTTCACCTTCGACTCGTCGAAGCGGTAGAATGCAATCTTCTTGCTGTCAGGGCTCCAATAGAACCCCTGCGTGATGCCAAACTCCTCCTCATAAACCCAGTCGGTAGTGCCGTTGATGATAGCGTTCATCTGGCCGTCACGCGTCACCTGCGTCTCTTCGAGCGTGTTCAAATCCATCACATAAAGGTTGTTGTCCCTCACGAAAGCCACCTTTGACCCATCGGGCGCGAAAGTGGTCAGACGCTGCTTGCCGCCGTTGGTGAGCTTGGTGAAACGCTGCGACGACACATCGTACAGATAGTAGTTCGACACGCCCGAATGGCGGTAAATGGGCTCAAAATCGGACTCCAACAATATACGGCTCTCATCGGTGCTGAAGGTATAGTCGGAGAACACCGGCAACGGCTTGGCCTGCTTGCTGTCGGGCAAGTGGAAGCTGCACACCATCCCCACCGTATCGCCCGTAGCGTAGGCAAACTTCATGATACCGTTGCGGGTCAGCGTGCAGTAGTGCTCGCCGTCGGCCATCGAGCGGATAGCCTGGATGCCGCGGGGCGAGAACTTGTTCGACGCCCAGATGTCTTCGAGCGTAATCTGTTTAGGTTGCTGTGCCGCCAACGTTGATGCCGCCAAAAGGGCTACGGCAAGGAGGAGATGCTTCTTCATTATCGTAAATGGTTAAAATCAACAGAATTCAAAACTACCGCACCTGAGCGATAGTTTTGCAAAGATACAATTTTTTTTGACATTAATTTTTTTTTAGTACCTTTGCAAACCGAAACGGGACACGAAACAGGAGTGCCTGTCCTTCTAACCCGTTGCAAACCACGGAGAGATGCCGGAGTGGTCGATCGGGGCGGTCTCGAAAACCGTTGACCAGCTTGCTGGTCCCAGGGTTCGAATCCCTGTCTCTCCGCTGAAATAGTCTCATAAGTTATTGTAAAATAAACTTGTGAGACTTTTTTTATGTCAAAAAATTGCACTAAAAATGCACCAAACATATTATGGTTCATCCGCTAAATGGATAGGAGGAGTCGTGTAGTGAGAGGAGTTTGAGTTTAAAGAAAGGCATGTCTCTGTAGCCATAGGCTTGGCGTTTCATGGTTTTGATTTTATTGTTGATGCCTTCGAGTTTGCCGTTGGTTATCGGGAAGTCATACCAAGCGAGGATGCCATCGTGGTGTTTCAGAAAATTGTCTTCCCGCCCTCGTAGCGTGTCCGTGTGCATTCTTGTTCCCGGATTCCGAGGCAATGATACATGAAGCCGGTTTCTATTCCGTACTTTTTTTCCCATACACAATACGAAATGCCAGCTTCTTTTTATTGCATCTCACCTACGCATTTGTCGGAAGAACCATAAATAAGAACCAGTTTGGACTTACAATCGAAAAAAAGCCATTTTGGATACCTATACGGCGCGTCCTATTTCGTATGCTTCCTTCAGTTTGGCATTTCCAACAATCTCGTTGGGGGCGCCCACGCCGCCGCAGAAAAGGTGGCCTTTGAGCGCCGACTTGCCAAAGCAGGCTATCCAGCCCAGCAGGCCGCTCTCGGCGCGTGCGGGGACGTGGGGTTCGTTCTCGAAGGCGGTGGTCAGCAGGTAGATGTCGCGGAAGCGGTAGTCCTTGGGGTACATAGCGTTCATGCGGTCGATGAGAGTCTTCATCTGACCACTCATCTCGTAGTAATAGATGGGTGTCGCCCAACAGACCACATCGGCCTCCAGCACACGCTCCATGATGGCCGGCACATCGTCCTTGAAGACGCAGGCCCCCGTCGTCTGGCACGACATGCAGCCGACGCAGAACTTTATTTCCTTGCCTCGTAGCGAGATGAGCTCCACTTCGTGGCCAGCTGCTTTCGCCCCTTCTGCAAATTGCTCCGCCAACATGTTGCTGTTGGAACCAGGACGGAGGCTGGTTGAGATGATGGTTACTTTCTTCATTTTAGGTTCGCTTTGTAAAATTCTTCAATATAATCAAACGGAATATAATTTCCTTCGCCACCGTCGTAGAGGTCGCAGTGGGTGGCATTCGGGACAATGTACAATTGCTTGTTGCCGCGAGTAGCAATGAACGGTTCTGCGAGAGGTTTGTTCTGCGGTTGCAAATTCGCGTCCTGTCCCTGCAAATCAACCTTTGCACCCGTCATGTCCTCGTAGGCGGTGATGCCGAAATAGCGGCTGTGGGCCTTCTCGCCATGAAGAATCATGACGGCATTGTCAATCTCGTTAGTGTACTTGAGGAAACCGGCATTGATCCAAGGCAGGGCGGAGGTCTTGTTCCTTTTACTTTCCGAACACTTCTTTGGCTCTGTCCATCTGCGAGGGGATATCGACGCCGAAGGGGCAGCGGCTGAGGCAGGCGCCACAGTGGGTACACTCGCCGGCATGGTGCGTCAGGGCATCGTATTGCGCCTGCAAATCAGGTGTGAGGCCATCGCGCCCGGCTTTGTCGAGCAACTCGTTGACCCTAGCTATGGGGATGCCCACCGAGCAGGGCGAGCAATGGTTGCAATAGGTGCAGTCGCCGCCCTTGTCGGCAGCGGCACGCGGTCCCACGTTAGAGTAGTCTTTCTCGGTCTCTGTGGCGTGGAGCCAGTGGAGGTCACGCTTCAGCTCGTCGAGGTTGTCGATACCGAGGATGCAGGTGCTGATGCAGGGCTTGGCCAGACAGTATGCGATGCACTGCTCCGGGGTGTAAGCCACGCCGAGGGGCGAAGCCTTCTCGTCGAGCAGACGGCCGCCGCCGCCGAAGGTCTTCATCACCGTCACGCCAATATGGTGCGTGGCGCAGTAGTCGTAGAACTCGACACGCACGGGGTCGATGCCGGCCTGCAGGTTGTCCATCGCGCCCTTCTCCCATGGGATGGCGCCGCCGCGCAGACGGTCGAAGGCGGGGTTGAGGCTGAACATGATGACCTCCACCCAGCCGCTCTTGGCGGCCATCAGGGCTACCTCGGCGTTGTGACTGCTGAGGCCTATGTGCTTGATTTTACCCTCTTTTTTCAGCTGGAAGACATAGTCGAGGAAGGGCGAGTTCTGTATCTCCTCCCATTCCGCACGGCTGTCGGTGATGTGTATCATGCCCACCTCGATATGGTCGGTGCCCAAACGTGCGAGGAGGTCCTCAAACCCGGCCTTGGTGGAATCGAGGTCGCGGGTGCGGGTGTGCTGCCCGTTGGCCCAGATGGTGCCGATATGGCCCTGGATAATCATCTCGTCGCGACGACCTTTTAACGCATAGCCGATGTTAGAACGCGTAACGGGGCTGGCATCATAGATGTCAATGTAGTTCATGCCGCTGTCGAGCGCCATCGTCATGCGCTCTAACGAC
>JAEEGG010009370.1_pt1 | contig 21934 bp, 19 predicted proteins | sample 9134161 | NCBI WGS metagenome assembly JAEEGG01 (sample SAMN16246543, study PRJNA631951) | gut metagenome | biome: gut microbiome; feature: rumen; material: CR-attached | host: Bos | place: Iran: Karaj | collected 2018-10
GTGGTCTGCGAAGGGCGGTGGAATGAAAACCGCCAAGGGTAAGCTCATTGGTACGCCTGCCGTGTCTCAGAATTTCCGTATTTATTTTGACGGTGATGAATACGATGAGCTTTTGGATGGCGCTTATGTGACCAAGTTCAATTCATCTTCGAAAAAGTCCGAGGTCTATTTCGACGGGCCTGCCGCTCTCGGTGCTACGGGTTGCAATGGCACCAAGAATACGCCGAGCCTCGTGGCAGATCTCTTCGGCGACTGGCGCGAAGAGCTGGTGGTGCGTAGCGAAAAGGACCCGACCACGATATACATTGTATCGACTCCGGTAGAAAGCAAGCTTCGCGTGTATACGCTGATGCACGATGCCACCTACCGCACGGCGGTTGCGTCTCAAAATACGGCCTATAACCAGCCGTCGCACCTGGGCTACTACTTGCCCGACATGGTAAAGTCGCTCAAGCAGCCGAGCATCTTCGTGGTGGGCGAGGAACTGGCTCCTCCCGATACGACTCCGGTGGTGAACGACGGCAAGTCCGAACTTGATGCCTCCAAGCCTAAGGAAGGCGACGGCTATACCGAAAATACGAATGAAGGCTTCCTCGAGAATGGCTACTTCAACTTTGCCAATTCGCTTTCGAGTTACGGCACGTGGGAAATCTTCTCGCAGAAAGAAGCGAAGACAACGCTCACTATCCGCTTCACCAATGGCGGTACCGGCGACCGCAATATGTCGCTGAATGTGAACGGCAAGTCGGCAGGTACAATTAGTTTCCCCTCGACGGGCGATTGGACGAAGTATTCTGACGCGACGATCGACGTGAAGCTCGAGGCCGGCGTGAATACGCTCAAGTTCTCATCCATGACGAGTGACGGTGGCCCGAACTTTGACATGTTCACCTTCGGTATCGATGGCGTGGAACTCTATGACGGCACACAGACGATTGATACTAGCACGACGATTGCGACGTTTGTTCCGTTCAAGACGGGCGTGATGTTCAACCCTGCGACAGGCATGCTGTTCACCCCGAAGGCTGGCTTTGCCGAAGTCTACCTGTACGACATGTCGGGCAACATGCGCCTGGCCGTGACGACTAGTGTTTCCGCTGGCGCGAACGGTGTTTCGCTGAATAGTGAACTGCTCCCGAAGGGCATGTACGTGGTAAAGGTGAAGCTCGACGGCAAGCTTGTCGCCGCAACGAGGATGGTGAAGTAATGGGTGCTTTCTCCAAAATCTGGCAGTCTGCCGTAATCGCCTCGATGCTTGCCGCTCCCGCGGTACTTGCGAAAGTGACCATCTACATGTGTGGCGACTCCACCATGCAGGACTGGAACGAAGGCTACTATCCCAAGCAGGGGCAGGGCCAGGATTTCCATTTCTGGTTCGACCCGACCAAGGCGGCGGTGGTGAACCGTGGCCAGGGCGGCATGTCGCTCGGTGGCGGTGGTAAGGCCAAGGATGGTAGCACTGCTGTCGGTTATTACGATATGTTCTTCAAGAAGGGCTGTTCTGCCGGTAACTGCATTGCCGAAAAGCTTCAGGCCGGCGATTACGTCGTAATCCAGTTCGGAATCAATGACGTGAACTACAGTACCGAGGATTTCTTCGCTTCCAACATGAAGAAGATGGTGAGCGATGTCCGCGCGAAGGGGGCATACCCGATTATCATGAGCCCGATTCGCCGCCTGTATTACGATTCCCCGACGCAGATTCATAACAGCTACCGCGGCTATCCGGCGCTCAACAAGAGCCTCGCCGAAGAACTCAACGTGCCGTTTATCGACATGAGCGAGATGGTCGCGAACTACATGATTTCGGTGGGCGAGCAGTATGCGGCTCAGTTCATCTTCAACTATGCGACCAAGGCAGAATACAGCAATCTTGGCAGTGACCAGACGGACCAGGTGCACTTGCAGATGAACGGTGCGAACGCCTTCGGGCGTATCATTACCGAACAGATGCGTGCGCATACGGACCCGATTGTGAAAAAGCTCGGTGACTACATGGCGCCCATGTACCAGGTCGATGTCAAGGTGAGCCCCGAAGGTGCTGCCGATGCGACGTCCCTCGGTGCGTATTACCCGCAGGGAATGACCGTGATGCTCAAGACCATGCCGAAGAGCGGAAAGAAGTTCCTCGGCTGGTACGACGGCAACGGCAACAAGGTGGGGGCACCGAGCCGCTCCAATGTGAAGTCTCCCTACATCCATACGTTTGTGATGGGCTCTGCCGCAGCGCAATATACTGCGGTTTATGAGGGCGGTACGGCGCAGAAGTATACCGGTGACGGCAAGGCTTTGACGGCGTTCCCGACGACGACTCCGAAGAGCCTCGATGATGTGACGTTCGTTCCGTTTACTCCGATTGAAGGCACCGAGCAGATCGATGTCGAGGTTGACAAGAACATCAAGAAGTTCTTCGATGCCTATAGCCCCGATACGGGTGTCGGCTACAAGGAAAACAACTGGACCGGCTTTATCGGTGATGGATTCTTCAATCTCGAAAACTCGCAGACGTCTTTCGCTTCTTACAAGGTCAAGTTCCCGGCGGCGGGCTACGTGACGCTTGCTGTGCGCTACGCCAATGGCGGAAATACGGACCGCATGTTCAACGCTTATTTGGATCACGACTATCTTGTGAGTGCGCCGCCTACGGGTGCCTGGGACAAGTGGGATACGGCCTATGTGGTGATGGATGCGCCGCAGGGCGAAACGGAACTCAAGATTATGTCGCTTACGAGCGATGGCGCGCCTAATATTGATGCCTTCGGGTTCAGCCTTGCAGGTGTGTGCCGCGTTGGAGAAGAATGCCCGGAAGTGCAGGATACCACGGACACGACGGAAGTGGTGCGCGGATTTGCCGCAAATGCGGATGTAAGGCTCCGTGGCGCAGTGCTTTCGCTGGTGCGCGATGCCGACGTGAGCGTGTTCGACATGCGTGGCCGTCTGGTAGTGCGTAAGGCGATGGCCGTGGGCGAGGTGGATCTTTCTTCGCTCGTGCGTGCGAACGGTCTCTATCGTGTCGTGGTGCGCGACGGTAAATCGAAGCTTGTCGCGACTTATGCGAAGGTGAGGTAAGGATGCGTCGCGCCATTAAATACCTCCTTGCTGCTTTGGTCTTTGCGGGTATCGCCGTGGGCGATTCCACGAGTTTCAAGGTTCACGTGATTGGCGACTCCACGGTCTGTAACTACAAGGACAATGCCTACCCACAAACGGGTTGGGGGCAGATTCTGGGGGGTTTCTTTGACGGTTCCCGCGTCCAGGTAGTGAACTACGCTATCGGCGGTCGCAGTTCAAAGACGTTCGTGCAGGAAGGCCGTCTGGACGAAGTGAAGAAGAATCTCCAGAAGGGCGATGTCATGATGGTCCAGTTCGGCCATAATGACCGCTATTTTGGAAGCAAACCGCGCGAGGTTCCCTTTGATTCGCTTGGCTATTGGTTGCAACAGTATGCCGATGTGGCTAAAGGTGCGGGCGTTACCCTGGTGTACGTGACCCCGATGAACATGAATATGGGGGCCAACGGTCGCAATATCTTTACAGAATACAACGTTGTCGGCAAGATGGAAGAACTTGCGAAGAAAAATGGCGCAGTCTACGTGAACCTGAATGCAAAATCCTACAATGCTTATAGCAAGAGCTGGGACCCGGCGTATGTTTCCCGCTACCAGTTCAAGATGTTCCTGGCTGGGGAATACCCGAATTACAAGGATGGTGTCACCAACGACGGAACGACGCATTTCCAGGAATCGGGCTCTATTGCTCATTGCCAGTGGATTGCCGAGGAACTTGAAAGTGCCCTGAAAAATGAATCGTACATCTCTGCCGACAACAAGGCGAACCTGACGCAGCTCGTGTCCTCCCTCAAGCCGCGTTTCGCATTTACGGTCAAGGCGAATATTTCGAACAGCAAGGGCCTCATTACGCATAACCAGCAACTCCCTGGCGGCGCTCCGCTTACTTTGCATGTGAGCCCCGGCAGCTTCGGCAAGAAGTTCGTTGGTTGGTACGACGATGACTGCAATAAGCTTTCTGCCGATTCGAACTACTACGGGAAAAAGACCCTCTACCGCGCCGCGACCTATACGGCTGTCTTTGACGGTGGGCCCGCCTGTCAGCCGACTTCGCACGGCGAAGAAGGCTCCGGTGACAATCCGACCTCTTCTAGCTCTGAGGTCCCGGAATCCTCGAGCTCCATCGACACGGCGCTTTGCTTTACGGGCGTGGCCGATACGCTGTGGCGTTCCCCGATAGACATGTCGAATCCCGAACTGGGCGACGGCACGACCGATTCGAACCATGAAGGGTTTACGGGGCAGGGATTCTTCAATCTCGAAAACAGCGCCTACAGCACGGCTACGTACAAGATAACGTCCGACCAGTCGGCCTCCAATGCCCGCGTGATGGTGCGCTACGCCTTTGCCGGTACGGCCAATCGCGACATGAAGATTACGGTAGACAACGGCACCTACGATGTCGCCTTCCCGCCGACAGGTGCCTGGGACAAGTGGGACACGGTCTATATCGATGACGTGTGGGTCGATGCGCTCGATTTCAAGGTGAAGCTCGCCTCGACAACATCCGATGGCGGCCCGAATGTCGACATGATTGCCTTCGACATCAAGGGCGTGTACCGTACCGGATGCAAGCCCGCGAAGGTGGCGAACGAACAGGATTCGACCATCCGGATTATGCCGGTGCGCAAGATGATGGCGCAGGAACCCTCCGCGACAAGGACCTTCAATGCGAAGGGACAGACTGTTCCGGCGGCTGGACAGTCGCATTCGAAATTGCCGAAGGGACGCTATTTTAATCGCTGATTTTTAGTGGGCTGGCGCGCTCTTGCGCTTGCTCGCAGTTTTTAGATTGTGGACTTTTTAATGTGCGAAAACGTGGACTTTTTGTTATATTTCTTGTAGAATGATTGATCTGTTTGAATACTTGAACTATCGCGAATTCTTGCGCGACGCCTACGAGGAACGCCATGCGGGCGACTGGCGCTTTAGCCACCGCTATATTGCCGAGCGAGCCGGTTTCGATGCGTCGATGTTCAACAAGATTTTGCAGGGCAAGCGCAATTTGACTGCCCGCCTTGTCTCCGTTTTTGCCGATATTTTTTGCTCCGACGCCCGCGAGAAGGCCTACTTTGCCGACATGGTCGCGTTCAACCAGGCGAAGACCCATACCGAAAGCAGGCAGTACCTCGAAAAGCTGGTGGCGACCAAGGAATGCAAGGTCGAGAATGTGGCGAAGGACCAGTTCGAGTATTTCGACAACTGGTACCATGCGGTTATCCGCGAACTGGTGACGTTCTATCCCTACGTGGGTGATGACGCTGCGCTCGGGCTCATGGTGCGCCCGCCGATTACGGCTTCGCAGGTGCGCTCTTCTATCGCGCTTCTGGAACGCCTCTCGATGATCAGGAAGAATCCCGAGACTGGCTTTTACGAACAGACGCAGGGACTTATTTCAAGCGGTTCGGAATCGTACAGCACGGCTGTCAATTCATATATCCAGCAGAACCTGAACGTGGCGCAGGATGCGATGGATCGCTTTGGCAGGGAGGAACGTAACCTCTCGACGCTCGCCTTTGCATGCGACGAGTCGACTTATGGCGAGCTTGTGGAAATGGTGCGGCGATTCCGGCGCGAGATTCTTGCGAAGGTTTCGCAGTGTGAGAAGCCCAATCGCGTGTTCCAGCTGGGGATGCAGCTGTTCCCGCTTTCGGACCCGTATCCGCCACCCAAGCGCAGGGGCCGCAAACGCCGTATCCGTGGAGAGGAACAGGTGGAAGCCGCTTCCGAGGGGATGGCCAAGGAGGGTGTGGATGATGTTTAGTTTGTCTAAAACGCGCGGATGCCTGCATGGGTTGGCCCTGCTCGGCATGGGCCTGCTTGCCGCTTGCAGCAACGACGGAGATGTGGCCGGCGGTACCGAGGCCGAATCGACAATCGCCTTGCAGGTGCAACTTGCGGACGGCGCGCCCGCGGCTCATGCCCGCGTGCGTGTGCTTCCCGTCGACTACCTGAGCGATGGCGCCGATGCTGCGGAGTGGTCCGTTTCGGATGGAAACGGCTTCGTGGAAGTGAGCGCGGAACCGGGCGACTATGCGGTGGAAGTCCGCAACGTGGCGGATTCCAGGGCGTCGGGCGCTGTCGTTAACCTTACGCTCGAAGCCAACGAATCCTGGGCCGATACGGTCAAACTGGGTGAACTTTCTACTATCGAGGGCTTCGTTTTGCTGGGCAAGAGTGTCCCCGTGATTCGTATCGCAGGGCTCGACCGCTACGTGGTTCCCGACAGTACGGGATATTTTGTCATCGACTCGCTCCCGTCGGGAGTTTTCAAGGTCTATATCGCCGATACGCTGGAAGACAATTCGACGACGGTCGTGTCGGCCCCGGGCGATACGCTGTACGTGGATTGCTCGTCTCTGGAATCTGAAATCAATGTTGTGAAGCCGCAGGAAACCGAAACGAGCGAATATCCCGGGAAGGACTGGAACGAGCATGCGGCTCTCCTTTCGCGGATTGACGGCTATGCCGTCGGCACGCTTGGCGCTGCGGGCGTTACCGATAGCCTGGGCAATATTTCCGAGGCGGAAGGCGAAATCTGCATCGTGACGACGACGGAAGACTACCTGATTGTCGAGGATACGACGGACGTGGATTCGGCGGGTGTCGCTGCGACGAAGGCCGTGATTGCACCGGGATCGCTGCGTGACTGCGCCTACCGCGAAGGCCCCACGTGGGTGCTGTTCGAGAAGAGCGGTACGTACAACCTGCAATCTCCGCTCCGCCTCAAGAACGACAAGACTTTTGACGGTCGCGGCCGTGACGTGCGCATCGCGGGCATGGGCGTGCTGACTGAGACTTCGAGCAACTTGATATTCGAAAACATCACGTTTACCGCACCTGCGATCACAGCCCTGGATACGAGTTCGCGCAGGGCGCTCTCGCTCCACAACGGCACGCACCATGTGTGGGTCGACCACTGCACTTTCGAGGAATACCCGCTGGTGGAACTCGACGTGAAGCGCGGAACGCACAACGTGACGGTTTCGTGGTCGCGTTTCGAGAATGCGCAGACGGCGATTCTCTTCGGGCTTGCGGGCGATATCATCATGGATACCGCGCAGAGCCTTACGGCGCATCACAATTACTTCTCCCGCCTGGACGATGACGGAATCCTTTCGCATGGCGGCGAACTCCATGCTTACAACAACTTCTTCGACGGTGTCGGGAAGTCGGGCGTGGTCTGCTCGGATTCGGCACGTTGCATGGTCGAGAGGAACCTTTTCAACAACGACATGCCCGTGACGCTTTACCGCTGGTACAACGAGGACGGTTCCCCGGTGGATTCGACGGTCGGATTTGTCGCGATGTCCGAAAACGTGCTTGCGGCGGGCGGTGATGCCATCGATGGCGATGCCCGCGGCTACAAGCCCGATTACAAGTATTCGCTCGATTTGGCCGATGCGGAGCTTGCCTGGCGTGTCAAGGAAGGAAGTGGCGTCCGATAATTTGTTATTATTGCGTCAGGAACGCTTTAATAAGGAATTCCCATGAAAAAAGGTCTTTTCGCCGTTGTCGCCCTTGCCCTTGCGGTCTCGATTTCGTATGCTGCGGAACGCTATAAGGACCGAATGTTCGAAGTGGACGTCGAAAAGGATGTCGTCTATGCGACCGACGTTCTGCACCTCAGCAAGTACAGTGCAATTACGCGCCTGATGGTTGCGCTCGGGAAGACGGAAAGTGCGATTTACCTGTACGAGAACGAGACGGATATGGCTCCCGTCAACTTGCACATGGATGTCTATACTCCCAAGAAGGATTCCGAAAAGAAGCGAGCCGCAGTCCTCGTGATGCATGGCGGCGCCTTTGCGGCGGGAAACAAGGCCGATACGAGCCAGATTTCGGTCACCTATTGCGACTCGCTTGCGGCGCGTGGCTTTGTCGCCATCGCGGTGCAGTACCGCCTGGGCATCGCCTCTACGATCGGGGATGGGCTGCTGAAGATTGACAGTCTCGCTTTTTCGCGCTCCGTCTACCGCGGAATCCAGGATGTGCGTGCCGCGGTGCGCTATGTGCGCTCCAATGCAGATGAACTGGGGGTGGACAAGGACCGCATCTACCTTCTGGGCAATAGCGCGGGTGCGATTCTGGCGCTAGAAAATATCTACATGGACAAGGCTTCCGAAGTGCCGCCTGTTGCACATGACGCTCCGGACTTGGGCGGACTCAACGCTTTTGGCGCATCGGGTGAGGAATCCGAGGCGAATGGCGTTGTTGCCCTGTGGGGCGCTGTTCACGACCCCTCCATCATCGAGAATACCGAGACCCCAGTGCTGCTCGTTCACGGTACGGCCGATAGCACGGTGCTTTTCAAGACGGGTCGCCCGCTCGGGAATATCGCAAACACGCTCGGCGTGAACATGGTGCAGATGTCGCTTCTGGGCATCGATTCGCTGCGTGTCGAGACCCCTACTTTGTACGGAAGCTTTGTCATCGATTCCGTTCTCAAGGCAAAGAAGATTGACCACGAGACATACTTTGTCGACGATATGCCGCACGAGTTCTACGACGAGGACGGCTACGATACGAAGGTGCAGGACAAGGTCTTCGGGTTCCTCTATGGGCTCACGCAGAAGCCCGCGACGACGCGCGTGGTCGGCGTGCTGGCTTCCCAGGTGTCGAAACTCCGCATGGGCGAGGGCAACCGCAGCTTCGTATATACGGGAGCCCGCAGCGTTCAGTACGCTGTGACGGATTTGCGTGGCCGCATCGTGATGGACGGCTATGTTTCGGCGGGCGAGATGGTTGACTTGAACCGCCTCGACCGCGGCGTGTATGTGCTCCGCGTAAAGGGCGAACGCCCCCTGCGTTTCGGCCTCGTCAAGTAAAACTTATGCGCCGGCGTCTTCGAGACGCTGCACGTGGCAGTAGGCGAGTTCCTTGGTCTTCTCATCCCTGAGGTGGAGGCTCGAGCCTTCGCAGTAGCGCCAGTACTTGCATGTCTTGCAATCACCGATTTTTGCCCAGCTGCGGTCGCGCATCACCTGGTAGCGGTTCTGCCACACATCCCACAGGTCGTCCTTGTAGATGTTGCCCTGGATGTAGTCACCGCGCAGGCTCGGGCATGCAGAAATGCTGCCGTCGCAGAGCACGGAAGATACGTTCACGCCGGCTCGGCAGAAGAACGGGTAGTTGCGCGCATCCTTCTCGTAGCTGCCGAGGAATCCTTCGCAGCCGTAGTTCACGTTGATGACGTTCATTTTCTTGACTTCGCGGATGAAGTCGAACACCTGGCGGAATTCCTGGTTTGTGAGCTGGAACAGCGGGTTGTCCTTGGCACGGCCCTTCGGGAACACCGTCGCGATGCGCCAGCGCTTCACGCCGATTTTCAGGAGCATATCGAGAATCTTCGGGAGTTCTTTCAGGTTCTGGCGGTTCACGCATGTCATCACGTCGAAGGTGAGACCCTGTGTGTGGGCGGCCATGTCGATGGCACGGAGTGCACGCTCGAAGCTATGAGGGTCACCACGGAAATGGTTGTGGCTCTCCTGCAGGCCGTCGAGACTGATAGTGAGCGAGCGGAGGCCGGCGTTCAAAAGTTTAGTGTAGCGTTCGGGCGTCATCGCAAGGCCGTTAGTCACCATGCCCCACGGGTAGCCGCGCTTCTTGATTTCCTGGCCGCATTCCTCGAGGTCGGCGCGCATCAGCGGTTCACCGCCGGTAATCACCACGATAAAGTGTTTCGGGTCGATGTGCGGGGCAAGCTTGTCCAGCACGCCCATGAAGTCTTCGCGCGGCATGTCCGGGATGGCGTCCTTGACGCAGTCGCTGCCGCAGTGCAGGCAGTGCAAGTTGCAGCGGAGCGTGCATTCCCAGAAAAAGTAGGTAAGCGGGTGCGCCTTGATTTCGTTGTGGCGGTAAAGACGGTAGGCTTCGAGAGCGAGTTTCTTCTTGAGAGAGAGTTTCATATAAAGGTTTCAGGGAAATGGTTTGAATCTACGGGCTATTCGTCTGCCTCGCCAGAAAGACACTTGTTGATGCGCTTTTCGATTTCCTTCATCTTGTCTTCGTAGACCTTCTTGAGTTCCTCTTCCAAGGCAGGCTTGTTCGCTTCCCACTCTTCCTTCATCTTGAGGAACCTGGCGTATTCTTCGCTGGGTCTGATGGTGCCGTCGCTGCAAGAGTCTACCGCGTTGTTGATTATGGTCGGGGCGCCGTAAAGGGCCACGAACATGTCGAGTTCCATACGCAATTGTTCGAGGCACAAGGGCGTTTCTCCCAAGGTCGGCGTGATGGAGTCTATCTTGTCTACGGCATCGTGCTTGGCCTCTTCCTCTTTCCACATCTTCTTGGTGTCTGCGCTGTAGTCTTCTGCGAAATACACGACACTGGAATCCATGGGTACACATGTTACCTCGCTGGAGCTCGATTCTCCGAATACGGGTTCATCTCCATAAACCGGAGGGTTGAAGAATTCGCTGCTGGAACTTTCGGGCTTGGCTGCCTCGCTGGAACTGGACTGAGCGCCGCTTGCGTCGCTGCTTTCGGGAGCATCCATGCAGTGGCTCGAATCGCAGGGCGGCGCTCCGTACATGGGCGCTTCGTTAGGCGAGTTGTCGCAGCTGGCCCAGAAGAAAGCGGTCAGCGAAAGCGCGATTTTTTTCCAATGGTCGTAGAACATGTTTCCTCCTAAATTATGTTCTGTGATTAATCCTGCTTTTCCGGACAGTCGATGATGGGGTGACAGCCTGCAAGCGAATCCTGTTCGATCGTTTTTTCCGGGTTCCGTTCGATGCAGATATCTTGGTCGCTTGTGCAGTTTATGGCTTTTCCGCTGCCGGCCTCCGGGGCGAATATCTGGACTCCTTCGGGAAGCTCAACACCCTCGTAACAGGCATCAGACGGATCTCGAAGGTACTTGTTGCCATCGTCACAGTCGATAATCTTGAACACCTTGCCCGAATCGTTCGTTGCGGTATCGTTGTAGCATAGGACTCCCTGTTCGATAATGAGAGGGGGCGGCTTGACTCCATAAAGGCAGACCAAATCTTCCATAGAGTCGGCTGGTATTACCTGGACGCCATATTCGGGTGCAAACATGGATGAATCGTCGCTGGAGCCATCGTCTCCGCAACTGGCCCAAAAGAGCCCGGCCAGCGCAAGTGCAAATTTTTTCCAGTGCTTATAGAACAAGATTCCTCCCTTTTGCCCCATGGGGCATCCTTAACGCTTTAAATATATACAAAATAAAAGCGCCCCGCAACGGCAGGGTGCTTTTGCGTGATGAAAGATGCGCGAATTTGCTTAATTCTTGAACTTTACAGCCGTTCCGTAGGCGATGATTTCGGCTGAACCGGCCATTACGGATGCGGTGGCGAAGCGGACGTTCACGATGGCGTCGGCGCCGATGGCTGTCGCTTCGCGCGTCATACGTTCAATGGCGATGTTGCGGGCATCGTTGAGCATCTCGGTGTAGCCTGCGATTTCGCCGCCGACGAGGGTCTTGAGCCCGGCGAACACGTCGCGTACCACGTTCTTGCTGAATACGACGCTGCCGCGAACCATCTGGAGTGTTTCGATTTCTTTACCGCTGATAAAGTCTGTCGAGTAGAGCTTCATTGTTGTCTCCTTTTTAGATGTCTATAATATAACATAATGCACCCCCGAAAGGGTGCAGTTTATCGACTAAAAGAGATGTTCGTCGGCGGATGGAGCTCTTGCCTTAAAGCGTAGTTTGGAACTGGTGGAATTTCTCCAAGAGTTCGGCGTAGGTCTTGGTGGCCTCGAGCTGCGGGAACTGGGCAACGATGGAGTCCGGAGCGCAGAAGAAGCAGCCCTTGTCTGCCTGCTTGAGCATGCCCGTGTCGTTGAAGGAATCACCGCTCGCGAACACCTTGAAGTTCAGCGCCTGCAGGTGCTTCACGACCTGCGTCTTCTGATCGCTCATGCGCAGGCGGTAGCTCTTGATGCGGTCGTTTTCCACGATGAGGTTGTGGCAGAAGATGGTCGGGAAACCGAGGTTCTTCATGATGGGGTAGGCGAATTCCTGGAACGTGTCCGAGAGGATAATCACCTGTGTTTCGTCGCGGAGCTTGTCCATGAAGTCGCGCGCGCCGTCGAGCAGGCCAAGGTTTGCAATCACGTTCTGGATATCCGAAAGCTTGATGTTCTCGCGGTCGAGAATCGCGATGCGGCCCTTCATGAGCACGTCGTAGTCGGGGATGTCGCGCGTGGTGAGGCGCAGGTCCTTGATGCCCGTCTTTTCGGCGACGGCAATCCAGATTTCGGGGGCGAGGACACCTTCAAGGTCCAGGGTAACGACACATTGCTTCGTAAACATAATCGGTAATCAGTGGTTGGTGATTAGTGGTTAGGAACGGCGTCCTCGTTCCTTGATGATGGCGCGCAGGTCCTCGATTGTAATCTGGTACGGCGTGCGGCAGAAGTCGCAGATGACTTCGAGGTTCTTGCCTTCGGCTTCGAGGTCCTGCAAGTCCTTGAGTGGGAGCGTGGCGAGGGTCGCCACCGTGCGTTCGCGGCTGCAGGGGCAGTAGGCCTTCGGGTCGATTTCCTTGACGATGTCGATTTCGTACGGCCCGCGGAGCTGGTCCAGCAGTTCGTCCAGGTCAAAACCCTCGGACGTGTTCATGTCGCAGAACTTCGGGAGGTTCTGCACGATGACTTCGATCAGGTTGATGTCCTTGTCCTCGAGGTCGGGGAACGCCTCGATGTAGAAGCCGGCGGCGTAGTCGAGCTTGCTCGGATCTTCGCGGTTGAACGCCGCCTCGATGCCCACGGCGGAGCGGATCTGCTCGGACTGCAAAAGGTAGGTGGCGAGGTTCTGGCCCATCGAAATCGCCGGAGCCTCGATAATACTCTCGTGGACGCGCTTGCCCTGCTCGTTGAGCTTCACGACTTGCACGCTCTGCGGGATGAGAGCGGGCTCGTTGCCGCCTACGGCCTGGAGTTCGGCCTGTGGGATCATCGCGCGGACGAGGCCCATCGGCGTCGTGTCGGAGGAAACCTTCGTGATTTCGCCGGCGAAGCGCGTGGTCAGCGAGACGGTGCCCGCGTACTTGAGGCTTGCGCTCAGGAAGATGCTTGCGATGGAGTTCTCGGCCAGGAGCTTGAGGGCGAACCCCTGTGCGTTGTGCTGCTTGCCGATTTCGTTCATCGTCGCGGTCAAGTCGACGACAATCAGGCGGAAGGGCGTTTGTTTGCCCGTGGCGCGGATAATGCGGTCCTTGAAATTCATGGGCACAAATGTAGAAAATTATTATATTCATCAAAAAAGAGGTTCGATATGCAGATACTTTTTCTTATGGCCGATGGCTTTGAAGAAACCGAATTCGTCACACCGTTCGATTACTTCCAGAGGGCTGGCTTCGAGGTGGCGCTTGCGAGCGTTTCGGGAGATTCGTTCGTGACGGGTGCCCACGGGCTCAAGATTGCCGCGGATTTCGCGCTTTCGGGTGCCGATACCGCCAAGTTCGATGCTGTGCTCCTGCCGGGCGGCGGTCCGGGCGTGCAGCGTCTCAAGGCGAGTGCCGACGTGGAGCGCGTCGTTTGTGACTTCAACGACCAGAACAAGTGGATTTTCGCCATCTGCGCGGCCCCGCTCGTACTGAGCAAGGCCGGACTCCTTGTGGACAGGACGGCGACATGCTTCCCGGGCTGCGTGGAGGAACTGGTCTGCAACAAGTTCGTGGAAGACCGCGTGGTGGTGGACGGCAATATCGTCACGAGCCGCGGGGCCGGAACCGCCGAGGAATTCGCGTTCGAGTGCATCGCACAGCTGGGCGGGCGCGATTTGTCCGAAAAAATCCGCAGGCAGGTCGTGGCGCGCTAGCCGTTTTTGTATATTGTTTGCATAAAAAGTGAGGCTTTTATGAAGTTTTCCCATGCTCTGATTCTTGCAAGCTCGCTTGCGTTTTTTGCCTGCGGTGACGAAGAATCTTCTACCGGCCCGGGCGATTCGGGTTCTGCGGACTGCTCCGTTACTGACGGCGTGAAGGTCGTTTCCCCGAAGGCGGGTGATGTATTCAAGGTGGGCGAGACCATCAAGGTCGTGTTCGGTTCCGACATGGATTTCGGCGGCTTCGGTGTCGAACTCCGCTATGACGAAGGCGCGCAGAAGGTGAACCTGCTCGACGAAAGCATTGACGACGCAAAGATCGATGGCAAGACCTGCAACGAGTACAGCATCAAGCTGGATGCCGAACTTGGCGTGGTCGCGACCGACGATGCCTATATCTATGTCTACCCGTATTCCAAACAGTCCAAGGCGGGTAAATCCGGGACCTTTAAGGTCAAGGAGTAATGAACCTCCGTTTCGACGACAGTAGTATCACCGTGGCCATCGTGGGCTGCGGTGGTTTTATCGGTAGCCATCTGCTCGACGCCGTGCTGGAACGTACCCGCTGGCGCGTTTTTGGCGTAGATCTCGATTTTTACAGGCTGCAGCATCGCTTGAACCATGAGCGTTGCGAGTTCCTGTGCGCAGATTTGGCCGACCCTGCTGTCGTGGAGCGCATCGCGCAGTTCCCGCTGGTGGTGAACCTCGCGGCCATCTGTACGCCGAGCCGCTACATGGGGGAGGCGTGCGAGGTTATCCGGAGCAATTACGACCATCCGGCGGCTTTGGCTACGGCTTGCGCGAAGTCGGGCTCCTGGTTTATTCATTTTTCGACTTCCGAGATATATGGACGTACTTTGCCGGATTCCGGTGAACTGATTGAAGACGAGACGCCCGCCGTGTTTGGGCCGGTTGCCGCTAGCCGCTGGAGTTATGCGACTGCGAAACTCCTGGCGGAACGGTTTATTGCGGGGTTGCTGGGCTTGCGCTGGACGGTCGTCCGCCCGTTCAATTTTGTCGGGCCGTACATGGACTTTATGCCGGGAGTGGACGGCGAGGGGATCCCGCGGGTGCTCGCGAATTTTTCGACGGCGCTTTTGCAGGGCGAACCCCTGAAGCTCGTGAACGGCGGTAAGGCGAAGCGCTGCTTTACGAGCGTGCACGACGCGATTGATTTCTTGTTCGCGCTGTTCGCCGCGCCGAATGCGGGTGTTTTCTCGCAGGCGTTTAACGTCGGGAACCCGGAGAACGAGGTCTCGATTGCGGAACTTGCTGACAGAATGCGCGTGATTTTCGCGAAGGTGCGCGGGGTGGACGTTTCTACATTGCCGGAACCGCAGAGCGTTTCGGGCGAGGAATACTACGGCACGGGTTACGACGATTCGATGCGCCGCATGCCCTCTGTCGAAAAAGCGCAACGCCTGCTCGGATTCAAGGCGCGCGTCCCGCTCGATGTAGCTCTCGAGGAATCGCTCTCCTGGTTCGTGAAGCATTATTCCGTTGAACAATGACTCCCGACTATTTCATCTTCGTTCCGGCCTATAACGTGTCGCAAACCCTTGCGGGCGTGCTGGGGCGAATCTCCCCTGCGGTCATGGAACGCGCGGAAGTGCTCGTGATTGATGATGGCTCGAAGGACGATTCCCGCGGGGTCTATGAAACGTTTGTCTCGGGTGAGGCTGGTGTTGCAGGCATTGACTGCGCGGCTCACCTGCAGTATATGCGCTTCGAGTTCAATCGGGGCTATGGCGCCGTGGTCAAGAAAGGTATTTCCGAGGGGCTCCGCTCCGGCGCGAAGTATATCGCCTGCCTGCATGGCGATGGTCAGTATCCCGCCGAACAACTCGGCGAATTCTTTGCGTACCTCGAGTCCGCGCGCAGCCAGCCCGAGACCAACCAACCAGCGCGCAACCAGTCCGAAATAGCCCTCGTCCAAGGATCCCGCCATGCCATCGCAGGGGGCGCGAAAGCCGGAAACATGCCTCTCTATAAGCGCCTCGGCGGGGCTTTCCTTACCGCGCTCGAGAATGTCGCTTTCCGGCAGAAGCTTACGGACCGTCATAGCGGTTTCATTGTCTACAATGCGGAATTCCTGAAGACGCTCGACCTCCAGAAACTGAGTCCGAGTTTCGATATCGACCTGGAAATCATCTCCATCGCCGATGCCCGCGGCTACCGGCTGGCCGAACTCCCCATACCCACGCGCTATGATGGCGAAAAGTCTAACCTGAATGTCGTCACCTACGGCCTGCGCGTTCTCCGCCAGACGTGGCGCCGTTTTTGCCTGCGGTAAAGCCGAATTATTGTCAACGTCAAACGCGAATTTTGCTGCGGGGGCGTATAAGCGAGCTTTTTTTCTGAATTTATACGCCCCTTTGTTATTTTGTGAGTAAACGAAAGGTGTTGTTATCTAAGTCTGGGGCGTATAAAATTGCTTTTTGTCGCTTTTTATATGCCCCCGAACAAAAACAATGCGTTTGCAGGACTTGTTTTTTGCCTTTGGGGCATATAAATTGCGAAAATAACTCCGGTTTATATGCCCCGAGGGTAAAAAACTCGAAAAAAATTATATGTTTAAGGGGAAATACGCCTCGTGGAGGAGAAAATGCGCTTCTGGATGAAATATTTGGCCGTATCGGCAGCGCTGGCTTTATTCATTGCCTGCGGCGATGACGACAGCGATTTTGCAACCCGTCCGAATGCAAAGGCATCTTCTTCTAGCGTTTCGTCGTCATCTTCAAGTGACTTGCCGCAGTCGAGTTCTAGCGAGACAAGTGAATCCAGCAGCAGTGTTCTCGCGGACTATGTTGACCCTTCGACAGTTGTAAAAGGAACCATGACAGATGAACGTGATGGACAAACCTACAAGACTGTCACCATTGGCACGCAGACCTGGATGGCGGAAAACTTGAACTATGCCTACCTGCAGCCGACAGATGAATTAGATTCATCGAGTTTTTGTCACAACGATTCCGCTGAATCCTGCACTAAGTATGGTCGGTTATACCTATGGAGTGCTGCTATGGACAGTGCGGGCGTATGGAGTACAAACGGGATGGGCTGCGGTAGCGGCGAAGAATGTTTCCCGACGTACCCTGTGCGCGGAGTTTGCCCCGAGGGTTGGCATTTTCCGGATTCAACGGAATGGGAAATACTTTTTTCGGCGGTTGGCGGTTTCGCTACGGCGGGAAAAATCCTCAAGGCCTCCAGTGGTTGGGATAGCGATCTAGAAATAAGTGGCAATGGTACGGATGCCTACGGGTTCTCGGCGTTGCCTGTTGGCCCCAGAAGCTATAGTGGGAGTTATCATGACAGGGCCGATGTCACGATTTTTTGGACATCGACAAAATCCGGAGAGGGCGATGCTTACTATATGCGTCTGTGGAACAGTCTCGACGATGCTTTCTTGAGTGACGCTACAACGGAAACGGGGGCTGTAGTCCGATGCGTAAAAGATTATATTTCAAATAAACCGTCCGTACTTTGATGTGAAGGTGTATCTATGAAAAGGTTCTTGATGACGATTATTCTCCTCCTGGCTTGCACTTCGGGTGCATTTGCAGCGTATGTCGCAGTTCTTGAAACGGGCGTAGATCAGTCCGTTAAAAAGAAGGTGAAACTTTCTGACCGGCAGTACCTCACGAATGTACTTCGCGAGGAGGCGGTAAAGCAACTCCCCGCGGAAGAGGACTACACCATCATGACGCGCGAGAACATCTCTGCGATGCTCCCGCCGGGGAAGGCCATTGAGGATTGTGAGGGTAGTTGCCTTGCGGAGACGGGCAAGAACATCTCCGCCGATTACGTTTGCCAAGCGCGAGTGGGCAGTTTCGGTTCGAAGCTCACCCTTTCGGCAGAAATCTACGAGACGGCTGGCAACAAACTCGTGGCGAGCTTCAACGGAGAGGGCGCGAACGTGCAGGCGCTCTTGAAAGTCATCAAGGAGAACGCTCAGGATTTTTTCGGCAAGGTGAAGGTGGACAAGGTCGCAGGTTCTGGCGGAATAGGTGATTCTGGTTCCGGCGGCATCGGCGAGGCTCCAAAGGGTTCTCGTAATGGCGGGCGCCGCGTGCATGGTGCTGATGATGGCGCAGATGCCGACAAGGTTAAAGTCGCTCGCGCTAAGGATGTGCAGTTTGACGACGATGACGAAGACTTGCCCCGCTCGAACAAGCCCATTAACGAAGTCCCGTCTGTGAAAAGCGCTCAAAATACGGCTTGGCTCCGCTGGGGGCTGATTGTTGGCGGCAGCGTATTGCTGACGACAGGAATAGTTCTGGCTGTTATGGGAAGTGCCGATACCACGACCGAGTATGACTACGACACATTTGAAGAGAAAACAGTCGATAAAGGCGATGGCACAAAACTAGGCATAGGCATAGCCTTGTCCGTCATCGGAACCGCTGGTATTGTTGTAGGCTTCTGCTTCTAGGCAGAACTTATTCTTCGTCAGTCGAGAAAGTGAACGGAATCGTCACTGTCGTGTTGTGACCCTTTGCAATCCTGCCGAAGTTCCACGTGTTCACGGCCATCTTGATGACTTCATCGAAGGTGCTGTCGTTCGTGGTAGAGGATTCGACGGATATGTCAGCGACATCGCCGTTAGAGTCAATGGTAAACTTCAGGGTGACCTTGCCACCAAATCCGGGCTTGTTTTCCTTGTACTTGTTGTAGATTTTCTTAAGGTCCGGAGTGCGCCTTTTCACGACATCGTCGATGCTTCCGGCACTGCGCTTGTCGGCGAGCTCGTCTTCTTCGTCGTCATTGAGGTGACCCTCGAAGCTCCTGAACAGGGGTTCCCAGATCTGGGCGTAAACTTCGTCGGGCTTGACCCACGTCATTTCGTTGTTGCCTCTCCAGGCCTTGTACTTGGAAACCTTGATGGTGCATTTTTTCTTGTCGCCCGACACGTCGATGTAGTAGCGGTCCGACAAGGAACCGACTTCTCCGGGCACTGCGTAATAGGCAATCACGTGCCTGTCCGTCACGATTCGGCCCCTATCCGTATCGACCTTGGTGAGATCGACGCCCCTCTCTGCAAAGGCGACCTGAACGGCGTAGAAGCATTTCCCGGCAGGCTGGTTGTAACTGCGGGTGAGGTACTGGTCGTAGAGGGCGGGGTCGTCCAGCATCATTTTCTTGGCGCACCCGATGAGGAGGGCGGTCGTGGCTAGGACTCCGGCGATAAGAGCGAATTTCTTCATGGGTATCTCCCTTCTTGTTGTTCCCATAAAATAACTAAAAATTCCGAAAAAAGTATTCGGAGGGTTATTTTTGCGTTAAACTACCCGTTGCCGTGGTGCTTGTCGTGGTTGGGGCAGCCGCAGCCGCCCTTGCCGTCGCAGTTTTCCTTGTGACCGTGGTGGCCGTGGCCTTCGCCGCCGCATTCGCACTCGTGGCCTTCTTCGCCGCAGTGGCACTCGTGCTCGCCTTCGCCCTCGTGCTTTCCGCAGCAGCAGTGGTGGCCCTGCGGGTTGAGTTCCTCTTCGGTGGCTTCGCGCACGCTCACGACTTCGATAGCGAAGTTCAGGTTCTTGCCAGCGAGCTCGTGGTTCGCGTCGATGACGGCCTTGTCGCCCGCGACGGACTTGACGCGGATGGGCATCGGGCCCATGGGCGTCTGAGCGTAGAACATCATGCCGGGTTCCACCTTGTCGACACCCTGGAACACGTCGACCGGGACCTCCTGCGTCATGCGCTCGTCGTATTCGCCGTAGCCTTCGGCGGGGATGACCTTCACGTCGAACTTGTCGCCGACTTCGTGGCCGACCATCGCGTTCTCGAGACCCACGACGATCATGTGGGCGCCCTGGATGTACTGGAGCGGTTCGCGGCCTTCGGAGGAATCGATGACGGCTCCTTCGTCGGAGGTGAGGGTGTAGTGCATCTGGACGACGGTCTTATCGGCGATTTTCATGGTGTTCCTTTGGCCCTGAGTCTGGGCGGTGAAAATTATAGGCGCAATATAGAAAAATTAGACCTTCTTGCGGTCGTGCCACACGCTCTCGTTGAAGAGCTGGCCCTCGCTAAGGCCGTATTTTTCTTCGACGCCGGCGAGACGGATGGCATCGGCGATGGAAACCTTGCCGCGGATGGCCTGCGTGTAGATGAGCGCCTTGCGGTGGACCGTTTCGGCGTCTTCCTGGAGCATTTCGAGGCGGAAATGGTTCACTCCGGCCTTTTGCAGTTCGGGCAAAAGCTTGAGCGCGGACTGCGGCTTGCCTACGAATAGCGTGTTGCGGCATTCCGCGTCGCTCTGAAGAAAATGACGCTCGCCCTTGTGGTCGAGGATTTCGACCTTGTGCTGGGTGCAGATTTTGCCGCATTCGGGGAACCGCCTGCCGGTTGTAAGCGCGCGGGCGAACGCGCAGTATTCGGAATGGAACGCGGGCATGTACTGGTGGAGCGTGAGTTCCATGCGGCAGCCGTCAATGTCTCCCAGCAGGTCGAAAAGCTGCGTGCTGTTCAGGTCCCAAGAGGGATGGAGCGTTTGCAAACCTTGTGACAGGAGCCAGTCATAACTCAGGCAGTTTGCGGCGTTCAGGCTATAGTCGCCGGTAAGCGGGATGCCGCTTTCCTTGAGGATGGAGAGCGCGCCGAGGTTGCGTACCAATGCAAAATCGGGGCAAAGCCGCAGGATGTTCTTGAGGTAGTGGCTTTCGCCCGGTTTGTGGATGCGGAGCGTGGCCATGCCGGCCTTGAAACCGAGTTCGCGAATCTGTTCCAGCGGTTCGTCGTATTTTACACCCCAGTCGAAATCCATGACAACGTTGTCTATGTCGAGGCCTTCGAGCGCAGGGATTTGTTCGGGACTGCGGACGAGCACCGAAATGACAGGGCGGGTGTTTGTTGCATCGTTGGCTGTGGACTGCGCGGCGACCTTGCCAAACTTCACGCTGTTGAGGAGGGCGCGGCCCGCTACTGCGCTCGGGTTCAGTTCCTTCCATTCGCAGCGTTTTGCGTCGAGTAGTTCTATCGCCTTTTGGCGGAGCGTGCGCAGGAGTTTGCCGGGAATGAAGGCTCCTCGTTCGACATTGACTTCAAGATTCTTGAGGCTGTAGGCGGTCGCGCTCAGCCCCGAAAGTTCCTTCTGTGCGAGGTCGCGCAGTTTATCGCCCGCTTTCCCATCAGCATTTCTCGCGGCTTCCAGTGCCGTGTCGCTTTCGACCTCGACGCGGTTGCGCGGTATGTCGTAGACGGCGAGCTTGAGCAAACCACCGATGTTCCCCGAAAGTTCCATGTTCACGGGAATGCGCTTCGCCTGCTCGCGGTCGGTAAATGTCTTGCGCAATTCTTTTTCCAGCGCGGGCGAGTCGTTGCGGTAAACCTTCATGCCGATGGCAATCTGTCGCGTGTCGAAGTCGCGCCCGAATTCGAGTCGCAGGTACTTCGGGTCGCCGCGCTTGGTGTGGGGGAGGTGCGCCTCTTGCGATGCGTACAGGCGGCTTCCGATGCTTACGCCGAGGGCGGCGTTTTCAAAAAGAATTCCGTCACCTGGTCGCGGTCCTATGCCGCAAATGAGTCCGGCGCAGCTTGAGTTCTCGATAAGCGAATCGTCGAGTCCGACAATCACCTGCCCGCGATCCACCTTCGCGACCGTCCCGAGGAACAGTCCGTGATGGTTGCTGAACGTACCGTCCACAAGTTCCTGGTGGTTGTCCCCGTCGAGCCAACCCGCGCGCAGGCCGCGGCTGAACAGGACTTCGAGCGGTTCCATGTCCTTGCCGTCGAGCGGGATGCGGTTCAATGCCTTGCGGTAGGCCTTTGCGACTGCCGCTACGTATTCCGGACTTTTGAGGCGGCCTTCCACCTTCAGCGAATTCACGCCGATTTCTTCAAGTTCGTTTAATTTCGGGAGGGCGCATAGATCGTGCGGGCTGAACAGGAACTGCGCGTCGGTATCGCGAAATTCCTTGCCGTCCACGAATATGCGGTAAGGGAGCCTGCAGCTCTGGGCGCATTGCCCGCGGTTTGCGCTGCGGCCGCCGAAATTTTCACTGGTGAGGCACTGCCCCGAATAGCTCACGCAGAGCGCCCCGTGAATGAAAACTTCGAGGTCGAGCGGAGTTGA
>JAEEGG010009373.1_pt1 | contig 21930 bp, 22 predicted proteins | sample 9134161 | NCBI WGS metagenome assembly JAEEGG01 (sample SAMN16246543, study PRJNA631951) | gut metagenome | biome: gut microbiome; feature: rumen; material: CR-attached | host: Bos | place: Iran: Karaj | collected 2018-10
CCGCCGTGCACCACGGCCACTTGGCAGCCCATAGCCGGAAGCTTGCTGACTGCCGCCACAAAATCGGCCAACTTGGCTTCGTCGATTGCCAAGCTGCCACCAATTTTTACAACCACTTTTTTCATCGCTTACGATGTCCTCATAATTCTCAGGCGGAAAACGAGCACCATTGCCCAGATTAGCCCGAAAAATTTACCGCAAATGTAGAAAAAATTAAGAACCAAGACCCTCGGGGCCGAAGATGATTTTGAGGTAAATCCTTTTGGAACCTTTTTTCAAATCATAGGTGTCCAAAAACGAATAGGAATAAGAGGCGGCAATTCTCACAAAAAGAATATTCACATTCACATCGCCGTGAGCCCTAAAATAAAATTTATGCCCCGGACTGAAAGCGAACCAATCCGTATTGTAGCCAAGCCCCACGGACACAGGAACGTATTTTCGCACCACAAAATATTCCAAGGTCGGATTTTGCAAAGCCACAAAGACCTTCCAAAAACGACCAATACTTTCCGATCCCTCAAAAAAATCTTGCCAAGCGGCGATCAACGAGAGAACTGTATTGAACGCCAAACCAGCTCCAATTCTTGCACAGCCCTTCGAATTCGTACAGGAATCCCCAACATCCGAAAGAATGTGTAAATTAAATCCCAACGCATTCAAATACAGTCCATTTGCCATTTGCTTGCCCAATTCCACGCCCATATTGTAATCAATATGGTTTGTCCAAGCTGTAACATCCCATCCAAAAGAAAACGTGTGTTTTGCCGTCTTCATTTTATGGCTGTAAAGTTCAAAAATTCCAACCGAGCGCGTCGAATCTTCACTTGTCGTTTCTGCATGCACGCCCTCCAAATCAACAGGCGCGCCCTCCACATTTGCACCCGCAACAGGAACCGTTTCCGCAAACGAAAACGAGCAAATAAGGATTATAAGGCAAACAAGCTTACGCATTTGGGTAAAAAATACAAACAATCCCTCTTTTCTTTCACTTTTTCACTCTTCAAGCGTAATTTTTTTATATCTTTTGAGAAAACCTAACCAATATAAGAGGTATTTTATGGCAATTACGAAAGTTTGGCTCGATGAATCTAGCGACGAATGCGTCTCCTGCGGCGCTTGCGAAGCAACTTGCGATGCAGTCTTCTCCGTTCCGGAAAAGATGGTCGTTAAGGAAGGCGTTGACTTCAGCGCTTACGAAAACGAAATCAAGGACGCTGCTGACAGCTGCCCGGCCGGCGTGATCAAGTTCTCGTAATTCGAGCATTTAGGCAAAGTTATCGCGGAACCCCGCGATGGTACGAAGCTTTGCTTATCTTGTAAGATTGAACACAAAAACAGCACTCGATTCTATCGAGTGCTGTTTTTGTTTGTTTTGAAAGGGGGAATGGCGAGATACCGATGCCGGAACGGAGTCCGGCATGACATCGTTACCGACTAAAAGCCTTTGCGCTCCTATGGAGCGCAATGCCCAGCGATTTGCCAATGTCGGCAAGCAAGCTTGCCGCCGCTGTCAAATCTTAGAAGCCCTTTTGGCGCTACTTACGTAGCGCAAAAGGTACGCCTCGGTCATGTCAACTCGAGCAAGCTCGGTTGCCGCGACTCTCGGCTAGAAGCCCTTTTTCATGGACTTCAGCAAGGCGTTCAGCTTGGCGGGCTGGGCGGCCTGCGGCTTCTTCTGAGCAAAGCCCGGGCGTTCCTTACCGGCAATCTTGTTCTTGAGGTCGGCAATCGTTGCATGACCCTGGATGCCACCCTGCGGGCGAGCACCACCGTCGCGATGACCGAAGTTACCACGCGGACCACCCACGCGCTGACCGCGAGGACCGTTTGCACCAGCACCGGCAACACCGTCCGTCTGTTCCTGCTTCATGGAAAGGCTGATGCGCTTCTGGTTAGCATCGACTGCAACCACGCGGACCTTCACCACGTCACCGACCGTAAGCACATCCTTAGCGTCCGTCACATACTTGTCGCTGATTTCAGAAATGTGAACGAGACCATCCTGATGCACACCGATGTCCACGAAAGCACCGAAGTTAGCAACGTTCGTCACGACACCTTCCATCCAGCTACCCGTCACGAGGTCGTTGATGGTCTTGATGCGGTCATCGAACTTAGCATAACGGAATTCCTTACGCGGGTCACGGCTCGGCTTCTGGAGTTCCTTGAGGATATCTTCCAAAGTAGCACGACCGACTTCGTCGGAGAGGAATTCGTCGAGCTTGATGCCCTTCACAGCGTCTGCATTGCCGACCATTTCCTTGACCGGAACGCCGACCTTTTCAGCCATCTTTTCGACGAGGGCGTAGTTTTCAGGATGCACAGCGGAATCGTCGAGCGGGTTTTCGGCACCCGGGATACGCATAAAGCCTGCGGCCTGTTCGAAAGCCTTCGGGCCAAAGCCCTTTACCTTCTTCAAATCTTCACGGCTTGCATAAGCGCCATTTTCTTCGCGGTACTTCACGATAGCTTCAGAAAGCGTGTTGCTGAGGCCTGCCACGTGAGAGAGGAGCGGAGCAGAAGCGCTGTTCACGTCGACACCGACCATGTTCACGCAGCTTTCCACGACTTCGTCCAAGCGCTTCTTGAGTTCGCGCTGGTTCACGTCGTGCTGGTACTGACCCACGCCAATGGACTGCGGATCGACCTTGACAAGTTCTGCCAGCGGGTCCTGCAAGCGGCGGCCAATAGAAATAGCGCCACGGGTCGTCACGTCTTCCTTCGGGAATTCGGCGATAGCGATCATGCTTGCGCTATAGACAGATGCACCGGCTTCGGAGACGATAACGCGCGGCGGAACCTTGCCCTTGAACTTGAGAGCCATCTCGCCACAGAAAGCGTCCGTTTCGCGACTTGCCGTACCGTTACCGATTGCGATGAGGTCAATCTGATACTTGTCGATGAGGCTCATCAGATAAACTGCGGCACCGGCCTTGTCGTTCCACGGTTCATGCGGCTTGATGATGCCGTGATCCATGAACTTGCCGTTCTTGTCGAGCACAGCGACCTTGCAACCCGTACGGAAACCCGGGTCGAGGGCGAGCACAGCCTTGTGGCCTGCCGGAGCGGCGAGCAAAACGTCCTGGAGGTTCTTGGAGAACACCTTGAAAGCTTCTTCTTCGGCGGCGTCCTTGAGGAGGAGGCGCACTTCGCTTTCCATGCTCGGCTGGAGCAAGCGTTCCCAAGCATCCTTGCACATATCTTCGAGATACGGCTTCCAGACAGAGTCATGCTTGATGACCTGATTCTGGAGGTAACCGACCATTTCTTCGTTCGGGACTTCAATGGAGAGGCGGAGCACCTTTTCCTTTTCGCCACGGCGGAGTGCGAGCATACGGTGGCTCGGGATCTTGGAGACCGGTTCGCTAAAGTCGTAGTAGTCCTTGAACTTGGTTTCTTGCTTTTCGAAATCCTTCTTGACCTTGGAAACCATGACGCCAGTCTTTTCGACCTTGTTGCGGAGGTACTGGCGGAATTCTGCGTTGTCTGCAACTTCTTCGGCGAGGATGTCTGCAGCACCCTTGAGGGCGGCACGCGGGTCGGCAAGGCCCTTTTCTTCGGACAAATAAATGCGTGCAATTTCTTCTGCCGTGTTTCCGGTATTTTCCTGAGCCCACATCAGGCGGGCGAGCGGTTCCAGACCAAGTTCCTTTGCAATCGTTGCGCGAGTACGCTTCTTCGGCTTGAACGGAGCGTAAATATCTTCGAGAAGAGTCTTGTCCTTGCAAGCTTCAATCTGAGCCTTGAGTTCCGGCGTGAGCTTGCCCTGTTCCTCGATGCTCTTGAGGATCGTTTCCTTGCGGTCCACAAGTTCCTGGAGGTAGTCGCGACGGTGGCTAATGTCGCGGAGTTCAATTTCGTTCAATGTACCCGTCTGGTCCTTACGGTAACGGGCGATAAAGGGGATCGTGCCCCCCTGGTCCATAAGTTCGAGCGCCTTGGATACGCGCCACACTTCAAGATTCAGCTCTTCGGCAATAATCGCAGAAAAATCCATTTGAGATTCCTACTTGTAGATTCCGTTTCCGGATTTGGGGTCCACCGAGCCATACACCCTTGATTGGATAGCACAGCCCGCACGGCCCTCGTGATACACGCCTGGCAACAACCGCTGCCAGACACCCCGTTCGGGGGTCTAGTGAATATAGCAAAAGAAAGTGTCAAATTTTCGACACATGGGGGCAAGGCTCAAAAAAGCCGTCAGGAAACAGCAGAAAAACGGCCGTGACGCATCAAAACACTTACAACACTTTTAAAATTTTAGTTCACCAATGGTATCCCAACCACCCCACCAAAAGCTACCTTTGGAGTATAAAAAAGGGATGTTTTATGAGAAATTCGAAATTACTCGTTTTTAGTCTTGCCGTTGCATTTGCAACAGAAGCCTATTCCCAGGATTTTTGCAACACAGCAACCCACAGCGGCGAAAGCACGGTCGTCACCTCCAACGACATCAACGATATCGGTAACTATAGTTACGAACTCTGGGCCGACATCGGCAATAACTCCGCTACTTTCTACACAGACGGTTCGTTCTCTTGCGAATTCAAAAACGTGAACGATTACCTCTGCCGCGAAGGCATCCGCTACGGCATGAACAGCGGGCTCAAGTACACTGATCTCGGACACCTATACGCCGACTTCAAGCTGACCGACCCGTCTTTCAAAAGCTATTCCAACGTGACTTACTCGTACATCGGTGTTTACGGCTGGTCGCAGGACCCGCTGATCGAATGGTACATCGTCGACACCTGGAGCCCGTATCGTCCGAACTGGATTGGCAAATCTACAGCAAACTGTGACGAATGCGGCTTGCGCGGCACAATCACCGTTGACGGCGCTACCTACGAAGTCTACGTCGACAAGGTCCAGCGCGGTTCCATCGAAGGCGACAACACGCCCTTCACGCAGTACTTCAGCGTGCGCAAAAGCAAGCGTTCTTGCGGAACCATCGACATTACAGCCCACTTTGACGGTTGGAAGAGCCTAGGCCTTGAACTCGGCAATTCCATGTACGAAGCAAAGGTTCTTGGCGAAGCGGGCCAATACCCCGAAAACGGGAACGCCTCCGGCACAATCGATTTCGCCTACGCCAAAGTCTACACAGGCGAAGCAAGCTCCACTGCCCTTCCCCAATTTGCACCGAAAACAAAGCCCATCAGCAACGTACAGGTATTCGACCTGCAGGGCAAAAACCTCGGGAATGTGAACGCCAATGGCGATATCAAGAGCGCCATCAAGAACAAGTTCCACAACACGGGCGTTTATATGGTCAAATAAGTTCTTTTTCATAACAAACCACACTCTAATCATCAAGCTTGCGATTCCCCCAATCGCAGGCTTTCTTATATTTAAAACAATGGAACAAGAAAACGTATCTATAGCAAAACAATTCAAGACCGGATTTGCCGCATACATCAAGGCCATCCGTCTTATACGCGCAAACAAGCTCACAAGATATTTGCTCATCCCCGCTATTTTGAACATCATTGTCGTGGTCGCGTTCATTTTCTCGGGCGTTGGCATTGGCGACTGGATTAACGGTATCATCGAGCGCAGCACCGAAAACATGAACGGCTGGATTCACGCCGGCATGGTCGCCATCAAGATTATCCTCCCCATTGTTTTCTTTGCGTTATTCATTTTCATCGGCGGCACGATTGTCAACATTTTGATGTCGCCCATTTACACGTTCCTCTCCGAAAAAACCGAAACCATCCTCACCGGGAAAGAATTCCCGTTTGACATGAAGCAAACGCTCAAGGATATTTTGCGCGCCGTCGTGATTGCAGTCCGCAACACAGCAAAGCAACTCGTCTTGACAGCACTTTGCCTTTTACTGAACTTCATCCCTGTCGCGGGAAGCATCGCTTCGCTCATCTTGATATTCATCATCAACGCGTATTACTTTGGCTTTGGATTTATGGACTACACCTACGAACGTTGGCGTTTGTCCCCTAAGGATAGCCGCAAGGAAACTCATAAATTAAAGTTCGTCGCATTCGCAACCGGAGCCGTTTATTCGTTACCACTTTACCTTATCTGCGGTTCATTCATCGCCGCATTTATCGGAGGTGTTTCGACAGTTGCCGCCACGCTATCGCAACTAGAATTCAAAGAGAAATAAGCTATATTAAAGAAAAACAAGGAGAAAATATGGACGCTTTAGATACTGCAAAAATCAAACAAACTGCATGGGATAAACTCGATGGCAAATGGAGCCAGGCTGCTATTGCCGTACTCGTGTTTATGCTCATTTCTATAGTAATCGACATCCCTTCGGCATTCTTCGAAAAAGACTCCACGGCCCAAAACTTGTGGAAGATTATAGAAACACCTTTCGCCCTAGGCCTTGACATTGGCCTTTACGCTTATTTCCTGAACTTTACGCGCAACAAAGAAACTCCACTCAAGCGACTAGTCGTTGGTTTTACTAGCGGATGGGGCTTTTATTTCAATCTCATATGCACCCAGATTTTGGCATTATTGCTCATCTGTCTATGGGGTTTACTTTTGATTGTCCCCGGCATCATGAAGGCTTTTTCTTATTCCCTGATTTACTTCATCATTTTAGACCATCCTGAATATTCGCATTTCGAAGTCCTGCAAAAAAGCAGCAATATGATGTACGGTCACCGCATGGAACTGTTCATCCTCTGCTTGCGATTCATCCCCTGGTTACTCTTGGGTATCGTAACTTGCGGCATCGGGTTCCTGTGGGTTTGCCCTTACATGACAACCGCTTTCTGCGAATTCTATCAGCAGCTGAAAGCCAAGAACGAAGACGTTCCTGAAGTTGCTACGCTCGCATAACAGAAAATAAGTTTTGTTTTCTATTTTTGCGACATGCTCAAGAACTACATTTTTGATTTAGGCGGAGTCCTTTTGGACATCCGCATGAAAAACGCTTACGAACGCTTTGTCGCTTTGGGATTGCCGCCCGCTGAACTTGAGCCGGGCGGTTCTGTTTACAAGCTGATGGAAGATTACCAGCTCGGGTACGTGACGACCGCAGAGTTCTGCCAGCAAGTCGCGGTCAAGTGTATCTCTAACGCAAGATGCGCCGCAAATATTTTCGCAAGAAGCGCCGAGGCCCCGACAACGCCTCGCGATATCGAAGAAGCATGGAATTCTATTTGCCTGGGAGTTGCCGACCACAAATTACAAGCACTCCGTCGCTTGCGCAAAACAGAAGGCGTTGCAAGCGTTTCGCTTTTGAGCAATACAAACGAATTACATTGGGAATGCTGTTGCCAAAATTGGTTCAATGCGAACGGCAACAAGCTCGAAGACTTCTTCGACAAGATTTTCTTGAGTCAGGAGCTCCATTTGCAAAAGCCCGATCCCGAGATTTTCAAGACCGCCATTCGCGAACTCGGAGCCTCCCCCGCCGAAACAATCTTCCTTGACGATAGCCCCGTCAACACCGCCGCAGCAGCCGCCTGCGGATTGCAAACGCTCACCGTAACGGCAGACGTTGACTGGGTGGAAATGATTTAATCCCTATCGTTTTTTTCGAAAATCTTTTTCGAGGCATTCATCATTACCCTCGTCAAATTGTCCGGAAGATCAAACATAAAACTTGAAGCTCCTACACGTTCACTCCCTTTCAAAAAATTATAGAAATCTAGGAGTTCCCTATAGGGTTTCCCTGTAACAGACCTATTTTCAGCTAGTCGGATTTTGTATTTCTTAAATCTGTCAATACAGCGATTCGTTTCTTTCACTGAATCATCATCACAAAGACCTTTACTGCATAATTCAGCATGGTATTCACGAACCTTACTCGCAAAATCACCTTCATTTACAACAGAGTCAAGCGCTTTTAAAAGTTGTTCTGGATCCAAAGTCATTAACGAAAGTCCTAGTCATAATAATCGTAATAATTGGAAGTTCCGCAAACGTTCTTTATTTCAAAATCATCTTGAATATTCTTCAATTCCTTATCAGTCGGATATTTCTTTTGGATTTTCCGAATATATTCCACACAGCACTTTGCTTGACGCAAATACTGACTTTTTGTCATGCTATTTCCATGACCATAAATACACGTCGTTAGCATAGCAAATTCGGTTTCCATAACATACCGATTCTTATGCTTATTCAACATCGTTTCGATGCTATCAAGCTGATTGTCGCGAATTTCAACCTCTCGACGTTCAACATTCAACATCTGTTTCATCGAATCAAGAGATTCGGACAAAGCGTCCCTTTCATTTTCACAACGACTTACTGTCTGCAGGCTCCGGTCTAAATCATATCGGCCACTGCTATAGTCTTGTTGACAATTTTCAAGAGAATCTTGGACTTCATTCAGTTGCGTCTTCACTAACGAAGATTCATCTTTGCAATTTTTCAGGTTTTCTTCGTAATTTTGTAAAGCCGGCTGATTTCGTTCAACCCAACGAACATACCGTCTAAGCGAATCACTTGTGTAGTCAAGAAGGATCTTTAGAGAATCCCTTTGAAATTTATAATGAAAAACTCTTTTCGTTAAGGAATCACGCGTAGGGCTAAAACCCCTTTCAGCATTATATACCTGATTTTCTAAAGTCGCCAAATGACGATTTGATTCTTCATTTTCAACCTGATAGGCTATAGTACCACCCACCATCGCACCGAACATCGTACAAAACGTACTCGTTTTCAAAAATTCCCAAACAGGACTGCTCTCAGTATTTTTTTCACGTGCCATATCGCGAAATATAAAAAACTATCGATTCCTTCTAGATGAAATGTCCCTAGTTGTCACCACCACATAATGTAAATCTATTACAGAAAAGACCCGCGCCCCGCCCCTAGCACATGCGCCGCTTGACTGATATCGGCAAGCATCTTCAACACAGTGACCATGCTGACTAGGGGCTTTTTGGGCAAACACCTTGAATATATCATAATATTTTTTTATTTTTACATTACATAGCGGGGCAACCTGCGACCGGATTTTCGAGCTTTTGCAACAGCTCTCTTGACTGGAATCGGCAAAATTCAAACACAGAGAACCGTTGTGAGCCGCTCACGTCCCTTTTGGGGCGTGGGTTGTTGTTGTTTGTTTATGTGTAATGGCTTTGCCGAGCCTCAGTCAATAAGCAAGCAATGGGCAACTCCACGCCTTTTTTGTGCTCCTTGAATTCAGCGATGTCGCCTCACCACCAAGGAGTTAAAATGAGAAAAGCATTCTTTTTTTCAGCAATCGTAGCAGCAACATTTATGTTCAACGCATGCGCCTTGACCGAACCGCAAGCGGGCTGGATCAAGCCTGGCGTATCTCAGTACGATGCGGAAAATGCCTACGCTCAATGCGAATACGACGTTTCCATGCAAAAACTTGAAACTCCTGCCGAAAAAGAAAAGACAGTCAAAAACTGCATGATTCGCCAGGGATTCCGTTACGGCTACTACGAATAATATTCATATCAAAGGACATTCCATGAAAAAGACCATTAAGGCAACAGTGGTTTTGTTTTTGCTGTTGACCGCATCAATTTTTGCACAAAACATGTGCATTGAGCTATGTACTCCATGCCAAAACAAAAAAGACCAGACCTGCAAAAAAGTTGAAACCCGTTGCCATTGCACAGCACTACTCGATAGCATCAACGCAGCCCAAGCAAGCAAAGACGCAGCTTTTGCAGAAAGTCTAAACAAGCTTTCTAACGAATTGCAGCAAACATGCAATGAAAAAGTCTGCGTCCGCGACATCGCTTTTGAAAACGGACAATTCAAAGAAATCAAGCAGGGTTCATCGTCCATTTCTAGCGAAACTATGCAATCTCTTTACGAGACCAAGTTCAGCAACGTTCAGCCTGAAATGACACGCATCGAGCCTTTGCCGCCAATGACTGAAGAATGCTCCGGTTTTTGCGGAGATTGCCCTGTCACAGACAAGATGCTGAAAGCAAAGCAGCCAAAGTTCAAAGACAAATTCTGTAAGAAAATTGAACAATCCTGCAAATGCATTGATTATGCAATCAACAAGAAACAGCTCGAAGAACAAACCAAAGCAGATAGCGTTGCAGAATTTGAGCGCAAACTACAGCGCATCGAAAACGCGGCTGTACTCGCCAAGCAAATTCAGGAACACAGTATCAACGATTCTGCATGCACACTCACCGTCGTTTTCGCCAACAATGAAATGGCTGCGTTAGACATTCAAAGAGCAAAAGAAATTATCGAAAAAAAGCAAGAAGCAACCGAAGAAACAAGCACTCTTGTAGCCGCTGCAGAAAAACCTGTTGAAGAAAAAGGAATTGAAGAAACGAGCGTTAGCAACCTACAAGACACAATAAACACCTCTGCTCAAAGCAATAATTTCGGAGCAAATTTCCACGAAGTAAACTCAAGCAATTCAGGAAATGATTCTAAAAAAACTAAAAGCAATTACTTAGGACTAATACTTGCATATGAATCGCCTGAAAGTTACGATTATTACGGAAGAAGTCTAAGAGAATATTATAGCGGATTCGGCTTAAACGCAGGCTTTATTTTTAGACATTACTTTAATCGTTTCATATCATTTAATTTCGGAATCAATGCTATATATCATAATGGCGAATACGGAATTTCAGTAGGGTCATATTACTACAATTATCATCTTACGTCTTTCGAATTCCATACAATAATGGCAGAAATTCCACTTGGTTTACGTTTTGGTATTCCCTTGGGTTCTTCCCCAATTTCACTCTTCATCAGTACTAATTTCCACATTCGCAAGCCCATCTATCAATGGCTTGAATATGATTTATACGTCATTGATTGGTATAATGACAGCTACCATGATGTCGCCGCCTATTCCGACTGGGAATTCATCCATCTTTTCGGATTAGGGGTTGAATTAACACGCCATCTTTCACTTGAAATTCAATGGTACGCAGGAAACTTCCGTGTCTACAAAGATGGCTACTACAGCAGCGTAGAGGAAGGCTACAGAAACGGCGATAGCTGGCGTATTAAGTTGGAAACAACATTCTAAAAGGAATTTAAAATGACACGCAAACTCATTCTACTTTTCACCACATCACTTCTCTTAATCGCTTGTGCTGATGAAAACCCCATGTATACAGTAAACCACGAAATCAGCGATGCAGAAAGAGAATACGAAGACGAGCAAGATCAGCAAAAATACGAAAGAGAAGAACAACGACAAAAGAATGCCTGCTACAATGGAACAAGCACTAATTCCGCTTCCTGGTGCTGTTACAATTACGGGTATCAATGCAGCACTGCAAAAAGTTCTTCTTCCGTAAAGAGCTCATCCTCTAGCTACAGATATTCAAGCTCATCTGCAAAAAATGCATACATCACTCAAAGTAAGACCATGGAGTTTTCACTCACCTACTATAAGCAAGTGACTTCTGCCTGGGATGGAGTTTCTGCAGGCGGAGCCTACTCCGACGGTGATCCAACTATCAGTTTTACCATCTATTTCATCGCTTCTGGCGGACAATCCAATTCTTCATCTACAGGGACATTACTTTCTCTGCAAGACCAAGGATCATGGAGCGGAATTGCATCGAAAACAATTACAGTCCCTACCGGAACTCAGAATATAAAAATCTGTCCTAAAGTTATTGATAAAGACGCATTCAGCAATGACGATATGTCTTCTGGAGAATGCTACACCAAGTATGACATTGGAGACCTTGCCAACAAATCCGTTGTTAAACAAAGTGATACTTATGCAAGCAAGTACTCTCTCAAATGGGAATGGTACTTACATTAAAAAAACAATCATTATCAAAAAAAGGTGGCCGCCGAGCCACCTTTTCTTATATTGGTTCTGAAATAAATCTTAGATGCTCTTTCCGTCGCTAAAGGCGTTGCCAACGCGGCGTTCCATCACGTAGTAGCCGTGACCTGCAGAATCGTAGCAAACCGGAGCTAATTTTTCGACGGAGAGTTTTCCGTCTTGATCGAGCACGGATTCGTCGGCAGTGACGTTCACGATTTCACCAAGCAGGAGTTCTGATTCTTCATCGTAGCTCACGAGCTTGCATTCGAGAGCTAGCGGCAATTCAGCAACAAGCGGTGCATCGACATTTTCGCTCTTGACGGACGTAAAGCCGGCCTTCGCAAATTTGTCAGCCACTCGGTTACCACTGGTAATGCCCAAATAGTCGATAGCCTTGATGTGATCCGCGGTTGCCATGCTCACTGTAAAAGCCTTGCGAGCAAGAATGTTCGGGATGGTCTTGTGGGTCTTAGCCACGTAAATGGCAACCTGGTTGTTGTCGCTGATTGAGCCCCAGGCAGCCACCATGGCGTTTGCAGAGCCATCTTCGTTATAAGTGGCGATGACCAAAGTCGGCTGCGGGTACAGATATGTTTTTACTCCAAGATTTTTGCGCATAGACGCTCCTTTTTTCTTGAAATATAAATAAAAACTTATCTAATCGAGCAAGAGCTCTGCACACGATTCTGAATCGTTTCGACCTTTTCCTTATCCTTGCAGATCCACCGCATTATTCCGGCGCCACATTTATCAATGGTCTCTTCGCTATAGCCACAGCTATTGAGGCACGCCACCATCAATTTATATTCAACCGTTATGTCAAAGCGTTCGTTGCAGTACAATTTATCCACAACAGCAGCTCCAATGAAGGCCCCGGTAACAGCCGCACCAGCCCCCGTCAAAAGTTTGCCCCACTTACGTTCCTTTGGCTGACTGTCTATCGCCACATTAGCGTTTTCTTCAGCCACCGGCTCTTCTACATTTTCAACGATAGGAGCAACATTCGGCTTTTCAACAACAGGGGCGACATTCGGTTTTTCAATAACCGGCTGAATTTCAGGAGCCGTTTTCTTTTCGGCGCCCATGTCAAGCAGTATTTGGCGTTGTTCACGCAACATAGCGAAAACAGAATCCACCAAAGAATCCTTGTTAATCGGAGCCTTCCAACCCTTGTAAAGGGAATCTCGGTAAGCCTCGTCTGTCAAGCATTTAGAAGCCTTGACAACACATTCTCTTTTTTGATAGTCGCAAGAGGTGAGCAAGGCTACAACTAAGATAAAACAAATTAACAATATTTTTTTCATAATCTAACAATCAAATTCATCCCTTCCGTTTTTATCTTTCATCCCGGAAAAGAGCTGATTCTCCTTTTCTTGTTTAATGGGTTCAATAACTTCTTTTCTGAAGCGATTCAAAAAATCTTGGCCAAAATTTTCAGCAAGCCATTGTTCTGGCTTTGGGCAATCTTTAGCCATTAAAAAATGTTTCAGTTTTTCAAAGAAGGCAATCGCCTGTTCAAGCCTTTTAGGGTCCGGCTGGTCCGCCTTCAATTCGCTTTCCGAAAGTTTATCGCTTTTCGGTCGCTTCTTCCAATATTTTTTCTCGACGCAATTGTCATAAGAAAATTCATCGTAATCGCTTTTTACGCTGAACTTTTTGCTAGAGGACTTCTTTTCGCTAGCGTCTTTAGGATTTTCTCTATAGTATTTCTGGACCGCTTCGGCGTACTTCATTTCACGAGCTTTAAGCATATCGTCAAGCTCGTTTCGCAAGTTCCGCCATTGATGAATTTTATCGGTCAGGGCCATATCAAACAAATTAATATCTATAAGATATTTCCTATCGGGCAAGAATAATAAAATTCATTCTTTGACTCCGAATACTCTTTCTTTTCACTGCACTCAAGCTCTCTAATTTTTTCGGCACATTTATTAATGTGATAAGAACCACAAGACTTGATGCAAGTCTGCATCATATAGTATTCTTGTTCAAGAGTGTAATATGCACAATGAGTATCGGCATCGTCGACAGCCACACCAGCCCCAATGCCAATTCCGCCAACAGCAAGTCCAGTAGCTACAATAGCGGCTCCCTTGACACTCTTTTTTTCAGTTATTTTATTTGCCTTCATAGTATCAACTTTGTCCTTAATTGAGGTCTTTATTTTTTCACTTTTGGCTTGCGCCATTCGAATCGTTTGATTCGCCGCCTTCTTAGTTGCAGAAGTCCCACGTTGAGCTGTATGAATTACAGACTCTTTCGCTTTGTCAGCAACGTCCTTCGCTCTTTTTAGAATTTCTTCACGGCCTTCTTTTGTCGAAAGTCCGCTTTCATCGACAACTTCCTGAACAGTATCCTTGATAACCGTTCCTGCCTTTTGGACTTTTTCCTTGATTTGATTTATAAAAGGATTTTTTTCGCTCATAAAATTTCCTTGAGGGACAAAAATAATTTTTTCACTCAAAAAAATTTTCAGCGAATGTCGAAAAACGTTCAAAATCGTCAATTTTCGCGTAAAATCGCCATTTTTCACTTTTTTCTTTGTCCCCTTTTGTCCCTTTTCGGGTTTCTACATCTGTAATCGAAGGCGGTGATAAACCCCTTCAACAGATCAAGCCCCCGAGTTTGAATCGCAGATTGACAAAACGGCAAAACGGTCATTCCATCGAAGTATCACAAAAATCGCAATCGCGATATCACCATTAACCATTAAAAAAGGAATCACTATGTTTTACTTTTCAAAAAACAGAGAAATAAATGACTTCTGCAACGAACTCGTAAATTCCCACCTTTGGGAATACTCTCGCAGAGGCAAGCACATTTCCATCAAAAGAACGATCAAAGAAACAACCCTCAACCTGACGGTCCCCACCACCCCAAGCGACCCCGACGCCGCTCTGAGATTCAGAAACAAGTACCGCAGACTCATCCGTCAATACCTCATTGACAACAACATCATTAGCGCTTAACACAAGGAGGATACACAAATGTGTGTCGCAAAGAATTACCTACACGCACTCGATAAAGAATGCAACCTCCGTTTCAACGGATACCAGACATCCTTTGTTGAAGCCAATTACTACGGCAAAGACGATGATGGTTTCAAGTACAGACTTTACGAATCCGACCGCACCAAGGCCAAATTCGAAGATATCGTGAACAGCTTCAACAGTTGCTTTAAAAAAGGCTTCGGTTGCTACCAAATTCCAGAAAGCGAAGTACCAAAAGCAAAATTAAAGCCAGAAAACTTTCTTATTATCAAGCGCTTTGTCACCCAAAACGACAAAGATTCCAACAAAAAGATTGCATTCATCTGGCTTCACGCCCCGCTCAAAGAAGGCCACCTTCTCTGCACAGCCCCCTCGACAATCCAGATAGTCGCTGAAATTTCGGCAATGGAACGCGTCAGCGGGACTCACGGAGAATTCGACGTTCAAACGCAGCAATCCATCGAAAAATTCAACAACCGCTTCTGCATTCCAGAAAACATCCCGACAGCGCTAACAAGTTTGTTCCAAACTGGAGAACTTCAACTTCCACAATTCAACATCAAGAAGTTGCCCGAAAGCGAATTCGTCATTCTCAAGGACAACAATCGCCCCGGGAACAGCGAACAACGCGCATTCGTAGAAAGCGCACTCTCAACGTCCGACTTCACCATTAAAGTTGGCCCGCCGGGCTCAGGAAAGACGACCTCCGTTGTTGAACTTATTTTCCAGCTCGTCAAGCGCGGAAAGCGCATATTGCTAGTCGCCTCGACAAACGTCGCCGTGGACAACATCCTTGAAAAGTTGAAAGACCACCTCGACCTCGCTTGCATCAAGCGCTACGGAAATGACGACAACGACAAAATAAGCATCGATGCCAAAAAGTTCATCGAAGGTCCCGCATTCAGAAAGACCGAAGCCAAAGCGTTGCAAGAACGCTTGGCAGCCAGTTCCAGCAGAAAATGCAAGGCAGTACAAAAAGAACTCCTTGAAAACAGCGATGTCAAAGACAATGAAATGCTCTACGAAATTCTCGAAGAAAACACCCCCATTGTCGCAGGAACAACCTTTGGCGCCGCCCTCCCCGAAATGGCCAAGTTGGCCGGCAGAGACAGCACGGAGCCGCCATTCGACTACCTGATCCTTGACGAAGCATCCAAAACGACAATTCAGGAATTCCTCGTTCCAGCAGTCCTTTGCAAGCACTGGATTATCGTAGGCGACATTCAACAGTTGCCACCGTACGTCTGCGACGAAGACTTTTCTGAAAACCTCCAGATTTGCTACCCGGACGATGACGACAAGAAACGCGAATACACAGCAGCATCGGACTCGCTACTCGCCGCGATGGGAAACAACAACCGCCAGGCAGTATTCCTCATCGAAAAAGAATCTGAAATGGACGCATTCATGTACAAGACATACGCAAAGAAAAACGAAGTACTCTTTGCTGACGCCGACAAAGAAAGCGATGAAAAAGAACTACCCTACGCAACAATCATCGTAGGGTCCCTCAAAAGCTTCGAAAAGAACCGCGAAATGCTCTCCCCTCGCATTACGGCAGTCCGCCCCGCATGCGACAAGGCGACAGGAGCAATTCTTCACGAAGAAGAAATGCAAGAATGGACCAACCTCGCGCGATTCAACCGCGAAAAGATTTTCAAGCGTTTCGACGAGAACAAGCCCAAGGAATGGCACGACGAAATCGCATGGCGTCTCGTCCGCATGTTCGAACAACGCGACAACAACGTGAACGAAGGCCACAGCACCTTAGAACGCTTGGGCAAGCAAGTCGAAGACTTGATTCCAACGGGAGACAAGGAAACCTGCAAAAAGAACATTCACATCTTTGAACAGATTTACCTGCCATCCTGCATGGAACTTCTCTTGCGTGGCTACGGAGAATACAAGGACCTTGCACTTTTCCGCGGCATCCCCCAAAACATGCTCGAAAGCCGTTGCATCAAGCTCACCAACCAGCACCGCAGCCACCCGGACATCGCAAAGATTGCCTCCGACGAATTCTACGAAGGAAAGGCAATGCGCTCCGAACACATGGTCGGCAAACGCGAATGGGACTACCGCCGTTTCGGCAAAAAGCACAACCACTGGGAAAACATCAAAGGCCGTTGCGACAGCAAGAACCGCAACAAGGCCGAACAGAAATGGATTGAAAACGAACTCTTAAAATTCCGCGAATTTGCAAGAGCAAAACCAAACAAGGATCAAAAATGGTCCGTCGCCGTTCTCTCGTTCTACAAGGAACAGGCCGACGAACTGAAGAAAAGTTGCCAGCGCATTTTCAAGGGATTCGAAAAATACGTCAGCTATAGCGCAGGATCCGTTGACTCCTTCCAGGGTCACGAAGCAGACATAGTCTTCCTCAGCTACAGCAACCAAGTCCCCACCTGCTTCATCGGAGCCCCAAACCGCCTAAACGTCGCCATCACACGTGCCCGCTACATGATGGTCCACGTCGGTAACTGGCAAGCCATGAGCAAAGGCGAAGGAGCTTTAGGACGCATCGTCCAAAAGCTCAAGGACATGTCTCACAACATTTAAAAAAAAGGAAAAATATTATGGAACTCATCAATATCGAAAACAGCATCAGCTACCGCCTCGTAAAAGGCGAGATCCGTATCCTCCGCAAAAACCCGTGGGTTCGCCCGTTCCTCAGATACATCATGGAACACCCGAACGCTAAAGAAAAGGAAATCAGCCGCGACCTCTTCTGCGACAACGGTAACGCACGTGCAAACGCCGTCAAGAACATCCTCTTCTTTTTCGAACAGGAAGGACTCCTCGAAAGCTCGCCAAGCTTCGGCTACAACTTGACAAACGAAGGCGTAAAAGCGTTGGACTCCAGCGAAATCTGGCAAGGGTTAAAGGGAGCATTCCAATTGACATTATGGACACCCGTAGAAGACCACCCCTACGTTCTCGACATCCAGCCCGTACCCGAACAATGGTACGACAACGGAAGAAACGACCTACAGGAATTCCCGGAAAGCTACGGAAAGAACATCGAAAACGTCCAGCTCGCATCAAACAAAATAAAGCTAGACGTGATCGGAGAACGCTATCGCCCAACATTCATTAACACGGAATACAAGGCGAGCATAAAATCTAACGGTGACGTTTCCATTTCTGCAAAATCAACAGTGAAGGGATTCAAACCGTTCGAAGTCAAATTCAAAGTCGACAAAGAAGTCAAATCAGCGCTGATTGACGAAGACGAAGAAGACTTTTAACCATTCACCTTAAACTATAGGAGACAAAATGAAAAAGTACACTTCGCTTGATAACCACGCGAACCAACTTAACTCAAACCGTGGTACAAGCGGGTTTAACAAACAGTACAAAGCCGTTCAAACGAACCGTTCCATTCAGAAGAACCCTACCAGCAAACTCTACAAGGGAGGTAAATAACTTACGGAACAGCTTTCCCCGGGCGTGGCGCTCGGGGATTTTTTTTTGCATTTTAAAAAAGAATTCGTGAATTTCGCACCCAAAATCACACTTTTTAGTGTGGTTTTGAAAGAATTCCCCATTTTTTCAAACTTGGCTCAGAGCCAATCCCACCTTAAGCCATATTTTTGATTAGGTGATGGGGAAAAGAAGTGTGAAGGATTCCTTCCCACAAAAGCTTGACATCCAGATTTATTGTTTATATATTTATAGTCGGTCCAAAAACGATCACAAAAAAAGCCATTCTCTTTATGGAGAGTGCTAGGCTTAGTGTTTTATGACACAAAAGTCCAATAGTCATTCGGAAGTGAAAGTTTTTTTGGGGGCGCTCGTCGAGCGAATGGCCTTAAAACGCTTAGAAATACGCATTTGAGGAGCAAAACGATGGGCGCCTTACAAAACAAATTGTCATTGAACGGCTCATTTAGTTGTCTTACCGGATGGCGCGAGGTTTTTCTCGTAGGCGGGGTTCGAATAGAACCGCCGCTTTTTTTTATGGATAAAACGCCGTTTTTATTTAAAATTCTGCAATTTTAGAAATCAAAAAATTTTTGCAAACTAGGCTCAGAGCCAATCCCACCTTATGCTGTTTTTTAATTAGCTGAGACTTTTCGCACGTCATACAAGTAAAACAATCTCGCACAGAAACAGTCTTACAGGACCAGTTCCGGCATTTCCATTTTTTTATTTCCGTACCATCCACACATTCACAGAGCCGCTCTACACAGTACATTTTTTGTTCATTTTCGCCATAAAACTTGACATATTATGTTCATTATTGTATATTTTGAACATGATTCGCGATCGTTTTAAAGAAATAGAACTGAAAATTACGGATTTAGCCGATTACCTGCACATGTCAAGAACCACCATATACAATTTTATGGATGCGTATGACAAAGGTGAAAAATCAATCATCAATCCCAAAGTGCTTAAAATCTTCGACTATCTGGCAGGCAACCCTTTAGCTGGGAAAAAAAATGTTATATCCTTCATTTTGTCAGACTTAACTAGCAACATGGAACGTATTGACAAAGTCGAAAAGAACATCTTTTCACCAGTAATGAAGTATCTAACAGAGTATCCTGAATCCGCAAAGACCAAGTTCATTCAATTAGCGGTATCAACATCGGATTTTGACAGCATTCTAGAGTACCTGCTAAAAGTGTACCCTCTGCTCCGCAACCGTCGCTTGACAGATGCGGAAATTCAATTTATAAAACCCTATGATGATATTAGAGATATCATCGACTACAAAAAGGAGAAATAACATGGCAGAAAGATCTTTGAGAATAGAAGCTTTCCGAAATATCGGATTTAAGGATGAAAAGCCATGGCGCGAACGTCTAGTACTTAACGGTTCTCTAAAAAAAGGCGAACTCGGCAACTTGCTCATCGTAATAGGAGCCAATAATTCCGGAAAAAGCAATGTTTTAGACGCACTTCGTATTATAGGTAACGAACAAATTTCAGAACGAGATGTTACAGATTTACTTTTTGATGAAGATGAATGCAAACAGCCCAAAATTTCTCTTTTTGCAAGAGATGAAGGCGATAAGGAGGATAAATACGCGTACATTAGAGAATTTGAAAAAGATGACGCTGTTGTAGTCCCTAATATTGAGGAAAAGGAATACAAATGCCATTATTCAAATAAAGAAACTATTCTTAATGATTTATGTTCTCTTGCTGATTATGAAAGGAATCTCTTTGACAATTCTAGAGATTTGCAAATGCTTAAAAACGAATTTTCATCAGTCGATCTCAATGAAATATCTGATGAAGTTTTTTGCGACCTGACTAGTAGAATATTTAAAATTTTGGATAATTATAAAAACAACGCAAGCAATTTCTATCGTCCATATTGGGATGATTTTGTAAGCAGAATTTCTAGAAGAAGCATCGGGAAAGACTGGATTCAAAAAAATTCTGCAAAAAAAGACAATATTGAAAAATTAAATATTCTTTTTAAAGAAGAATATGGTTATAACTTTATTCCAAAAATTCTATCCTATAAGGAAAAACAAATTTCAAATAAAGATTTAAATGTAGAATATGGCGTCATAGGAAATAGTCCATTCTTTATAGCCCTGTTCAAATCCATTGACGAAGATGTGTCTGTCGTGCAGAACGCACATAAGGAATTATTGCTTCGTAAAAATATGGGCAAAATGAAAGCCCTAACAAAGAAACTGAATAATAAACTTAAAACAGTCTCAGACAAATTCAACAAATTATACTACCTAGACCAATCAAAGTATGATTTTGAAATAGACTTGCAAGAGGACAAGATTCACTTTTGCCTTTATAAAGGCGGTCAAGGTATTTTAATTGATTATCAATCAACAGGTTTTCGTTGGTTCTTTAACCTGTTTTTCAATTTGCTTAATTCAACAGAGTTAGAGCCAGGCGACATCATCATGATGGACGAGCCCGCAACAAACCTTCATGTGAAAGGCCAAAGAGAACTGCGAGCATTTTTAAAGGAATTTGCTATTCAGAATGATATTACTATCGTCATCGTAACACATTCCCCATTCCTTGTTGATATGGACAATCTCGATGAACTAAGAATCGTCGTAAATGAAAACAACGTTTCTCACATTGAAAATATATTTTCAGCAGGTTGCCAAAACGATCCAGATTCACTATTGCCCGTAAAAGAAAGTTTGACCATTGAAAACCATATTTTAGTCAACCCTGACGAAACCGTTATTTTTGTTGAGGGAATTACAGATTACAATTACCTTACAGCATTTAAGAAGTTGTTTGACAAGAAGGGCATTACATTCCTTCCAATAAATGGCGTCGGAGGAAACGAAAAAGAATCCATCGAAACGAGTAAGGAATTGATAAAAATTCGAAAACACAATCCTACACTTCTTGTTGACAACGACGAAGCTGGACAGAGAATGAAAAAAGTGAATGAGAGAGAATCATCATTGACAGTATTCTCTTTAAGCGATATCGATTCAAATTTTAAGACCATAGAATCTTTATTCGCACAAGAAGATTTGCAAAAGTTCAACTTTCTTGATAAAAATGGAAAATTTGTAAAACACGCTACAACATCTTCCGTTTTTAAAAATCAAATTCAAAAAAATAAAGATTTAATCTCAGAAACAACCATTAATAACTTTAAAAATTTGTTCAAATACTTAGAAAACGGAATCGAGTAATTAAAAAAATTGCCTAAAATAGGTAACCTATTTTAGGCAATTTTCAAATATTTCCCTACCCTAACCTTTGTACTTTATAACAAGCATGGTGAGGTCGTCGCTCTGTTCCGCGCCATCCACAAATTTAGACACGGCTTGCGACATGGTTTCCAGCACCGGCTTAGGCCCTGCGAACTCAGAAGCCCCACTAATAGCTTCTTCAACGCGCTTCAATCCAAACAGCTTTCCATTTGCGTTCATCGCTTCGGTGAGGCCATCCGTATAGAGCAAGATCATATCGCCCGCAGCGATGACCGATTCCTGGATATTGTATTTTTTTTCTTCCATGACCCCGATAGGGATATTTGCGGTAACATCGAGATATCGCATATTACGTCCAGTAATGATAATGGGCTTTTCATGGCCGGCATTGCAGTAGCTCAGGCGCCCCGTTGCAAGGTCTAGCACACCAACAAAAAGCGTTGCAAACATTCCCGTCGTATTTCCACGACTGGCCATCGTGTTCATTCCCATCACAATGTGAGATGGATCATCGACTTTAGTTGCAATCGTGCGGAACACG
>JAEEGG010009377.1_pt1 | contig 21928 bp, 15 predicted proteins | sample 9134161 | NCBI WGS metagenome assembly JAEEGG01 (sample SAMN16246543, study PRJNA631951) | gut metagenome | biome: gut microbiome; feature: rumen; material: CR-attached | host: Bos | place: Iran: Karaj | collected 2018-10
CGGTGTTGAATATGATAACAACCCTGCTGTGCTTGCTAAACTGGATAAACCGTTTGCCGCTTATGACTTGCTCGCTTATCGTGATCACGATGGTATTGCTCCTGAAATTACGATTTCCGGTGAGTTGGTAGGTAACGTGAATGCAGCTCTTAATGCAGATCTGAAATGGAGTTCGTTTGCAAACAGCTATACAGCAGAGGTTGATGCATTGGCATTTATTAATTCATTGACGGGTTCGTCTAATATTGCAGACGCAATTTGGGTTGCTAGGCAGAATGCCCAAGGTACAATTACCTGGGATGCAAAACCGGCTGCTAAGGCTGCAGCAGAGGGTCTTAAATTGAGGCCTATGCAGGCATTCTTGCTCAATAACCCGAATTTCGTTGAGGAAACATCGATTAACTATGCAAGCATGGTATATGCTCCGGCCGTTCCTGGTTATACTCCTGCTCCGCGTCGCAGTATGGCAGCTCCGTATTCCGCTCAGATTACCATCAACGTAGCTAACGCAGACGGAATCTTGGATGATGTGGATGTTCTTGAAGGAGCAGAAACAGCATCTTACGAGAAATATCTGAACAGCGACGTGAATATCTACGTAGTTGATGGCGAGAAAAACGATTATATCGTAGCAGAAGATCTTGAGGGTACTTATGTAGGTTTCTCGACTGTAAACGGTGGTAACTTCACAATCAGTTTTGATGGCGTACAAGGCAATGAGTTCATGTTGGTTGACCACGCAACCGGCGCAGAAGTGCTGATGGTTGAGGGCAATACCTATGACTTCACGGCTGACGCTAACAGCGCAAACGACTATCGTTTCGAGATCGTTAGCCCGCGTAAGGTAACTACCGCTATCGAGAGCGCAGAGGCTGTTAAGAGCGCAAAGGGTATCTATACTATCACCGGCCAATATATGGGTGAGATGAACGTATGGAACTCGCTGCCTGCCGGCGTTTACGTAGTTAACGGCGAGAAGCGCGTAAAATAATAATTAGTCTTTTAGTTGGTTTCGGGCGTTTGCCCGAAGCCGGCTAATGGAGAATGAATACAATGGGTATGAAAAAGATTTATTTAAGTCCTTATGTAGAAACCACAAAGATGCGTTTCAACTACGTGATTTGTGGAACTACAAATGATAATGAACAGATGCAGCACCCAGGAGATGTTGCTCCTCCGATGCCCGGAAGGTTGTTCTAAGGTAAAATAATTTAAAACAAAAATTTAAAAACAAATATTATGAAAAAAATAGTATTGATGCTGCTCGGAATCGCAGCTACAATCAATGTAATGGCTGTTACTTTTACAGCAAAAGCAACCCTCCTTCTGGAGGCTACCAGTGGTGAAAGTTGCGAAATCGACCTTTATCAAGCTGCTGAATATGGCGCTTTGAATGGTTATGAAATGTACATGCCTGGTCGTAAAGTGGCTATCTATGCATTGAACGGCACTACTCCTCTTCAGATTGCGCAAGCAGCTGACCTGTCTGACGTAAAACTCGGTTTATTGACGGACGCTTCGACAAGCTATACCATCACCGTATCGGGTGTTGCAGGTGAAACTCTCTATTTGTGGGATGGTAATGATGCTTCGTATGCTCTGACAGAGGGTGCAGTGATCAATTTCACCGCTGCTGCAAGTGCTACCGACGACGCTCGCTTCGTGGTCAAGAAAGCAGCTATGCCGACGGCTCCGGAGTTATGCTTCAACTACAACAAACTGACTGTAAATGCTTATACCGGCAAGAGCCTCGTTATCAAGCAAGGTACTACCGAGATTGTAAACATCCCGGCTCTGCCTGTCGCTTACGAGAAAGATTTAAGTGGTTATACTGGTCGTTTGGTTGTTACCTTAGACGGTAAAGACTACCAGATTGATGCCAACCCAACGCTTGACTAAGCTCTGAGAGAGTTAGGAAAAGCGTCATATAAACTGATTTAAAGAAAGGTTTTATATGATGTTGGGTAAAAGTAAAATATTAATATTAACCCTGCTGACGCTCCTGAGTACAGCTACGTTCGCGGCCGTTAACACATCGTATCATGCGACTGTGTGCGGTTCGGGCAACTACCTGTTCGGGTGTAGTCCGCTGACCTCATCGACGACGGATTCCAAGACGCTCGGCGATAGCACGGTGACCCTTCACCTGCTTGTTGCGCCGGAGAAAGCGACATCCTATACCGTTTCGATTGAGCCCGGACAGATCTATTTGTTCGGATGTCAGACCTACGACGCGAACACAACGGAGACCAATACGCTCAAGCAGAAGAATTGCGAGTGCGATAGCACCGTGACCCTTCACCTGAGTGTTGTGGCTCCGCCTGCCCCGATTAACGTAGAGTATTCGGCATCGATTGTGCAAGGCGAGGCATACCTGTTCGGTTGCGACACGTTCATGACCGCCGGTGACTACGTCAACGTACTGAAACGTACGAACGGCGCAGACTCGACGATCACGCTGCACCTGACGGTAACTCCTGCCGCTCAGCCGATAGACGTTGCTTACTCGGCATCGATTGTGCAAGGCGAGGCATACCTGTTCGGTTGCGACACCTTCATGACAGCAGGCGACTACGTTAACGTACTGAAACGTACGAACGGCGCAGACTCGACGATCACGCTGCACCTGACGGTAACCCCGGCGGCTCAGCCTATCAACGTATCGTACAAAGATACGATAATGGTCGATGAGTACTACCTGTTCGGTTGTACGCCGTACACCTTCTCCGAGAGCGGTCCGCAGGTGCTGACGAATACGCTCAAGCGTACCAATGGTGCTGACTCGATCATCACTTGTAACCTGACGGTTGCAGGAGCCGGTGGCGTCGTTATGGTATCTTACTCGGCTACGATTGAAGCCGGTGAAGCATACCTGTTCGGTTGCGACACCTTCATGACTTCGGGTACGTACACCAACACGCTTCCGCGTGTAGGTGCGCTCGGTGACTCGATCATCACGCTGAACTTGACGGTTAATCAGACTCCGGTCGATGTAACGTCTTCGTACCACGCTACGATTGAAGCCGGTGAAGCATACCTGTTCGGTTGCGACACCTTCATGACAACGGGTACGTACACGAATACGATTCCTCGTGTAGGTGCGCTCGGTGACTCGACCATCACGTTGTACCTGACGGTTAATCAGGCTCCGGTAGATGTAACGTCTTCGTATAGCGCTACGATCAAGCAGGGTGAGGCATACCTGTTCGGTTGCGACACGTTCATGACGGCTGGTACGTACACGAATACGATTCCTCGTATCGGTGCGCTCGGTGACTCGACCATCACGTTGAAGCTGAATGTGCTCGCTACGACATACTGCGATACGACGATTACTACCTGTGACTCGCTCGTTTGGATTCACGAAACGATCAAGACTTCGGGTGACTATATCGATACGATTCCTAATATAGCAGGAGGCGACAGTATCGTTACCTTACACTTGACGGTGAACTACTCGACTACGGGTAGCGAGACTGTTACGGAATGCGATGTATATAATTGGAACGGTAAGAATTATACTACTTCCGGCACCTATGTAGATACATTAACCAGTCTGGTAACCGGCTGCGACTCGATCGTAACCCTGCACCTGACGATTAATCATTCGGATGTAGGCGAAGAGACGATCACGGCTTGTGACTCGATCGAATGGAAGGGTCAGAAGTATTACACCTCGGGTGATTACCAGTTCGATACATTGACCGTCCTCGGTTGTGACTCGACGATCATCCTGCACCTCACGGTTAACTACTCGGGCGTAGGCGAAGAGACGATTACTGCTTGTGACTCCGTCCTCTGGAAGGGTCAGAAGTACACCGCTTCGGGCGATTATACCTTCGATACGTTGACCGTTGCCGGTTGTGACTCGATCATCACGCTGCACCTGACGATTAATCATTCGGATGTAGGCGAGGAGACGGCTACTGCATGTGATTCCTATACATGGAAAGGACAGCAGTACACCGCTTCGGGCGACTATACCTTCGATACGTTAACCGTTGCCGGTTGTGACTCGGTTATCACGCTGCACCTGACGATTCTCCAATCGACAGTAGGCGATACGACGGCTGTTGAATGCGATAAGTTCGTATGGTATGAGCATACATGCACGGCTTCGGGCGACTACGTACATACCTTCATTGGAGGTAATGCAGTAGGTTGTGACTCAGTTGTAACGCTGCACTTGACGATCAACAATTCCGTAACGAAGACAGTTAACGTAGGTAAGAAATGTAACATGTACTACTGGGCAGAGGCAGATACGACCATCATCGATGGCGGTATCAACTCCTACACGCACGTGTTCCAGACTTACCAGAACTGCGACTCGATCGTTACGCTGACCGTTGAGATCGACGTGCCGTATCAAGCTACGTTGGATATCAAGGGCTACTACGGTGATCGTATCATCATGATCAACCGTAACCAGATCAACGCTATCCCGGGATGGCATCTCGATTCGCTCGATACTGAGCATCCTGAGTTAGTAGAATGGTATCGTATCGAGGCTTCGGGTGATACTACCTTCTTAGGAACGGGTTATTACTACACCTTACCGAGCGGCGATCCGCTGCCTGCCGGCGTTTACTTTGCGGAGATCAATCTCCCGGCTATCGGCGAGTCCTGCGGCGCGATAGGTAAGACGATTCTGTATACCATCACCGCTTCTGCAGGCGCTCCGGCTCTCATGCCGTCGTATGCTCAACCGGGTGAGGATATACGCGTAGTCAACCTCGATCCGATGGAAGAGACAATCATCCGCGTTTATACGGCGGAAGGTGCGCTCCAGGCTACCTATAAGGCACATGGCGAGACCACGTACCCGATCAAGGCTGCCTTCGAGCAGGGCTTCTACATCGTTGAGCTGAGCAATAGCAGCATGAAATCAACTTTACGTTACATCGTTAAATAAGGAGGGATAAGACAATGAAAACTGCTAAATCAATTCTTATTGCAACGACTCTGATATGCGCTTCTGTTGTGTCGACCCTGTCGGCACAGCAGCAAGCTCAGCCTGCGCCGAAACATGAGTTTTCGGTTGAGAAGGGAGATTCTGTAATGATCCGTCGTGAGTGCCAAAAGTACTCCACGGGCGAGCGTCCCTCGACTTGGGTATGGGATAAGGTACATACCGTTCGTCAGCTTGGTACCAAGCGTCATCCGGACGGTGTCCTCCTTATGAACATTTACTCTTGGGTCTGCGATTCCTGTTTGACCGTTGTCAACGGCCATGCGAAAGAGTCAGCCGAGAAGGCTGCTATTGAGCAGGCTGCGGACAGAGAGGCTTTTGAGCAGGGTGACGAAGCAGCACGTAAAGCTGCCGCTCAGGCTGCAGCTATCGCTGCTGCTGACAGTGCTTTCCGCGCTGCCGAAGAGGCCCGCAGAGCAGAAGAAGAGGCTCGTAGAGCTGAAGAAGAAGCTCAGGCTGCGCTCCGCGCTCAGGAAGACTCGCTCAAGTCTGTGCAACAGTTCAAGCATAACTACGACCGATTCACGATCGGCCTCCGTGGTGGTGCTTCGGCGCTGATGCATCATGCTGAGAACGGTAACTGGACATGCGGCGGTGACGTCGTACTCGACCTCCAATATGCTCACTATTGGGCTAAGGACGGTCGTCCGGTAGACCTCGGTTTGATCGTCGGACTTGGTATCGGATACCAGCAGAGTGGACTGAAGAAGGATTACGATCATACGGAGTTTGACAGAACGGCAGGTACGTCGAACGTACACTATACCGTTGATGTCAAGGATGTCAAAGAGACCGATCACCAACTCCAACTCGAAGTGCCGATCATGTTCTCCTTGATCCATGACAATGGTCTGTTCTTCAATATCGGTCCGAAGTTCATGATTCCGGTTTATACGCCGTACAAGCAATCTGCGAACACGGACGAGACACATATCTCGGCTGTCTTCCAGGAAACGGGTATTACGGTCATTGACCAGACCCTGACCGGTAAGTACACAGGACAAGAGCCGGAGGAGAAGAACGGTATTCAGTTTACTATCAACGTGATGTTAACCGCAGAGATCGGTTACGAGTGGATTCTCAAATCCGGTAACTCGCTCGGTCTCGGTGCATACGCTAACTACAGCGTGTATAATACGTTCAAGAACACCACCAACAGTGAGGGTCTGTTCAACCTGACAGCTCCGGCTGCAGACGGTTCCACGGTGGCTAAGTTGGATGTATTGTCCGCTACGCACGCATATGCTGACAAACTCGGTTATTTTGACGCGGGTATCAAACTGGCATACCACTTCAACTTCCCGAAGAAGAAACACTTCAGAGATTCTAAACTCTTCTAAAGCATGACGATACTATGTATCGAAACTAGTACATCGGTTTGTTCAGCCGCCATCTGCAAGGATGGCGCGCTGATCAAACAGTGTATCAACTACGAAGGAAGCAACCACGCACGGTTGCTACCTTTGTATATTGACGAACTGCTCCGTCTTGCGCGCGAGCAGGATCTAACTATCGACGCCGTTGCCCTCTCCGAGGGTCCCGGCAGTTATACCGGTCTCCGTATAGGAGCCTCAACCGCGAAAGGCCTGTGCTACGGTCTCAACGTACCCCTGATCCCCGTTCCGACGCTCGAGGTGCTCAATATTGCATCCGGCATCAAGGAAGGAGTGTTACTTCCAATGATTGATGCACGGAGAATGGAAATCTATACAGCGGTTATGGGTTACGGGTTACCGGTTACGGGCGCTCGCGCTGTGGTAGTCGAGAACGAAGACAGTCTTCTTAATGGTGAATGGTTAATGGTGAATGGTGAAAGGGACGTCTACTATTTTGGTGACGGCGCAGAGAAATGCTCTAAGGTCTTCACCAAACCCAACTGGCACTTGGTGCCGAGCATCGTACCGGAAGCACGGTTTGTTGGGGTATTAGCGGAAAATCAAAAATCAAAAATCGAAAATCAAAAATCGATTGATTTGGCCTATTACGAACCCTTCTATTTGAAGGAATTCATCGCCGCCCAAAGTCACGTGAAAGGACTATTATAAAGGAAAATTATAAAGAAAATACATTGATAGCAATAGCGATTGCATCGCCCTGAGTACTTATTCTGTATGGCCTACTCATAAATAAATTTACAGTAGTCCATCCACAATAACCCCTCACATCCAAGGATGTCATTGCTATCAATGGAGATTATAATAATTATAAAACCATGCGGCGTGTATATATTATCGAATGATAGAGCAGGACAAAGACATATGGAAACAGATCGTGTATCCGGCGGTGGGCGCGTGTCAAGAGGTACATAAGCAACTCGGGCCGTTTTTGAACGAGTATATGTATCAGGATGCATTGGCGATTGAACTGGGACTCCGGAATATTCCGTTCGAGAAGGAGTATCAATTCAAGGCGGACTACAAGGGACACACAATCGAACATCGTCATTTCGCGGATTTCCGCATTATGAATGGCGATACGCCGATACTTATCGAGTGTAAAGCGGTGGAGAGTCTCACCGATGCTCATCGCCAACAGTTATGGAACTACATGCGCCTGACCGGCATACGCTTTGGTGTATTATACAACTTCGCTCCGACCTATGCTAAGTGCGAGAAGTACTGCTATATACCCGATACCGCACGAATGATTGCATTTTGAACGAATATTAAATAAAAATTATAAAGAAAATAACATTGGTAGCAATAGTGATTGCATCACCCTGAGTACTTATTCTGTATGGTCTATTCATAAATAAATTTACAGTAGTCCATCCACAATAACCCCTCACATCCAAGGATGTCATTGCTATCACTGGAGATTATAATAATTATAATTACTATAATTGCATTTTTTGAAAAAGATACGGAAGTATCGATGGATTTGGTTGATTGAGCAGATAGGTAAATTTATTTACATAGATGATCAAGCAAGCAAATACATAGGACAACGAAGGTTGTTTTTCAAAAAATATATAATTTGTATAATTTTCAAACTTTGAGATTGTTAAAGAACATAGTATTTCTTTTGTTAGCAGCGCTGGTTGTGCTGCTGAGTGCTTGTTCTACCCAGAAGAACACCTGGGCGACGCGATCGTTCCATCAGACGAAAGTCAAATACAATATTCTCTATAACGGCAATATCGCGTACGACGAAGGTCTGAAGGCCATCCGCGATGCCAACACGGACGACTACTCACGCGTCCTCTACCTATATCCTGTGTCCAATCATACAGCGGCACAGGCGGCAACTTCCCAGATGGATAAGACCATCGACAAATGCCGTAAGTGCATCAAACTGCACTCTATCAAAGCGAAACCGAAACGTGACCCGAAAAAGGCGAACGATCCCAAATATAAACTGTGGCTCCAATCGGAGGAGTTCAATAAGAACATGCACCTCGCATGGCTTCGCCTCGGGCAGGCAGAGTTCCATAAAGGTGATTTCCTTGGCGCCGTCAGTACTTTCAATTATATCATCAACCACTACCAGAACGATCCCGACATGATCGCGCAATGCCAGCTCTGGATTGCACGTGCATACGCCGAGATGGGCTGGCAGTATGAAGCGGAAGACATGATGCACCGCGTGCAGATCGATGCACTCAGCCGCAAGCATGCGAAACTTTATTCCGCTGTCAAAGCCGATGTCCTCCTGCATGGCGAGCACTATCACGATGCCCTTCCCTTTGTGAAGATAGCCATGCCGTACGAGAAACGCAAGATCTATCGTCCGCGTTTTGCTTACGTGCTCGGTCAACTCTACGAGAAAGAGAACCAACCCGAAGAGGCGATTCATGCCTATAAGCAAGTCATCCGTATGGCGCCGGTCAATGAGATGGATTTCAATGCGCGTATCCGTATGGCGGAACTCGGCGGCAAGAAATCCATTCGCAAACTGCGCACGATGACCAAGCAGTCCAAATACAAAGATCGTCTGGATCAGATCTACGGCGCGATGGGTAATATATACCTCGCGGCACGCGATACGGTCAAGGCACTGGAGATGTACGAGAAAGCAATCGCAGAATCGACCCAGGCCGGTACGGCCAAGGCGGCTATCCTCGTGCGTGCAGGAGATATTTATTTTGAGCAACGCGCGTACCCGCAGGCGCAACCTTGTTACCGCGAGGCGGTGACGATCCTCACGGCAGAGAACCCCGATTATGCACGCGTGCAGAAACGCTCCGAGGTACTGGACGAACTGATCGTTGCGTACACCCAGGTACAACTGCAAGACTCGCTCCAGCGACTCGGTCATATGACCGAAGAGGAGCAACGCGCGATCGTCGATCAGATCATTGCTGATCTCATCGAGGCGGAGAAACAAGACTCCACCCGGCAAGCGGAGGAAGCACTCGAGCTCGCGCGTGGCGATGATGGTCTGAGAAGCGTCAATACGGCGAATATGTTAGGCGCGGGTAACATGCAGAAAGGCGAGTGGTACTTCTATAACCCGCAACTCATCAAGCAAGGTCAACAGGAATGGCGGCGCCGTTGGGGTAACCGTCCGCTCGAGGATAACTGGCGCCGGCAGAATAAGCAAGTCGTGGTCAATGATGAAATCGGCGCTGCGCTCAATGATGAGAATGAGGCATTCCCCGACAGTCTCGGAGGCGATTCCTTACGAACCGACTCGATCGGACAAGAGCGGATTCCGCTTTCTACCGATCCGCATGATCCGGCTTATTACCTCCAGCAGATCCCGCGCACCGAACAGGACTATCTGCTTAGCGACAGTCTATGGCGCGAGGGCATGATTGCGCTCTATTATATCTACCGCGACAAACTGCAAGACGAAGAACTGGCGCAAGAGACGCTGCGTGAGTTAGTGGAGCGTTTCACCGGTCATCCGAGTCTGGACGACATCTTCGAGGACGAACGGTTGCGCGCCTTGCGCAATGATACGGCTTATATCGCCCGCATGCGTAAGCTCCTGGACGAACAGGACTCGCTCTATCTCGCGACGTACACCGCCTATACCAAAGGCGAGTATGCAACGGTCAAGACGAACGTAGCTAATGTCAAATCACCAATGACCAATGACAGATGGCGTCTTGCGCCTCGATTCCTCTTCTTGAACGCCGTGGCAGTCGCACGTACGGAAGGACAACCGGCGTTTATCACTGCCCTGCAAGAACTCGTTGCCGGTTATGGCGAGACGGAGTTGGGTTCGATGGCCAAGGACATGCTCGCGATGATGGGACAGGGAATGGAGAGCCAGAAAGGCGGTACTACCGGCGATCTGGCGGAACTGCGTAACCAGTCTGATAAGACCGAAGAAGCTGAGGCTTCGGACTCCACGCAAGTATGGTCGGAAGACCGCAAACAACCGTCAGTGGTATTGCTCATCATGCAGACGGCGAACGAAGAGGCACTCAATGAACTGCTGTACGAAGTGGCGTTGTTCAACTTCAGTCAGTTCCTTATCCGCGATTTCGATCTGCAGAAACTACCCGTATGGGGTGAAGGATGCGCGCTGCGTATCAGCGGCTTTGCCGATCTGGATGAATCAGAATGGTGGGTAGGTATGGCGCAGAAGAACGCCGAGATGCAAACGATCCTGCAACAGATACAAATAAAGGCAGTAACCGAAGTTAACCTGCCTCTATTGAAATAAGTCGGGAAGACGTGATTCGAACACGCGACCTCCGGTCCCCCAGACCGTTGCGCTACCGGGCTGCGCCACTTCCCGTCGCTTTCGATTTTTCAAAAGCGGGTGCAAAGGTACTACATTTTTTTGAATTGTGCAAATTTTAATGCAAAATAATGAAAAAATTCTATATTGAGACATACGGATGCCAGATGAATGTGGCGGATAGCGAGGTGGTGGCGGCGATCATGGAGACAACCGATGCCCAACTCACCGAGCAGTGGGAGGATGCCGATATCATCCTGATTAACACATGCTCCATCCGCGATAACGCCGAGCAGAAAGTCGGTGCCCGTCTCCGCGAACTGAAGGCGCACATTGGTAAAGGTGAAAGGTTAAAGGTGAAAGGTGAAAGGCCAATTATTGGTGTCATCGGTTGTATGGCGGAACGTATGGGGCAGGAACTGATCGATGATTTCGGTGTGGATTTCGTGGCAGGTCCCGATGCCTATCTCGATATCCCGAACCTCTTGGCGCAATGCGAGCAGGGACATAAGGCGATGAATGTGGAACTCAGTACGACGGAGACTTATCGCCAGATCATCCCGGCGCGTATCGGTCGCTCCATCAGCGGCTTCGTGTCCATCATGCGCGGATGCAATAACTTCTGCTCCTATTGCGTGGTGCCCTATACCCGCGGTCGCGAGCGGAGTAGGGACGTGGAGTCCATCCTCAATGAGGTCAAAGACCTGCAAGCCAAGGGGTACAAGGAAGTAACGCTCCTCGGACAGAACGTGAATTCCTACCGGTATGAGCGGTCAGCCGTCAGCGGTCAGCCGTCAGAAGTCATTGATTTTGCGGACCTGCTGGAGATCGTAGCGGATGCCGTACCCGATATTCGTATTCGTTTCACAACCTCGCATCCGAAGGATATGAGCGATAAGACGCTCGAGGCCATCAGCCGCCATAAGAACCTCTGTAAGTTCATTCATCTGGCTGTGCAGTCCGGCTCGAATCATATCCTCAAACTGATGAACCGTAAGTACACGCGTGAGTGGTACCTCGATCGTATCGCGGCGATCCGTCGCATCTTACCGACGGCGGCGATTAGTACGGATATCTTCTGCGGTTTCCACGACGAGACGCTCGAGGATCATGCGCAGACCCTGAGCCTCATGCGCGAGGTGGGCTTTGACTCTGCGTTTATGTTCAAGTACTCCGAGCGTCCGGGCACCTATGCGCATAAGCATCTTCCGGACAACATCAGCGAGGAAGAGAAAGTGCGGAGACTCAATGAGATCATTGCGCTCCAGACCCAACTCTCGCTCGAGTCCAACCAACGGGAGATCGGCAAGACCGTCGAGGTGCTCGTAGAAGGATTCTCCAAACGCAGCCATGACGATATGTTCGGTCGTACGGAACAATACAAGACGGTTGTTTTCCCGCGAACGGACCAGAAGATCGGAGATATAGTCAATATTCGCATTCTCGATGCCACGGCTGCCACTTTACGGGGTGAAATCGTGTAATTTGGTGTAAAAACGAAGAAAAATAGCATTTTTTTGCCAAAATATTTGCTCATTTCAAATAAAAGCAGTACTTTTGCAACGAAAATAAAATTTTCATAGTTAAGGTTTAGGTTTAATGGCGAAAGGAGGCTGTGAAGTTTCCTTTCGTTTTTAAACCGAAAGAGAAAAAACGAGGCGCTGCGCCTTATTTTTTATATGGCAGACGAAACGAAAAATACCTCCCTCATTCCGGACTTGACGGATGCGGACGAGATGCGCAAGGCGGTTATCGCCAGCGAGATTTTGAATCGAAAATATTAAAACTATAGATAGAATGGCAGTAACGTACATGACCGAAGAAGGTCTGAAAAAATTGAAAGAGGAGATTCAGCAGTTAGAGGCTGTTGAGCGCCCACGTATCATTGCCGCGATTGCAGAGGCACGTGAGAAAGGCGATTTGAGTGAGAACGCGGAGTATGACGCCGCAAAAGAGGCACAGGGTGCTTTGGAAACGAAGATCGCCGTGCTGAAAGCACGTCTGGCAGAAGCCCGCGTGTTGGATGCATCGGATATCAAGACCGATGAGGTGCAGATCCTGACCAAAGTGCGCGTACGCATGGCAAACGGCATGGAGAAACTCTTCCATCTCGTTACCGAAGGCGAAGCGAACCTCGCAGAGGGTAAGATCTCTGTCACCACCCCGATCGCAAAAGGCCTGATGGGCAAGAAAGTAGGCGAGAAAGCACAGATTCAGGTGCCCGCCGGTACATTGGAAATGGAAGTATTGGAGATTTCGTTATGACACTCTTTACACGCATCATCAAGGGAGAGATCCCGAGTTACAAAGTAGCCGAGGACGATAAGCACTATGCTTTCCTCGACATCAACCCGCTCGTGAAGGGTCATACCCTCGTGATCCCTAAGTTGGCTGAGCCGGAGGCAGATTATATCTTCGATCTTACGGACGAGCAACTGCAAGGGCTCATCACTTTCGCCAAGAAAGTAGCGCAGGGTATCAAAGCCGCTACGGGTTGCAAACGCGTGGGTGTCGCGGTGCTGGGCATGGAAGTGAACCACGTGCATATCCACCTCGTGCCGATGAACCACGAGAAAGACATGCTCTTCACGAATCCCAAACTGAGCTTGCCTGCCGAAGAGATGGCATTCATCGCCAACTCGATTGCAGAGGCAATTGAGAAACTCTAAAAAAAGTCCGCAACTCGCGGACTTTTCTTTTTACCAAATGGAAACCCTTTCCTCTGGTTTCACGTACATCGGACTCTCCGGTGTCACGTTCCATGCCTCGTACCACGCATTGATCTGCGGCAGGGCACCGTTAACGCGCCAGCGACCGAGCGAGTGAGGATCGCTCTTCGTGCGTTGGAGGATCTCCTCCGGACGGATATTGCCTGCCCATACATTCGCGTATGCCAGGAAGAAACGCTGCTGCGGCGTGAAGCCGTCGCGAGTCTGTAGACGCTCTGCTTCGGGCTTTGACTCTTCGTTCAGCGTGAAGGCCAGGAAGGACACTTGCAGACCACCGTGGTCGGCGATGTTCTCGCCCAGCGTGAACGCACCGTTGGCATGTACACCGGGAGCTACTTCGATCTTATTAAACGCTTCTTCCATCACTTTGGTGCGTTGATCGAAAGCTTTCTTATCCTCTTCGGTCCACCAATTGAGCATGTTACCGTCCTTGTCGAACTGACAACCCTGATCGTCGAAACCGTGGGTCATCTCATGACCGATCACCACACCGATCGCGCCGTAGTTGAACGCATCGTCGGCACGCATGTCGAAGAACGGATACTGGAGGATTCCGGCGGGGAAGCATATCTCGTTGGACGAGGGGTTATAGTACGCGTTGACCGTCTGCGGGGTCATGTACCATTTCTTCTTATCCACCGGTTTGCCGAGGTAGCTGAGGCTGTAGTCCTGCTCGAACTTAGCCGCACGTTGCAGGTTGGCATAGTAGGTGTCCTCGGGGTTGATATTCAACTTACTGTAGTCGCGCCATTCGTCCGGATAACCGATCTTGATAGTCATCGCATTCAGTTTTTCGAGGGCTTTGTCTTTGGTCTCGCGACTCATCCATTCGAGGTTCTCGATACGGATACCGAGTGACTTCTGCAGGTTCTTGACGAGCGCTAACATACGCGCTTTGTTCTCCTCGGGGAAGTACTTGGCTACATACATCTGACCGACTGCCTCACCGAGCGTACCGTTCACGATACCTACCGCACGTTTCCACAGCGGTTTGGGTTCCTCCGTACCGGAGAGCACGCGTCCGTAGAAATCGAACGAGGTCATGTAGATCTCCGTCGTCAGGTACGATGCCGCACCTTCGATCACCTGCCAGGAGAAGAGGGTCTTGAGATCCTCGAGCGGTTCGTCGTCCAGCATACGACCGGCTTCCTGCAGGTGCGGGATCTGACCGATAGAGAGACTATCCAACTCCACGCCAAGCGCCGCGAAAGAGGTCTTCCAGTTGAGTTGCGGCACGAGCTCTTGCAGTTCAGCCACCGACATCTTGTTGTAGTTCAACTGCGGGTCGCGTAACTCCACATTGCTGTACGCCGCCTTCGCCAGACGGGTCTCCAGACGCAGCACGGTCTGTGCGCGCTCGGCAGGATTGTCAAAACCGAAGAGGTCGAACATTTTCTCTACGTATTGCACGTACGCCTCGCGTATAGCGCGCGTGTGCTCGTCCTCATCTATATAATACTCTTTCTCGCCGAGGGAGAAACCGGCCTGATACTCGTTGAGGATATTCATCGAACTGTTCATCGCGTCCGCATCGACGTACATCGCCCAGAGTTGGAAGTCCATGGCGGCGCCGAGCACCTTGGACAACTCGTCACGGCTCTCGATACCGTCGATCTCATCGAGGGTCTTCTGTACGGGTTCAGTACCTTCCTTATCGCGACGCGCGGTATCCATCGCCATGTTGTACATATCGCCGATCTTCTGCTCGATCGAACCCTGCATGTGGTGCTTCGCGGCGATGTCCTGAATCAGGCCGTTCACCTGCTCGAGGTTGTTGAGTGCGAGTTTGTCGAACGAACCGAAACGGCTGTATTCCGGGGTTAAGGGGTTGTTCGCCATCCAACCGCCGCAAGCGAATTGATAGAAGTCATTCTGAGGAATGGCGGTGGTGTCCAAGTTCGCCAAGTCGATACCGGTTGTTTGTTGTTTAGTAGTGCAAGCTGTTGTCATAAGCGCAAACGCTGCCAGCGTAAAAATTAGTTTTTTCATATTCTGAATTGTTAATTGATGCAAAATCGACTGCAAAGGTACAAAAAAATTTGCATATATCAAAATATTTTTGTAATTTTGCGCCGCAAAATCTGTAATAATATGATACTCGACAAATTAGAGAATGCCGATTGGTACTATGACAGTGTACCCGGCTTGAAAGAATTCATGCAATTCTACAACGACAACGACCTGGAAGAACTCCCGGCATGTAAGATTTACTTGGACGGCAAAGACCTGTTTGTGAACATTCTGGATTTCAAAGGCAAAGAGGAGTCCAAATGCCGCATGGAGGCGCACAAGGACTATCTGGATATCCAGATTCCGCTGGGCGATGATGAGATCATGGGCTGGAAAGCGCAAGTCGATTGTCAAGAGGTGACTCAGGAGTATGACGAAGGCAAGGACGTCGAGTTCTACGGCGACAAGGCGACGGCGAAGTTCACGGTACCTGCCGGTCATTTCGCGGTCTTCTTCCCCTCCGATGCCCACCAACCGGGTATCGCGCCGGGCAAGGAATATAGAAAGTTAATTGTTAAGGCTAAAGTTAATAGTTAAACATCGCCGTCAGCCGTCAGCTATCAGCTGTCAGAAAAAACTGAATGCTGAAAACTGAATACTGATAGCCTCAAAATCAAATACTATGGCAACAAAAAAAGTAACTGCTCCGAAGCATCTGAAGATCGTGGAGCGTGATCCGTATCTGCAACCGTACGAGGGTGCCCTTCAGGCACGCGCCGACTATGCACGTAATAAAGAGGCGGAGATCACCGGCGGACAACCGCTCGCCGAGTGGGCAACCGGTTACCTCTATTTCGGTCTGCATCATACCGACAAGGGTTGGGTCCTGCGCGAGTGGGCGCCGAATGCAACGGCTATCTATATCAAGGGCGATTTCAATAACTGGAGCAAGGACGAGGCTTATCGTCTGCAACCGGTCGGCAACGGCGTATGGGAAGCCAAACTGCCGGAGAAAGCCATGCAGCACGGACAGATGTACAAGCTGCTCGTAGAGTGGAACGGCGGTTACGGAGAGCGTATCCCGTCTTACGTACGCCGCGTCGTACAGGACGAGCAGACGAAGATCTTCTCTGCCCAGGTTTGGAACGAACCCGAGTACCAGTGGAAGAACCGCGGTAAGAAGCTCAAAGAGAAAGGCGGACTCTATATCTACGAGTGCCATATCGGTATGTCGTCCGAGCAGGAGAAAGTGAACTCTTACGAGGAGTTCCGCCGCGATGTGTTGCCGCGTATTGACAAATTAGGATATAACTGCATCCAGATCATGGCTATCCAGGAGCACCCGTATTACGGTTCGTTCGGATACCATGTATCGAATTTCTTTGCGGCCAGCAGCCGTTTCGGTACGCCGAATGAACTCAAAGCCCTCATCGATGACGCCCACGGTCGCGGTATGCACGTGATCATGGACCTTGTGCACAGCCACGCGGTGAAGAACGAACTCGAGGGTCTGGGTAACTTCGACGGAACGGGTTATCAGTATTTCCATGACGGTTACCGCCGGGAGCACCCGGCTTGGGACAGCCTTTGCTTCAACTACGGCAAGAACGAGGTGCTCCATTTCCTGCTCAGCAACTGTAAGTTCTGGTTGGATGAGTATGATTTCGACGGCTATCGTTTTGACGGCGTGACCTCGATGATCTACCGCAGCCACGGTCTGGGAGAGGACTTCAACGGTTATCCTTCTTATTTCAACGGCAACGAAGACGGCGACGCGTTGATGTATCTGACCCTGGCGAACAAGCTCATCCATCAGGTCAAGCCGGAGGCGATCACGATCGCCGAAGAGATGTCCGGTATGCCGGGGCTCGCTGCGGCTATCGAGGATGGCGGTGTAGGGTTCGACTATCGTCTGGCGATGGGTATTCCTGATTTTTGGATCAAGTACATCAAAGAGGTGAAAGACGAAGACTGGAAAGCCGGGCATATCCTGTTTGAGATGACGAACCGCCGTGAGGATGAGAAGACGATCTCCTACGCCGAGAGTCATGATCAGGCGCTCGTGGGCGACAAAACCATCATCTTCCGTCTCGTGGATTCCGACATGTACTGGCATTTCGAGCATGGCCACTCCACCTATATGGCCGACCGCGGTATCGCCCTGCATAAGATGATCCGCCTCGTGACGGCATCGACGATCAATGGCGGATACCTTACCTTCATGGGCAATGAGTTCGGGCATCCCGAATGGATCGATTTCCCGCGCGAGGGGAACGGATGGAGCTATAAGTACGCGCGCCGGCAGTGGAGTCTCGTCGATAACCCCAACTATTTCTTCGCCGACCTCAATCGCTTTGATGCCGAGATGATTCATCTGCTCAAGAAGCATATCCTCATCCAGAACCCGACGGCCGAGGAGAAGAAATACAATGTAGGCAAACACCTGCCGTGGGTCATGAAATGGTGGGACAACGAGGGAGACCAGGTAGTGGCTTATTCGCGCAACGACCTGCTGTTCATCTTCAACTGGAACGGCCAGAAGTCCTTCGCCGACTACGGTATGCTCGTGCCCGAAGGCAAGTACAAAGTGGTACTCAATACGGATGCCAAAGAGTTCGCCGGGTTCGGTCTGAGCGATGACTCCGTAGAGCACTTCACCGAGCACGATGAACTCTACGCCAAGGACGGCAAGGGTTGGCTCAAGATGTACCTGCCCGCACGTAGTGCTGTCGTCCTCAAAAAATCATAAATCATAAATCATAAATGCGAGTTATTATTGAACCTTCGTATGACCTGCTCAGTCAGTGGGCTGCGAATTATGTAGCAAAAAAAATCAATGAGTTTGAACCCAAAGAGGGTTGTCCTTTCGTGCTCGGTCTGCCGACCGGGTCGTCGCCCCTGGGTATGTATCGCGAGCTGATCAAACTCAATAAAGCCGGTAAGGTGTCCTTCCGCAATGTAGTGACCTTCAATATGGATGAGTATGTCAACCTGCCCGAAGAGCATCCCGAGAGCTATCATAGCTTCATGTGGAATAACTTCTTCAGTCATATTGATATCCGCAAGGAGAACGTCAATATCCTGAACGGGAACGCTGCCGACCTCGCTGCCGAGTGCGCACGTTACGAGGAGAAGATCCGCAATATCGGCGGTATCCACCTCTTCCTCGGCGGTATCGGTCCCGACGGACATATCGCGTTCAACGAACCGGGTTCGTCCCTGAGCAGTCGTACGCGTAAAAAAGAGTTGACTACCGACACCATCATCGCCAACAGTCGTTTCTTCGACAACGATGTCAATAAAGTGCCCAAGACCGCCCTCACCGTAGGGGTAGGCACCGTGATGGACGCCAAAGAGGTGCTGATCATGGTGAACGGACATAACAAAGCCCGTGCACTCCAGCACGCCATCGAAGAGCCGATCAGCCATATGTGGACCGTTTCTGCGCTCCAGATGCATCAGCACGGTATCATCGTCTGCGATGAGGCTGCTTGCGAAGAACTCAAAGTAGGTACGTTCAACTACTTCAAAGATATCGAGCGCAATAACCTCGACCCCAAGACCCTACTCTAAATACTGAATACTGAATGTTAGAAATTTATAATTCTTTATCACGCTTTAAGGAAACCTTCAAGCCGCTGCACGAAGGGCACGTGGGCATGTATGTCTGCGGTCCGACGGTGTACGGCGATGCCCATTTGGGACACGCGCGGCCGGCGATCACCTTTGACTTGCTCTATCGCTACCTGCAGTACCTCGGTTATAAGGTGCGCTATGTGCGGAATATCACGGACGTAGGTCACCTCGAGCACGATGCCGATGAGGGCGAGGATAAGATCGCTAAGAAAGCACGACTCGAGCAACTCGAGCCCATGGAGGTCGTGCAGTATTACACCAACCGCTACCATCGTGACATGGCGGCGCTGAACGTGTTGCCGCCGTCCATCGAGCCACATGCTTCCGGACATATCATCGAGCAGATCGCCTTCGTGCAACGTATCCTCGATCGTGGCTACGCCTACGTATCCAACGGTTCTGTCTATATGGACGTGGAGAAATATGCCAAGGATTATCCGTACGGCAAACTCTCCGGTCGTAACCTCAATGATATCGTCACCGAGACCCGTGAACTGGACGGACAGGACGAGAAGAAGCACAGCTACGATTTCGCCCTCTGGAAGAAAGCGGCACCGGAGCATATCATGCACTGGCCGAGTCCGTGGTCCGAAGGATTCCCCGGATGGCATATGGAGTGCTCCACCATGGGTACCAAATACCTCGGTGAGCAGTTCGATATCCACGGCGGCGGACTCGATCTCATCTTCCCGCACCACGAGGCGGAGATCGCGCAATCGTGCGCTGCACTCGGGCACGAGACCGTGCACTACTGGATGCATAATAACATGATCACCATCGCCGGCAAGAAGATGGGGAAGTCTTATAATAACTTCATCACCCTCGAGCAGTTCTTCAAGGGCGATCACCCGCTCTTGTCGAAACCCTTCGGGCCGATGGTCATCCGTTTCTTCATCCTCCAGGCGCACTACCGCTCCACGGTGGACTTCTCGTCCGAAGCCCTCGAGGCAGCCGAGAAAGGTCTGCAACGTATGCAGGAAGCCTATGCCCGACTCGGTAAACTGCAGGCAGGCAAGGAAACGACGGTAGAGGTAGTCGGTCTGCGTCAGCGCTGCCAAGAAGCCATGGACGATGATCTCAATACGCCCTTCGTCATTGCGGCGCTCTTCGATTCGACCCGCGTAATCAATACGGTCTTCGACGGCAAAGGTTCGATCTCCGAAGCCGACCTGAAGGAACTGCGCGAGGTATGGAAGACTTTCGCCATCGATATCCTCGGTTTGCGCCTCGAAGAGCAGGGGAGTGGTGACGAGAAAATGAAGGCATTCAGCGGAGCGATAGACTTGTTGTTGGGTATCCGTCTGCAAGCCAAGCAGAACAAAGACTGGGCAACCTCCGATAAGATACGCAACGAACTCACCGCTCTCGGATTCCAAATCAAAGATACCAAGGATGGCTTTGAGTGGTCGATTTAAGATAATCTGTCTTTGTTCGTTGCTCGTTGTCCTTTGTGCATGCGGAGCAAGTACATCGCCGGAAGAACAGGCTGTCGTCGAAGACAGCCTTGTTTGGTATCCCGGGCGGACGTTTGACTATAAGCTCAAGTTCAATGACCTGCAGACTAAGCAACATGAGGCGGCAAGCCGAATTGGTCTGGCTCGACCGCCCAAAGACCGTGCCGATGCCGCATCGATGCGCAAGAGTCTCGTTCAGATCACAACCAACGACAACTATATCGTGGACAGCCTGACGCACTCCGTGCCCTATCTCATCCCCGCGGCGAAGCGCGAGTTGGATGCCATCGGAGCAGAGTGGGCGGATATCCTGAGCCGTAACGGTTTGCCCCATTACCGCTTCTATGTCACCTCCGTGCTTCGCACGCAAGAGGACATCAAGTACCTGCAGCGCAGCGGCAATATCAACTCCGTCACGCAGAGCTGTCACTGCTACGGCACGACCTTCGATCTCGCCTATATGCGCTATGACAAAGTGACCCGAACGAACTTGTACATGCACGAAGATAACCTCAAACTCGTCCTCGGCCAAGTACTCCTTAACCACCAGCGCGCCGGGCGCATCTACGTCAAGTACGAATGGAAACAATCCTGCTTCCACATCACCGTCAGAGAATAAAAACGTCCTTTTGGGCATGAAACTATTAGACGATTATATTTTTGATGAGCGGCTCCGGTATGAGGGGCATAAGTTGATTTATATGCCGGAAGGGGATGAGCCGATTGTGCTGGGCGGTATCCTTGGAGCGGCGATACTTGGCGTAAGGCTGCTTAATACGGATGAAGCCGACAAACGAGGTATTTTGCTAAGTGAAGCGTTGCGCTACGAACCCTTTTTTGATCAGTACGACAGGGAAGTGATTGCTGACGATTGGGGTTATATCGAGGCGGAACTGGAGCAATTGGATCTGGCATACTTGGAGTTGTTTTCCAGCGAACAAGTGTTGATAGAGACTATCTGTCCAAACAAAAGGCAGTTGAGTATTGCGATGGACGTAGTGGCAACCTACATGCGCCGTATCGCTATAGAAGAGTACGGAGCGCATATATACGAGCGTGTGCCTTGGAAGATGCCTTTCGCACAGTGGCTCTTTGATGCCGCACGAATTGAACCTCGTCGTCAACGATTCCTTCAGATCGATTGGACGGATCCCGCGCTCGTGCATGAGTTGGCATGCTACATGGAGAAAGGCGAACCCGACGAACAGACTTTCTTCTTTGAGGGAGAAGAAGCAGCCGATATTATGGCACGTTATTGGGATTGGTTGTGGCACTACGCACAAAAAGATGCTGCTATCTTTCCGGATTCGAATGTTGTTATGGTGCAATACAAACAAACCATCCGCGAGAAAGAGATCGATTGGGACTTTATCAAACCCGAGATGAAAGACTTTGACCCGGAGCAGATCAACCTCTTCCGTAAATGGATGAGCCAGTGGACCGATTTCGTAAAAGACAAAATAGAGCCGCCGGTTTCAACCCGAAAGAAGAAAGAGGAAGAGCAATTATTCTTCCCTGATGAAGTGCTTAAATGTCCGACGGAAGACGATCCG
>JAEEGG010009378.1_pt1 | contig 21928 bp, 24 predicted proteins | sample 9134161 | NCBI WGS metagenome assembly JAEEGG01 (sample SAMN16246543, study PRJNA631951) | gut metagenome | biome: gut microbiome; feature: rumen; material: CR-attached | host: Bos | place: Iran: Karaj | collected 2018-10
TTCGACCACTTCTTCTGGCAACAAGTCATCAACAACAATATATCGTATGCGATCTAGAAAATTGGCATAGCGCTTACGATTCTTCTCAAAGTACAGTTCCTTAGGCTTTCCTCTATACGTACGCGTGGCTTCTGCTATGACAAAACAATCCACCACATCTTTCAATGTGTCGAGCCGAATCTCCAGCAAATCCAGTTCGTTGAAGAAGGTGAAGCAATCGTATATCATCACTTTTCCCTATATTGACTCGCTTTTCATTTGAACAACGCCTCATATCGCGCCGCGATATAGGTCTTGTAGAACTGCCGCTGGAGATCGGTCAGAAGCGGAGTGTCGTCGATGAAGGCGTTGATTGCCCCCAGGTCAATGCGTGGCACTATGCGCGCGAGCGAAGGAGCGAGGACTCCACTGCGGTTCTGCGCAACGAAATCGACATAGCCGATCTTCTTTCCGTTCTGCTTGAGCCCACGCGCGGGCAAAGCATTGCCGTCAAGCGCAGAAATCTGCTTAAGTCTTCTTGCCATGCACCACCACGAAGTTTTTTTGGAAACATAGTCCCTTACGCCTGGAATACCCCAGACACGCAATTTAGACAGAACCTCTCCGACACTAGACCTCACTTGCAAGATTCTCCGCTATAACGTGGATGTTCTTCAATCACGGTATTTATCATCAGGAATAACTAGTTTTTCATTTGCCACATCCAAACAGTTCAGCCACCTCGGCATCCATGCCATCGAACTTCTTGTCGAAATCAGGACTAAATTCATACCTGCCGTTATCCAACTTGCCCACCAAGCAAGCTTTTAGTTCAGACGTAAAATCAACCATCTCCTTCTTCCATATCTTGAACTCGTCAATGCGATAGCGCGTTTCGCGGCCGGGGTGGTCGACGGGGATTGGGAAAGAGAGTATGCCGGGGAGCTTCACAGTGTCAATGAACGCAGGGACGGCCTGGTCATCCGTATGATTCGTCGTGTAGTTGACATCCTGCACGGGACGGCCATCCACGAAGAGGACCGCGTATGTCATGCCGCCGTCGGGCTTTCGGTAGGTCTCGAGTCCATCCTTGTTCCAGGTAATTGCATAGTGGTGCCATTCATTTTCCTTGCCAGCGCCAAGAACATTGGAGTATGGTTCAGTCCCCCTCCAGCCACGGTGAGTAGTCCGCTCGAAGTGAATCATTCGTCCGTACAAACCGCCATTGCCCAGGCCGTTGTTGGCCGAGTACTCGATCTGCGTCTCCTCACCATTTTCAAACCGATACCAGTAGAGCCGAGGATCGGAGCAGGCGAAATCCGACTTTTTAGTGTCGATTTTAGCCCAGAACTCAATGCACCCGACATTCTGAATGAAGTTGGATGGCATGGCATAGGTCACGGAAGCGCGATTGGACTGCGCCATCAGCGCCTTGCCCTTAACTCCCTCGCCAAGTTCAATCGCCTTGACAGCACCAGCCGGACCGACCTCGGGATGCACAACCGCAGCCTCCGTGTCGAAGCTTTCATAGAAGACGAGATCAGAATCATATCCGGTGACACATCCGCAAAGTGCTGCAATACCCGCACAAAGTACCAGTAGCGATATTTTGTCTTTCATAGGCTTTATCCTTCAAAAAGTTCTGCCACCTCGGCATCCATGTCATCAAACTTCTTGTCGAAATCAGGACTAAATTCATATCTGCCTTCGGCAAGGCCAATCTTGATACCGCCATGGGCGGTCTCTGTAGATTTGCGCTCACCAGCGTCAACACTCGCTGTTATCTTTGCTGACATGCAATTCTCTCCATTAGTCTTCAACATGGGGAGAGTTTATCACATTAAGCATTCATAGGTCAACGGCAAAAGTGAATTGCCAATTCCGTTTTTCCGGCCCATGAATTCCGGTTTTTCTGGAGTCGATGCCCGAACACAGTTCGGACATCAAATCTGGAATGGACATCAAGTCTGGGGCGGGAGGCGCATCTCATGCGTCGCTTCTCGCCAGCACCTGCGGGCCGGCGGCTTTCCAGTAGAGCGCGAGGCCTTTGGCAGAGGTCGCGATCTCGATTATCTCGGCGTTGAGGTCGAGGCATGCGCGTCGGCCAAACTCGGTCTCGTCATTGCCGCACGCGATCTCGAGGTAGCGGTTGTCCGCAAACGGCTCAATGTAAACGCTCTCCGGCTTGAAGCGGCGGTAGCGGTTTATGGCCGTTGTCGACATCATATTACGAAGTACCTCGCGAGGTAAACGGTGGGTACCTCCCGAGGTGGGCATAGGGTACCTCCCGAGGTGGACATAGGGTACCTCGCGAGGTGGAAGGCAGCCACCTTGCGGAGACTGCCCGCGCAAGCCTACTTCGTGATTTCCGGATGCTGCACGGCAAGCGGCGTACCCTTCTGAGAGACATAGTACATGTCAAGGACGACAGTCTTGTCTCCGCGGTTCTCGCCGTGGTGGATGGTGCCGACCATCTCCACGACCGGCTCACCGGTGCGGACGGTCTTCTCCTTGCCGTCCAGCCCGATGATCGTGAGCTCGCCCTGCTGCACGATGCCGTAGTTAATCACGGGATGGTGGTGCCAGCCGAGCTTGCTGCCGCGAGGGAAGATGTAGCGCTTAACGACGAGCTCCGGCTTGCCGACGGGGTAGTCCGGCAGCTCCGCGCCGTCCCAGCTCTGCGACGTGCGCTTAAGCTCCAGCACCTTGACCTCCGTCGCGTCGTCGTACTCGGAGAACGCCCCACCGCCGCGCGGCGACGCGCACCCCGTAAAGACAACAGCCGCGCCAAGCGCAACCGCCGCCGCAACCCAAGCCGTGTATGTTCTTGCTTTCATGACCTTGCCTCCTCCGGAAGATCCCTAGCTACGAGCCTACCGCCCCGTCGGCCTACAGCTTCTTGAGGAAGCCGCGGATGGAGCGCTCGCGCGCCTCGACCGACTCGCACAGCCTGAACTGCACGCGCGCGCGGTTGAGGTTCTGCTCCGGCTGCGTCGTCTTGAAGTAGACGTTGCCGGCGAGGTAGTCCTGGAAGAACCTAAGCCCCAGCTCGAACGGCAGAAGGCGGATCGAGTCGTAGAGATACGCGCGGTCGGAGTCCGTGAGAAACGCCCCCGCCTCGCGCATGTATCCCTTGCAGAACGCGGCCGCGAGGTCTTCGTCGAAGACCACCTTCGCGAGGTTCGTCTCCTCCTCGCCCGCGGGGTTGCAGATCGAGCGGAGCGCGTCGCCGAAGTCGAGGTGTATGAGCCCCGGGCTCACCGTGTCGAGGTCGATCATCGCCGTGCCCTTTCCGGTAACGTCGTCGATCATGATGTTGTTCACCTTCGGGTCGCCGTGGAACATGCGCTTCTTGAGCTCGCCCTTCTTCTGCGCCTTCTCGAGGCACAGCGCGAGCGAGCGGCGCTCCTCGATGAACTTCGCGAGCCTCTTCGCCTCCATCGACGCGCCGAGGAGCTCCTTCGCCTCCTTCGTCTTCAGCGTCTTGTCGTAGTTCTTCAGGTAGCCGCTGGTGACGTGGAAGCCGGGGAGCGGATCCTTGATCGTCTTGGGGTCCATGTCGCTGATGAGATAGTGGAAGTGCCCCAGCGCAGAGCCGCACTCCATCGCGTGCTCCGGACCCTGCGCGACGTCGAAGGCGTGCGCGGACATGATGCGCGTGATGACGCGCCAGACGTCGCCCTTGTCGTCCACGACGTAGTCCTTGGAGTCCTTCGACTTGATGATGCGCGGCATCTGCCACACGCGGTCGTCGCGTCCCTTCGCCGCGTCGTCCTCGAGCTTCTCGTGGCAGTGCTTGGTGATCTCGTGCATGTTCTCCATGATCACCTCGGGCTGCGGGAACACGTTGCGGTTCACGCGCTGCAGGATCACCTGCGTCTCGGTGAACGTGTTGCGGTAGATCGCGAGGTACGTGTCGTTGATGTTGCCGTTGCCGAACGGCTGCAGCGCCACGAGGCGCCCCTTCACGTTGAACTTGTTTATGAGAATCGAAAGCTCCATCTTGTAGTTTCCTTTCTGTGTGTCAAAGCGGCTTCAGGAAGAACGCGTCGTGCGTGATCGCGAACGCCCAGTCCTCGGGCATGCGCTTCAGCTCGTGGCCAGCCCCCCAGCTGTCGGTGTAGAGTATTTCGTGCGTCTTCTGGTTGTATCCGATTATGAGGCGCATGTGCCCGCCCGCCGCCTGCGGAAGGCCCGGCTCGGGGAACATCCCCAGCGTGACGCCCCAGAAGACGGGAATCCCCTGGTCGACCTGCGTCTTCACCCCGGTGAGGAACTTCTTGTAGCGCGAGTCCTTCATGCGCATCTTCTTGATCACCTTCGGCTTCATCGCCGCGCTCATCTCGCCGATGTGCAGCACGTTGCCGTGCATGAACATGGACATGGAAAGCTCGCGCTCCCCCTCCGACTTCGCGGCCTTGTTGTACTGCTCGATGTCCTTCTCGATGTCGCGCATGTCCGAAGTCATGGAGACGATCGACGAAAAGCCGAGCCTGCACTTCGAGCCGACGGTGCGGACCGTCTGGACCATCTCGGAGATCGACGTGCCGCCGCGCGCCGTCGTGCCGGCCGCCTGCGCTATCTCGTGCTCGTCGATGGCGAAGCCGTAGTAGCGCAGTATGCGCTCGCTCGTCGCCGCAGCGCAGTAGCCCTTCTGACCCTGGTCCACCATCGGCACGTTGTCGACCCACACGTCCCCTTCGGCGTTCTTCTTCACGTTCGCCTTCGCCTTCGTCTTGGAGACGATTCCGCCCGGCTTAGAGGCCGTCTTCGGCTTCGACGCGCCCTTGGGGCTCATCGTCACCCGCACGTAGTCCGCCGTCAGGTCCTTCGCCTTCGCGCCGTTCACGCCCCACGCGAGGTCGACGTTGCAGTCGCCCTTGTTCCACTTCTTCGCGAGCTGGAAGCCTCCGTTCCTGAGCTTCTTCTTCTCGGGATTCGAGCCGATCTTCCCGCCCGGCTGCGCCTTGGACGCGATCTCGTCCAGGAGCTCCTTCAGCTCCGCGGCGTTCATCCCGTCCGGATCGCGGTCGTCGCCGCGGTTGTAGAGCGACATCTCGACGCGCGTCGCGCCCTCGGCGCCGTAGTATATCCGCGCCTCCCAGACGTCGAGTCCGTGCCACGTGCACTTCCCGCGCCCCATACAGTTGACGATGTCGCGCTTCTGGCTCGCAAAGCCAAAGCCATCGCCCTGGTGCTCAACGGTGAAGTCCACGGCGGACTCCGTCCACGCCTCGCTCTTCGCGAAGTGCTCGCCGAGGTCGATGGCGGAAAGCATAAGCGGAAGAATTATCGCTAGCATGGCACGAAGTCGAGCCTCCTCTGCCTGAAATCCACGCGCGCAATGTGCACCTTCATCCGCGTGCCCGCGCGCCATCCGCCGCCGCCGGGCACGGACAGCGACTGGTCACTCTCGTTATAGCGGACGAACCTCTTCGAAAGCAGGCTCACGTGCACCAGCCCCGAGACCGCGAGGTCCGGAATCTCCACGAAGCACCCGAACGGCATGCACTTCGACACCACCGCGTCGTACTCCACGATCATGCGCGTGTTGAGCTGGTCCTCGAGAAGGCGGTACTTCTTTATCTCGAGGAGCCCCCTCTCCGCCTCCGCCGCGATCTCCTCGCGCTCCGACGTGTGCTTCGCCCAGGTGGCGAGGAGCTTCGGCGGACGCCGCGCGTTCCCGCCGGAGATGTAGTCGGCGAGCTGCCTGTGCAGCGTGAGGTCGGGGTACCTGCGGATGGGCGAGGTGAAGTGCGCGTAGAACTTCTTCGCGAGGCCGAAGTGCCCCATCTTCGCCCCGTCGTAGACGGCGCGCTTCATCGAGCGCAGCACCATCGTCGCAAGCGTCGGATAGAGCGGATTCTTCTTGATCGTCTGCAGGAACTGCGCGAAGACCTTCGGGTTCGCAATGTTGCCGGCCTTTACGCCGAGTCCGCGCAGCTCGGCGCGCAGCATGTCGACCTTCTCGTCGTCCGGCGGCTCGTGGAGGCGCGCGAGGATCTTGATCCCCTTCGGCCAGAGCTCCTTCGCGACGGCTTCGTTCGCCGCCACCATGCACTCCTCGACCATCTGGTGCGACTCGTCGTACGGACGCGTCACGAGCCCCGTCATCTCGCCGTCTTCGTCGAGCGTGACCTCCGCCTCGGGAATCTCGATGTCGAGAGCGCCGGCGGCGAAGCGCTTCGCCCTGAGCCTCTGCGCAAGCGCCGAAATCTCTCGTATCGTCCTGAGCTCGCGCTTGCCGATCTTCCCCCCGTTCTCGCACCTTCCGTCCCCTCCGAGGATGACGTTCATCACCTGCTCGTACGTGAAGCGGGCCTTCGAGCGTATGACGCTCTTCGCAAACTCCCTCTTCACCATCTCTCCTGACTTGTCGAACGTCATGAACACGGAGAACGCAAGCCTGTCCTCCCCCGGCACGAGCGAGCACACTCCGTTAGAAAGGCTCTCCGGAAGCATCGGCACGACCTTGTCGCACAGATACACGCTCGTCGAGCGGCGGTACGCCTCGCGGTCGATCGCGCTGCCGGGCTTCACGTAGTGCGACACGTCGGCGATGTGCACGCCGAGGACGAGGTTGCCCTTGCGGTCCTTCGAAAGGCTGAGCGCGTCGTCGTAGTCCCTCGCGGACTGCGGATCGCACGTGAACACGAACTCGCGCCGAAGGTCGCGCCGTCCGCCCTTGCGGACCTCCGCGTCGCCGTCGGGCGCCTTCGGAATGCGGCGCGCCTCGGCGATCACGGACGGCGGAAACGCCTTCGGCAGCTTGTAGAACTTCATGACAGCCGAAGTGTCCTCCTTCGGCGTCTTCCCCGGTGCGGGAAACATCGGTGTGTTGTCAAAATCAATCTTCACGCCGAATAGTATACCAAAAATCCACGCTGAATTTGGTATAATTTGAACATGGCTTTCAACAGCGACGATAGTGACATCCTTGTGGTAGACGACGAGCGGACCATCCGCGACGCCCTTTCCGCGGCGCTCACGGACGCAGGATACCGCGTCCGCACGGCGCGCGACGGCGCGGAAGCCCTCAAGGCGGCCGCGGAGAGACGTCCGGACCTTGTGCTTCTCGACGTCATGATGCCGCGCTTGGACGGATTCGAGACGTGCAGGAAAATGCGCGAGACGGATCCCGACCTCCCGATCCTGTTCCTCTCCGCTCTCGGCGACGAACGCTCGCAGATACGCGGACTCGGCAGCGGCGCCGACGACTATGTCATGAAGGACTGCCCGACGTCCGTTCTCCTAGCGCGCGTCGCCGCGTCGCTCAGGCGCGCCGAGCGGACGTCCCGCGCCGGCGACTTCGACTTCGCGTCGTGGCGCGTCTCGTCCGCAAAGATGGAGATGCGCTCGCGCTCCGGCGCTCTCGTCGCCCTTTCGTACCGCGAGCTCGCCCTTCTGCGCCTTCTCGCGGCGCACAAAGGCGAAGTCCTCGACCGGACGTTCCTCCAGTCGCAGCTCCGCATGGACGACGCAGGCGACAACGTGCTGAGCGTCGTCGTCTTCAACCTCAGAAAAAAACTCGGCCCCGACGCTGACGCCGTTAAGGCGGTGCGCGGGGCCGGTTATACCTACGGGAATCTCTCCCGCCTTACTTGACGGGCTCGAGGCGCTCCTTGCCTCCCATGTAGGGACGCAGGACCTCTGGAATCGTCACAGAGCCGTCCTCGTTGAGGTGCTGCTCGAGGAGAGCGACGACGAGACGCGGGAGCGCGACGCCAGAGCCGTTCAGCGTGTGGACGAGCTTGGTCTTTCCGTCCGAATCCTTGAAGCGGCAGTTGAGGCGGCGAGCCTGGTAGTCGGTGAAGCACGAGCAGCTGGAGACCTCCAGCCACTGCTGCTCGCCCGGAGCCCAGAGCTCGAGGTCGTAGCACTTCGCGGCCGAGAAGCCCATGTCGCCGGAGGAGAGCATGATGACGCGGAACGCGAGGCCGAGCCCCGTGAGCACCTCCTCCGCCTCCTTGACGAGAGTCTCGAGCTGCTGGAACGAGACGGAAGGATGGACGAAGTTCACCATCTCTACCTTGTCGAACTGGTGGACGCGAAGCATGCCGCGCGTCATCTTTCCGGCGCTGCCCGCCTCGCGGCGGAAGCACGGCGTGTAGGCCGTCAGCTTGACGGGAGACTCGGGCGTGATCTTCGGGAGGTTCACTCCGTCGAAGATGTCGTCGCGGTAGTAGTTGGTGACAGGCACCTCGGCCGTCGGGATCAGCCAGAAGTCGTCGATCTGGCAGTGGTAGAGGTCTTCCGCGAACTTCGGGAGCTGACCCGTTCCCGTCATCGAGTCGCTGTTGACGACGAAAGGCGGAAGCATCTCGGTGTAGCCCTGCTTCTGGCAGTGCAGGTCGAGCATGTACTGGATGAGCGCGCGCTGGAGCTTCGCACCCTGTCCGAGAATGATCGGAAAGCCCGTGCCCGTGAGCTTGACGCCGCGCGGGAAGTCGAAGATGCCGAGCTTCTCGCCGATCTCGATGTGCGTCGGGATCTTGAACGCAGGGTCCTTCCACTCGCCGACCATGCGGACGACCTTGTTCGTCGAGCTGTCGAGTCCGGTGGGGATCTCCGCCGCCGGGATGTTCGGGATCATGAGAAGCGCCTCGCGGAGGTCTTTGTCTACCTGCGCGAGCTCCTTGTCGATCTCCGCGATGCGGTCGCCGACCTTGCGCATCTCCTCCTTCGCGGCCGCGATGTCGCCGCCTGCCGCGGCAACCTTGCCGATCTCCTTGGAGGCGGCGTTGCGCTTCGCCTTAAGCGACTCCGTCTCGCCAACCAGCGCACGGCGCTTCGCGTCCAGGTCGCGCGCGCGAACGAGCTTCTCCTCTTCGACTCCGCGGCGCGCAAGCGCTGCCGCCGTCGCCTCGAATTCATCCCTCAGCTTCTTGATGTCGATCATTTTCTGTTTCCTTAACTTGCGGCGAATAACCGCTATTAGATACTATTATACCATATTTCAGCGGCTTGAGCATATGAGGTTCCACGCCGCGTTGAGGCGAGCCATGCGGTCCGTCGCCTCCTGAATCTCCCTTTCGCCCGCTCCGCGCGCGCGCATCGCGTCCGGATGGCACTCCTTCGCGAGTTTTCTGTACGCGCGCTTCGCCTGCGCCTTCGTGGCGCCTGGCCCAAGCCCGAGCGTCTCGTATGCCCTCGCGAGCTCCCCGTCGAGGCGCGGCGCATCTGCCGCGCCGCGTCCGCGCGCCCTGCGGCGGAAGCCCGAGAACTCCCTGCCGAGGCTCTCAGCGAAGCTCTCGCGGCTCCCGTAGCGGACGCGCCGCTCGACCCACGCCCCGAGGAGCGAGCCGAGCAGCATGCCCAGGATTCCGCCGCGCGCGCACAGCGCCGCGCCGACGAGAGGGCCGATCCAGATCATCAGAACACCTTCTCTGCGAAGGAGTCGACGTCCGGAACCTCCAGAGTCTCCGCCGCGCCCGCGTCTATCGCCGCAGCGAAGGACGGGTCGACCGGAAGCCGCAGCACGGCGGGAATCGCGAACTTCTCCGCGAGCTCCTTCGCGCGCGACCTGCCGAACACGGGAATCTCCTTCCCGCAGTCAGGGCACTTGAGATAGCTCATGTTCTCGACAAGTCCGAGAACGGGCTTCTCCATCGCCTTCGCCATCTTCACGGACTTCGAGACGATCATCTCGACGAGTTCCTGCGGAGACGAAACGACGACAACGCCGTCGACGGGAAGCGACTGGAAGACCGTGAGCGGAACATCCCCCGTGCCCGGAGGCATGTCGACGAACATGACGTCAAGGTCTCCCCAGTGGACATCCGTCCAGAACTGCTTCACGAGCCCCGCTATGACGGGTCCGCGCCAGATCACAGGATCCGACGGATCGTCCACGAGCATGTTGAGCGAGATCACCTTGATGCCGGAGTTGGTCATCGTCGGCTCGATTCCGTCGTCCGACTTGTACGTCGACCCGGCGAGGCCGAAGGCCTGCGGGATCGACGGACCAGTCACGTCCGCGTCGAGGATGCCGACCTTGAGCCCCTTCTTCGCGGCGGCGACGGCGAGCATGGTAGTGACGAAGCTCTTGCCGACGCCTCCCTTTCCGGAGGCGACGGCAACAACCCTCTTGACGCTCGACGCCGCGTTCAGCTTCGCCGAGAAGTCGAACTTCTCCTTCCGCTCGCCGCAGCTCTTGCCGCAGGTCGAGCAGTCGTGGGTGCATTCCTCAGCCATCTCGGACCTCAGAGCACCTCGCAGGGCGGGAGCTCGCCGACGATCGGACGCGCATAGGCGAGGAACGCCTCGGTGACGTCGTGTCCGTTCTTGGCGATGTACTCCTTCGGCACGCTGCGCGTGTACTTCGCCGCATTGGCGATCGGCACGGGCGCGAACGCGACCTTGTACTTCTTCGCCTCCTCGCGCACGATCGCGATCGTGCCCTTGGAAAGCTCGCCCTTGAGCGCGGCCTTCACTGCCGCCGCGCCGGCGGCGCGCGCCTCGGCCTGGTCAACCTTGGAGGCGATGCCGGGGAAGGAGCGCTGCAGGTAGCCGAACGTATCGGCGCGAACGCGCTTGACTCCGGCCTTGGTCTTGAGAATCTTGGCAAGCGCGTCGCCGAGCGCGCCCGAGCCGGACATCTGCACGTTGCCGTGGCTGTCCTTCTCTCCCGAGCCGAGCTTCGCGCCGATCGCGACGCCGTCCTTGCCGCGGATTCCCTCGGAGACTGCGCAGACGCAGCGTCCGAACTTCTTGACCGCAGCCTTGACGTCCTTGACGAACTTCTCCTCGGAGAACGGAACCTCGGGGAGGTAGATGAGGTGCGGGCCGTCGTCGGGACGGACGCGCGCGAGCGCGGAAGCCGCAGTGAGGAAGCCGGCGTCGCGGCCCATGATGATGTCGATCTTGACGCCCTCGAGCGCGCGGTTGTCAAGGTCGTCGCCGCGGATCGCGGACGCGACGAAGCGCGCCGCCGAGCCGAAGCCGGGCGTGTGGTCGCAGGAGCGGAGGTCGTTGTCGATCGTCTTGGGGATGTGGTAGACGACGAGGGGATAGCCTTCCTTCTCGGCCTCCTCGGCGACGATGCGCGCCGCGTCGGCGGAATCGTTGCCGCCGATGTAGAAGAAGTAGCCGACGGAGAGCTTGCGGAACTCCTCGAAGATCGCGCGGCAGTCGGCCGCGTCGGGCTTCTTGCGGCAGCTGCCGAGAGCCGAGGAAGGAGTCTCTGCGATTGCCTCGAGCTTCTTCACGGAGGGCTTCCTCAGGTCGACGTAGTCGTTGCCGAGAATGCCGAGAATCCCGTGCCTCGCACCGAGGATCTTGCCGATCTTGGCGCTCTTGCGCGCCTCAAGGACCGCGCCGACCAGGGACTCGTTGATAACCATCGAAGGGCCGCCCGACTGGGCGATGACCATGTTCATCTTTTTCATAATGCGCATATTATACCAAAAAATGGCCGCAATGAGGGCACTACCAGGCAAGCGCGCCGAGCGCGTCGCAGAGAAGGCGCGAGGCCTGCTCGTCGCGCTCCTTGGCGGTCGCCGAGCCGAGGACAACGGCAATGGCGCGGTGTCCGCCCCGCTGCCCCGTGATCACGACGGACGAGCCGCCGGCGTCGATGTAGCCGGTCTTGAATCCGTCGACCGTCTCCGTCCCGTCCGTGTTGAAGATCTTCAGCTTGTCCTTCACCATGACGTTGTTGTGGTTGCAGAGCTGCTTGACGACGGTCTCCCCTTCGGCGAGGCGCGTCTTCTGCTGCGGCATGTTGACGCGGCGCGTTACGCTCACGCGGAAGCCGCCCTTCGTCTTGATGAGGTCGCAAGTCTTGACGGACGTGAGCTCGAGCGTCTCGGGGTGCTTCAGCAGCGCGAGAGCGAGCTTGAGCTGGTCCGCAGCAGTCGTCACGTTGAACGACTTCCACGGATACTTCTTGACCGCGTTCGGGGGGAGTCCGTTCGGATTGTAGTACCGCGTCTTCGTCATGCCGAGCGAGGCGGCGCGCGAGTTCATGCGCTCCACGAACGCGTCGAAGGATCCCGCCGAGTTGACGGCGAGGACGATCGCCGCGTCGTTGGCGCTTTCCACCATGAGCGCGAGGCAGAGGTCCCTGACGGACATCGACTCGCCGACTTTGATGCCGATCCAGCTGGGCTCGCAGCGGTATGCGTCCGCCGTCGCGACGGCCTTGGAGTCGAGCGAGTACTTCCCGGCCGAGACGTCCTCCAGAACGAGGAACAGCGTCATAAGCTTCGTGACGCTCGCGGGATACGCCTCCGCCTCGGCGTTGTCGGAGAAGAGGACTCGTCCGTCCTTCGCGTCCGCGCACAGCGCGCCGACGTACGGGGAGCGCCTATGCGCGGTCTGGACGGGCCCTGCCGCGGGCTTGACGACGCGCCGCTGAGGCGGCTGGGCCTTCCTCTGCGGCACCGCGAAGGCCGCCGCCGCGGCAAGCGCCGCGGCGATCGCTACTGCGATTCGCATGGTCTTCACTTTACGGTGTGGCGAGTCGCCTTGACGAGCGTCTTCCAGAGGGTCGGGCCGTCGGACGCCGCAAGCGCCGCGTCGCGGTTCTCCTTCTTCGAGAAGACCTGCGCGAGGCCGGCCATAAGCCTGAGGTAGAAGGCGCTGACCGCCACCGGGATGGCGGAGAGGAACACGAGGTGGACGGTCTCACCGCCCCAGTCGACGCCCTTCTTCGAGATGCCGAGCGCAAGCGTGAGCCCGCCGCCCTCGACTCCGCGCACGTGCGGGAACGCGACGTCGTCCATCGCCGTGGAGAGGACCGCCTCGCGGTCCATCGCTGCGGCGACGAGGCTGTCGGCGTTCGAGATGAAGTGGTTCGACTCCATGGCCTTCGCGAGCTGGGCTATCGCCGCCTCGCGCGACGAATTGTCGAGATCGACCACCATGAGCTCCTCGGCCGAGAAGCGCGAGATGCCCGTCTTGACCTCGTCGCGGTCGCTCTTCTCGGCGACGTTGCGCGCCGCGTCCGCGTCGTCCGCGAACAGGATGCGTCCGCAGCTCGAGCACGTCACGAGGTGCTGCGCGAGGCGCACCTGCTGCGCCTGAGCGATCGGAACCTGCATTCCGCAGACGCTGCAGCATCCGTTGGACATCGACGCAAGCACGATGTGGCTCTTCTTGTAGAGCCTGCCGTACAGCCCGAGCACCTGAGGCTCGAGCTTGCGCTGGAGCTCGTCAATCGCGTCGTTGAGCTTGTCGAGATGGCTGCCGTCGCCGGTCTGGTGGTGCTCGTCTCTGGTGAGCACCAGCTCCTGCAGCTGCCTGATTATGTTTATCTGGCTTTTCATTTCTGCCTTTCTGTATATGCCCGTATCTTGTCAATTGTCTCAGCGGAGAGTATATGCTCCATCATGCACGCGTCCTTGTCCGCAATCTTGCGCGAGACGCCGAGCTGGATGAGGAACGACCTGAGCAAAGTGTGCCGGCTGAGGACCAGCTTCGCGAGGCGCTCGCCCTTGGGGGTGAGCGATATCGGCGAATACGGCTCCTGCGTGACGAGCGCGAGCTTCTTGAGCTCGTGGATCGCCTTCACCACGGACGGCATCTTCACGTCGAGCAGGCGCGCCACGTCGCGCACCTGCGCGGGGCGTCCCTCGCTGATGATGATGTATATCGTCTCCAGGTAGTCTTCTAGGCTCTGGGTCATTTCGTCACTTTCCGAACGGACTCGTCTTCTTCATGAGGTGGGCGAACTTGACCGCCTCGAGGGAGTCCTCGAGCGAGAGCGGGAACGGCGCCGCCGTGCGCACCGTGTCGTAGACGTGCTTCCAGAAGGCGCTCGGACCGTGCAGCGTGCCCTTCGCGAGGGAGACGTCGTACGTCTTCACCGGAACCTCCTCGTGCATGTCGAGAAGCTCCGGCGTGCGCACCGAGGAGCGCCTGCGCGGGAAGGAAAACGCCGGGTCTATCGCCGTAACGACGCCCTCGCTCGCGCCGGGGGACACCTTGAACGTACCGCGCGTGCCGCGGATGACGAACGACGGACCGCGGTCCCCGGGAAGGACGCCGCCGTTGAACTCGATGTCGGCCGAGACGGCGCCGCGCGTCTTGAGGTTGACGTGCGCGCAGTCCTCCGCGTCGCCGAGCGACGCGATGCGCCTGAGCTCGCTCCACATCTGGATTGGCGGGAGCGGAAGGAGCTTCAGCGTCTGGAGTATGAGGTCGGTCATCGCATAGTAGGCCGCTCCGCCGCCGAGGCGCTTGACGGTCTGCCAGTCGTCGCGGCGGATGAAGTCCTCGCTGCGCACCCTGATCTCGTATATGTCGCCGAGCCTCGTGTCGGACATCTCCTGCTTCGCGAGCAGGAAGTCCGGCGCGAAGAGCCCGCGCTGGAGCACCAGAAGCCTGTTCTTCGCCTTCTGCGCCGCGCCGCGGAGAACCTGCGCGTCGTCGACCGTGAGCGCAATCGGGGTCTCGAGAAGAGTCCAGAACCCGCGCTCGAGCGACATGAGCGCATGCTGCACATGGTCGACGGAGCAAGTCGCGATGTCGACGATGTCGATGTCTCGCTCGTCGAGCATGTCGGAGAAGCGGCGGAACATCTTGCAGTCGGGGAAGTCCTCCGCGATTATGTCGCGCCGCTCCTTGAGCAGGTCGCAGGCCGCAACGATCTTGAACAACGCCGGATGCGCCTTGAACACCGGATAGTGTTCGGTGAACATCGAGCGCCCGAGGCCCATAAGGGCCACCCGGACCGGGGGTCTCTGGTATTCGCCTTTCACTTTTTGACTATCTCCGTTATTGCGGACAGGAACTGCGCCACGTCCTTGAACTGCCTGTATACGCTTGCGAAGCGGATGTACGCCACTTCGTCCACCTTGTGGAGCTCGTGCATCACAAGCTCCGCGATCTTGTCTGCCGGCACCTCGTCGCCGTCAAGGTTGGCGACGACATGGTCGATCATGGTGCGGATCTGCTCGTCGCTCACGGGACGCTTGCCGCACGCAATCCTTATCGCCTTGTCGACCTTCTGCCTGTCAAATGTCTGCCTCGTCCCGTCGCGCTTCACGACGAGCACCTCGTCGCGGTCGATCTCCTCGTACGTCGTGAACCTGTGCCCGCACTTGACGCACTCGCGGCGGCGGCGTATGGCCGCGCCGTCCCTCGCGCTGCGCGAATCCAGCACCTTGTCGTCGTCAACTCCGCACTTCGGGCATTTCATGACTTTGAACCTTCCAAACCTTTCAGCTATTCGACTTCTCTTCCGTCTTCCCCTTCCCGCACATCGTGCAGTGGCGGCAGTCGAGGTTGATCGGCAGCGGCGCAGGCGCACCGTGGCGGCGCGCGTTCCACTCCCCAAGCCAGTTTATGAGGGCGAGAAGAAGCCCAAGCGCGATGAAGCCGCCCGCCGGAAGTATCGCGAGCGTCACGGGGCCAGGATTGATGCCCTTCACGGCGATGTCGCCCCAGACGGTGAGCGTGCCCGCCCCGACGATCTCGCGCACGGCCGCGACAAGCGCCAGCGCAAGCGTGAAGCCGATGCCGCTGCCGAGACCGTCGGCAATCGAGTCGATCACCCCGTTCTTGCTCGCGAACGCCTCGGCCCTGCCGAGAATGATGCAGTTCACGACGATAAGCGGAATGAAGATGCCGAGCGACGCGGAGAGATCTGGGAGATACGCCTGCATCAACAGGTCGATCGCCGTCACGAAGGTGGCGATGATCACGATGTAGCACGGAATGTGCACCGCGCCTGGAATGACCTTGCGGAGCGCGGAGACAAGCGCATTCGAGCACACCAGCACGAATGTCGCCGCCAAACCCATGCCCAGCGCGTTCTCAAGACTGGTCGTCACCGCAAGGGTGGGACACAGCCCGAGGACAAGCCGAAACGTCGGATTGTTCCTGAATATGCCGTACCAAAATGCAAGCCAAGTTTTCATGTTTGATATTATAGACCATCAAAAATGAAAAATCAAGGGCGAATTGAAAAAAATAACAAATTCCGAAGGCCCTCGCCCAAGGCCTTTCGGACTACCTCTCGCTGCGGAGCGCAGGGTCGAGACGGTCGCGGAGATAGTCCGCCAGATGGTTGAACACGAGCACCAGCGCGAATATAGCAAGCGTCGTGAACGTCATCTCCCACCACACGCCCTGCCACAGACGGGCGCGCGCGTTGTTGATCATGACGCCCCAGGACGGCTCTCCCTGCACGCCGATTCCGAGGAACGAGATGAAGACCTCGGTGGAGACGGCGGAGGGGAAGCGTATCGAGAACTGGATGAGGATGATGTGCGCAACGTTTGGCAGAATGTGCCGGAACATGATGCGGAGATGCGAATACCCCAGCACGCGCGCCGCCTGCACGTACGCGCGGTCGCGGTGCTTCATCACCTCCGCGCGCACCGTCCGGCATACACCCACCCATGTGGTGAAGCCTATGCCCATGTATATTCCGACGAGCCCCTGCCCGACGACAAGCGATATCGCAAGGATGAACAGCAGCCCCGGCATCGACGCCACGGTCGCGCACATCCACACGACGAGAGAATCGACCTTCCCGCCGAAGTAGCCGCCGAGAAGCCCGAGCACAACTCCGAGCGGAATCGCAATGAGCGACGTCATTATGCCGACGTGAAACGCTATGCGAGCGCCCTGTACAAGCCGAAGCCCCACGTCGCGCCCTAGGTTGTCCGTCCCGAGCCAGTGCCGGGCGGACGGAGGCATGAAGCGCTCCTCCGTGTTGACGACGTTGTACGCCGGCGTCACGTCCCGAAAGCGCGCCACGCGGTACTGCACCTCGCCGAAAAGCGCCGCCGCGAGATACACGGCGAGAGCCACGAGGCAGAGCTTGACGGAAAGGCGCATGGGAATGACGAATTAAGAATTGGGAGCCCAGTCGGAGGGTAGAGCGGCGAGGACGGTTTGGACGACCTGTTCAAGGGTGAGGTCGGAGGAGTCGATCTCGATCGCGCCGTCAGCCTTCCGAAGCGGAGCGTACTTGCGCGTCGAGTCGATCGCGTCGCGCGCGAGGAGCGAGGCCTTTACGGATTCCGCGGACTGGTTCGCAATGCCCTTCTCGACCTCCTCCTTCTGGCGGCGGCGGGCGCGCGCCTCGGCGGAGGCGGTGAGGTAGAACCTAGCAGGAGAGTCGGGGAATACCGCTGTCGTGATGTCGCGTCCTTCTACGACGAGATCGCCGTACTGCGTCATTCCGCGCAGAAGCGCCGTGATGCGCTCGCGCACCGCCTTGACGGTCGCGACGTGCGAGGCATGGGCGTTGATCTCGGGCGTGCGTATCCTGTCGCCCGGCTTCTCGCCTCCGACATAGTACGCGATCGCGCCGTTCTCCGGACGGCACTCGATTTCCACCGTAGGGGCGAACGCCGCGACGGCTTCGGGGTCGGACGTCTCCACGCCCTTCACCAATGCCTGCCAGGTCATGATTCTGTAGAGCGCTCCCGAATCAACATGGAGAAATCCGAGACGTTCTCCGACAATGCGCGACACGGAGCTCTTTCCCGCCCCGCTGGGTCCGTCGATTGCAATTACTTTGGACATGATTATCAAGTTGAAGGTTTAAGGTTGTAAAGTTGAAGGTTGTCGAGACGGCACCTTGTCCGCAGCTTTACAGCTTGCCCGTTTCCTGAAGGAACATGAGGACGGTGTATGCCATAAAGACCAAAAGCCAGACCGTCGCGTGGCGGCGCCTTATCACACCTGGCCACATCGGATGACGCCTGTTGACGCCGAAGAACAGTATCGAGAGCGACAGCAGAGTGAGAAGCGGCAGGTCGCGCTTGAGAACGTACGGCGAGAAGGAATCGACTGGCGAGATGACGCAGGCGAGCCCGACGACGGCGAGCATGTTGAAGAGATTCGAGCCGATGATGTTGCCGAGCACGAACTCGTGCTCGCCGCGGCGCGCGGACGCGACGGCGCTCGCGAGCTCGGGGAGAGACGTTCCGGCGGCGACGATGGTGAGCCCGATGACGAGGTCCGACACTCCGATGAACTTCGCGAAGTCGACCGCCCCCCACACGAGAATGTGCGAAGAGCCGACGAGGACGGAGAATCCGACGACGAGCTTCACGATGGCGACTATGATGGAACCGTTCTCCTCTGGCTCCGCGTCGGGCGGCGCGCCTTTCCTCTTCCGACGGCCGTGTCCGACGGCCTTGGTCTTCTGGTCGAACCAGCAGTACAGCGGAAGCAGGATCAGGAATGCCGTGAGGAAGATCGCCGCGTCCAGGCGCGAGCACGACCCATCCCGCAGGACGAACATGGAGAAGAGCGAAATCGCGGCCAGCCCCGGTCCCGCGACATATGTGACCGCTGGACGCGCGACAAGCGGGAACACCATCACCGCGACGCCGAGAATGACGGCGATGTTGAAGACGCAGCTCCCATAGGCGTTGCCAAGGGACAGGTTGGCGTGCCCGGAGTACCCGCTCATAACGCTCACGCACAGCTCCGGCGCGCTCGTCCCGAAGCCGATTATAACCATGCCGATTACGAACGGCGAGATGCCAAGCGCCTTCGCCACCTTCGCCGCACCGTCGACGAACAGGTCGCTCGACCACGCCAGCGCGGCGAGCCCAGCGACGATCATCACAATCGACAGCCAAAATGGAACATCTGTGTACATTGAGATATATTATACCATTTCTGCGGCCATCGCGCCGAAAGGCGACATACTTCCTTCGGGCGTGGTTGTCCGCGATAAAATAAAGACGCGGCAAGATGCCGCGTCTCCATGTGTTCACAGTATTTCGGGTAAAGCGAGGAGTATTTTGCGTGCGACTTCGTCCGGCGTGCCGGAGGCGTCGATCGTGACGATGCGCGGCGCATCTGCCGCGGCGAGTTCGAGAAAGCCCCGGCGCAGACGCGCGTGGAAATCATCTCCGGCGCGCTCTATGCGGTCCGCCGACGTGTTCGTCGCCGCCTCGCGTCCGCGCATCCTCTGCGCCGCGACGGACGGCTCGACGTCGAGAAGGAACGTGAGGTCCGGGGTGAGCCCCTCGCACGCGAATTCGTTCGCCGCCTTCACGAAATCGACGGGGAGCCCCCTTCCGTACCCCTGGTAGGCGATCGTCGAGTCGCTGAACCTGTCGGAAAGCACCCATGTGCCCGCTTCGAGGGCGGGACGGATCACGTTGCGCACGAGCTGCGCACGTGCCGCGAGAAAGAGCAGTAGCTCCGCGCGGTCGACAGGCGGATCCTCCGTCTCGTCCTTGAGCAGCGTCCTAATCATCTCCGCGAGGCGCGTGCCGCCCGGCTCGCGCGTCAGCAGCACATTTACTCCCTTCGCCTCCAGCGCCGCCGCGAGGCGTTTCACCTGTGTGGACTTTCCGCAGCCTTCGCCGCCTTCGAAAGTTATGAATCTTCCCCTCTCCGCCATTTTCCTCTCCGTCATTCGTCGACAGTCTCGTCGCGCTGGTACACCGGCAGCTGCCTGAACGGGACCGCAAAGGCAAGTATCGTCATAGCCGTCGCATACGGCTCAGAGCGCTCGCTGCCGTGCTCGGGCCAGGCTCCGCTCGCGCGCTGGCGCGGCAGATACGCCGCGTACATCCAGTCGCGGAACTCCCTCCAGTTGTCGCCGCCGATCTGGAACAGCCCCTGCGCGGCGTAGTAGAGTCCGTAGTAGGCATAGCCCTCCTCCGGAAGCTTCTCGCGGTACACGGACATAAGATACTTCGCCGCCGTCATGGAATCGGGGTCCTCGTGCTTTCCGCACAGCTCCAGGCAGAGTATGCCCGCGCCCGAGAGCGTCACCGCGTACTGGTCCGCGCCCTGGTAGCCGAAGCACCCCTTCTCCTTGTGGTGGTGGCGGTGCATGTAGGCGACGGCGCGGTCGATTGCGGACTTCGGAACCTGCGCGCCGTTGAGGCGGGCGGAGCGCAGCGCCATTAGCGCCCAGCCGGAGCAGCTGGTGTCGGAATCCCTGGAGTCGGGATTGTAGCGCCATCCGCCGTCGTCGTGCTCGCTCTTCTTGACGTTCTGCGCGTCGAGAATCACCTTGATCGCCTTCGGCAGAATCTCGTCGATCTCCGCCTGGCGTTCCTTGGAGACCATTCCCGAAACCTCAGTGAGGAACAGCGTGGCGATGGAGTGGGCGTACATCCTCCCGTTCCCCTTCGCGCCGAAGTATCCAGTCTCGTCATGGTTTGCGAGGACGTAGTCGAGCGACTTGTCGATGAGCCTGCCGTACTTGGCGTCGCCCGGAACGTGCCCCGTCGCTAGGCAGGCCATGCTCGCAAGCGCCGGAACCGCAACGGTGTCGCCGAACTGGCCATGGAAGGATCCGTCGTCCTTCTGGGATGCGAGCAGATACTCGAGCCCCCTCTCAATCGCGACGTCAACTGCGTCGGGCTCCTTTGCCGCGGCAGCCGGCAGGGAAACGCCGAGCGCAAGACAGAAGAAACAAAGCCTGGGGATTCTCATTTCTTGCTACCTCCCTTGTTGAGCGCCTCGAAGTAGTCGCGGACGAGCCCGCGGTACTCCGCAGGGACGTCGTCGAGAGAATCGACTTCCGCACCCGTTCCGGACTCGCTCTTCATCTTGAACCAGTTCTCGTCCTCTCCCTGTTCGCCGAAGACTCCCTGCGGAACCTTCCGCGCCTTTCTGGCCCTGCCCCTGTCGGGAAGTGACGACTTCGACTCCGAAGTGGACTTCGAGTTCTCGCTCTGCTGCCCTTCCTGCGACTGCGAGCTCTGCTGCTGCTGGTCCGGAGACTCGAACTGGTCGATCGGCATGTTGTTCTTCTCAGCCCTGCTGTTCGCCTGGTTCTTCACCTTCTCGGCGGCTGCGGCGGCCTTCTGCGCGGCATTCTGCATCTGAGGAGTCTGCTGTTGACCCTGCTGCTGCTGGCCTTGCTGGTCGCCTTGCTGCTGCTGGTCGCCTTGCTGCTGCTGGCCCTGCTGTGCGGCCTGCTGCTGCGCGGCCTCGGCCGCCTTGCGCTCCGCCTCGGCTGCCTCCCGCGCGGCCTTCACGGCCTCTTCCATGGACTTCTCCATGTCGCGCAGCTCGTTTGCGCTTTCGGCGAAGTCGCCGTTCTTTGCGTCCATCCGCTTCTGGGCTTCGGCAAGCTTTTCCTGTGCCTCCGCGAGCGCGTCCTTCGCGTTCTTCATGTTCTCGTCCGCGCCCTGCGCGTCGCCGTTGCGCATCTTGTCGGTGGCGGACCTTGCATCTTCCGCTGCGGACCTCGCCTTGTCGGACGCCTGTTCCGTAGGCTCCGCAGTCTTGTTGGAATCCATCTCCTTGGTGCCCGCCTGCTTTTCTATGTCGCGCGTGAGCGCATCTGTCTGCTTTCTGAATTCGTCTATGTCGTGGGCGAGTCGGTCTTCCTCGTCGGCGGCAGCCTTCATCGCGCCCTCGTCGTTGTTCTTCGCGGCCTCCTGCGCCTTGCCGCGGAGGTCTTCCTGGCGCTTTTCGAGATCGCGGCCCCTGTCCTGCAGCTCCTTCGCCTTCTCCTTCTGCTTGTCGAGGTTCTTCGCGAGGTCGTCGCGTATCTCATCCCTGAGATCGTCGAGAAGCTTCTGCTCCTCCTCTGCGAGGTCCTTCGCTTCGATCTCTCCCTCTTCTGCCATTTCAGAGAGAAGCTTCTCGCGCTCCGCGATCTCCTCGATGCGCTGGAGGTCCTCCGCAGTCTTGGTGAGGATGTCGAACTTGCGCTGCGCCTCCTCAAGCGCCTTGATCGCGGATTCCGCGTCCTTCATGAGACGCCGGTTGGAATCGCGCTTCTCCTCGCGGCGCGCCATCAGAAAGATGTCTTCCGCGCCCTGGCGTATCGGCGTAAGGCGCTTTTCAAGAATCGGACGAAACATCTCCGCCCCCGTCTCGAGGCGGCTGTCCATAAGGCTGTCGACGAACTCCGAAAGAAGCCCCTCTGCGTTTTGCGCTGCGGCCTTTGCCTTTTCGCTGTTCTTGAGCGCCTCCTTGCGGTGCCACTCGTTGTTCGCGGACTTCTCGTAGTTCGATGCGGCCCACTCGAAGTTGTGTCTTGCCTCGCGGAGATGGTCAACGG
>JAEEGG010009379.1_pt1 | contig 21927 bp, 15 predicted proteins | sample 9134161 | NCBI WGS metagenome assembly JAEEGG01 (sample SAMN16246543, study PRJNA631951) | gut metagenome | biome: gut microbiome; feature: rumen; material: CR-attached | host: Bos | place: Iran: Karaj | collected 2018-10
TGCCCATCACTAAGGTGCGTGAGTGCCAGACATCGTTCCTTGACAAGCTGCGTTCTTCTAATCCCGAAGTCATCGAGACGCTTGCCAGCGGAAAGATCGACGACGAGACCACTGGCAAGATCTAGGCCGTGATGGCAGATATTGCGGGAACCTATAAAGTCTGATAGCCTATGCCCAGCCTGAAAGAAGTTAAAGGCCGCATAGCCTCAGTCAACTCCACGCGAAAGATCACGTCGGCTATGAAGATGGTGGCCTCCAGCAAGCTGCATCATGCACAGGTAGCTATTCAGAACATGCTGCCTTATGAGACCATGCTGGAGCACATCCTCAAGTCGTTTCTCGCAGCCGAGGCAGAGGCACATACCATCTACGATCAGGTGCGCCCTGTGAAAAGGGTAGCCCTTGTCGTCTTCACGTCGAACTCTTCTCTTTGTGGTGGTTTCAACGCCAACACCATCAAGATGATGCTGAATGCTGTTGATACCTATGCCAAGGAGATTGGAAGCGAGAATGTCGAGATCTATCCCATAGGTCGAAAGGTCTATGAGAAGGCCAAGAAGATGGGTCTGAACATCCAAGGCGAATTCTCAGCAATAGCTGACAAGCCAAATGTCAACAAGTGCATTGATATCGCCATGGAACTCGGAACGAAATTCGCTGAGGGTGAGATAGATAAGGTAGAATTGATTTATCATCACTTCAAGAGTGCAGGATCACAGATTCTTACCCGTAAGACCTTCCTTCCCATCGACATCGAGTCGGAGTTGAATGCCGATCATGAGCGCGACCTCACGAGCGTCATTGCTACAAAGGAGTCGCAGGAGTATCTCAAGAAGCGTGGTGAGCGCCAGCAGGAGAAAGAGAAGGAGAACGTGAAGCCGCTCAACGATAACTTCATCGTGGAGCCCGACATGAACACAGTGCTCACACAACTTCTTCCGAAGTATGCCCACCTGTTGCTCTACACGGCTCTGCTCGACAACAATGCCTCTGAGCACGCAGCCCGTATGGTTGCCATGCAGACAGCCACCGATAATGCCGATGAGCTGCTGCGCGAACTCAACTTGCAGTACAACAAGGGTCGTCAGCAGGCTATCACCAACGAACTGCTTGATATCGCTGGTGGTTCCAGTCAATAACTGGTGTCTCACGACTGCATCTTGTAAGAAAAAAGCTCGAACGTTTGGTAGTTCGGGCTTTTTTATTTACCTTTGCCCCAAGATTTAAAAGTTAAGCTATGAAATACGGATTTGTAAAAGTGGCAGCTGCCGTTCCTGCAGTGAAGGTGGCTGATGTGGATTACAACGTCCAGCAGATAGAGAGTATCATCGCCCAGGCTGAAGGCCGTGGGGTGGAGGTGATAGTTTTCCCGGAACTCTGTATCACTGGCTACACGTGTCAGGATCTCTTCAAAGAACAGCTTTTGCTCGATCATGCAGAGGGGGCCATCATCACATTGCTCGATTTCACTCGTAAACTCGATATCATCTCGATCATTGGTCTGCCTGTGATCATCAATGGCCTGTTGTATAACTGTGCCGCTGTGATCCAGAGTGGACAGCTGTTGGGCATCATCCCCAAGACCTATCTGCCCAACTATGCTGAGTTCTACGAGAAGCGCTGGTTTTCCTCTGCCCAGGATTTGAATCCTACGTCATTTTTCTTTGCAGGCAGCTCCATTTCAGTGAGTGCAGAGCCCAAGCTTTTCGTTACGACCAATGGCATGAAGTTTGGCGTGGAAATCTGTGAGGATGTATGGGCGCCGATTCCGCCCAGCAATAATCTCGCCCTCTCTGGAGCAGACATCATCTTCAACCTCTCTGCCAGCAACGAACTGATTGGTAAGCATGCTTATCTCAAGTCGCTGCTTGCCCAGCAGAGTGCCCGCACCATCAGTGGTTATGTCTATGCCAGCAGTGGTTTTGGCGAATCTACCCAGGATCTGGTCTATGGTGGAAATGCGATGATATATGAGAATGGACATCTGCTGATAGAGGGCGATCGTTTCAGTATCCAACCACAGATCAAAGCCTGTCAGATTGATATCGAGAAACTGCGTGTAGAGCGTCGTCAGAATACGACATTCATCAATGCCCAGCGTCATTCGCATGCGCTGGAGATACCCTGTAAGCCTACGCAGGTACGTGACTTCGAACTTGAGCGCGAGATCGATCCCCATCCGTTTATCCCCAAGAACGAAGATATGCAGTCTGCCTGTGAGGAAATCCTGAATATCCAGGTGGCAGGTCTTGCCAAGCGTCTCTATCATATCAATGCCCAGAAGGCGGTGATTGGTATCAGTGGTGGTCTCGACTCCACCTTGGCACTGCTCGTCACAGTCAAGGCATTCGATAAACTCGACCTCGATCGCAAAGGTATCATTGGCATCACAATGCCAGGCTTTGGCACCACAGATCGTACGCATAACAATGCCGTCAAACTCATGGAGATATTAGGCGTTACTATCCGTGAGATCAATATCGCTAAGGCTGTCACCCAGCATTTCGAGGATATCGGCCAGAACCCGAAAGTTCATGATATCACCTATGAGAACTCGCAGGCACGTGAGCGTACGCAGATCCTGATGGACGTTGCCAACAAGGAGAATGCGATTGTCATCGGAACGGGCGACCTCTCTGAACTCGCCTTGGGATGGGCCACCTATAATGGTGATCACATGTCGATGTATGGTGTCAATGCTGGTGTGCCCAAGACGCTCATCCGTTACCTCGTCACCTACGTCTCTGGCGAGATGGCAACGGAGACGCTGCTCGATATTGTGGATACCCCGATCTCTCCTGAGCTTATCCCAGCCGACGAATTGGGTAATATCAAACAGAAAACAGAAGATCTTGTGGGTCCATACGAGCTCCACGACTTCTTCATTTATTACTTCCTGCGCTACGGCTTCAGTCCAAAGAAGATCTATATGCTGGCACAGAAAGCATTCGCAGGCACCTACGACGATATCACCATCAAGAAATGGCTTACCACGTTCTGTCGCCGTTTCTTCAATCAGCAGTTCAAACGCTCTTGTCTGCCTGATGGTCCGAAGGTGGGTAGCGTGAGTCTCTCGCCCCGTGGCGACTGGCGCATGCCAAGCGATGCCTCCAGCGCCCTTTGGCTGAAGGAGTGCGAAGGCCTCGGTTAAGTGAGAGCAAAGCCAAGCATGCTTGAGCTTTGCCGAGCGTGAGAGGGCTCGATGCGAAGCATCAAAGCATTATAAAAGAAATGAGTTAGCTAAATGCTAACTCATTATCTTTTAATGTAATATGTATCACGGAGCCTAACGGCAGGCTCCCATTCACAATGATATCACTGATGCCATCCTCGATATAAGTCTGAATGGCTCGTTTCAGCGGACGGGCGCCAAACTGCACATCATAGCCCTTCGATGCCACAAACTCCTTGGCATCCTCTGCCAGATTGATCTTATAGCCAATCTGCTCGATGCGCTTATAGAGAGCCTTCAGTTCGATATCAATAATCTTCTTGATGGCATCGAGGTCAAGCTGGTCGAAGGTGATGATCTCATCCAGACGGTTCAGGAACTCAGGTGAGAACTGCTTCGACAGTGCCTTCTGCACGATACTGCGTGCATGTTCCTTATCCTTTTCGTCTAGCATCAGCCCCGTACTGCCAGCTGCACTGAAACCCACACCTCGTCCGAAGTCCTTCAACTGTCTCGTACCAGCATTCGAGGTCATGATGATCACTGTATTGCGGAAATCCACGAAGCGTCCGTTTCCATCTGTCAGACGACCTTCGTCCAATACCTGCAGCAAGAGGTTGAACACATTGCCATGGGCCTTCTCAATCTCGTCGAGCAGCACAATCGAGTAGGGGTGACGGCGCACGCGCTCTGTCAGCTGGCCGCCTTCCTCATAGCCCACATAGCCTGGAGGCGCACCAATCAGTCTCGAAGTGTTAAAGCTCTCCGTATATTCGCTCATGTCGATGCGGATCAGGGCATCAGGACTGCCAAACATAAACTCAGCCAGTTTCTTGGCGAGATAGGTTTTACCCACACCCGTAGGTCCGAGGAACATAAACACACCAATGGGGTGGTTGGGATCCTTCAATCCCACACGGTTCCGCTGGATGGCCTTCACCATCTTATCGATAGCCTTATCCTGGGCAATCACAGCGTTCTTCAGCTCCTGAGCCATACCCTTCAGACGGATACCCTCCTGTTCTGCCATCCGCTGCGCAGGAACACCTGTCATCATCGACACCACTTCTGCCACCTGTTCAGCATCCACCACCTGGCGCTCCTCGCCTTCACCCTTGCTCCAGCGCTCGTTCATCTCCTTCAACTCAGCCTCCAGCTGGGTCTGTCTGTCACGATAGCCAGCAGCCAGTTCAAAGTTCTGATTCTTCACGGCCAGCTGCTTCTTCTCCTTCACATTGGCAATCTCCTTCTCCTTCTCAGCAATCTCAGGAGGTACCTGTGAATTAGAAAGATGTACGCGTGAGCCCGTCTCGTCCAAGGCGTCGATGGCCTTATCAGGCATAAAACGGTCTGTCACATAGCGGTCTGTCAATTTGACACACGCCAACAGTGCCTCGTCCGTATAGGTCACATGGTGATGATACTCATAACGGTCCTTGATATTCTTCAGGATCTGAAGCGTCTCCTCATTCGTGGTCGGCTCCACCTGCACCTTCTGGAATCTGCGCTCCAAGGCACCGTCCTTCTCAATGGAGTTGCGATACTCGTCGAGCGTGGTGGCACCGATACACTGTATCGTACCCCTTGCCAACGCAGGTTTCATGATGTTCGCAGCATCCATCGAACCAGGTGTAGAACCAGCGCCGATAATCGTGTGAATCTCGTCGATAAACACGATCACCTCTGGGTTGGCCTCCAGCTCCTTCATCAGGGCCTTCAGGCGTTCCTCAAATTGTCCGCGATACTTCGTACCTGCCACCACACCCGTCATGTCGAGGGTGAAGATACGCTTGCCAAAGAGCATCGGACTCGTGTGATGGGCGTTGATCAGCTGTGCCAGTCCTTCCACGATGGCACTCTTTCCCACACCAGGCTCACCTATCAAAATAGGATTATTCTTCTTTCTACGACCTAGGATCTCGATGATACGCTGTATCTCCTTCTCACGACCCACACAGGGATCGAGTTTGCCTTCTGCAGCAGCGGCTGTCAGATCTGTGCCAAAGGTATCCAGCACAGGCGTCTTCGAGGCTGGCTTCTTCTGCGCCGTCGTGGCAGAAGCACCTTTGTTGGCTGATCCAGCACCAGCCGACATCGTGTCATCATATTCGTCCTCGTCCTCATCGGGCAGGCCGATACCGTTAGTGATACCGTTCTCCTTCTTGGGGGCAAACAGCATCGCCATAGCGTCTTCGTAATTCATGTTGTTCAGTTCTAATACTTGTTTGGCACCGTTGTTCACTGCGTCATGCAGAATGGCGAGCAACAGGTGCTGTTCATCTACTTTAGTTGTACGCTGGATACGTGCCTCCAGCACGGCCAGTTTCAGAATATTACTGGCTTTCTCGTTCAGCACGAGGTCTGTGGTGTGGATGGGCACACCGATCTCATCCTCTCTCACGCGCTGCTCCAGTTCTGTCTTAACAGACTGCAGATTCAGGTTCAGACGGTGAAACAGGTCTATCACTGGCCCGTCGTTGCTCCTGAGCATACCCAACAGCAGGTGCTCTGGTCCGACAGAGCGACTGGCCAGTCTAGCGGCTTCTTCACGTGAAAAAGCCAGTATTTCCGATACTTTTGGCGAAAATTGACTCGTCATAAAATACTAATTCCTTTCTTTCACTTTGCAAATATACAAAGAAAATTGCAAATACCATGCCATTTTTTCATTTTCTTTTGGTGACGAAAGAAAAGAAAGGGAAAAAGGTCTATTTAGGGATTACCCTGCAAAAAAGAGAGCAATTCCTTTTAAAATAGCTTAAAAGGTTTGGCTCTTTATGAAAAAATGCCTACCTTTGCACGGTTAAAAACGCGTCAGCGGGCTTAAAAAGTGCCTTAAACGCGATTTTTCATAAAAACGAGTAAGTAAAAAACAAATATAAAAAGGATTTTTTAATGGATCAAACATTCGACAACGACAGAATTATCAAAATCAACATCGAGGAGGAAATGAAGTCCAGCTACATCGACTACTCCATGTCAGTCATTGTGGCGCGTGCCCTTCCCGATGTGCGCGACGGTTTCAAGCCCGTACACCGTCGTATCCTCTATGGTATGATGGGCATCAACAACGTCTCTACCCAACCTTATAAGAAATGTGCGCGCGTGGTAGGTGAGGTACTTGGTAAGTATCACCCCCATGGCGACGGCTCCGTCTATGGTGCCCTCGTACGTATGGCCCAGGACTGGAACATGCGTTACACACTCGTAGATGGTCAGGGTAACTTCGGCTCTATCGATGGCGACTCTCCAGCCGCCATGCGTTACACGGAGTGCCGACTCTCCAAAATGGGTGAGCATATCATGGACGACCTTGAGAAAGACACCGTTGATATGATGAACAACTTCGACGACTCGCTCGAAGAGCCCACCGTCATGCCTACCAAGGTGCCAAACCTCCTTGTGAATGGTGGTAACGGTATCGCCGTAGGTATGGCTACCAACATGCCAACCCACAATCTCGCTGAGGTCATCGACGGCTGCTGTGCCTATATCGACAACCCTGATATCGACACCGACGGCCTGATGCAGTATATCCCTGGTCCCGACTTCCCCACAGGTGCCTATATCTATGGTCTGCAGGGTGTGCGTGATGCCTACGAGACAGGTCGTGGCCGTATCGTGATGCGTGCCAAGGCTGAGAGCGAGAGTGGAGAAACTCATGACAAAATTGTGGTCACGGAGATTCCTTATGGTGTCAACAAGGCCGACCTCGTGGCCTATATCGCCGACCTGGCTAACCAGCACAAGATTGAGGGCGTGGCCAACGTCAACGATGAGTCTGGCCGTCAGGGTATGCGTATCGTGGTTGACTGCAAGCGCGATGCCAACGCCAACGTGCTACTCAATAAACTCTTTAAGATGACGGCTCTACAGAGCTCATTCTCAGTCAATAACATTGCCCTGGTGAAGGGTCGTCCCCGTCTGCTCTCCCTCAAGGAGTGCGTCAAGTACTTCGTAGAGCACCGTCATGATGTGACCATCCGTCGCACCAAGTACGATCTGAAGAAAGCCCAGGAGCGTGCCCACATCCTCGAAGGTTTGATCATTGCTGTGAACAACATCGACGAGGTGGTACACATTATTAGAAATAGTAAGACACCAACCGATGCCCAGCGTAACCTCGAAGTACGCTTCGAACTCGATGAGCTCCAGTCAAAGGCCATCGTCGATATGCGTCTGGCTCAGCTCACTGGTCTGCGTGTTGATCAGCTCCATCAGGAGTACGATGACTTGATGAAGCTCATCGCCGACCTGCAGGAGATTCTCGACAATCCTGAGCGTTGTAAGGAAGTGATGAAGCAGGATCTCCTCGAAGTGAAGGAGAAATATGGTGACGAGCGTCGTACGGAGATCATTCCATTCGACCACGAGTTCAATGCTGAGGACTTCTATCCCGATGATCCTGTGGTCATCACTATCTCTCACATGGGTTACATCAAGCGTACCCACCTCGATGAGTTCCACGAGCAGGGCAGGGGAGGCGTCGGTGCCAAGGCCGCCCGTCATCGCGACAACGACTTCACGGAATATATCTATCCTGCCACGATGCACAACACGCTGCTCTTCTTCACCCAGAAGGGTCGCTGCTACTGGCAGAAGTGTTACGAGATCCCTGAGGGCGACAAGAACTCGAAGGGCCGTGCCATCCAGAACATGCTCAACATCGAGCCCGACGATTCGATCAACGCCGTACTGCGTATCAAGAACTTCAACGACGAGGAATTCCTCAACTCGCACTATGTGGTCTTCGCTACCAAGAGAGGCATTGTCAAGAAGACATGCCTCAAGGCATACAGCCATCCACGCTCGCTTGGCGTCAATGCCATCAACATCCTGGAGGGTGACGAGGTGGTCGATGTAAGACTCACCAATGGGCACAACGAACTGGTGCTGGCCAACCGTAACGGACGGGCCGTGCGCTTCAATGAAACGGCTGTCCGCGACATGGGACGTATCGCCACCGGCGTGCGTGGCATGATTCTTGATGGAGGAGATGATGAGGTCGTCGGCATGATTGTCGTCAACAATGCCGAGGAAGAGACCATCATGGTCGTGAGCGAGAACGGTTACGGAAAGCGCTCGCAGGTGGAGGACTACCGCAAGACCTCACGCGGCACAAAGGGTGTCAAGACCCTCCAGATCACCGAGAAGACCGGCCGTTTGGTGGCCATCAAGAATGTCACCGACGAGCACGATCTGATGATCATCAACAAGAGCGGCATCGCCATCAGACTTAAGGTTAGCTCGCTGCGTATTGTGGGACGTGCCACACAAGGTGTAAGGCTCATCAACCTCGAAAAGAAGAACGACGAGATAGCAAGCGTTTGCAAGGTGGATACCGAACCCGAGACAACCGATGAGGAAAGCGTACGCGACGCCTTCAATGAGAATTTAAATGAGCAATCCGAGATAATTGAAAATACTGAGAACTCTGAAAACGTAGAGAACTCAAACGAATGACAAAAAACAAACATTATAAACTACTTTAATTGTTAATTAAAATGAAAAAGATGATTCTTTTCGGCGCAGCCGCCATCATGATGGCGTTTAGCGCATCGGCTCAGATGAGCCTCGTGAAAGACCTCGCCAAGAAGGCGGCATCAGCCAACCCGATGGATTTGATGGAAGTGATGGATAAAATTCAGCCTGCTTTTACCAATCCCGAGTCAGCCAATGACGTCCTTACATGGTACACTGCTGGTAAAGCCGCATTCGGTTTATATGACAAGATGTATGAAGCATCGATTCTTCAGCCCGATGCCGCAGATCCCGAGATGATGGGTGCTGCAGTTCTGTCTGGATATGAGTATTTCTTGAAGGCTTTGCCTCTGGACAGTGTCCCCGAACTTAACAAAGATGGTTCCTTCAAGCTGAACAAAGATGGTAGCAAAAAGGTTAAAACCAAGTTTAGCAAGGATATTATTAGTAGCTTGGTTGGTCACATCAATGATATCGCACGTGTAGGTGATGCTTGCCGTGAGGGTGAGAAGTGGGATCTTGCTGCTGCCGCCTATGGTTACTTTGCCGATATGGCTTCATCTTCTTTCGCCAAGAAGAACAATCTTGAATATGCCGACAGCACGATCGCCGAGGTTCGCTTCCTGCAAGGATTCTCACAGTATTTCAATAAGGATTATGCTGATTGCTATGAGAATTGCACCAAGGCATTCAAGATGGGATATGACAAGAATAATATTGTTGGATACATGACTTCATCTTTGGCCAACCTTGTACAGGATATGATCGACAAGAACGAGTATGACAAGGCAAACAAGTTCATTGACGATGCTCTCAAGAATGATCCCGACAATGGTACCCTGTATGACATCAAGGGCTTCACTGCCGAGTTGGTCGATGGTCTCGATGCCGCTCTGCCCTTCTATCGCAAGGCTGCTGAGGTGGATCCCAACTACGCTAACGCCTTCTTCGATGTTGGCCGTTGCCTCTACCTGAAGGCTCAGCAGATTATTGATGATAATCCCAACGCTACTAACAAGGAACTGGTTCCCAAACTCAAACCCATCTATGACGAGGCTATTCCGTTCCTGAAGAAGGCCACCGAGCTTGATCCCGATAACACCAAGCCCAAGAGTGTCCTCGATGATATCCTCTACAAGTTTGAGGTAATGGGAGTGAAGTAATCAAGAATTAATGATCAACGTATGCCGGGCGGTGAAGTATCAACATTTCACCGCCCGCGCTATACCCACAGGGTGATTTTTTGCTCCTTTTGTGAAAAAAGAGTAATTTTGCGGCTCAATTCATTAAGGATACTGAATCGTGAAAAGAATTTCTATAATATGTGTGTCGATGGCAATGGTTGCATTCAGTGTTTGCGGCCAGCATTTGGCTATCGACGAGGCTCGCAAGGCCATCACTGGTCTGACGATGACTGTTGACTCTTATAATAAGGCGTTCAATAAGCTTGCGCCGGCACTCACCCATGAAGAGACACGCAATCGCGCTGAGACTTGGGCGCTGGCCAACCGCATCAAGATCGAGCAGTATGACAAGTACATGGACAATGTGCGTGTGGGCAAGAAGATTGATGCCAAGAAAATGGGCTATTGTCTGATTGATGCCTATGATTACAGTCTCAATGCGCTCAAACTAGACACCATCCATATCCTCGACAAAAAAGGACAGCCGGTCATCGACAAGAAGACCAAACGCCCCAAGGTGAGGACAAAATACAGCAAAGAAGTGGTAGATCGTTTGGTGGAGCACCACGACAGCTATCGCATCGTTGGCAGTGAACTCTACAATGTCAAGGATTGGGACGGAGCCTATAAGGCTTGGGATTATTATTGCACGATGGCGGCTCGCAATGATGACCGGCGATGGGCGAAACCCGATTCTCTTGTTGCCGAGGCCCGCTTTTATCAGGCAATTGCCGCATGGCAAAAGGCCGACACCATCGATGCCGTGAGGCTGTTCAGCATTGCGCGTCACATGGGTTATAACCACAAGGAAGTCTATGACTATGCGTTAGTATGCCTCAGTGGGCTGGGTAATGAAGAAGAGGTGGTTAATCTCGCTCAAGAGGCCTATTCCATCTATGGCACGAGTGATCCTCAATACATTCGCATTCTCATCAACGACTTCATTGCACACGATGAGTATGAGTGGGCAAACGAACTGATAGATAAAGCCATTGCCGCTAATGACAGGGACGATGAGTTGTTTAACTTGAAAGGCCTTGTGGTTGAAAGCTACAAGGGCATATATGAGGCGTTGCCTTATTATCAGCGCTGCATTGAGTTAAACGACAGTAATGCCTTGGGACAGTTCAACGTGGGACGCTTTTTCTACAACAAGGCCATGGAAACTCGCCAAAACAGCCACCTCTATGGAAAGAAACTGGCCAACCTGGTAAATCCCATATATCGCGAAGCATTACCATATCTGGAGAAGTCCTACGCCATTAATCCACATAACCCTGACTTGATAAATGCCCTGCGCGATATCTACTATAAGTTGGGTGAGGCCGACAAACTCCAGTCTATTGAATCAGCCCAATAGTGCCACCCGTATCTAGACGGACATACAGGCTCAAAAACAACAACTTGGACAGTATCACTTTATCGTGATTGCTGTCCAAGTTGCTTTATTATCTGGGTTATCTGAATATCAGGGTTTGCGTACAATACCGCGCTTGCTGCCGCGCACGAAATCGATGATGACATCACGCTCGGGGCTGGCTGGCAGTTTCACGGCCTCCTCAAGCGACTGAGTGATGTTCAGTCCCGAGTCATAGATGGTGCGATATACGTCGGCAATAGCATCAATCTGTTCGCTTGTGTAGCCGCGACGATGCAGACCCACTTTATTCACGCCCTCATAGGCGATGGGGTAGCGTGCTGCCATGCAATAGGGTGGAATGTCCTTGTTGACCAGGGCTCCGCCTTGAATCATGACATGGCAACCGATGCGTGTGAACTGGTGCACCAAGGCACCGCCACCGATGATTGCCCAGTCGCTCACTTCGACTTCACCGGCCAGTTGTGAGGCGTTTGACATGATGATGTGGTTGCCCACAACGCAGTCATGCGCCACATGGCAATAGGCCATAATCAGGCAGTTGCTGCCCACAACGGTCTTCCCTTTCGAGGCAGTGCCGCGATGAATAGTGACAAACTCGCGGATAACGGTGTTGTCCCCAATGATGGCTAATGTATCTTCGCCCTGGAATTTCAGATCTTGAGGCACGTCGCCAACCACGGCATTAGAGTGTATGTGGCAGTTCTTGCCGATGCGTGTGCCGTTGCGTACGACGGCTCCGCTGTCGATGATGGTGCCGTCGCCAATTTCCACATTGGCATCAATGGTCACGAAAGGACCAATTTTTACGTTTTCCCCGATTTTTGCGTCAGGGTGTACGACGGCAAACTGATGAATATCCATGTTGTAATTTTGTTTTTAGTTTCTGGTTTTAAGTCCCTAGTCCTTAATGCCCTTAGAGTCCCCTAAAGCCTATTCCTGATTCTTGACAATTTGTGCCATGAACTCGGCTTCGGTGACAATTTTTTCGCCCACAAATGCATAGCCCTTCATCACGGCGGTGCCGCGGCGGATGGGTGTCATCAGCGACAAGTGGAAGATGAGCGTGTCGCCTGGAACTACCTTGCTGCGGAATTTCACATTGTCGATTTTCAGGAAGTAGGTGGAATAGTTCTCCGGGTCTTCAACGCTGCTCAGCACAAGAATGCCGCCCACTTGGGCCATCGCCTCGACCTGCAGCACACCCGGCATAATCGGCTCATGCGGGAAATGTCCTTGGAAGAACGGCTCGTTGGCAGTCACGTTCTTGATACCAACGATGTGTTTCTTGCCCTTCTCGATAATCTTGTCCACCAGGAGCATGGGATAGCGGTGGGGCAACATGTTGCGTATCTGGTTGATGTCATAGAGTGGCTCCTTGTTGGGGTCATAGATGGGGGCCTGAACATTCTGGTAGCGCAACTCTTGCCTGATTTTCTTGGACAGCTGGGTGTTGATGGTGTGCCCGGGTCGGGTAGCAACGATGCGGCCCTTCAATGGACGTCCAATCAATGCCAGGTCTCCCAACACATCCAGCAGTTTGTGGCGTGCCGGTTCATTCTTGAATGCCAACGGCTTGTTATTGAGATAGCCCAACTCATTGGCATCTTTGTGAGGCACGTTCATCACGTCGGCCATGTGGTCCAGATCCTCCTGTTTCATGGGCGAGTCATAGATGACGATGGCATTGTCCAAGTCACCGCCCTTGATGAGTCCCAACTGGATGAGCGGCTGCACCTCGCGCACGAACACAAACGTGCGGCTTCCCGCAATCTCATCTTTAAACAGTTTGATATCGGTCAACGATGCGAATTGGTTACCAAGCACCTGTGAATCATACTCAACCATGCAGTCGATTGAGAAATCATCATCGGGCAGCACGATGAGCGACGATCCTGTGTTTTTGTCAACGACCTTGATGCGTTGCTTCACCACATAGTATTCCTTGTCGGCTTCTTGCTCAACGATGCCAGCCTTCTCAATCTCCTTACACCACTGGATGGCGCTGCCGTCAAGAATGGGCACCTCACCGCAGTTAACCTCAATCAGGCAATTGTCGATGCCTGCGGCATAAAGTGCTGCCATGGCATGCTCGATGGTACTAACACGGGCTTCCTTGTTGCTCTTGCTGGCAATGACCGTACCTCGTGTGGTCTCAATAACGTGTTCGGCAAGCGCCTGAATGGTGGGTTGTCCTTCCATGTCGATGCGCTTAAACACATATCCCGTGTTCACGTCGGCAGGCTTGAAAGTTGCGGTTGACATTTGACCTGTGTGCAAGCCTTTACCGCTTACGGTGAATTCGCTCTTGAGCGTCGTTTGTTTCATTATTATCTTTTAGCTTTTAGTCCTAAGTTTATAGTTTAAGCGTGATCTGTTTTGTCTGCAACTGAATTACAATTCGGGAAATAATACTTAAAACTTGCAACTTAAAACTTTTAACTCTTTTACTGATTCATTTTCTTCTTCAGGTCCTTGATGTCGCTGTACATCTCTCCAAGACGTTTCAGATACACGACTTGACGGGCAAATTCCATGGCAGGTTGTACGGGAGCGCCCAGCCACTTGCCGCCGCTACCGATGCTGTTGTCAACACCCGTTTGTGCGCCAATGCCGTTCTTGTCGCCCACTGTGATGTGCCCTGCAAAGCCCACCTGGCCGCCCACCATGTTGTACTTTCCGATTTTGGTCGATCCGGCAACGCCCACCTGTGCTGCCATGACGGTGCTTTCTCCCACCTCCACATTGTGTGCGATTTGTACGAGGTTATCGAGTTTCGCGCCTTTCTTGACCACAGTAGCGCCCATCGTTGCACGGTCGATGGTTGTGTTGGCACCAATTTCCACATCGTCTTCAAGGATGACGATACCAACCTGTGAGATTTTCTCATAGGTGCCGTCCTCCTTCGGGGCAAAGCCGAAGCCGTCACCACCGATGATGGCACCACCTTGAACAATGCAGCGGTTGCCGATACGGCAGCCATGGTAAATCTTCACACCGGGATACAGGATGACGTCATCGCCCAGCGTCACGCCGTCGCCCACATACACCTGCGGGTAAATCTTGACGTTCTTGCCGATGGTGACACCATTGCCGATGTAGGCAAACGCACCCACATACACATCATCTGGAAGGGTAGAGCCCTCTCCCACATGAATGGGCTGCTCGATGCCCCTTTTGCCGGGGCGCTGGCTCTCAACGAAGTTCAGCAGGTCGGCAAGGGTTTTATAGGGATCCTCGACGCGAATGAGTGTCGCTTTTACCTCATGTTCGGGAGCAAAGTCCTTGCGCACCAGGATGGCAGTCGCTTGGGTGGTGTAAACAAAGTGAGTGTATTTAGGATTGGCGAGGAACGTCAGGCAACCGGGCGTGGCTTCCTCGATTTTGGCATAATTGTTAATCACGGCAGAGGCATCGCCATCGACCGTACCGTTAACCATTGCCGCAAGCTGTTGAGCAGTAATTTCCATGAATATGGTAGTCTAAATGCTAATCGTTATCTCAAAATCGGGCGCAAAGGTCGCAAAAAAAAACCAAAGTCACAACATTATGGCCCACTCATTATTCATAAATGGGTGAAATAGAACATTAAATTGTCCTTTTGGCAATGTGCGCGCTAGTTTTGCTTGGCGATGCGTCTGAGCATCTCGGCAATTTTTGCCTCAATCACGTCAGCCTCTTGTAGTCCCGTCAGGGTTTGATACTCACCCTTGGGGGTAACAAACATCAGGGTCGGTATTGCTTCGATTTTGAATTCAGCGGCTAACTCGGGCTCCTTGTCAACGTCAATGCGTTGGAAAATGACTTCGCCCTTGTGATTGTGCTCTATCACATTAAGGATGGGAGCCAACTGCTTGCAGGGACCGCACCAAGTGGCAAAAAAGTCGATGACCATGGGCTTGTCGCTCATGAAGGTCGTCTGTTGAGCCCATTCGCTTTCCGCATTCTCACCAGGGCCGGCAACCTGCATTTCGGTTTGCGGCTGGTCGGGAAGGTTTTCATCGGCATTCCCTTGGCCCTCATTCCTATTGTTGCATGCGACAAGCATCAGCATGGCCGCCAAGCAAAAAATAAAATTCTTCATATAACAAATATCTAAAAAACTTCTAATATCTTTCTCCTAACTCACAAGTTCCCCCTTGCCCTGGCGGGTAATCTCGGGAGTGCTCCCAGTGCAGTCTACGATAGTCGAGGGCATGAGTTGCCCGCGACCGGCATCAATAACGATATCCACTTGAGATTCAAAAGCTTCGGCCATCAAGCCAGGCTCACAGCGATAATCCTCATCGTCACCGGGAACCGAGGTTGTCAGGATCGGGCCTCCCAGCGTACGCACGATGGCTAGGGCAATCTCATTGTCAGGGATACGGATTCCCACGGTGCGGCGGCCTTTGAAGGCCTTGGGCAATTTCGACAATGCAGGGAAGATGAAAGTGAACGGGCCTGGCAGGTTGGACTTCATCAGCCTGAACTGCGTGTTGTCAAACTTGGCAAATTGTGCCACCTGCGAGATGTCGTCACAGATGATGGACAGGTTGGTCTTGGCCGATTTCATCTCCTTGATTGAGCAGATGCGCTCAATGGCTTGGTTGTTGAGGGCGTCACAGCCCAGCGCATACACGGTATCGGTGGGATAGATGATGAGTCCGCCGTCCTTGAGCGTCTCAACCACCTGGTCGATGTAGCGCTGATTGACGTTCTTCTCTAATATTTCTAAAATTTCCATATCCTTGTTGTTTCTTATACTTCTTTTGGATTGTAGATTGCCGTTTCAACTTGCGTTGCATGGGCATATTTCTTCAACAGCGAGGCCATCCATTCCACAGCTTCTTCAAGCGGCATTTCGGGGGCAAATGCGTTGATGTTGATTTGTGCCTTGGTGGTCTGTTCGGTGAACTTGGTGCGTTCCTCGTCGCTCGTCGGGGTGGCGATCGGACCTTGAGCATCACGATACACGGGCATCCCCTCAATGTTGAGCAAGCCACGCCCAATTCCGTTATAGACATCCTCGGCAGTGCCCACGCTCATCGTCAACGTGTCGCCTGCGATGGCATTGCCGTCAAGGCCGCTGATGGCATACCCGCTCTTGATGGAAACCAGGTTGACCACATCGATTAGTGTCGTCAGGCGATAGATTCCCAACCCGCGAATGATGCGGCGGCACAGCGCCTCGCTTGAGACGCGGTAGCGGCTGGGGTCTTTGCCCAACGCCTTATAGAGGTGACGTGTGCCGGCAATGGCTGGCCGCTTGTTGATTTCCAGCAGTTCATAGCGCTGCTTGATGTCCTCGGCGGCAGCCTCAATCTCGGCCCATAACTCATCGCTGGTGGGATCGTTGACCACATCGGCACTGATGAGCCCGATGCGCGTCTCGGGGCATGCCTCTAATATCCTTTGATCTATCTTAACTTGAACCATTGCTGATTTTTGTGGCAAAGGTACAACTTTTTATCCAAAATATTGCCTAACTTTGCCCCCATGATGAAGAATATTTTAATGATTGCGGCATTGCTGGCTTCGTTTGCCGCCGCACAGGCCCAAACAATGAATGACAACGAGATGACAAAGCGCATCGATGAGGTGTTCGGTGCAGTGTACAACAACCCCGATGAACCCGGCGCTGCCGTGATTATCATGCAGGGCAACGACACGCTTTACAGCCGTTGCTTTGGCGTGGCTGACATGCAGACGAAGGCTCCCGTCACTTTCGAGACCAACTTCTGTATCGCTTCGGTCTCCAAGCAGTTCTCGGCTGTGGCACTCTTGCAACTGGCCGAGCAGGGCGTTTTGTCGCTCAACGACCCGCTGTCGAAGTTTTTCCCTGAGTTCCAGGCTCCCTTCTTCAATGATATCACCCTGCATCATATCATGAGCCACACTTCGGGCATTCCTGATGCACGGCCCCGCAACGACCGCAATTTCGTGCTCTATAGCACCGATGTTGAGTCGGTGGGCTATATGAAAACGCTCGACCGCCTTAATTTTGAGCCAGGCACTCAGTATGAATACATCAACCCCACGTTCCAGCTCATCTATCAGATTGTGGAACGTGCAACAGGCATCCCCTTCGAGAACTATATGCAGCAGAATGTCTTCGGCAAAGCTGGGATGCAGACATGCCGCTACTTTGAGCCCGACCGCAACATTGCTCATCTGGCTCACGGCTACGAGCGTGACGACAAGGGCGTTTGGCAGGAGTACGACTATGGTGAGGAAAGCTTTTTTGCCACCAAGGCCGATGGCGCCCTCTATTGCTCCATCAACGATTTTGTGAACTGGGAACGCGCTTTGCGTGATAACAAGGTGTGGGCAGCTGGCAGCAAGCTGCTTGCCTACCATCCATGGATTTATATTCCCCAGGATGCTGAGTATGGCTATCAGCCTCACACGGGCTATGGATACGGCTTCTTTGTGCAGGAAATTCCCGGGCAGCCGCTCCACGTCTATCACCTGGGTGACAATGGCGGCTTCACCATTTATGCCGGAAAAATTCCTGAGCGCGACCTCATTTTCCTCTTCTTCTCAACCCGCCCCGACATCGACCGTCTGGGTATGGTCAACCAGGTATATCACATCCTGGGCTTGGATTTCTGAATCAAGCTTATTTCACCGTGAGCTGGTCGGCATTCATGCGTTGCATGTATTGCTGGATGACTGACTTCATGTGGCGCTCCATGCGGCTGCGTGTTGCTGGCGGCATAGTGCCCAGCACGTTGTGGGTGAATGTAGAGTCGGTGCGGAACGCATAGGCCGACGTGACATCTTTGCCGTCAAACTCGAGGGCATAATCCCCCCAAATGTATTCATAGCTGCTGCTTTCGGGTAACCAGTGCAGGGCAAAGCCTTCATCAACAGGTGTGCTCAACATGTCGCGGCCGAAGGCAATATAGGGTTTGTCATAGTGCAGGTAAGTGAGGACGGTGGGCATGATGTCAATCTGCTCCACCACGCGCTCTTCGTCGTAGCCGTGCAGTGACTCGTCGCCAGGGGCGTACAGGATGATAGGCACACAGTAGTTGCCCAGTGTGGTGCAGTAGTACGGATCAATCTGCTGGCTCACATGGTCGGCTGTGATGACAAACAGCGTGTTCTTGAACCACGGTTGCTGGCTTGCGGTCTCAAAGAAACGTTTCAACGCATAGTCGGTATAGGCGATGCACTGTTGCAGTGGGCGTTCACCCTGCGGAAAACGGCCCTTATACTTCTCGGGAATGACAAACGGGTCATGGCTTGATGCACTGAAAAGTGCCGTCATGAACGGCTCCTGCATCTTGCTCATCTGTTGGGCGTAGAACTGGAAAAACTCCTCGTCCCAAATGGCCCAGGTGCCGTCAAAGTCCTTGTCGCCGTTGAAATTGGAGTCAGTATTATATTCGTCACGACCGTAGTATCGATCAAATCCTGTGGCGCGGGCAAAGGCCTGGAAGCCCATCGAGCCGTTTTGTGCACCATGGAAAAAGGCGGTCGTGTAGTCCTTGTTCTCACCCAGTTCCCGTGCCAGGCCCGACATGGCGTTCAGCGAGGCGGGTGTGAGGAACAGCGGCTCAACAAAGTTGGGCAACGATGACAGCACCGACGGCATACCCTCAATGCTCTTGCGCCCGTTGGCATAAGAGTAACGCCAGGTCATTGCACTGGTTGTCAGCAATGAGTCCAGGAAGGGCGTGAAACCTTGATAGGAGCCGTTTCTCAGTGTTTTGTTATAGAAACCGATGTGTTGTTTGCTGTAACTCTCCAGAATGAGTACCACGACGTTGCGGGGCGTGAAGGCCGCACTGTCAGTGGGCTGGTGGAGTGGGGTATAGAGGGCAATCGCTTCCTCGTCGCTCATGTAATCGGGGACGACAAAGGGCGTTTTCTTCAGTGTCCTGAAGATGGAAAATGGCGTGTTCAGCACAATGCCTGTCTCGGCAGGGCGGTTGACATATTGGTTGGCGTTACTGATGGTGATGGGACGCGTCGCCTTGGTGAAACCGCCGCGAATGGCACCGATGCATAGCGGAATGGCCAGGATCAGAGCGAGCAACTGCGTGGCATAGTACCGCCCCAAATGGGCCGGACGCATTACTCGTTTGGGAATGGGCCGGAACAGCTTCCAGAATGCCCATGTCACCAATCCTGCCAGCAGCACGAGATACCAATGGCTCAGGAACTGTCCGCCAAAAATCTTCAGCATTTCGCCTGTGCTCTCGTTGCTGAATTCGGCAAAGACTGATGCTGTGGTGCGCTTGCCCGTGAATGGGAAATAGACGCAGTCCATCAGGTTCATATAGACCGCGATGCTGTTCACAATGGTATAAATCCACCGCGCCACACGATAAAACATGGGGCACTCCTTCCAGTGCAAGGGCAGCAGGAACATGAGCAGGATAATTGCGTTGGTGTACAGGATAGCGGGAGTGTCAAACAGCAGTCCGGCCCCGAACAGCTCCAGCCCATGGCCAAAGGTCAATGTGCCGGAATACAGCGACCAGTTCAGTATCAGAAAAACGCCTCGACACAGGGTGTAGGCCAGATATACTACCAGCAGGTTCCACAGCAATGCAGGAACGGGCTTATTGAAAAAGGTGGACCTTTCTTTCATCGATTTATTGCATTTAGTTTGACAAAATTACTATTTTTGCATCACAAAATGAAAACAAGGTCTAAAAATATCCGTCGTTTGCTGGCGCTGCTGCTCGTTGTCGCCTTGACTGTGTGGGTGGCAATGCGCTGGCAAGTGTGGTTTGGCAATCCCGAGGAATTGGCGGTCGAGCCGCTTCATGCCCCTGGCCATGTGCTGCTCACCTTTGGCGATAGCGATGAGCTATCCCGTAACGTCAGCTGGCAATGCGACACGATGCTGCAGCCCTCGTGGCTGGAATTGGTGTGTGGCACTGACACGACGCACATCGAGGCCCAAGGCGAGGTGTTCGAGTCCCGCAACGGCAAGGCGGCCTACTATGTCGCTCGCTTGCGCCAGTTGAGCCCGGATGCCCAATATCGCTATCGTGCTGTGAGTGGCAATGGCTCGTCGCCATGGTATGGTTTCCGGACTTATGCTGCCGGCCGCGACCGTTTTTCCTTCCTTTTTGTGGGCGATGTTCAGGACACCATCGGTGGCATGGCTAACCGGCTGCTCATGCAGGCTTGGGAACGCCATCCTCAGGTGGAATTCCTCGTGTGCGGCGGCGACCTGACCGAGCGCCCTGCCAACCAGTATTGGGCCGAGACCTTCCGTACGCTTGACAGCATCGGCCAGTCCATGCCCATCCTTAACGTGACGGGCAACCATGACTATTTCAAGGGTATCATCCAGCGCCTGGAGCGCCGCTTCCCCCTCGTCTTTTCCTATTTTCTGGATTCTAAGATCGGAGACAACATGGTCTATACCCTCAACTATGGCGATGTACAGCTTTTTGTGCTTGACAGCAACCGCGAGTTCTTCTACCTGTGGACCCAGCACCAGTGGTTCAAAGAGCAGCTGGCACAGAGCAAGGCAAAGTGGAAGATTCTGATTCTGCATCATCCGCTTTATTCTGTCAAAGGCAAGAACAACGCTATCCAGCGGTGGATGTTTGACGGCCTGGTGCGTGAGTATGGTGTTGACCTTGTGCTGCAGGGCCATGAGCACGCCTATGCCCGCATGATTGGCGGCGTCTATAAAAACGGCGCCCCCGCAACTCCGGTCTATACCGTCAGCCACTGTTCGCCCAAGAACTACCGCATCCATTTCAACGAGCGCTTTGACAAGTTCGGCATCTCCAGTCGCTACTATCAGACGGTTAACATCCACGGCGACACCTTAGAGATGGCCGCCTACGACGCCAACACCCAAGCGCTCTACGACTCCCTGCAGATTGTCGTTTCGCCTGTGAAGGCCCATCTCGTCGTCGACCAAGGCAAAGACATCCCTGAAAACTTGGACTTCACCCCCGACCCAACCAATAAGAAAGATCAGAAATTCGCTGCCCGCATCCAGGAATACCTCAATCGCCGGCATTAGCCCCGCAGGGTTTGGAATACTAAAAACTGGAGGCAAATAACTAGAAGCTAAAGGCTTTTTTACTACCTTTGCAGCCAAATTCAGAAAACACTATGGCAGAAAACACTTTATTGCAACGCCTTGAGGGCTTGGATGCCCGCTTTGAGGAGATTGGCACGCTGATTACCGACCCTAACGTTATCGCCGATCAGCGGCGATACGTCAAGCTGACCAAGGAATACAAGAGCCTGGAAACCCTGCTCGCTGCGACTAATCGTTACCGCAAGCTGCTCGAGGACATCGAGCAGGCTAAAGCCGTGCTCGACATCGAGACCGACGAGGACCTGCGTGCGATGGCACGCGAGGAAATTGAAGCCAACCAGGCCGAAATACCCAAAATGGAGGAGGAAATCAAGCTGCTGCTCATTCCCGAGGACCCCGAGGACAGCAAAAATGTGGTGCTGGAAATCCGTGGCGGCACGGGTGGCGACGAGGCTGCCCTGTTTGCCGGTGACCTGGCGCGCATGTACACCCGCTATTGCGAGACTAAGGGCTGGAACGTGCAGATGTCCTCTTGCAGCGAGGGCGCTGTGGGCGGCTTCAAGGAAGTGGTGTTCAGTATCACGGGCGATAACGTGTATGGCACACTCAAGTATGAGTCGGGCGTGCACCGCGTGCAGCGTGTACCTGTGACCGAGACGCAGGGCCGTGTGCACACCAGTGCCGCCAGCGTGGCTGAGCTGCCCGA
>JAEEGG010009380.1_pt1 | contig 21926 bp, 10 predicted proteins | sample 9134161 | NCBI WGS metagenome assembly JAEEGG01 (sample SAMN16246543, study PRJNA631951) | gut metagenome | biome: gut microbiome; feature: rumen; material: CR-attached | host: Bos | place: Iran: Karaj | collected 2018-10
GTTCCCCCAGGCGTCGTAGACGTAAGATACTACCTTCGTTCCGTTCTGGTCCCAGATGCCGATAACGTCGCCCTGTATGTTCTTTTCAAAGAAGTATCCGTCAAAGACACCTGCGGAATAGGACGGAGTCCTGTATCTGAAGCCGATCGGAGAACCGTACTCGTCGTAAAGGTATACAAGCGTATAGAATTCGGTACCGCCGGTAAATACCGTCTCCTTTACGATCTGCGACCCGCTCAGTGTGTATTCGTGCCTTACGGTCGTCGAACCGTCGACAAACGTTTTTGAGGTCCGGATGCCGTCGGCGTTGTATGTGTAGCTGACATTTTTCGTCGATGACAGCGCGTAGTTCGTCAGCTGCCTGCCTCTCCACGTAAGGGAGGCGGAGCCTATCGTCAGCGGGTTGCCGACGCCGTCGTACGTCACTGCCGCTCCGTCCGCGTTTGTCAGCAGATCCCTCCAGGAGGAGTCTCCGTAGGTGAACTCCGCAGCGTCGTCGAAATCTCCGGAAAAATAACCGGTCGTGAAGCCATTGTAGATGAAGATGTGCAGTAGATTCCCCGCACTGTCGTAATCGTATTCGGCAGACCTGTCGAGAGGACGGTTGTCCTCCCTGATCAGCTGACCGAGACTGTCATAGGTGTATTTGTACTGGATGACGTCGTTCGCGTCCCTTATCTCGGTGATGTTTCCGTTCGCGTCGTAAGTGTATTTGCACGTCGAGGACGACAGTACGACCATGTTCGCCCCTTTGCGTATCTGGCAGGACGCCTGGGAGACGCGTCCGGAGGTGTAGCCGGAGCTCGAATAGTAGCCGTAAGTCAGTTTGCTGTAGAACGCGTCGCTTCCGCCGACGTCGTAATCGAGCGTCCGCGACTTTGATCTGCCAAGGTTGTCGTATTCCGGATAAATGATCCCGGCGATGCAGTCTCCCGTCGTCGCAAGCTCCGAGACGTTCCCCGTGACGGGGCTGTAGGTATAAGCGTAACCCGTGTCGTCGTAAAGGGTCCCCGCGGGGCCTGTGTAGTCATAGCTGTTGAACGCCGTACTTACCCTTGACGTATCCGGATCGTAGTAGACGGCTGAACCGCTTCTGTTCAGATTCGTTCCGCTGTCGTAAACGTAGGACCTGACCAGTTTCCCTGTGGGGTCGTAGTCGTAAACGGTCACCTCGCCGTTCTCGTGGTCCGTGACGGAGTAAAGACGTCCCGCGGAATCGTAACTGTAGGAATAGACCGTGACAAAGGACCCGGAGCTCCCGTTGCGGTACTGTATCTCCGAGACGCGCTCAAGCCTGTCGTAAACGTAACGCACGTTCAGTCCGTTCCCGTAGACAAGCGTATTGAGCTTCCCGTTGCCGGCGTTGTAGGTGTAGGACGCAAGCGCGCGGTTCCCGGCCGAGATGCCCGCGGTGTTGCCGAAGGCGTCGTAAGTGAACGAATATACCGTCGTCTGCGATGACGACGAATGAGTCGTTATCGACGACAGCCTCTTCGTCGCGGAGTCGTACGAGTAGTCGACGTCGGCGCTGCCCGAGACCGGCGCGTAAGTCTGGCCGCTCACCGTCGCCGGCAGGACCTCCGTCAGGTTGCCGATGCTGTCGTAGCTGTAGCAGGTCCCCTTCCCGTCGGGACCGGTCACGGCCTTCAGTCTGCCGTTCGCGGTATCATAAAAGTAGACCGTCGTGTTGCCGAGGGCGTCGGTCTCGGTTTTCTTTACCCCGAATATATGGGAGCCCGATCCCGTCTCGTAAGTCGAAGACGTCTTCGTCTTCACGTGAGGCGTGACGCCCGTGTCCTCCGTTTCGACCAGGGTGAGAAGACCGTAGCCGGAACTGTCGTAGGTGTATGTGGTTACGGACAGCTGGTATACGGTATTGGATGACGAGCCGGGAACGTAAACGCCCGTATATCTGGAGAGCGTTTCCGTGCGCAGCCTGCCCGTCGTGTCGTAGGTGTAATCGGTCACGGTCCTGTTTCCGGTGTCGACGGTCCTGGTGACCTTCCTCGCGTCGCTGCCGCCGTAAGTGTAGGTCATTACCCGGCTTCCGGTCTGGGAGCGGCTGAGATAGCCTTCGGCGGAACCGTACTCGTAAACGGCCGACCCGGAATCGGAACGGACGACGGATATGCCGTCAAAGAACCCCTCGCCCTGGTGGCCGGTGTACATGACGATAACGGTTACCGTATCTATCATTCCGTACCCGGTCGCGGTAGCGAAGCTTTCGCTGACGAACTGCCAGTCCGTGACGCCCCTGTCGAAATCGATAAAGAAGTCTTCCGTGTGGGGAGTGGCGGACGGTCCGTCGTAGTACTTTATTTCCACGTGCAGGCAGAAGTTCGAGGCCGGGGAGTACGACTGTCCGGTCCCCTTCCCCCATCCCGACACCGTGAAGAGCGTCCGATCGGCCGATGGAGACGCGTCGTACTCCGCCTTCCGCTCGTCGGTCGCGCGGTAGACCACCTGATACGGGAACTCCGCCTCGTCGAACGCGGAGCTGACGTGAAGGACGTCCCCGAAGACGGCATCGCCGGAATCGGTCACGCTCACGGGGGTGTTCTCATCATAGAGCAGTTTCCAGAAGACCGACGGCGCCGTTCCGTACGACGTCTCGAAATGCCCAGCCTGCGTAAGATCGTAAGGCGCGGCCCCCGTCGTCCTGGAAAGCATTACGTTGTCTGCGTATATGCTCAGTTCGGAGGAAACGCTGCCGGCTATCAGCAGCGAGATCTTGAACCTTTCCTTACCTCCGGAGACAGACGGATCGGACGTGAAGTTCAGAGACGCGAAAGCGTATCCGCCCGTCGCATAGTACTCGTTGACGGGCAGTTCCTTCACGACGGAATGAGCGGAGTTGCTCTGCGATTCCGCCTTGAGATACAAGCTGACCCCCGACGGTATCCCGATCGTGTTTACGTCAAGGGAAAGCGAATAGTCTCCCTTGTCGAGGTCGACGTACTGGTAGACGGACGATGACTGCACGCTTCCGCTCAGCGTCAGCCGGGCGGAGTAATCGCTGTCCCGGCTCATGCCGTACTGTGCGCACGCGCTCCCTGTATACGACCAGCACTGCAGAGTCCCCGTCTCAAAGCCTCCGTTGAGCAGATGATTTGAAGACTGCTGTGTCGTTTGTACGGACGATTTCAGGCTGTTCCTGGCTTTTACGCTGTACACCTGAGGATCGCTGAAATCGCTCTCGCCGACGTACTGCCTTCCCGACGCCCCGTACAGCTGCGTTCTGCCTACGTCCGTCGTATAGCTGCTGACGGGTCTGCCGCAGCTGTCGAAGGTGATCGTTGTGAGCAGGTCGTCGGAATTGTTGAGCACGTCGTCCGCGCCGCTTGTGCGCAGGACCGTGCCCGAGGTCGTATACGTGTAGTCGAGCTTCTGGCCGTATGAGGAGGATACCGTCGAGTATTCCTTGCAGATGGAAACTCTTTTGCTCGTCGAGTAGAGATTGTATTCGAGCCTGTATCCGCTGAGATTATTGGTTATCTTCGTTATGATCCCGAGATAGTTGTAGCTGTATGACGCCGTGGCGTCGACCGTGACGTCCGCCGTACCTGAGGTACCGTTCGTCGCGTAGAAGGCGGCCCATTTGGCGGAGTCGGCCGACGGGGTCCCGACGCTGTTTACGTGCGCGCGGATGACCTGCCTTAAGTAGTTGCCGTACGACGTTCCGACGGAGCCGCTGTACGTGTTCGAATAGCGGAACACCACGCCCTCGCCTGAATTCGGGTTCCAGACCGCGTACAGCTTCCCTCCGCTGTAGGACAGATACAGCTGTTCGGCCACGCTGTCCTCGACCGGCAGCAGGGATATCTTCGTGGGATAGTAGTTCGACGACTGACCTGCGGTGAAGATGACGCGGTTGCCGTTTCTGTCCGCGATCTCCGACAGATACCAGGCGTTGGTTATTCCGGAATAATCAGGTGCAGCTCTGTACGAAAAGGTCTTAACCGTATCAGAGGAATCTTTGAGTTCGACAAGCGTTCTTTCTGTATCCTGCGGATCGGTTTTGATCTCAAGCGTCAGATGAAGTCCGTCCTCGTCCTCATATACGGTCGTGCTGATGCCTCTGGGGAAGAAATAGTGCTCGGTCCCGTCCCCGTCGGCCCAGATGATGTAATAGCCGGTGTTTCCCGCGGAGTCGGTATAGGCTTTCCTGAGCAGAGTCTCGTTGACGCTGAGCTTGAAACTTTTTGCGGTGCACGACACCGTGTCCGCGGTCTGCGCGTTCGGATACTTATAGTCGCCGAAATACATGCAGTGATTGAAGACCAGGGACGGACTCACGGGCATGAGAGCGTCGGTCGTAGTGAGCGTGGGGATGTTCACGACGAGGTTGCCCGTGGCGTTGTTAATATATGCCTGTCCCGCAAAGCCCGCGTCCTGGGATGCGAACGACCAGTAATCCTCAAGTCCCTTCATGTCCGAATAGGTTATGCAGAGGCTGGGGCGGACGTAATCTGACGCGAAGTCGTTTGAATAGAAATTTGCGGCGCCGGTGAAGCCCGCGCCCGAAGGCGCGGCGAAAGCCACGCCGTAATTGCTTCCGTCATACCACTTCTTTACTATTGGCGTTATGTTCCAGCGGAACTCATCGTCGGACAGAGGCTGTCCGGTATAGTCCTGCGAAGCAACGTGTCTGAAATCCGAAAAGGTCGCGGCGACGGCTCCGGCGGGAGATGTCCCAGAGGCGGAATTCCACGTCAGGGACGCGGTCCAGTCCGAAGTGACTTCATACGCGGCGACGTACCCGCTGAAGGAACTGTTTCCCTCATATGCAAACAAACTGATTTTGGCGTTCGTGATATACGCCGACTGCGGCAGCGAGGGCAGGGCCGTGAGTTTCCAGTAGGCTCTGTTACCCGTTCCGACGAGCAGGGACGTGCTTGAGGAATATGACGCCGCAGGCGACGCCGACGAGATATACGTATCCAGCACGTTCGACGAGGTGCTGTATACCGGAGGATCGATGACGACGGGAAAGACGCGGGACTCGTCTTCGATCCACCCCGCGTCGGCAGTTACCGTGAGCACGTACGTTCCGTCGTCCCCGGAGGAAAGGTCATAGGATACAGCATCCGAAAACTCGTATTCCGCGTCCCGCATCGAAGGCGCGGGAAGGAAGTATACGGTGTCTCCGGTGGACGGATCGACGAGGCCTATCTGACCGTTTTCAGCGAATTCAGGAATAAGTCCTTCAAGTGAGAGTGTGAACGTGTAGGTATAGTCTGATCCGGGATCCCTTTCCTTGACGATAACGTTCTCTTTTACGTTCTTCCCGTACAGGATGTATTCGACGTCCGTTCCGGGGAGGATGTTTTCGTATACGACCGACGAGCGGATGTTGTCCAGAGTCGTGAGGACTTCAAGCGGATCTGCGTCTTTGTCAAATTCGGTTTCGGTGTTTGTGATCTCTCCCTTTATGCCTTTAGCGGCACCTGTGAGAGAGAAAGATACGCTGCTGTCTTTCCCGGTGAGTGTGAACAGTGAGGAATCGTCGGAGGTCTTGTACGGGAACGAGTATCTGCCGTTGGACGTGGAGATGACCGATCCGTTTCTGTACAGGCGGTTGTCTATGTCTGTATAGCGTCCGTTTTCGTCTTCTTCGTGGATATCCGTATCGTAGTGGGCCGTATAAAAAGAACCGTCCGTGAGCCTGAACGTCTTTTCAGTCGCGGTGCGGGATTCGTTAACCTCAATTATCTTTGCGTTCGATGAAGCACTGACGGCGTCTCCTTCAGTTCCCGCCCCGTTTGCGCCGTTGTCCGCCGCGAAGGCATAAAGCGGAAGCGAAACAGCGACAATGGCAAACGATACGATCACAGAGAGAATTCTGAACAACGGTGAACTCTTCATTATAAAGGACTCCTTTGTTTGCAAAAAGTGAAAGCCGGACTCTTGTTCTTGCGTTTTAGCTTTCGCACGGTCTGTTTTTAAATCGCTTTTTTATTTCAGTATACCATCTTGAAACGGCAGAGTCAATAAAAACAAATCTGATTCTCCGATTATTCATACGGATTCATAAGGAAGACAATGATTCACAATCGGAAAAGAAAAAACGGAAAGGACGGGCATATGACTGTCCGTCCTTTCCGAAGCCGGGATAACACTAAAGAACAATAGCGTAAGCGAGGCTTTTTTCCGGCCTACCCGACAGGATTTGAACCTGCGACCTCAAGAGTCGGAGTCTTGCGCGCTATCCAGCTGTGCCACGGGTAGATGACGGGACCTATTATACATCAAGCCCGGCCGGTTGTCAATAAGCTTTTGCCATTGTGTGCCGGGTCCCGGGCATCTGCGTCACTTGGTCTCGGTCACGTCGAGCAGCACATGCTCCTCGTTGCGGCAGTTGACTGAGAGGGTCACGCGGTATGTGCCGGACTCGAGCGCCCTCAGCTGGCTGTTGACGGTGCGAAGGACCCCAAGTATCAGCGTCTTGTTGTATTCGGACGAGTACACGCTGCGATACGCGGTGCGCCCCTGGGAATCGGTCACCGTGACCGTGACGTTCTTTATCACATAGCTCGACTCGATGGTCCCTTTCAGACCGTCCCTGACTATCCTTCCGGGGTTCGGTTCCCTGAGCACGCAGTAGCAGGGCTGGTTTATGCCGCTCTCGAGCCTCTCGAACCTGACGGGGATGAAGCGCAGCGCGTCGCTCCCGCTGTAGAGCGCGTCGAACGACACCGACTTACGCTTCCAGCTGGTCTGGCCGTCCTTGTAGTCGCGCAGCGACGAGCTCTGCTCTATCGTCTGCACGCGGCTGGTGCCTCCGCTTATCGAGCCGTCCGAATTCCTGATTATGACCGGATCGTCGTGGACCATGATGCTGTGCGACAGCACCGTGCCGGACGAGTTCTTCCAGAGCGCCAGCAGGACGTCGCCCTTCTTCAGCTCGGCGTAGGCGAGGTTCATGGTCGCCTTGGTGTTGGCGTTCAGGACGTCGTCCGAGGTCACCGCTCCGGAGGGGACGGTGTAGCTGCCGACCTTGCCGAAGCCGTTGCCCTTGCCGGGCATCATCATGGCGGCTCCTATGACTTTGTCGATGTTGCTGACGAAATAGGTGTAGGCGCCGATTATTGACGTCGAGCACGAAACTCCCGGGGTGGTCTTCCAGAAGTAGTCTATGTCGGCGATGTAGTCGTTGGACAGGAGGCCGTCGGGCGTGAGCACTGAGCGGAAGGCCTCGAGCGAGCCGCGGTTGTCGTTGTAGATCATGCCGTAGTACCTGACGCCCTTCTTATAGGCGGGCGTCGAGTACGAGGTCTTCCCCTTGGTGTCGACGTTTCCTCCGGCCGTCCATCCGACCTCGGCCATCTCGTCCATCTTGGCGACGATGGCGCTGCGGAGCTCCTCGATCTCGCCGTCCTCGGCAAAGACCGCGGCCGAACGGCGCTCGGCGTACTTGTCTATGACCTGGGCCTTGAGCGCCGCCGCGACCGGCTCGCCCTCGCGGGCCGCTATGGCCTGCTCGGCGACTTCGTAGACGGTCGCCTGTGCCACTCCGGAGGTCAGGGTGCGGCTCTCGCCGTTCTCGTTGAACGTAACATATGCCGCCGCCGAGAAAGGCAGCTTGTAGCTGGCGACGCTCACGGTCTCGTTATACGCCCCGCAGAAGACGAGGCCGGGCACCGAGGCGGCGTCGACGGACGTCAGCCATACCGGCGAGACGTATTCGACCTCCTTGGCCTCGGCGCCGTAAAGACCGGCGGCGGGCCCTTTTATGAGGTCGTCGTCCTTCTTTACGGCGGAAGACGGCAGTATCCTGAAGCCGCGGTCGACGACCTCGGCGTCCAGCGTGCAGTATCTGAGCGTCAGCTTGACGGAACAGTCCCCGAAGTCGGCAACGGTGCGGCACTCTTTCACCCGGGTGTCCTTGAGCACTGCGACGAACCTGATCTCCTCGCGCCGTCCGCTTATGTCATTCAGTATCTCGGCCCCGACGAGCTCGAACGAGATCCCGCCCTCGCCGTCGGATGTCCCGGCGTCGGCGGCAGACGCGGGCGCCGGCCCGGCCGCCAGCAGCGCGGCGGCAAGCAGCAGCACGGCTATGTTTGCCGCAGCCGACCTGCGCCTTCGACGTATCATAACGAAGCATACCGCCGCCGCGGCGACGGCCGCGACCGCGGCGACTGTAATGATGACGACGGTCTTCCCCGCGGCTCCTTTTGAGGCCGTGAACTCCGCTCCGGCTTCGGCGCCGGGGGCGATGACGGAGGCCAGCGGCACGTCGACGGCGGTCATCTCCCCCGAGGCGTAGCTGATCTCGGCGGATAGGGCGGCTCCGGTCAGAGGATAGTCGCCGTTGTTGACGACTGTCACCCTGCCCTTCGTCTTTCCCGTCATGGACGGACCCGACAGGTCGACGCTCACAGACGGGACTGCCGCCGAAACGAACAGGGCGGAAGCGGCCGTCAGGAGCATGCATATAGCTGTGAATAGACCGAGTTTAGCTGTGATCTTCATTCTCCGCTCCAGTCGTGTTGCGGCGGCCGCGCGGCCGCGCTCTCAAAGTTCCGGATCCGGCCCGCCGTTCCGCTTTCCGCGCCTGATGATCACGGCGGAAAGGACGAGGACCGGAAGCAGAGCGGCGGCCCCTAAAGCGGACCCGCAGCCCTTTTTGACATAGACCGCTCTCACGGTCAGATCTTCGGTTACAGGCAGTCCCGAGAGGTCCTTGTCCCAGGCCGAGGCGCTCATGTCGAACTCCTCCTTGACGGGCAGGGCCGGGACATCGACCGTCCCGCCGTAGCCGACCGACACGCGGGCGACCTCGTTCTGGCCGTCCATGAACGTCACGGTGAGGGGAGCGCCGGCGCCGATCGCACAACTGACCGTCCTGCTCCGGAACGCCGCGTCCTCACCGTCCCTTGAGGCGTATCTGAAGTAGTATGTGCGTCCGTACTCGAAAGCGTAGGTCCCGTCTGCCATCTCCTCGGTGACGGGCTCCCACTTCTCCGCGTCGGTGCTGAACAGCATGGAGGTGTCGAGCCCGGAGATGCCCCCGTCGCTGCGGCCGCCGATCGACTCGTCCGTGACTGTGATCCCGTCCGGGGCGGCCGGCCTGTCCTCGAAGCCGAACGTTACGACCACCCTGTCTGGATCGTCGGCCAGCGAGGCCGGATACAGCCGCACCTCCGCCCCGTACCAGCTCTCGGATATCGGGACGAAGCCCAGGGCGTCGGACCTGACCGCGGAGTCGTTTATTATGAACGTCGTCAGCGGAGTGAAGGTGCAGAGCTTCTCTCCCGCGTAGTCGTAGCGGTCCTCCTCCGCGAACGGATGGATCTCGACGGGCAGCGCCTCGGATGTCTCGTAACCGTCGGCCGGGGTGCGCCTTATGTACACCTTCTTCCATGCCGGCAGTTCCTCGGCGGTGAGCGTCTTTGCGCTCACCCGCACGTAGGTGCGGCCTCCGTCAAGGCTGTATTCGTAGTTCCCGTCGGGAAATATTATGCTTCCCTCGTCCGCGCCCGTGAGCGGCTGGTTCACGGTGAACCGGTCGAGCGTGGGCGTCTGCGCCTTTTCGGGGATGACGACTGCGACCCAATCGCTGGCCCTCTTGACGTCGGCCGCGGCGTAGCGGAAGTATACGGTCCCGGACAGGCCGCTTACGCGCGAGTTGGCGATGACAGGCGCGGCCGCGTCGCTGTGGTCGGCAAGGAGGCTGATCTCCATGTCCGCCGTGACGCCGCGGACCGAGCCGTCGCTGCCGCCGTAAGACGAGGCCTCGGCGGAAAAGTCGGTCTCGACGGGGGGCTCGAGCTCGCCGATGGGAACGCCTCTGACGCTGAGCATGGCGTCGCGGTGAGGATCGCCGGTCACGGTTGCGCTCTTCTCGTCGTTGCGGGTGTAGGTGTAGCCCTCGGGCACGGCGATCCTGGACGGCAGATAAAAGCCGTCGGCCGCGGTGATCTTGACGGGCTGGAACTTGTTCTCGGCCGTGACCGTCTGCCTGACGGGCCCGGAGACCACTGTCGCGTTCTCGGCGGTCAGCTCGAAATCGCAGGCCCAGTGGGCGTAGAGCGTGAGCTTGCCGTTCTCCATGAGGACCGTCAGGTCGGTCACCTCGGTCCCGCCGGTCGGCTCGGTGAACCAGCCGATGATGTGCTCGCCGGTGTTCGTCGCCGCGTCGGGAAGATGGCCGAAGACCGTACCCTTATTGACGTGCATAGGCTCGGGGACTTCGCCCATCCGCCCGTTGAGGTCGAAGGTGACGTAGCAGTGGTCGACGGTCCGCTCCTCGATGTACGAGAAGCTGACGTCGCAGTAGGCGGCGCCGGTGCCGTTGCCGTCGAGCTTGTACTTGCTGGTGCACTGCCAAATGTCAAAGGATTTGGTATACTTGAGCGTTGCGTTGAACTCGGCGATCCAGAGGCTGTACCCCCTGCCCTCGTAGTCGACGAGGCCCAGGTGGTTGTTGTTGGTTATCCAGGCCCTCATGGAGTAGAAGCCGACCTCGTAGCCCCTGGATCTTATGCGGTCGCAGAAGGCGTAGACCATGTCGCGTTTCTGGGTGCCGGGGACGGAGGATATGTTCGTGTTCTCGAAATCGTAATAGATGGGGTAGGTCGGCTTGTAGCCGTCGACGAGCCTCAGCACGTGGTCGGCCTCGTCGAGAGCGTCCTCGACGGTGACAGCGTAGGAGTAGAGATAGACCCCGAACGGTATGCCGTACTTTGTGCAGGCCTTGACGTTGCGCTCCCACTTGGGGTCGTCGTAGTCGGTCCGGTTGCCGCCGAAGCCGCAGCGGATGATGACGAAGCTGATCGTGCCTTCCTTGTACTGCTTGGAGATCTTTTCCCAGTTGATGTCACCGTTCCAGCTGGACACGTCGATGCCGCGGCAGACGACACCTTCGGCCCTGGTAAGATTCTCTCCCGACTGGCTGGCGCCGTAATAGTAGCCGTCGTAGTTCTTCTCCCACGGGACCAGCGTCGCCCCGGCGAAGGCCGGGAGCGCCGACAGAGCCAGCGCGGCCGCGACCGCGCAGGTGATCAGTTTTGTCAGTCTGAAAGCTTTTTTTCCGTTCATCTTCCGTCCGCCTGAGGCTGACGCGCCGGAGCGTGCCCGGTCGCGCGATTGTAATTATTATTATATCACAAGAAATAAAGGTTGTCCATATTCCCGTTCCGCGCCGGGAAATGAGAAAAGGGCCGCCCCGGCAGAACGGATGCCGGCCTCAGACAGCCCTTTTTCATCGCGGGATCCGCCGGCGGCGGACCTCACATGCTGACATTTTCCTCGCTGACCTTGTCCGAAATGACCTTGTTCTTACCCGACGCCTTGCCGGCGTAGAGCCGCTGGTCGGCCCTGATGACCAGCTCCTCGCGGGACACGCCCTCGGTGTAGGCGGCAAGTCCGGCGGTGGCCGTGATCCTCTTGTCCTCCATGAACGGGAAGGACTTTCGCGCGAGCTCCGCTATGATACGGTTGCAGGATCGCTCGGCCTTGTCGATATCGCAGGCGAAGAGCACAAGGAACTCCTCGCCGCCGAAGCGGAAGACCATGTCGTCGCTCTTGGTGTTGGTGTAGATTATCCTTACGAACTCCTTGAGGACGATGTCGCCCGACGCGTGTCCGTAAGTGTCGTTGACCTTCTTGAAGTTGTCGAGATCGAAGATGGCGACGGAGAAGGCCGTGCCGTTCTCATGGTGCCTGCGTATGAACGCGTCCATGTAGCGGGCGAGCTTCCTGCGGTTCATGGCGTGCGTCAGCACGTCGTAATCCGACATCCGGTCCAGTTCCTTCAGCAGCAGGCGGTTGATGAGGAAGACGATGACGAAGACCGAAAGGAACTCGAGCAGGACCGCCTCGATGCGGAACACGAGCTCGTTGACGAAGTTCTCTCCGCGGACCGGGAGGAGCTTGTCGCCCCGGATGATCCACGACAGGGCCATGGAGAGCAGAATGGCTCCCTCGTTGATGAGCAGCACCCGGCAGTCAAGGAACAGGGCCGCAAGCAGCACGAACAGAAGGCTGAAGGCCCAGAACTCCCGGAACGGGGCCAGGTAGGATATGATGTTCCAGTGGATTATGAGCAGGACCGTCAGGGCGTGTTCGCCGAAGAGGATCTTGGTCTTGATGGCCATGCCGTCCGCGCCTATGCAGGTGCGGTACAGGTACAGGCCGACGAAGGCGTAAGTCAGGCAGAACGCGTCGAGGACCAGCAGGTTGCCGTAGCTTATCGAGAAGCGGTTCAGCAGGGCCAGGACCGTTATGATGAGCGATGAGAAGACGCCCACGCACGGCGCAAGGATGCAGACGAGCTTGATCACCCTCGTCTTGTAGAACTCGTCGGCCGTAAACCCGCCGCTCTCCATGGAGGTGCTGGCCCTCATGTCGATCAGTTCGGACTTGACGGGTATGCGCTCGGCCAAACGGCAGAGCAGGATGAGCAGGGCGCCGAACAGCAGCGAGCCGAGCAGCGCGGCCGCAAAAAAGACGAACAGCCCGGACAGTCCGTTTTTGCAGAAGCCATACCAGTCGTGGCCCTCGGCGACGGCTCCCCCCGACGAGACGTCGGAAAAGATCGGGATCGCGTAAAACGGCGCGTAGACGAGCATGGGCGCGGCCGCGAGCGGGACCGCCCTGTAGCCAAGATCGCCGCAACCCTCGAACAGCACCATTCCGAGCAGCGAGAGCAGCGGGATCACCGAGTGAAGGAACAGATTGCACCCTGTATATAGGGAGAAGAAGCCGGTGGGATATGTCGGGGCCAGAACGAAGAGAACCGTGAAAAACGTGAGCATGACCGAAGTGACGCTGGCAAGCCTGAAAGCGTACAGCCATCCCGGTATGCGGATCTCCCGTTTTTTGTTGATGTGTGTGCCGGTGTAATGCGCCATGACGAACGAAGACGCGCCGGCCATCAGATTGGATATGACGGTGAAGTATTTGAAAGCCTCGGCTCCGATGCCGGCGGGCCCCTTCCCGTGAGGCGTGCCGAAGACGGCCCACATGACGGAAGCCGCGGTCAGGAACGCGACGATGCAGCTGACGCTGAACGCTCCGTACAGCTTTTTTTCTTTTGTGAACACATCGGTCCTGTTCATGCTGACTGCGCCGTCCTCCTTCCAGACCATATCTATTTTATTATATCACTCTTCGCGGGTTTGTCAACATAAAACTGTCCTCTGTCTGTTGTTTTTTCTTAAATCGTGTGATATAATGAGTTTGGATCATTATAATCATTATTTCGTTCTTCGCCGCGCATAAGCGCGGATACGGAGGTTATTCATGAGCGGACCTATCCTTTTCGGCTGGGCCGAGACCGACATAACACCGAAGCGGAAGATCGCCCTGGACGGCGAGTTCTTCGAGCGCGCCACCGACGAGGTCGAGACCCCTATCACCGTGACGGCGCTTGCCGTCGAGGCCGGCGGACAGCAGACGGTCATCTGCTCGTGCGACCTCGTGAGCATCAGCGCCGAGCTGACGGAGACGGTCCGGGAGCGGGTCGCCGGCACGGGCCTGCGGCCGGAGAGCATCGTCATCTGCGCGGTCCACATCCACAACTCTTACACCTTCCGACACAAGAGCCCCTTGCGCGGGGCCCCGTCGACGACCGTATCCATAATCAGGAGCTACATGCCCGAGGGCTGCACGTACATCCCGGAGGTGACGTCGGGCGACTGCATGGACCCCGACGAAGCGTTCGACTATCTTGCCGACGCCATAACGCGGACCGTCGTCCGAGCGTGGGAGAGCCGCGCGCCGGGAGGCTTCTCGACCGGCTTCGGCCGGGCGGCCGTGGGCATGAACCGCAGGGTCTGCTACTCGGACGGCACCGCCAGGATGTGGGGCGACACCGACACCCCGACCTTCACCGAGCTGGAGGGCGGGAACGACAGCGGCATCGAGCTCCTGTTCGTCCGCGGCGCGGACGGAGTGCTGACCGGAGTCGTGGCAAACGTCGCCTGCCCGGCCCAGGTAATGGAGCAGCGGAGCGTCATTTCGTCTGACTACTGGGGCAAGGTCAAGATCCTGCTGAGGCGCCGCTACGGCAGCGGCGTGTACCTGCTGCCGCTGTGTTCGGCGGCCGGCGACCAGTGCCCGCGCGACCTTATCCGCTGGGTCGAGCCGGAGACGCCCATAAAGGATCCCAACATAGTCAGGCCCGCGCCCAGGATCCGCCTGGCCGACCCATCCATGTTCGACGTCGGAGGGACCTGGAAGATAGGAAAACGGATCTTTGCCGAGATCGAGGACGCGCTGGCGGAGGCCGGGGAGCCTGTCACATCCGCGGTGCATCTGCACGAATCGAAGACCCTGACGCTGCCCCTGCGCCGCGTGACCGACACCGAGTACGAACAGGCCCGGGAGGCGCTCAGGGAGTTCTTCAGGGGCCGCGACCGCCTCGACTACAAGGACTCCGCCGCCCTGCACATACACGCCGGGACCATCCGGCGCTACGAGGTCCAGAAGACCAACTCCACCGTGGAGGCGGAGCTGCATTTCATCAGACTCGGGCCCGTCGTCTTCGCGACGAACCCCTTCGAGCTCTTCCTCAACTACGGCAACGTTATAAGGGCCAGGAGCGCGGCGCAGCAGACCTTCCTCATCCAGCTGGCCAACGGAGGCCTCAGCTATCTGCCCACGGAGGCCGCCGAGAAGCACGGCCATTACAGCGCCTACGTCTCGAGCGGCTACGTCGGCCACGAGGGCGGTTCCCTGCTCGTCGACGCCTCGCTCGACAGCATCGCCGGACTGTTTGCCGGCGACGGTGACTGAGCCGCCGGGGCCACCCGAAATGATCTGAAGAAGGAGACTGCCATGTCAAGAATCGGTTTCGTCGGATTCGGAGAGGTCAACACCCCCGTCTCCGTCATCGAGAAAAAATGCGGCGACGCCGCAAGGGCGCTTGCCGCCGAAGGCCTGGATCTGTTAACCGTCTTCCCCGTGGCCGACGACAGCGCAGAGACTCAGGTCCGTGCGGCCGTCGCACAGCTCGCCGGGCAGGACCTCGACGCTCTTGTCTTGTGCGTCGCCGGCTGGATCCCGACCCACGCCGTTGTCAAGGTCACAGAGCAATTCCGCCATCTGCCCATGGTGCTCTGGGGCCTCTGCGGCTGGTACGAGGACGGACGGCTCGTCACCACCGCCGATCAGGCGGGGACCTCGGGCCTGCGGGCCGTCTTCGAGGACCTAGGATACACGTTCAAATATGTCTATGACGTCGTCGGCCGCAAGAGCCGCAGCGCAGACGTCGCCTCCTTCTGCAGGGCGGCCTCGGCAGCCCGCTCTCTCCGCTCCTCAAAGGTCGGCATGGCCGGCTACCGCGACATGAACCTCTACGGCACGCTGTACGACGGCGTGTCGCTGAAGCGTTGCACAGGCGTCGAGATCGAGACCTTCGAGATGCTGGAGATGCAGCAGCGCTTCGACAGGCTCGGCGAGGACGAAAAGCGCCGCGTCGTCGAGGACCGCATAATGAAGTGGCACTTCCTCAGCCCCGCGAAGCCCGAGTCCATGATGAAGGCCGCCGGCTACTACCTTGCCGTCAGGCAGATAGCCGGGGAGAGGCATTACGCCTCCATCTCGATAAAGGACGTCGACGGCATGAAGAAGCTCTGCGGCTTCCCGCCGGCTCCGGTGTTCATGCTGCTGTCCGAGGACGGCTACACGACGGTGCCCGAGAACGACAGCCTCGGCGCCGTGACGCAGCTCATGATGAACAGGCTGACCGGGCAGCTGGCCGGCTATCTTGAATTCTACGAGTTCTTCGAGAACAGCGTCCTGGCCGGAGTGCCGGACTTCATTGCCGCCGACATGGTGGACGGCGACGCCTACACTGTCATGCCCGCCGCCTTCGGCCTGCTCGACCAGGGCATACTCAACGTATCGAAGGTCCGGACCGGCGAGCTCACCCTCTCGAGGCTCGTCTGCCGCGGCGGTCAATACACGATGCAGGCGCTACGCGGCCTCGGCAAGACTCCGCCCGCGTGGGAGGAATGCGGCTGGGACAAGCCCGCGCCTCAGCTGTCCGCCCTCGAGATCGGGATCGGCAGCGTCGAGGCGTTCGCTGAGAAGGTCGCCTGCCAGCATTACATAGTCACGTACGGAGACAACAGGGCCGCCATCCGCGACCTTTGCCGCATCCTCGGCATAGAGTATCAGGAGATCTGACGTGAGGAAGTTCCTGGGTATCGACATAGGCACGACCTCGCTCAAGGCCGCGGTGTTCGGGGAGGACGGCAGCAGACTCGGCTTCCGCTCGGTCGACTACACCCTCTCGACGGACCCCGCCACCGGCTTTATCGAGTTCGACGCCGAGGAATACGTCCGCGCCTGCACGGGCGCCATCGACGGCCTCGTCGGCGAGTGCGGCAGTCCGGACGCCCTCTCCGTCGACACGCAGGGCGAGACGCTTATTTTGGCGGACGCCTCCGGAACGCCCCTCTGCCCCGCCGTGGTCTGGCTCGACAACAGGGCCTCGGCCGAGGCCGAAGACATACGCGCGGCTTTCGGAAACCGCCGCATCTATGAGGCGACGGGACAGCCGGAGATGACAGCCGGCTGGCCGGCCGCCAAGCTGCTGTGGTTCCGCCGGAACCGGCCGGACGTCTTCGCCAAGACGGAAAAGATCTTCCTGCTCGAGGACTGGATCCTGTACAGGCTGACCGGGCGGTTCGTCACCGAGCCGACCATACAGTCGTCGTCCGTGTACTTCGACATCAACACCCGGAGCTGGTGGCCCGAGATGCTCGGCTTCATAGGCGTCCGGGAGTCCATGCTGCCGCGGATCTGCCGGAGCATGGAGCCCGTCGGCTAATACCTCGGCATACCCGTCGTCACCGGAGCCCTCGACCAGCTTGCCGGGACGGTGGGCTGCGGGGTCACGGACGGTACCGCCGTCAGCGAGATGACCGGCACCATCATGGCCATCTGCGCCATGACCGGCTCCGTGCCTCCATACGACCAGGAAAGCATCGTCCCGTGCCACATTCACGCGATAGACGGCAAATACTGCCGCATCCTTTGGACCGGGACCGCGGGCATGGCGCTCAAGTGGTTCAGAAACAACTTCTCCGAGTCATTCTCGTTCCGCGAGCTCGACGGTCTTGCCGCCGGGATCCCGCCCGGATGCGACGGCATGACCGCACTCCCCTACTTCACCGGCTCGACCATGCCCAGATACGACCCCGACGCCAGGGCGGCCTTCCTCGGAGTGACGCTCGGGCACACCAGGGGCCACTTCGCGCGGGCCATTATGGAATCCATCGCCTATCTGCTGCTGGACGACCTTGAGTACATAGGCGGCGACGTCCGCGAGATCCGCGCCACCGGAGGAGGGGCCTCGAGCCCGCTGTGGCTGCAGATGAAGGCCGACGTCACCGGCCGGACGATCCGCACCGTCTCCGAGAGCGAGACCGCCTGCCTCGGAGCCGCCATCTTCGCGGCCGTGGGCTCGGGCGCGTTCGGCTCGGCCGCCGAGGCCGCGGCAAAACTTGTCGTTCCCGGCAGGACCTTCGAGCCGTCGGGAGCCGACTACTCCGCAGGCCACGCCCGCTTCCGCGAGCTCGACGCCATCCTCAACGGAAAACGAAAGGAAAACGGCAATGTACGGCAAGTATAAGATCCGCGCGCCCTTTTTCGAGATCGGGCCTAAGTGCTACATGTGGGGCGAGCGCATGCTCCGCCTTGCGCTGAGGATCGACGACATAGCGCGCAGGTACGACCTCGACGTTATAGTCACCCCCCAGTATTCGGACATCCGCCTGCTGGCCGAGAACACGAGATACATACACGTCTACGCTCAGCACATGGATCCGCTCAGGCCGGGGCGAGGCCTCGGCTCAGTGCTCCCCGAGGCGGTCCGCGACGCGGGAGCCGTAGGAGTGATGCTCAACCACGCCGAGCGGAAGCTCGATCCGGACGTGCTTGCCGCGACGGTCGCCAGGGCGGACGAGGTCGGACTGGCCACCATCGTCTGCGCCGACAGCGTCGACGAGATCCGCCGGGTGGCAGGGCTGTCGCCGAATCTCATCGTGGCCGAGCCGACGGAACTCATAGGGACCGGAGTTGCCAGCGACCTCTCCTACGTTCGCGAGACCATCGAGACGGTCAGGAGCATCGACCCGTCCATAATGGTGCTCCAGGGCGCCGGCATCTCGGGTCCCGGCGATGTCGCCCGGGTGATCCGGGCCGGGGCAGAGGCCACCGGCTGCACCAGCGGCGTCATGAGGGCCCCCGATCCAGAGGCCGCCGCCGAGGAGCTGCTGAGGGCTCTGCGCGAGACCTGGGACGAGGTCCACAAAGGCTGACATAAGGGGCTGTAAAAAAAGTCCTAAAAAACAGAAGCACTCAAGCTATGATCGTTAGATTGGCGCTTGAGTGCTTTTCTTTTAGGATTTGTCAACACAAATGGTGAAAAGTGCAGAATAAACTGTAGATCCGCGAAATAGTAGAACTACATTTTTTGTTTAAGATGTTCTTAATGAATCGCGCTGTATCCACGTGAGCAGGGATGTCAATTCCGGCAAGTTTATAGTACTGCCTGACCTTTTCCCGGGTGTTTCAACAGTAACCATTCCGTCACGGTTTCGGAAACACATAAGAGACTGTGTCGTCCCGATTATCTCAGAAGTTGAATAGCCACCCTCATTGACTGCCTTCCGAAACTCAAGGAGCACAATAGTGCTGATGATGTCGTTATCTTCTTTTTTTCGGGACTTTTTTTATAGCCCCTGTGCTTTGTGGCATTTTGCGAACAAAAGTGTAAACTTTCTATGTAGGTATGAAATTCATATTGACTCTGAAGAAGATATGTGATATAATACCGAACGAACCTAAGCGATCAGGATTATTTGAATTGACAAGGAGCGAAAGAATGAGCAGAAACACAGATACCATCGCCTGCAACGGAGTATGCCCCTGCGTTTCTCCCTGCCCCATCGGCGAATCGCTGAGGGTGATCGGTGGAAGATGGAAAATGCGGATCATCTGCACACTCTACGTGGACGGAACGCAGCGTTACAACGACCTCGTGCGTAAAACATCCGGTGTGACGAACGCGATGCTTTCCTCCTCTCTCAAGGAGCTTGAAGCGGACGGCATCGTAACGCGCCGGCAGTATGAAGAAATCCCGCCGAGAGTGGAGTACACCCTTACGGATCGCGGACGCGAGCTGTGGCCGATCCTGCACCGTCTTGCCCATTGGGCGACGGGCGAAGAATATGACGGAGACGACTTGAAAACATAAGGAGGAAGGCAAATGAACGTCTTTGATAAATCAAATAAAATAATGAAGGAGCAACCATGAAAATCGAGATCAGATACTTCACGAAATCCAAAAAAGGCAACACGAAAAAGCTCGCGGACGCAGTGTCGGCGGCGCTGGGGATCGAGGCTCTGGACGTCTCGGCCGATCTGGCGGAAAATGTCGACAGACTGTTTCTCATCAACGCCATGTACGCCGCTAACATCGACAAGGAAGTGTCGCGTTTCCTTGAGCGCAACCGGGATAAGATCGGTGAGATCGTCAACATGAATACCTCCGCCTCCGGCGCGTCAACGTTGAAAACCGTCAAGAAGACCGCCGACGCCCTCGGCATCCCCGTGAGCGAAAAGGAGTTTCATTGCGCGGCGTCCTGGATATTCATAAACAAGGGGCTCCCGACCGATGAGGATCTCAAGCGTGCGGGCGAGTTTGCCGCGGGACTGAAGGAATAATATCGAAGGTCACGGGATGAACGAGCCGTTTGATATTCAGGACTATATGACAAATGGCGTGGAGCGCGTGGTGTCGGAGGCGTTGAAGGCTACTCTGAAGGACCCGCGCGAAAGCGCGTTTATGCTGAAATTCGCCGCAGCCAGCCGCGCGGCTTCAAAAAAGAGGAAGAGATCGGAACAAAACGGCGAGCATATCCCGCCTTTTCTGATCGCAAGTATCACAAGCAAGTGCAATCTGCACTGCGCCGGATGCTACTCTCGCTGTAACCACGCGACGACAGACAGCGAGCCGGTCTCTCAGCTCACGGGCGGGGAGTGGCTGCGCATTTTCGCCGAGGCGGACGAGCTCGGCATCAGCTTTATCCTGCTCGCCGGCGGCGAGCCGATGCTCCGCCGCGATATAATCGAAGCGGCGGCGAAGAAGCCGAACATTCTGTTTCCTATCTTCACAAACGGCACCTATATGGATGAGAAATACTTCGAGTTGTTCAACAAAAACCGCAATCTTTTGCCGGTCATGAGCATTGAGGGCGAACGTGAGATCACCGACGCCCGCCGGGGCGACGGCATCTATGACAGGCTGATCGCCAATATGGATGAACTTCACAAAAGAGGGCTAATCTTCGGCGCGTCCGTTACGGTGACAACGGAAAACTTCCGCGAGGTCACCTCTGACGGCTTTCTGCGTAAGCTTTCCGAACGCGGCTGCAAGACGGTGATCTTCGTGGAGTTCGTTCCTGTGACGGACGACAGCCGCGAACTGGCGCCGGGAGACGAAGAACGCGAATACCTCAGGCGCGAGATCGAAAGGCTCAGAAACGAACGTCCCGAAATGGTGTACATATCTTTTCCGGGTGACGAAAAGAGCTCGGGTGGGTGTGTCGCAGCCGGAAGGGGCTTCTTTCATATCAATTCCCACGGCGGCGCGGAGCCGTGTCCGTTCTCGCCGTATTCCGACGTGAACGTACGGAACACGTCGCTTCGCGAGGCGATGCGCTCGCCGCTTTTCACGGCGCTGCGCGACGGCAATATTCTGACAGGCGGCCACGAGGGCGGATGCGTGCTTTACGAAAAGCGTGAGCTTGTTCAAAAACTTCTCGCCGATTCCGAAAAACGGGCGTGAACACGGATGATTTGTGCGCCTGGAACGGCGCTGCGGTATAACACGCAGAAAAAACAAAAGATTTATGTGGAGCCAACTATAATTAAGTCAAGAGGAAAATGAAAAAAAGTCAAGATTATTCCTGGCTTTTGTTCTGGGAGCGGGAAGGCATAACAATAAAGCCATCAAAAGGTGGCTGAAAAAACAATGGCGGAAAAAACGATCAGGCAGTGCGTGCGACGTAGTTCTGACCGCTCTTCATAACCGAGTAGATTACCCGGATTACCTTTTTCTGAATGTGTCCGAGAATCACGTAATAGTGCTTGCCCTCGGCTGCCTTCTTGTCATAGTACTCCCGGAAAATCGGATCCCATTGCCAGATCACTCTGGACACCTGGAATAGAGCGTACCTGAGATATTTGGAACCTTTTTTCGAAGGGATGCAATGCTGAGACTTGTATTTTCCGGACTCATATACGGTGCAGTCGATTCCGCTGAAAGAAACAAGGCTGTCGGTCGAGTGAAACCGGAAGATATCTCCGATCTCTCCGGCGATCAGTCCGGCAGTTGTATAGCTGATGCCAGGAATGCTGAGAAGATTCGGACACAGATCATCGACATAATGCTTTATCTGAGCGTCGTAGCTGTCAACTCTCCGTTGGATATGTTCGAGTTCTTCAATGGCGTCCAGGAGTTCAAAAGCATAGCAGTCAGACTTCAGTCCCACCGTATGCCTTGCCGCCTCGATCAGCTGATCCGCAGTGCATTTGCATCTGCCATGGAGCAAAGATGCCACCTTGGCGGAATGGGCTCTGGCGAGTTTCTGAGTGGAACTGTAAGCCTTTAGAACGGACAGAGCAGACTCACCGTAAATATTGCTGAACAGCAGTTTGAACTCGGGAAAAATAAGCTGAATGAGGTTGTTTACAGCCAGTTTTGCCTTTCTGAGCTCCTCTACGATATAAAATCTCTTTCTGGATAGTGACTTTAGAGACTGAATGTGGTATAATGCAGGAGTATAGGGTGCGAAACTGCTCTCATTATCCACGAGATACTTACAAATGGTCTGTGCGTCAAGGTTATCGTTTTTCGGTGTATGAACCTTCGAAGCCTTGCGAGCCATATTGGTTAAAATCGGATT